>Ga0070711_100002281_pt1 | contig 10879 bp, 10 predicted proteins | sample LARL53metaG_FD_65452 | JGI IMG/M metagenome (GOLD analysis project Ga0070711, IMG submission 65452) | Corn, switchgrass and miscanthus rhizosphere microbial communities from Kellogg Biological Station, Michigan, USA - LAR L5-3 metaG | ecosystem: Host-associated > Plants > Roots > Rhizosphere ... | reverse complement strand
TCGACGTCGAGATTCGTGAAGACCTTCGACACGTCGTCCAGTTCCTCAAGCGCATCGATCAATTGCAACAGCTTCCGTGCGTCGGCTGGCGCGAGCTTCACCAGGCTCTTCGGCACCATCGCGATCTCCGACGATTCGGGATGATATCCCTTGCGCTTCAACGCGTCCCTGACGGCGTGGAACTTCGAGGTTTCCGTGGTGACGACGTACAGGTCGCCATCGGTGGTGAAGTCGCTGGCGCCGGCATCCAGGGCGTCTTCCAAGGCCTTGTCCTCGGAAATGGTACCCGAGGGAATGATGATCTGCCCCTTCTTCTCGAACATCCATGCGACGGAATTGCTGGTGCCAAGATTGCCATGGTTCCGCGAGAACGCGTGGCGAACCTCGGCGACCGTGCGGTTGGCGTTGTCGGTCGAGCCCTCGATCAGGATGGCCGTGCCGCCCGGGCCATAGCCCTCGTAGCTGAATTCCTCGTAGGTGGCGCCTTCGAGCTCGCCGGTTCCCTTCTTGATGGCGCGTTCGATGTTCTCGTTGGGCATGTTGCCGGCCCGGCCATCGTCGATCGCCTTGCGAAGCCGGGCGTTGCTGCCGGGATCGCCCCCGCCGGCCTTGGCCGCCACGGTGATTTCCCGGATCAGCTTGGTCCACGCCGAGGCTCGCCGATTGTCAGTCAGCGCCTTCTTGCGCTTGATGGTGCTCCACTTGCTATGGCCGGACATGGTGATCTCCGTTCATGGCCCGGAATCTAGCTACGGGGCGCCGGTGGCCGGCTACTGGCTGCTGGCTACTAGCTACAAGCTGCTAGCTGCTAGCTACTAGCTACTAGCTGCTAGCTACTAGTGCTAGCTGTTGGCAGCTAGCTACTCCGCTGGCGGCACCCACTCTCCGTTACAACGGCTGGCGGATCTCTTCCGCGGAGCAGCTAGCAGCTAGCAGCTAGCAGCCAGCAGCCAGCAGCTAGTAGCTAGATTCCCCGCATGCGTATCGACCTTCTCACCATCGGACTCGCGGCAACGGTACTGCTGGCCGGCTGCCACAAGCCCAAGCCGAAGGAAGTCAATCTTTCGCAGGTCCTGCCGAACATTCCGTTGCCGCCCGATCCGGAACCGCTCATCAAGGAGACCGGCACCAACGCGATGAGCTTCCTGATCGTGTCCAGGGTCGCTCCGGACTCGGTGGCGTCGTATTACCGGAAGGTCCTCTCGACCGACCCCTTCCGCCTGGTAAACGAGCGCACGTCCGGCCGCACAACCTCGTTTTACGCCGAGCAGGACGGCCCCTCGATCTGGATCACCGTCAGCCCGAATGGCAGCCAGGGCTCGATGGTGGTGATCGCCGGCGCCCGCGACTCCAGCCAGGCCGCGGGGCATTAGCGAATGTTGGCTGCTAGCTGTTAGCTACTAGCTGCTAGCTACTAGCTGCTAGCTACTAGCTGCTAGCTACTAGCTCGTCGCAGCCAGTAGCCAGTAGCCAGCAGCCAGCAGCTAGCAGCTAGTAGCTAGCAGCTAACAGTCTGCCCTAACCTCGATTCTCGTGAATGAGCCGCGCCGCCTGCGCCACCGCGTCGCCCGCTTCGGCACCGAGCGCGTCACGCGCCGGTGCAACCAGTTGGGCCAGCGCGATGCGCGCCTCTGCGGGCGTGGCACCGGCAAGATGGCCTAGGGCGGCGGTCAGGCCACGCGACAGCGAACGCGGGATGGCCAACGGGGCGATCCGTTGTTCGAGGAGTGTCACCCGCCGGCGGTCGGCCTTGTCGGCCGGGACCGTGTTCAGACCCAGGTCCAGCGCGATCCGGACCGTGAGCCAGAGAGCGAAGGCCCCTTCGCGCTTGGGGCCGCGCTCGAACTGCCGTTGCAGGGCGAGCAAGGCGAGGAGTGGCGGGGACCAGTCGGTCACGGCAGGTCGCGCTCGCCGAAGGCTGGGTGGACGGCCGTGGGCCCAAAGGCCGCCATGAGCCATGAGCCCCAGTTGTTAGACTCGGCGAGGCGCCCGGCGATCCTGGCCGAGCCTACCATCCGGGGCTCATGGCTCATGGCTCATGGCAGCTATCAGGTCCACTGCCAAAGGCTGCGATGGCCACCATCACCTCCTCCGGCATCAGCTTCACCAGGCAATGGTGATGTCCCAGCGGACACACCGGGCCGCCCTGCGACGAGCACGGCCGACAGGCGAGCTGGTGCTGCAGCGTGATTGCCGTCGAGGCGTACGGGAAGAATCCGAAGGCTTCGATCGTCGGGCCGTAGAGTCCCACCACCGGTGTACCCACCGCTGTCGCGAGGTGGAGCACTCCCGTGTCGCCGGCGACGAGAGCGGCTGCGCGCCTGACAAGCGCGGCGGTACCGTCGAGAGAGACCTGACCTGCCGCGCTCGCGGCCCGCTCGCCCGCCACCGCCACCATTGCATCGGCGACCGTGCGCTCGGCCGTCCCACCGACAATCACGAGGTCGTGGGTCGTGCTCAGCTGGCGGGCGAGCGCCATCCAGTGCTGTGGCGGCCATCGCTTGGTGAAGTGCGCGGCGCCCGGCGCGAGCGCAACGATCGGACGGCCATGCCCAAGGCGGTGCCGGTCGAGGAAGGCCACCGCGGCCGTTTCCGCCGCCGGCGAGGTGAAGAACTCGGGTGCCTTTCCGTCCGGTGTGACGTCAAGCTGGCGCGCCGCCGCGAAATACCGTTCGGCGACGTGCCCTAGCGGTCCGCCGCGCGTTCCGTGGGTGATGATCAGCAGGTTGCGGCGGATTCGATGCTTCGGGTAGCTGGTCCACCGGCCGCCGACCATGCTGCGAAGCAGGCGCGAACGCAATGAACCATGCAGGTCGAGGCGATGCGTCCAGCGCTCCGCGCGAAGCCGGCGGGCCAGATTCCGGAGCGGCGCCCCGCGCGGCCAGGCGATCAGGTCGTCAATTCGCGGATTGTGACGGAGTGCGTCCGCCATGTCCTCGCGCACGACGAAGGTGATCCTGGCCCCGGGATGCCGCTCGCGAATTGACCGCAGCAGCGGCGTGGTCAGAATCAGGTCGCCGATCGATGAAAAGCGGACGATGAGGATATTGGGGGCCACGATCACAAACCTAGAGGTAACCGCTGAGCGGTGAGAGGTGACAGGGCCGAGCATCCGCCTCACCTCTTACCTCTCGGGTCCTTAGTTTCCGTCATGGCCCGACCTCGCAGCATCCTCTGGGTGGACGACGAGATCGACACCCTCGACTCCCAGGTCCTCTTCCTGCAGCAGCAGGGTTTCTCGGTGGAGCGGGCGGCCAACGGCGACGACGCCCTGGCGCTGCTGCGCCGCCAGCCGTACGGCGTGGTACTGCTTGACGAGCAGATGCCGGGGACCCGGGGCCTCGACCTGGTGCCTCAGCTGCGGGAGATCGACTCGTCCATGCCGGTGGTGATGATCACCAAGTCCGAGGGCGAGGACACCCTGCGGGACGCCATCGGTGCCGAAACCGCCGATTACCTCACCAAGCCGGTGAGCCCGCGTCAGGTGCTCTCGGTGGTCACCCGCCTGCTGGAGGGCGACCGGATCCGCCAGCAGCGCCTTTCCCGGGATTTCGTCGGCCGGTTTCGCGAGTTGGAAGGCCGCCGCGGCGAGCACCTGGCGTGGCGCGAATGGGTCGAACTCGTCGCCGAACTGGCCGACTGGGAAGTCAAGCTTGGCGCGGCCGACGAGCCGGGTCTGCAGGAGGCGCTCCGCACGCTGCAGTCGTCCATCCGCCGCGACTTCGCGACCTTCATCGCGGCCAACTATCCGCGCTGGCTGGCGGAGCGGAGCGCCGACCGGCCACCGCTTTCGGTCGACGTGGTCTCGGAGTTCCTGCGGCCCACGCTCGAGGCCAACGGCAAGGTGATGCTGGTGGTGGTCGATTGCCTGCGCCTCGACCAGTGGGCCGTGATCCGCCCGCTGGTGGAACGGATCTTCGAAGTCGAGGTGGACCACTACTTCTCCATCCTGCCGACGGCCACGCCGTACAGCCGGAACGCCATCTTCTCCGGATTGTACCCCGCGGAAATGGTGGCCCGACATCCGTCCTGGTGGAACGACAACGAGGATGCGTCGCTCAATGCGCACGAGGCGGCGCTTCTTACCGAACAATTGCGCGAACTGACCGGTCGCGACGTTGCGGTGCAGTACGAAAAGATGTTCTCGGCGGCCGACGGGGAGGCGATGTTGAAGCGCCTGCCGAGTCACCTTTCACGCGCCGGAGTCACCGCGCTGGTATTCAACTTCATCGATCAGCTCACGCATGGTCGCACCGAAAACGACGCGCTCTTCGAGGTGGCGCGCGACACGCCGGCGCTGCGCGCGTTGACCCGCACGTGGTTCGAGCGATCGGCGCTGCTCGATGCACTGAAGGAAGCGGAGCGGCGCAAGGTGACCGTGATCCTCACCACGGACCACGGTTCGATTCATTGCCATACTCCCGCGACGATCTATGCGCGCCGCGACGCGACGGCGAACCTGCGGTTCAAGTTCGGCGAAGACCTCCGGGTCGATGAACCCGGCGCCGCAGTCGTGGTCGACGACCTGAAGGCGTGGGGACTGCCACCACGCACACCCTCCACCCGGCTGCTGCTGGCCACCGACGACCGGTTCTTCGTGTACCCCACCAAGCTGCGGGAATACCAGGCACGGTACCGCGGTGCGTTCCTGCACGGGGGCGTCGCCCCGGAAGAGGTCGTGCTGCCCATTGCGCTCCTGACGCCAAGGCGGGGCTGACGCCGGCGAGCACGCGGAGCCGTCTGTTCGGCCTGATCCGGCCGTATGCCTCCGTGTTCAGCGGCGGAATGGCCCTGGCGTTCGTGGCCTCCGTGCTCGATGCGGCGACGGTGGTGCTGCTGGTCCCCTTGCTGAAGCACCTGTTCGGTACGGCGGGAGCGCTTGGCAGCGACACCACGCTGGAGCACGCCATCGGGGCGAGCCTCGGGCCGCTGCTGCAGGGGGTGTCGGCAGGCACCCAGACCTTCCGGCTGGTCCTGCTGTTTCTCGGCGCCGTGTTCATCAAGAATGTCGCCACCTATCTCTCCGCCTATTGCTCGGTGCTGGCGCAGGAGGGAATCGTCAAGGACCTGAGGATGCGGCTCTACGCGCACCTCCTCCGGCTGGACTTGAGCGTGATGCAACGCACTCGCGGTGGCCAGATCGCGGCCGCGCTGGTCAGCGACGCGGACCAGGTGAAGATGATCGTCGTCGCGGTGCTCGCGGCACTCTTCCAGAATGCGGTGATGGTGGTGGTGACGCTGATCCTGATGTTCGCCATCTCGCCGCGGCTTACGCTGATGGTCCTTGCGCTCGCACCGATCCTGATACTCGGGGTGCAGGCGCTGGTGGCCCGCCTCAAGCGCCACGCGCACGCCTTCACGCACGAACGCGGCGAGCTGACCGCGACGGTCACCGAGCGGGTCGGGGCGATCAAGCTGATTCGCGGCTCGGGCGCGGAGGCCTTCGAGGACGCGCATTTCCGGGCGCAGGCAGAGCGCTATCGCAAGGGAATCATCCGGACCCAGCGATTCGCGCTGCTGACGTCGCCGGTGAGCGAGCTGTTCGGCGGGGCGATGATCATGCTGATTCTCTGGGCGGCGTCAAACCAGTCGGTGTCGGGCGTTCACATGGGCGCGGCGGTCACCGTGGCGTTCGTCATCATTGCCCTTCGCGTCATGTCGCCGCTCAAGGCGATGACCCAGGTGCCGGCGCAGCTGGCGCAAGCGGAAGCGAGCGGCGCCCGGATCTTCGCACTTCTCGATATCCCCGCGACCGAACTCGACCCGCCCGGCGCGCGGGTCGCCGGGTTCGAGCGCGAGATCTCGCTTGACCATGTCACCTTCGGGTACGATCCCGGGATCCCGGTGCTCCACGACGTCTCGCTCACGGTGCGCAAGGGCGAAATCGTGGCGCTGGTGGGACCCAGCGGATCGGGCAAGACGACGCTGCTCGAGCTGATTCCACGATTCCACGATCCGCAGTCCGGCACCGTCAGCCTCGACGGCGTCGCGCTGCCCGGTCTGTCCCGTGCGTCACTCCGCAAGCTGATCGCCGTCGTCAGCCAGGACACCATCATTCTCCACGAGACGGTTCGCGCGAATATTGCGTACGGAAAGTCCCAGGCGACGGATGACGAAGTGCGGGCGGCAGCGGTCGCCGCCAACGCGCACGAGTTCATCACCGGTCTTCCCGACCGCTACCAGACCGTGCTCGGCGAGCGCGGGACGCGGCTCTCCGGCGGGCAGCGCCAGCGCATCGCGATCGCCCGCGCGCTGCTCCGCGACGCGCCGATCCTCATTCTCGACGAAGCGACCAGCGCGCTCGACACGGAAGCGGAGCGGCTGGTGCAGGAAGCGGTGGACCGGCTGGTGCGCGACCGCACCGTCCTGGTGATCGCCCACCGCCTGGCCACTGTGCGTGATGCGGATCGGATCATCGTCATCGACGACGGGCGCGTGGTCGAATCGGGGACGCATGCCCAGCTGCTGGTGCGCGGGGGCTTGTACCGGCGCCTGCACGACCTCCAGTTTTCGGTGGACGAGGTGACCACGTGACCGACAGCCGGACGATGCTCTTCATTGCCGAGTTCGACGACGTATATCACGCGCACTCGATGCAGCGGCGCCGCGCACTGGAACGACTCGGTGCCACGGTGACGGTGTTCGATCTCAACGCAAAGCCGTCGCTGTTCGAGCGATTCCGGGCCGGCGACCTCGGCAGGCGGCTCGAGCGCTGTCTCGACGAGACGCAGCCGGAGCTGGTGCTGGTCAACGGCAATGAGGCGCTCGATGAGGCGCTCGTGGACCGGTTGCGCGGGCGGGCACGCGCGCGATGGATCAACTGGCTGCCACAGGACCTGCGCGACATTTCACAAGCCATCGTGCTCGCTCGCCCGTTCGACCATATCTACGGCATCGGCACTGACGTCGCCGCCGAGATGGCCGACCGCCTGGGTCGCACCGTTGACGTGCTGGCCTTCGCCGCCGACCCGTCGGTCTACCGGCCCATCAAGACCCGCGATCAGTATCGCGCCAACGTCGTGTTTGCCGGCGGCGCCACTCCCCGGCGCGAACGCCTGCTGACGGACCTCGTGGAATTCGGGCTGGCGCTATGGGGGCCCGGGTGGAGGAAGACCTCGTTGCGCGACTACTGCCGCGGCGAGGCGCCGAGCACCGACGAGTACCTCAAGGCGTACGCCGGGGCGACGGTGGCGGTGAACATTCATCACGCCCTCGTCGAGAATGACCCGCGCGAGGCCTCGTGCAACCAGAGACTGTTCGAGCTCGCCGCGCTCGGGGCGGCGCAGGTTGTCGACGACCGCGGCGACATGCCACGCTACTTCGAGCCCGGGCGCGAAGTAGCGGTGTTCCGCGACGGTGCCGAACTCAAGGCCAGGGTTCGCGAACTGATCGAGTCGCCAAGCGAGGCCGAACGGCTCGGCCAGGCGGCGCGGGCCAGGCTGTTGCAGGATCACACCTACATGCACCGGATGCGACACCTGCTCGGCGATCAGCCGCGAGCGATGCGGAAGTAGGCGGCTGGAAAGCGCAGAGCCTGGAGCCCAAGGCCCAGAGCCGGCCGAGAGCCGTGAGCCATAAGCCATGAGCCATGAGCCATGAGCCCCAAATGGTAAACTCGGCGAGATACTTGAGTTTGGTGGCCGAAGGTACCGTAGGGGGCCCATGGCTCTCGGCTCACGGACGGCTCTGGGCTCCGGGCTCTGGGCTCACACCACGGTACAGCTCCACATACCGCTCCGCCATCGTCCGATGCGTGAATCGTTCCAGCACTCGAGCGCGAATCGCTTCCGGGTCGAGCTGCGTCAATCCCGGTCGCAACGCAACCAGTTCGTCAACGCTATCGCCCATCGCACCGCACTCCGGCGTGATGATCTCCGGCAGCGCCCCGCGCCGCGTGCCGAGCACCGGCGTGCCGCTCACCATTGCTTCGATAGTGGTGAGTCCGAAGGGCTCGTCCCATTGTGCCGGCACCCAGAGGCACGCGGCTTCGGCGAGCAGCGTGGCCTTGCGCTCGCCACCAACTTCACCGACGAATCGCAGGTCGCGGCGAACCGAAGGCCGCCATCCGCCGGCCACGACCAGGGACCGATGCGCCCGGCGTGCGCCAGCGACCGCCCAGTGCCAGCCCTTTACCGAATGCAGTCGGCCGAGGAAAAGATCGAAATCCCCCTTGCGCGGCTCGAAGCGGTAGTCCGCGGGATCGAGACCGTTGTATACCCACTGCGTCAGGCCGTGGCGGCGGGCGTGGTCGGCCGAAAGGCCAACGGCACCGGCCGGGAACCACGCGCCGAGCGCGCCATTGCCGTGATAGGTCCAGAGGAACTTCACGCTCGCTGGCGGGCGTTGTAGCGGGACGTGGGCGTGCAACACGTCCGTGTCGCGGGGGAGGAAGGGCGTCAGGTCCGGGCCACCGGATCTTCTGGTGATCGAGGACTTGAGCGGGATGATCCGCGCTTCGGGAACTTCACTGCCCGGCGCGCAGAGGATGGTGACGCGATGCCCCAGCTCTGCCAGGCCGCGCGCCAGCCACACCACGACGCGCTCGGTCCCGCCATAGCGCGTGACCGGCAGCCGATCAGGGTGGTAGAGTACCACGTGCAGGGCGCTTGCCATCGGTATCGGCCCCATGGAGGTTGGTGACCGTGGAAATCTCCGGATTCACCATCGTTCGCAACGCCACGCAGCTCGATTTCCCGCTGGAGGCAAGCCTTCGCTCGGTGCTGCCAGTGGTCAGCGAACTGATCGTGAACGTCGGCGCGTCGGAGGATGATACCCTGGAACGGGTATGCGCCATCGGAGACCCGAAGCTGCGCGTGCTGCAAACTACCTGGAATCTGCGCCGCGGTCCGGCGATGCTCGCCGACGAGACTCAACGGGCGATGGCCGGCTGCAGCTCGGCGTGGGGCATCTACATCCAGGCCGACGAGGTTTTCGCCGACGGCGGGGCGGAGCGGGTGCGGGAGGCGATCGAGCGGTGCGACGCCGATCCTCGCGTCGAAGGGATCCTCGTCGACTACCAGCATTTTTACGGTGGGTTTGACACCGTCGCGCGCAACCGGAAGTGGTATCGCCGGGAAGTTCGCGCCGTTCGACTCGGCCGCGAAGCCGATGTTCGTTCCTTTCGTGACGCGCAGGGATTCCGGGTAGGCCCGAACCAGCGCCACATTCGCGCCGTGTCCAGCGGCGCGATCATGCACCACTACGGCTGGGCGCGTCCCGACTGGGCCCTCCAGGCCAAGTGGGACGAGAACCGGGCACGCCATCTGGGGGACGGAGCTTCGAGTGACGTGCTGTCACGCCTGCCGTGGATTCCGGGAATCGAGCCGTTCACCGGCGAGCATCCGGCATCGATGCGCGAATGGATCGCGGCCCGCCGGACAGACACGCCCCTCGTTGCGCCGCGACGTTTCCACCGGCAGCACGTCCGTCTGCATGCTTCCCTGCTGGTGGAGCGGTTGACCGGATGGCGCCCGTTCGAGTTCCGGAACTACGACGAGGTGAGGCGGGAGCCGGTTACCTGAGCGGATACTCTTCGCCGCGCAGCAGCATCGCCATCCGGTGATCGTAGGTATGGTGCGCCAGCGCATGCAGGCGCCCGCGCTCTGCCATTGCCCGGCGCCGCTCCGGATCGGCGAGCAGCGCACGGACCTGCTCGACGCATTCGTCGACGGAATGGAACCAGTGACATTGCTCGCCGTCGCGGGCGAACTCTTCAATTCCCGGGACGTACGCCCCGACAAAGGCCCCGCCACACCCCATGATGCGCCACATCCGGTCGGAGGCGGACGGGTATTCCCGTTCCTGCTCCGCCAGTGCGCTGGCGCCCAGCGACACCGCCGCGCCGGCAACGACCTCGGCGAACTGCGCACCATGCACCGGGCCGCCGGCAATCGGCAGCGTGACTCCCAGCCCGCTCCAGCCCGGTCCGCGAACCTGGAGGCGGCAGGCGGCGGCTACGGCCTGTAGCACCGGCCAGCGATAGGGATAGGGACCCGAGCCGACGAAGCTCGCGTCGCAGTGATACGCGGGGCGCGCCTTCGCGGCCGGTACGTCGCGTTCGGGCGCCATCGCGGCCGGCAGGAAACGCACGATGGACACGCCGGCAGATCGATAGCGTTCGCGCTGGCTCGCGACGGTGACGTACAGGGTGGCACACTGGCGTGCCAGGTCGATGACGCCTTCCTGTGGGTGGACATCCACGTGCCACATCGCCGTCGCGCGACGGCGGAAAAGCCGATCCAGCCGTGCGGATCCCAGTCGCTGGGCGTCCCGCGTGCAGAGAATGAAGTCGGGGTCGAATCGTTCGACTGCCCGTTCGATGAGCGGAGCGGCCAGTGTCTTGATGCGCTGGCTCCAGTGCAGCACGTCATAAACACGGCACTCGAGGCCAAGGCGGCGGGCCGCTTGTGCATACGCCTCTTCATCCCGGTACGGAGCCCACGCGCCGAGAATGGCGAGACGACGATACGGAAGCGGCCGGGAGCTGGTCACGGTGCGGGAACTAAGCTCGCACCCGGACCGAGGCAAGTGGTTCAACACGGCGAACCCTCGCTGCGCCGCACCACCGGCAGCATATTGCGGTCAGTGGAGGAGCTACACCATGAGTGACACGCAGCCGGGGGCCGCAATCGTCGAACCGACCACACCGTCCATGCTCGATCGGTTGAAGGACCAGCGCGTCCTCGTGACGGGCGGCGCCGGGTTCGTGGGATCGAATCTGGTGGCGCGGCTCATGGAGATCGGTGCGCGGGTCACGGTACTCGACGATTTCTTCACCGGGGACCTGAAGAACCTTCCTCCCTCCGGTCCGCAGCTGCTCGTGGTTCGCGGCTCCGTCGTGGACGAGTCGACCGTGGCACCGCTCGTTGCCGGGGCCGAC
>Ga0070711_100002278_pt1 | contig 10883 bp, 7 predicted proteins | sample LARL53metaG_FD_65452 | JGI IMG/M metagenome (GOLD analysis project Ga0070711, IMG submission 65452) | Corn, switchgrass and miscanthus rhizosphere microbial communities from Kellogg Biological Station, Michigan, USA - LAR L5-3 metaG | ecosystem: Host-associated > Plants > Roots > Rhizosphere ... | reverse complement strand
TCCTATAAAAGACGATAGCGGGCGCATCATCTTTCTTCACCCGACCGGCGTGGACATTACCGAAGCGGGTAGAGGCAGATTTACGAAAATCTCGTGAAGAACTGGAGCAGAAAGTAGCAGAGCGAACAAAGGAGCTTGCGCTAAGCTTGGCCGAGGTCGAATCGGAAATCGCAGCCCGAAGGAAAACTGAAAAAGAGCTTCAAGAGCTTTCAGCTCGGGTGCTTAGGCTACAGGACGAAGAACATCGGCGTATCGCACGCGAACTGCACGACAGCACCGGGCAAACCCTCGCCGCAATCAAAATGAGCGTCGCGTCTCTGCAAGGTTTAGTAATAGGTGTCCCAGGCGCAGGCCAGTTGGTGGAAGATTTGAACGCTCTGACAGATGAGGCGATAAAAGACATTCGTACAACCGCGCATTTGCTGCATCCGCCCCTATTGGATGAAGTTGGCTTCACATCTGCCGCGAGATGGTATGTCGATGAATTGGCGAAACGCAGTGGCATTAACGCGAACCTCGAAATGTCCGCTATTCCTTCCTTGACCAAGGCCGCCGAACTCGCATTGTTTCGCGTGCTTCAGGAGAGTTTGACCAACGTGCTTCGCCATTCGGGCAGCAAATCTGTCGATGTACATTTGCACTCCGACGGACAGAACATCCTTCTGGCAGTTCGAGATTACGGGAAGGGTATTCCTTCCGAAAAGCTGACTAGCTTTCGTCAAACTGGTGCGGGGGTTGGCATCGGTCTGGGTGGGATGAAGCAACGCCTCAGAGAACTCCGTGGGCACCTGAAGGTGGAGAGTGATGAAACGGGAACGTGTATCACTGCCTCCTTGCCGGCATCTGAGATCCAAGGATCCAACGGGCATCGAGACCGTCATGTTGTCCAAGGAATACCTGCCGCTTAGGTTACCGCTTTTTATCGCGACCCTTCCCCCTGGGTAACCCCCAGTTAAGGTTTAGTCGCTTGAAAGACGAGTCTCACCCCCTGCGCCACTTCATTGGACAGTTCTAACGCTGCTCCCCTCTTGATCTGTACTCTTGGATTCTTGTCGTCCCTCGCGTGTCTCACGTTCCAGAATGTTGGACAATCCGTACCACATTCGCTTCACGAAGGAATGACGACAATGACGCAAAGACATCAATCGGCTGGCTAAAAAAGGAAAAGCGCCCTGCACCTAAAATCATCTTCGTGAGTCAGGAGTCTTCTCCGGACGTTGTGCAGGAAGCTCTCGATTTGGGAGCGTGGGGTTATGTCTCAAGGGTAGGTGCTGGGATCCGACTTATTAGCCGCCGTGGACGCGATTCTCGAAGGCAGGCAGTTCCTCAGCGCAGCATTCTCGGTGCCAGCTTTGACAGCCAGTAACGATTAAGCAGCCGATTAAGCCTCCGCCTCACATGGGTGGGCCCCGGAATATCGGCGCTCCCCTCGCGGAGCCAGCTGAGATGTTGGAGGCTGACGATCAGTCCCGCGCACTACAATTCTTCATGTTGGAATTCCTGAACATCCAAAACCTTCAGTATTAGGCATCTGACGGTGCTCTTACAGCCCGCCATATCAGAACTGAGGTCAGACAAATGCCAAACTGGGTGAATAATACGCTTAAAGTAATCAAGGGCGATCCAAAGGAAATCTTCGAGTTCGTTCGCACCGAGAAGTCCGTATTCGACTTCAACACGCTTGTGCCGATACCCGAGCAAATCAAGAACTCAAAAGAGGAAGTTGACATGTGCGGTTTCAAAGTACCGGCATGGTACGACTGGTCGTGCGAAAACTGGGGAACCAAGTGGAATGCGTGCTACGCCAAGTATTCGACCAAAGACCCCGACCATGTTATCTGGTTCGATACGGCGTGGGATCCGCCAGTACCAGTGCTCGAAGCAGTAGCGAAGCGGTTCCCCGGACACGAAGTCGTGGTTTACTCGAATGAGTATATGAATCATCTCCACGTAACCTTTACGCTCAAGGATGGTCAGATTATGTGGGAGCACGATGGCTGTCATTGCTACGACGAGTACTTTTCGCCCTTGAGCATTGAAGAAATGAATGCTCTGGGTATCGAGGAAGCGCCATAATGGCGAAGCCTCAAAGCGTAGTCCCAATCGGGCTCAAACTGGTCGCAGGACACGGCACAGAGCGGCCGTGTCCTGCGGTCTCGATGCTGCCTACCCACGCACGATGAATCCGCTGACCCCCATCCGGCGGAGGCAAGGCAGATCAGCGCCAAACCCCAGCTAGGGCCTTGCCCGACGTCGTGAGCCCAGCCGTTGGCCCAGCCCGGTACAAATGTTTCCCGGGAATTCCTGACTTCCGAAAACCTGAGTATTAGGCATTGTGGGCGACGTTTCTACAGCCCTCCGCAACCGAGAACTGAACATTAGGAAATGAGAATGGCCGCTAAAATGACATCGGCAAAATTGCAACAAGTCGTGATCTGGGTCGCTGCCCACGAGGACATCGTGGAATTTAGCGCCAAAGTCCGTGACAAGCGCCAAGTTTACCGTCCCATCACCGAGGACGAGGGTCAGTTGTACTAGACCTGCCAATGTTATCTGTGACAGACTCCGTTGTGCGCCTTGGACTGCACGTTCATGTTCCGATGGTTATCACGCACTAAGCAGCTAAGTTGGCCTACTTATTCGCTATTAAGAGCCGCACCGAACCGCGGTCTGCCGAAGGACCTGGCGGACCGAGAGGCTTCCCCGGACCACGAGCAATCGCGTGATCGAATCGAGTCCGACTTGGCCGCCCAGGCACCTGACGAAGACCAGCCCAACTTCATAACCTTCCTGAAGAACCGTAATGGCTTACTGCAGCTGCGTCTGCCACAACTAGATGGGGGATGCCTGCTTGCATTCTCTAGTCCGCTGCGGGCTGCCGATTATGCTAGCGTTCAGGCTCCACAACAGACGTTCGAGTACTTCTGTTCAAGCCCAAAGCAAGTGGTTTCTGTCATCAACGAATTTCGTGAGCACGCCAACGCTAGTCACGTTGCCCTGGACCGGTGTCCTCGCTGCGCCGTCGTCGTGACAAACAAAGCCACCGAGTTTACCAGCGCGGCGAGGGTTATCAAGATGTGTTTGATCTTCAAGGCGACGGAAATCGCGCGCTGCCGCTTGTATCTGGAATACGCCAGGTCGGCTGCGAGAGCAGGGCAGCTCGTCCGAGCGCGAGACGTTGCGCTTGAACTGGTAGGGCACGTCACGCCTGAAGAGCCGCGCAGTCATCTACTTTTAGGCAAGCTGGCTATACAACTTAAAGACAAGCGGCTGCTGCGTGAAGCTAAGGAGTTTCTCGGTGTCTTAAGGCAGGATTGGGCAATCGCGGAAATCAAGAATGCTCAGAAGACGAAAGTCTTCGAGTTCTGAATCTGTGTTTCTGATTGAGGCGGACGCCGCTCGACATTCGGTTCCTGGGACTTCGACCTGTGGAGCTTCAGCCAAGCTAGCAGCTGTTCGTTTCTGCGCCGCAGAGTTCGTCGATGCGTAAGAGCTAGAATCCGACAGACAGCTTAGAGGCCGAATTGCAGTTGCGAAGAGTGATTGCCGTACTCACGTCGTCTCTCTTGCTCACACCTTGTCATCGAGGTGGTTCGCATCTGAGCATCGTTCTAGAACGTTAGCCGTTACTTGGGGATGTCCAGCCCAACTTTCGCTTGTTGGACCGCGCCAATCCAGATATCTTCTCTCCTTTTCTCTCTTTGAAAGATGCCTCCACATTGCCCTCCGCCCAGCGGCGCCGGTCCGTGTACGGGTTGTTTCCAGGCATGGCGCACCTTATGCTTCACAGGCATCCCACAGGCTGCTGTATGCAAAACCCGGCCGTTCATATTGCGGTGAGCAAGAAATGGACCCAGACGGGACCGTCCCGCAATTAGTTTTCGAACAACAATGTTGTGCGGAAATTGACCTCGACATCTAGAGCGCGATACACCTCGTTGTGAGCACGAGGATGCAACCGTTTCACGCTGGGGTTCCGTAATGTTATCGGTCATGGAAGCGGCAGATTCTTCAGTTCCGGTGCCAGCTGAAACGCCTTCTCGAATTCCTGTTGGGCGTCCGCTTTTTTGCCTTCCTGACGAAACGCTAGGGCGAGATTGTAGTGTGCCTCGGCATACTGTGGCTTGAGGCGCGTCGCCTCTTGGAACGCGGTCTCTGCCTTTTGGGCATTCCCGGACTGAAGCAGAACGAGCCCAAGGTTGTTGTGCCCTTCCGCAAAGTTCGGATCCTGCCGTACTAGATCGCGAAAGATGTTGGCTGCGGCGGTCGTGTCGTTCTCTTGCGCCAAGACTAGACCCAGCTGTACTCGCGCATCGACGCTCCGAGGATCAAGACTGACTGCGTCGGTCAACTCGCGAATGGCTTCTTGCAGGCGCTGTAATTGCATCAAGGCGAGCCCAAAGTTGTAGTGTGCTTCCGCCAGATCTGGATCGGACATGACGGCTCGCTGAAATTCCTCCAGGCCTCGCGTTTGATCTCCTGACTTCCAAAGCAACAGTCCAAGGCTAGTGTGCGCCTGCGCGTAGTCCGGCTTCAGTTCGATCGCCTTTTCATACGCTTCTCTCGCGCGTCCAGGCTCGTTCTTGCCTTGCCACGTAAGTCCGAGGTAGTAGTAGTTGGGTGGAAAATCGGGCGTTTGCTCAGCGGACTTCTGAAATAGCCCCAAAGCATCGTCGAATTTCTGCTTCTTGAGGGCCTCCACACCCTGCAGGATCAGCAGCTTCGATTGCGCCAGGCGGGCGCGAAAGTCGTGCAGCCCCGTTAGTTCATCCGCCTCTTTCTTCGCATTGGCGACATCGCCCTGGCTGCGCAATGCGAGGGCCAGATTGTAGTGCGCTTGCTCCAAGTCCGGTTTCAGTTCGATCGCACGACGAAAGGCGGCAATGGCTCCTGCGGTATCGCCCCCAGCCTTCAACTCCCGGCCCAGATTGTATTGGGCGTCTGCATCATTCGGATTCAGGGCAGTCGCAGCTCGAAATTGACTCAGCGCCTCGGCGTGCTTTGACTGGCGCCGCAAGACAATGCCGAGCATGAGATGCGCCGCCACAAGCCGTGAATCCAATTGAATCGCGCGACGAAACTGTGCCGCAGCTTCGTTCAGATTGCCTAACTGTCCTTCGACGACACCAAGCTCCAGGTGAGTATCCGCCGAGGGTTTCAATCGAAGTGCAAGCTTCAGTTCGCGCTCGGCATCGGGAAGACTGTCCTGTTGCGCAAGAATACGGGCCAACAATCGATGCGTAGCAGCGTTGAGTGGATCGAGCGCTTCGGCGGTGCGCAGTTCTTTGACAGCGGAGTCCTGGTCCTGCAGGTCGTACCAGGCTACGCCAATTCCGTAATGCGCGTCCGCCCACTTCGGCCGGAGCTTCAGCGCGGCCTGGAACTCTTTCAGCGCCTCTCTGGATTCTCCCTTGTACTTCAGCGCCCAAGCCAGGTCGTAATGTGTGACGGCGTCGTTCGGTTCAAGCTCGAGCGCTTTGCGGTAGTTTGTGATCGCGTCGTCCCACGACTTGGCGCGCGCCAGCTCGGCCGCACGCTGGCGGTAGCTTCCTGCTGTTTGCGCACTGATCCGCGACGCGAAAAGGCTTCCCACCAGGAAGGCTGCCAACACACAAGTTCGGATCAGATGGTTTGTCCCGCGGGTCGGCCGGTTGCGCCGCATACCTACACTCTATCTCAAAATAGGAAAGGGACAGCGAGTGAGCCCGCCGTCCCCATGCTCAAAACTTTGCCACTGCATTACCAGACGAATTTCGCACTGACCTGCCCAATGCGCGGATCGCGGGCACTAGTGACGTTACCGAAATTTTCGCTGCTAATGTCCCCGCTCGGGTTGTTAAATTGCGTGTGGTTGAAGATGTTAAAGAATTCACCTCGAATCTCGAAATACATTCCTTCTTTAAATGGAATCATCTTCGATATGCCTAAATCGGTGTTGTTGATTCCCGGACCGTGAAAGAATCGTCTGTTCGCCGTTCCGAAGCTTCCGCAGTCAGGGCCGGTCAAAACCCCCGCTTGCGTCAGATGACACGCAGTTGCGGTAAATGCACCCTGGCTGAAATATGTGAACGTACCGGGAGTAGCGCGGGGATTGTATTTGTGCACTGGACCCACGAGATTCGGCATATCCGTGGAGGGGCTGCCAGTAAGCGAAGCATCCCCGTCGCACAGGCCGGACGGACACAGTGGCCCTTGTTGCACGGGATTACCTTGGCCCATCTGAACGGGAAATCCTGTCGCGAATCGGGTAATACCCTGGAGTTGCCATCCTTTCGTAAGCCTTGGCAGGTCGTGGAAAATTCGATAGAACGGCATCTCCCAGACATAGCTGACCACAAAGTTCTGGTGCACGTCTGTGGACGACAGGCCACGGCTAAGTTTGGCGTTTGAGAAGTTGATCAGTTCGCCGAAGGCCGAGGAATCATCGATGGCTTTCGCAAGCGTATACGAAGCCAAAAAGTTTACATCACCAGCTTTACCCTGGACCGTCACCTGTCCAGAGTTGTAGGCGGAATTCGCCACCAGCTTGGTGAAGGTGTTGCCAAAACCAAAACAGAGGGACTGGGCTCCGGGGCAGTAGTTCGGGTTTAAAAGAGCGTTCCTGGTTCCGTAAACCGTGTTCGCGCCCAGGGTGAAAGTGTCCTGCTCAACGTTGGGCCCGCACCCGGCGGCACCGCTTGATTGATCGGTGTACCCCTGCGCGGTGAGCTGCATGCAGAACGCGGCGTCGCCAGGGTTAGCTTCGGTCTGCGCGATGAGGCGATGACCCTCGGTGCCCACGTAAGACAGAGTCAAGACGGTGGATTTGGTCAACTCACGCTGGATCGAGAAATTAAAGTGCTCAGCGTACGGGACCCGATTATGAATGTCATATCCCGGGAAATAAGACATCGGCTCGTAAACCGAGAAATCGAGCGTCTTATTTGCCGGGCTGCCCGGAGTCGGGATGGTGAACGGGAAGCGCTGTCCCTCGCCGTCGGTGCCTCCATCCAGCCGATTTCGGAAGGGCTCGGCAAAATCAACGGGACCCGGGCTGGTCCAGTACAAGCCGAACGGAGCGTCTCCGACTTGATAGAAGAGGTTCAAATCCTCAACCGAGGTGTAGTACATGCCGTACGAGGCGCGGATGCTGCTTTTTCCCGGCCCGCCAAAGACCTTGCCCAACACTCCATCGCTAAAGCTCGGAGAGTAAGCGAGACCAAGGCGAGGTCCTAAGTTGTTGTATCGGGTCGGGGCCAGCGTCTTGGGAATGCCTGCATCGCCTGGATACACCAGGCCTTGGGGAGACAACGGAAAGACTGTTGACTGCTGTCCCTGAACCCAGGTCTGGAGTTTTCCCTGTGTGTCGTACCAAGGCATACTCACTTCCCAGCGAAGACCCAAATTCAGCGTCAGATTGGGAGTTGCCTTCCACGTGTCTTGAACATAAGCGCCGCCATAGCGCGTGCGCGAATCCAAGAGTTGCAACGCTGCCTGGGTGTAGCCACCCCCGCTTCCCGTAGGGGCCCCAATGAGGTAGTCAGCGAAATCTACTCCAGTGACGGTGCCATCGAAAACAAAAGCACCATCCTGGCTGGCCAAGTTCCGTTCATTTACTTGCATATAGCGGAATTCTCCACCGAACTTGAGCGTGTGCCTGCCCATTATTTTGGAGAACCCGTCCGAAGCCATATAGGTGTTATTCGGTTGGAAGGTGATCAGAGAGGGGGTGCCGATGGCAAAATTATTGAAATAGACCTGGGGGACATACTCCGGAAATCCAGGAGTAGCATCAGGAATGATGCCCAGAGTGCCGACACCGGTCACGAAGCCGAGTGAAGCCAGCGACGCCTGGCCGCCGGTCGGGTTGTCCAGATGAGTTGCGGTGCGGAAGAAAGTGACGCGCGCCTCGTTCACAGCGTTAGTTCCGATGGTCTTATTGTTGCTGAAGACGAATTCTTGCGCGCGGGTTAGCGTCACCGCTGGGAAGCCCGGCACGCTTGCGCCGCCGCTGGGCAGGGCGCTGTTCACCGTCGAGTCGTCAAAGTGATAATAGAAAGACCAATTGCCCGTCTTCCGATTATTAAAATCGACCCGCTCTCCGATCTTATTGTCAGTAATCGTATTCCTTTGACTATTGTTCGAGTATGTGCCGTTGGCGTTATTGGGAGCCGGGATGTATGGGAGAATTCCAGCGGCCGGTGCTGCCCACGCAGTTTTAGGAATTACGCCGCCTGGAAAGACGCAGTTTGCCGTCGAAGTACAGCCTGCGAAACTATACGGCTCACCTGCTGTAACCTGGTAACCCAATCGCTGTGTTAGCTTGTCTGGCCAGCCGCACGCCGGACATGTTCCGCCGGAAGTGCCATCGACTACGCCGGTCAAAGTTGAAGGATCAAACTGGCCTCCAAGTTGGGCTGCGCTCGGCACCGCTACGTTGCTGACTTCCGCGCCTTGCACCTGTTTGGTTCCTTGATAGTCGGTGAACCAGAACAACTTGTCTTTCCAGAAGGGGCCTCCTGCTGTAAAACCGAACTGATGCCGTCGCAACTCGGTCCTAGGCTGGCCGGAGAAGAAATAGTTCTGGGCATCCAGCGCCTCGTTCCGCATGAACTCGAAAACATCGCCATGGAAGCCATTCGTGCCAGACTTGGTGATGGCATTCATCACCGCGCCACTGAATTTTCCATATTCCGCGTCAAAGCTGTTGGTGATAAGCCGAAATTCTTCGACGGAATCAAGATTCGGAACCAGGCCTGCTCCCAGATTTCGCCCTTCGCTGACGTCGCCTCCATTCACCAGAAAGGCGTTGGCCGTCTCGCGCTGGCCATTGACTGAGATATTGCCGGCGTTTGAGATGTAGCCCGAGACTGGCCGGTCGCCACCGATTGTCCCAGCCGTCGTCGGCGCCACACCGGCCTGCAGGCCCAACAAATCCAGATAGCTGCGGCCGTTCAACGGCAACGCCAGCATCTTCTTCGAATCGATCACATCGCCAAGTTGGGTGCTCTCGGTCTCGACTTGGGCCGCGTCGGCGGCGATGGTGATTTGCTCATTGATACTGCCGACTTTCAGAGTAATGTCGATGCGAAGTTGGTCGTTTACCTGCAGCACGATGCCGGTCGAGTTGTACTGCTGGAAGCCGGCGATTGCGGCGCTTAGATTGTAGGTTCCGACAGGTAGGCTAAGAAAACGATAGGAACCGTCGTCCGCCGTAGTAGTCTCCAGCGACAGGTTGGTCTGTGTGTTGGTGACCTTGATTCGTACGCCCTTGACGGCGGCCTGCGATGGATCGCGCACTACCCCATTGATGGACCCGGTGACGTCAGCGAGCAACATGCTTGGGAGCAACAGCATCGACGCAATGACGAAAACAGGAACGAAGAAGCTGTGACCACTTCTCATCACCTATCTCCTGGGGCGGCAGTCGCCTTCGACACACCTGCCCACACCGACTGTAAGTTTTACGGATTCCAACTATAGATTCGCGTGATTGCCGCACGACCAGAATTCAGTGCCTGCGGCCCGCGAACTTAATTCCTATGGCGCGAAAACATATTCCACCAGATGGAACGATGTCAAGTTCGAAGATTGACTGATTCACATTAAATTTTCCCAAAATCACTGCGGGATCGATTTTTTGACGATCGCGTCGACCGAGAACTACAGGAGGCGATACTATTCCATCGCCGAGAAGTGATCTTCCAAAGAGAAGTCGATCGCGCTAGCGGCGAAGAAAGTTGGAAGTCTTTCGATCGGAGGAGTTGCACAGAAAGGATTTTCATCAGATAATCCAGCGTTTTTCATTTTCGCCTGGCCGTCATGAACGTACGCACGAAAAGCAACTACGACATCAGCGCGCTTCAGCGCGGGCTGCGGCTTCTGCAAGTCTTCAGCGAATCTCCGGGGGGACTAACCGCCAAACAGGTGGCAGCCATCTCGCGGCTGCCTGTGAGTACGGTTCACCGCTTCCTGGCAAATCTGGTGACCACAGGTTTTCTAAACCGTGATGTCGAGGGTACCCATTACCTTGGCGTCGCGTGTTTCTCGATCGGACAAGCGGCAGCCGGGCAGCTTGATATCCGGCGCTTAAGTCTGCCTTTTTTGCGGAAACTGAACCAGCAGACCCGCGAAACAGTACACCTCACTGTGCGGAACGGATTATCTGCGGTGTACGTGGAAAAACTAGATTCCCCTGAACCATTGCGTATCTATTCGCGAATCGGTGCGGCGGTTCCGCTCCACTGTACCGCTGTGGGCAAGGTCCTGCTGGCATACATGCCGATTGACGAGCAAAATCGGGTTCTCTCAGGACTCGACTTGCAACGTCTGACTCCGAACTCAGTCGGCAATCTCGCGGATCTTAGAACTGAGTTGTCCCGCGTTCGCAAAAACGGATACGCGACTGATCTGGAAGAACACGAGTTGCATATTCGCTGTGCGGCGGCTCCAATCTGGGACCACTCAGGCAGTGTGCAATCGAGTCTCAGCATCACCGCTCCGGCTTTTCGTATGCCCGTGACACGCCTGCGCCAGTTGGCACCCCTTATCCAAGCGGCGGGTCTGAAGATCTCGGCCGAACTTGGCTATCAGTGGCCGATGTCGCGGCCATTGTTGGGAGAGGAAAAAAGGAACGCTCGAGCGGGGGACCACCCTCCCAACATCGCGCTGTAGTGTACCTCTAAGCTTGCCCGACTCTGCTGCATTCTGATTCGCTCTAGCTCCGTTTTGAAATGCGGCGCTAGCAAGTCTTCATATCGGGAGTCGAGTTTCCTTTTCCAATCCACTGCAACCCCGGCTTTCGGGGGGTGATTCTGCCTTCACGTGCCTGCACGACTCTCTGCGCGATTGGTCAAGCCCAGACCGCAACCGCCGGTTCCCAAATCGCGCGATTCGGAAACACG
>Ga0070711_100002277_pt1 | contig 10885 bp, 14 predicted proteins | sample LARL53metaG_FD_65452 | JGI IMG/M metagenome (GOLD analysis project Ga0070711, IMG submission 65452) | Corn, switchgrass and miscanthus rhizosphere microbial communities from Kellogg Biological Station, Michigan, USA - LAR L5-3 metaG | ecosystem: Host-associated > Plants > Roots > Rhizosphere ... | reverse complement strand
GTCAGGGTGACGACCGCCCACCACAGCGCGGCGGGCACGCTGCCGAAAGTTGCCGGCTGAACGTCGCGCTCCAGGAAATATTCCGCGACGGAACCGAGGAACAACACCATCAGGAACAACACCAGCACGCTGAGGAGCGAGCGCGACTCCAGGACCAGCACGCGGCGCAACTGGCGCAATCCCGGAATCCCCGGAATCACCTTGACGACCCACAGCACGGCCAACAGCCACGCCGTCTTGGCATCCGCACCGGCAACAAGCGCGGCCGGTACCGCGACCACGCCCGCGGTATCGAGCATTCCTCGTCCTGCGCTCAGATAAGCGCGTCCGGTCTGCAGACTGTGTCGGATTCGAACCACCCATTCGAAGGTGAAGAACGCCAGGCATGACCACAAGATCGTATCGAGCCACCCATGGGTTGCCTCCTGAACGGAATCCACCGTGTGTGCCACCATGGCTGCGACACCGAGCGCGAGCGCTACATAGGCCACGCTGGTCATGTTGCGGCTGGCGGTTGCCGCCACAAACTGCGTCCAGGCAGATTGGCTCTGTTGTTGCGACATCTCGGATATTTGGTCCTTCGCCTGGTCCGGACTTGCCCGACGTCACCCAAGGTGCCCCGGGTGAGGCAGGGCCGTCAACGCGGCCAGCGAACGAGCGCCGCCGCCTTGGTCGTGTTCCCCGGGCGCCGGCACGCGTGCCCAAACCTCGGATTTTGCCGGGGATCGTTCAAATCCCGCGAAAACGTGCTTTTCCCGCGTATATCGAACGAGGCGGCCGGACAGTATGATGACCGCGCGGGCGGCGGATTTGATTGCACATTTGAAGACTGGTCGGTCCCATGGATAGTTCTCATCTGGCCCAACATGCGGGCACCGCTGGCGCCCTGTTCGCGTCGATCTTCCTGGTTGCCACGAGCACCATGAAAACGATGATCCCGCTGCGGCTGTTCAGCATCCTGACCAATCTTGTGCTGATCGCGACCGCGATCCCGACCCACAACTTCCTGATCATCCCGGTGCAGGCGGCGATGCTGGTGCTCAACACCTATCGCCTGCACCAGATGCTGCAGCTCGTAAGGGACGTGAAGCGTTCGGTCAGCGGCGACCTGTCGATGGACTGGCTGAAGCCGTTTATGACGGAGCACAAATGCAAAGCCGGCGAGATGCTGTTCTACAAGGACGAGAAGGCCGACGAGATGCTCTACATCGTCAGCGGCCGTTTCCGGCTGGTGGAGTCCGGCATCGAGCTGCCGGTGGGCGCCATCGTCGGCGAACTCGGCATGTTCTCGCCGTCGAACCTGCGCACCCAGTCGCTGGAATGCATCGAAGAGGGAATGATCCTCAGCGTGAACTATGACCAGGTCGAGCAGCTCTATGTGCAGAATCCGGCGTTCGGCTTCTATTTGCTCAAGCTTTCCAGCGCACGCCTGTTCCAGAATCTTGATACCGCGGAGCGGCGATTGGCGCAGCTGACGGCCCAATTGACTGCGACGAAGACCGCCTGAGGCGTTTTGAAACCGGAAGACGCGCGTTGTCCGACGACGGCATAGTTTCCTCGCTGAAATATCTGTTTGCCGATTTCCTCGACGAGGAGGATGCGACGCCGCCTGCGTTGCCCGACGGCCTGCCGGAAGGAGCTGCGCGAATCGTCGGTGAGGGCATCCACACCCTGATGGACTATCAGGGCGCGACCTATGCCAGGCTCTATGTCGAGCGGCTCCAGCGCTTCATCGGCAAGGGTCTGGAGACGGATACCTACTGCAGGATGGCGCAACTGATGGCCGAACGCATGGCCTATCAGGATGCGATCCGCATCGCGCAGCTCAAGCTGTTCGAGTTCAGCCGGAGCGGGGGCGAAATCATCTCGACCGATATCAAGCAATTCCGCCTCGATGAATTGGTCGACGCGCTGCCGGCCGTCGCCGCCGAGCCCATCCTGATGGCGCTCGACAAGGTCGGCTGGGCGCGCCGGCGCGTCTCGATTCCGTTCTCGACAGCCAGCCGCTGGGGGATCCGCCGGTTGCGGCTGGAGGCATGGTTGCGCCGCTGGCGGCGGTTCTCGATCCGCTACGGCCAGGAGCGCGTCTGGGTCGAGCGCTGGCTGCACATGATCGCGCGCAGCACGATCAGGCAGCCAGCCTCGACCGAGGCGGTCGTCGCCATGGCGGCCATGGTGCAGGGACATGGCGACGCCTACCGGCAGGGGCTCGCCGACTGGCATGCGATCATCGATGGTCTTGCGAAACCCACCTTCGACGGTGTGTTGCCGCTCGCCGATCTCGCAGGCGCCATTGCGGAGGCGCGCGCGGCCGCGATGCCCGATCCGCGGCAAGCGTCGCTCAAGCGCGCGATCGCGCAGATCAGGGCGCGCGCAGCCGGAGCCGCCGCCCATGCGGCGCAATGACGTGTGAGGCCTGCCTCAACCTGCGAGCGAGCGGCAGGCAGCCTTGCCGGCGGCAGGACAGGCAGCCTCTCACGGCTGTCGAAGGCCGTTTCCTCCCGCTGGGTTCCGGCGCCCGCGTCAAGCACCCGGCAGTCATCAACGACGTAAAAAGCAAGAAAATTCCGCTGATGTTGCGATATCGCCCCCGGGCGGATTGCTGGCACACCAGCAGTTTTTCAGGTTCCCGGCAGGTGCAATCTGCCGTCAGAGGTGTCATAAATGCCGCCACGGGGCTGAATTGGCCGGGTTAAATCTGTAGTGCTGAATGCCTCGAAACCCCGTGCGGTCCAAGGTTCAGTGAGGTCGTCAGCTTGTCGTTTCCTCCCATGTCGTCGTCGATTCCGGTTGGCCTTTTGGTCGGCTGGATGCTGCTATTGACCTTCAAGCACATCATCGCCGACTTCGTGCTGCAAACCGCCTGGATGGCCCATGGCAAGGACCAGAAGAAGGGATGGGCCTTGCCCTTGCTGGTCCACTGCCTGATGCATCTTGCAGTTGCCCTGGTGTTGATCCTGATCGTCGCGCCCAGATTCTGGTTTGTGGCCTTCATCGATTTCGTCATTCACATCATCATCGACCGCGCCAAGGGGCTGTGCTCGTCGACATTCGGCATGACGCCGGAGCATCCCTGGTTCTGGACTCTGATCGGGATCGACCAGGCGTTGCATCATCTCACCGGCTTTGGGCTGGCGATCTTCATGGCGGCGAACGGCTGAGATCCGGAATATTTGCGTAAGTGGCCGGTCCGCGGCCTGATTCGAGTCCGGTCAAGCCTCCCCGGGAATTTACCGGATCGACTGGTTAACCCTTCGTTAGAGGATCGCGCTGCAATCTCTTCGCACGAGCGAGGGGGTCCAGCGATGTTTCCAAGCCGCGACGTGTATGACAGTGACAAGTGCCCGGTCCGGGACGAGTTGCTCGGCCAGATGTATCGCGCCAGCGAACACGGCCTGGCTCATCTTGTAGCGAGCGTGTCCTCCGATGTGCGGGCGATGCTGGCGCTGTTCTGCTACCGCCGCAGCCATCTGCATTCGCTGGCGGTCTCGATCGCGGCGAGCTGCACCGAAAACGAGCTGGTCCATTTCGGCGGGCGGGTCGGCTCCACGCTCTACGCGCTGTCGCGTGAAGCGCCTTCCAGCCAGGTCGCGGTCTCGTCGTCCTATAACGGCCGCAAGCCGATCACGCTCTCGACCAAGCCGCTGTCGACCTTCGCGCCGCTCCAGGATGACCTCGACGATGAACTCGACGACCAGGATGCCGAGGCCGTGACGGCATAGGCCTCCCTCACGTTGCTTCGGAGGGCAGGGCAGGCAGCCCCCATTTCCTGCGCGCCATCGTGCATTCGGCGTCGCCTGGCATGCAGGTACGGCAGACGTCCGGCCGCACGTCGTAGATCGCGCATGACGTCGCCTCGCCAATCTTTCCCTTCAGTGCCGCGCAGCGATCGCCCTCACAGCGCATGGCCGAGCCGCGCGCGTTGACGAGCTCCGCGGGGATGCGAGCCAGCGCGTCGTCGTCCTCGGTCGAGAAGCGTGGCCAGTTCGCCGAATAGGCGCAGCATGCGCCGCAGGCCTGGCACGGATTCTCCCCAGGTTTCAAAGCAGCTGCGTCCATCGCATGCGCCATCGTCTCGCGTATCCTCTAAGTGTCTTTCGGCCGTTCCCAGACCAGGCTCTGCCGCCATCGCGCGCGCAGGATGTCGCGCCGCTCGGGATATTTTTCCTCAAGATAGTCCGCATTGATGACGCGGTCGGTACGGAAGCTGCGAAAATCCTTGCGCAGTTCGCACCAGGCCGCGAGCAGCCGCACCGCTTCAAGATATCCGACCGCGATCGGCCAGATCGTGCGCTCGCTGGTCCGGCCCTGCTCGTCGCGGTAATGCAGCGCGATCTTTTTTCCTTCATGGATATGGGCGCGCGTCTTGACCATGTCGATGCGGTCGGGTTCGCGGGTCCATGGCGGGCGGGCGCGGCTGGCTGGCTCGATCACGAAGGGCCGTAGCCGCTCGGGCACGGTGTCCGCGATCTTGGCAATCAGATCGTCGGCGGCGCGCGCCAACGCAGGATCGGCGTGTCCCGCCACCCATTGCGCGCCCAGCACCGCCGCCTCGATCTCCTCCGGCGTCAGCATCAGGGGCGGCAGGTCGAATCCCTTCTCGAGAATGTAGCCCATGCCGGCTTCGCCGCGGATCGGAACTCTCTGACCGATGAGCGTTGCGATGTCGCGATAGATCGTGCGCTTGGAGGTCTCGAGCTCGGCTGCGATGGCATCCGCGGTCAAGGGTTTGCGGGTGCGCCGGAGCACCTGGATGATCTGGAACAGCCGGTCGGCGCGTCTCATGAGAAATCTCTTTCAGAAAGCCTTTGCGATGCTGACAGGATGTTGGCAGCAGGCCGAATCTATAAGGGGACAACACGCCAACGAAGAGGATTTTGTCCCATGATCATCATTTACGGCTACGGTCTTTACACGGTGGTGCTGCCGCTGCTGACACCATGGTGGCAGCAGGGGGTGGCTAGCGTCAGGCGGCTCATCAGGAAATTGGGAGCCGACGCATGATCACTCTGTATGGCTTCGGCGCAGGCTTCGGCCTGCCCGAAATCAGCCCCTTCGTGACCAAGACCGAGGTGCAGCTCAAGATGGCGGGCCTCGCCTATCGCAAGGAGCGGGCCATGCCGCCTGCCTCCCCCAAGGGCCAATTGCCTTATATCGAAGATGACGGCGAAAGGATTGCCGATTCCACCTTCATCCGCGCGCATATCGAGCGCAAATACGGTTTCGATTTCGACGCGGGGCTGGGCCGCGAGGCGCGCGCGCAGGCCTGGGCGTTCGAGCGCATGATCGAGCATCATGTCTATTGGGCGCTGGTCGGCGCGCGCTGGGTGGACCCGGAGAATTTTGCCAAGGGGCCGGCGCATTTCTTCGACGGCGCACCTGAAGACCGCCGCGAGCAGCTGCGCGAGAATGCGCAGTTTCGCGTCGCCGAGAACTATCTGTTGAGCGGCCTCGGCCGGCACGGACCCGATGAGGATGTGGATCTCGCCGTCCGTTCGGTTCTGGCGCTGTCGGTGCAACTTGGCGACCGGCCTTATTTGATGGCCGACAGGCCCGCCGGCGTCGACGCCACCGCCTTCGGTGCGCTCTCGGGCATCCTGACGCCCTTTTTCGCCTCGCGCCTGCGCCACGAGGTCGAGAAATTCGACAATCTCACGGCCTATGTCGAGCGGATGATGCGGACCTATTATCCGGACTTCGCGTGGTCGCCGCTCCGCGAAAGCGCGGCGGCGTAATTGTTCCCTTCGCCTCGTAGCTTCGTAGGGTGGGCAAAGCGCAGCGTGCCCACCAGCCCGGCTACGATGCTAACGGTGGGCACGGCGCAAGCGCGCCTTTGCCTACCCTACGAATCCTGTGCCCCCACACCCTTCAATTTCGCGATCTCCGCCTCCAGTTCCGCGATCCTGGCATCGCGCGCTTCGATCCGCGCGTTGGCTTCCGCCATCGCGGCTGCCACATCCGCCGCATCGAATTTCTGCGGAATGTGTTGCGGGCAGTTGGTGTCCCAGGCAGCGATGGTGAACACGATCACCTGCTCGGGACGCGCCTTGTACCCCTTCGGCATCAACGACTCTGTCAGCGCGGGATCGTCCTCGACCACACGTGCCGTTCCCCAGATCTTCACGCGCCGGCGATGCGCATAGTCCATGATGAAGATATGCGCCTTGGGATTCTCCGAGAGATTTCCCTGCGTCAGGTATTGCTGGTTGCCCGCATAGTCCGTGAACGCGATCGTCCTCTTGTCCAGGATCCTGATAAAGCCCTTCGGCCCGCCGCGATGCTGGATATAGGGCTGGCCATCCGCGGTCGCGGTCGCCATGTAGAAACTGTTGGTGTTGGCGAGGAACCCGGCGAGCTTGTCGTCGATCTCGGTACGCCAGCCGCCGTGTTCTTCAACGCGGGCATACGCCTCGCGCGAGCCCTTGCGCGCCTGGATAGCCTTGACCGTGGGCGTAAACGCCACGTCGCTGGAATAGGTCTGGGTCGTTGACATCGGAACGATCCTCCGTCGCGGAAACAGCAGTGTTCCCGCCTCAACCCCGAAAATGGCGATTTCCGAAAATAGAACAATCTATCGAATTGACACTTCATAATTGCATATGATGCAATAATCGGATGGACCGGCTCGATGCCATGCAGGCCTTTGTCGCCGTCGCCGACCTGCAGGGGTTTGCGCCGGCCGCGCGCAAGCTGAAGCTGTCGCCTTCGGCGATCACGCGGCTTGTGGCAGCGCTGGAGGAGCGTCTTGGGGCGCGGCTTTTGCAGCGGACCACGCGGTCCGTGACGTTGACCGATGCCGGCACGCGCTACCTGGACCGCGCCAGGCGCATCCTTGCCGACGTGGAGGAAGCGGAGCGCGCCGCCGAAAGCGAGCGCACGCGGCCGAGCGGGCGGCTGGTCGTGTCGGCGCCGCTCGGCTTCGGACGGCTCCATGTCAGCCCGGTGATGACGGCCTACCTGAAGCGATATCCCGATGTGGCTGGTGAGCTGCGGCTGGAAGACCGCATGATCAGCCTGGTCGAGGACGGCGTCGACCTCGCGGTGCGGATCGGCGAACTCGCGGATTCGTCTGTCGTGGCACGTCATGTCGGCGAGATGCGGCGGATCGTCGTGGCGTCCCCTGGATATCTCAAGGCGCGCGGCGAGCCAAAAACCCCTGCGGCAATCGCCTCGCACGACACCATCCAGTTCGGCGGCACGACAGCCTTGTCCGACTGGCGTTTTGCCGATGATGGCGTCGAGGTCCGTATCGGCCATACGCCGCGATTTTCCACCAACAGTTCCGACGCAGCGCTGCAATATGCCGCGGCGGGCGGCGGGCTGACGCGCGTGATGGCCTACCAGGCGGCCGCTTCCCTCAAGGCCGGCAAGGTCAGAATCGTGCTGGAAAAATTCGAGCTGCCCGCGTTGCCGATCCACGTCGTCTACCCGACCTCGCGGCTGCTGTCGGCCAAGGTGCGCGCCTTCATCGATCTCGTGACGGAGACGACGGATTGGCGATTCGGGTGACGCTACTATTCCTTCTTGTGCACCACGCTGAACGTCCCGTTGGCACGCGCGCATCTTTCTCCGTCCGCCGTCACGAAGCATTGCGCAAAGCAGAGAGTCTTGCCGACCTTGATGACTTCGGTTTCGAAGGCGACCCATTGGCCGACTCGCGCTGAACTGATGAAATCGACCGAAAGACTTGCGGTCAGCAGCCGCGCTTTGCCGTCCAGCTTCACGCCGCAGCTCAAGCCCATCGCGTTGTCGGCGAGTGCCGTGATGAAGCCGCCATGGGCGAGGCCGCGCGAGTTCGTATGCGCTTCAGCCAGTCTCACGGCGAGAATGACGGCGTCGCTGCTGCGCTTGTAATAGATCGGCTCCCATGGCGTCGTAAGCGGGCTGCGGCGCAAATGATGCGCAAAACCGTCGGGGATGTCGGCAATATCGGGAGAGACACTCGGCATCGGCGACTCGCGTGTTGGCAATACATGCGCCCCATTGTCCGCGACATTGCCGCGAATTTCACCGCCTACAAAGTTTTAAACGACCTTGCAGAGATTGTTTGAAACGAGCGGCATTGCTTATCTAGACCAGTCTATATAGAATTGGACGCATCTGCCAACTGGGAAGCGCAGGGAATGCCGGCACCTCCAAAACATAGAGGAGCGATCGTACGGGCCGCGGCCACACTGTTCCGCCGCAACGGCTATGCCGCGACGGGTATCAATGAGATCGCCGAACTGGCAGGGGCCCCGAAGGGCTCGCTCTACCATTACTTCCCCGATGGGAAGGATCAGATCGGAGAAGCCGCGGTACGGTTCGCAGGCAAGCTCGTCATCGCAACCCTCGAGAAGCTCGAACAGGAGCACAAGTCGGCTGCGGCTATGATGCAGGCCTATTGCCGGTTGCTGGCGGGCTGGATGGCGAAGTCCGGATTTCGCGACGGCTGCCCTATTTCGACGACGCTGCTGGAATCCGTGCCGCAATCTCCGGGCATTGCGCTCGCCGGTCGCGAGGCCTTTGCCGCATGGCAGACGGTGATCGCGCGGGCGCTCCTGCGTGACGGGTTCTCAAAAGGCGACGCGCGGCGGCTGTCCACGTTTGCCGTGTCTGCAGTCGAAGGGGCGCTCATTCTCGCGCGCGTCGAAGGCAGCGGTGAGCCGATCGAGGACGTCGCGAGATCGCTCGCGCTGGTTTTGCAGAAGCAGGCGCCGCTCCGCAAGCGGGCAGCTCGTTGAGAAGGAGGCTACGCCATGACCGACGCAGAGGAGCACCTCAGCCAGGCGGAACTGGAGCACTATGTCACCGCACTGGATTTCGTGCGGGAATATGCCATCCGGATCGCCTCGGTGACGCCCGGCGAAGTCACGATCGAGCTGCCGTTCGAGAAACGCTTCTCGGGGCCGCCCGGACAGTTTCCGGCGTCGATGGTCGGCGCGGCCGGTGACGTGGCTGCGGTCTCGTCTTGCCTGTCGCTGCTGCCGCGGGGCTGGGCGCTGGCGACGCTGGACTTCACCGTGAAGATGACGGGCGTTGCCAAAGGCGAAAAACTGCGGGCCAGGGGACGTGTGCTGCAGGCCGGCCGAACCAATTCGGTCGGCGCTGCCGACATCTATGTCGTCTCCGGTGACAGTGAGACATTGTGCGGGACGGTGCTTGCCACCACGCGCAATTTCCAGATCAAGCCCGAGAAGACGGCGGCCTGAAGCGCGCATTCCTGGCGCCGTCCGTCAGGCCGGCAGTTCGTACCCGACCGCCGTTTCCGCTTCGATCGTCCGCTGCACGGCTGGCCGCGCCATCATGCGCGCGTAATGCGCGTCGAGATTCGGGAATGTGCCGGGCGCGGGCCTGAGTGAATTGGTGAACCGCCAATAGAGGCGAAACAGGTGGATGTCGGCGATCGAATAGCGCTCGCCGAGAACCCAGCCGGGTCCGAGTCGCCGGTCGGCGATTCCATAAACTTTGTACGCAACCTCGATGCCTTTTTGCCGCCCCGGATGCAATATCGAGGCGATGAACGACATCCACGACACCACCTGCGCCTCGGCCTCGATGTCGTCCGTCGGCAGAAGCCCGGCTTCAGGAAAGCGTCGTGCGAGATAGAACAGGATGCCGGCCACCTCGGTCAGCACGCGGCCGTCGATCAGGAGCGTCGGCACCAGGCCGACGGGATTGATCTTCAGAAAGTCGGGCGAGCGCATGTCCTTGTTTTTGAACGACATCGGCCGTGCCTCGAAATCCGCGCCGACCTCGTGGAGCGCGATATGCGCCGCGAACGAACTGGAGCCCGGTGCGAAATAGAGCTTGAGCATGCGACTTCCTCCACTTGTGCCGTCATTGCGAGCGGAGCGAAGCAATCCATAGTTCCGCCTGTGGCGCGATGGATTGCTTCGTCGCTTCGCTCCTCGCAATGACGGTGCTCACCGTTAGAACGGCAGCCCGACATAGTTTTCCGACAGCGACGTCATCGCGGCCTTTGAGCTGGTGACATAATCCAGCTCGGCCAACTGGATGCGCGCGCCGAATTCGCCGGTGTCGGGAAACTTGTGCAGCATCGAGGTCATCCACCAGGAGAACCGCACGGCCTTCCAGACCCGCGTCAGCGCCGTGCCGGAATAGTGGTCGATGCCGGCGGAGGATTTCTCGTCGTAGAATTCGCGCAGTGCCGTCGCCAGATAGTGCGCGTCGCTGGCCGCGAGATTCAGTCCCTTGGCGCCCGTCGGCGGCACGATATGCGCGGCGTCGCCGGCGAGGAACATGCGGCCGAAGCGCATCGGTTCGGCGACGAAGCTGCGCAACGGTGCGATGCTCTTTTCGATGGAAGGACCGGTGACGATGCTGTCGGCGGCCTCCTGGTCCAGCCTGCGCTTGAGCTCGTCCCAGAACCGCCCATCGGACCAGTCCTCGACGCGATCGTCCAGCGGACATTGAACGTAATAGCGGCTGCGTTTGGTTGAACGCATGGTGCAGAGCGCAAAACCGCGCGCGTGATTGGAATAGATCAGCTCGTGCGAGACCGGCGGCGTGTCGGAGAGGATGCCGAGCCAGCCGAACGGATAGACGCGCTCGAAGGTTTCGATCGCCGCTGGCTTCACGCTGGCGCGGCTGATGCCGTGAAAGCCGTCGCAGCCGGCGATGAAGTCGCAATCGATCTCGTGGGTGATGCCGTCAGTGACATAGGTGACGCGCGGGCGATCGGTGTCGAAATCATGCGGGGTGACATCGGCGGCCTCGTAGACCGATGTCAGTCCGGCCGCCTTGCGTGCGTTCATCAGGTCGAGCGTCACCTCGGTCTGACCGTAGATCATCACCGTCTTGCCGGTGGCGGCCCTCATGTCGATGCGGTGGCGGTGACCTCCGAAGGCGAGTTCGATGCCGTCATGGACGAGCCCTTCGGCAT
>Ga0070711_100002272_pt1 | contig 10894 bp, 10 predicted proteins | sample LARL53metaG_FD_65452 | JGI IMG/M metagenome (GOLD analysis project Ga0070711, IMG submission 65452) | Corn, switchgrass and miscanthus rhizosphere microbial communities from Kellogg Biological Station, Michigan, USA - LAR L5-3 metaG | ecosystem: Host-associated > Plants > Roots > Rhizosphere ... | reverse complement strand
CGTTAGGACACGACGTTTCGGTCTGGAATCGCAATCCAGCGAAGACCCAGCCACTGATCGACGCTGGAGCAACCTTGCGGCCAACACCGGTTGCGCTCGTCGAGGCCTGCGAGACGACCGTCGTCATGCTCCTCAACGACGCGGCAAGCGAGGCGGTCTATCGCGGTCCAAATGGTATCCTGAAGGCGAGGCTTTCCGGGAAGCTGGTCATCGATATGAGCACCATTCGTCCGGAGACCATGCAAAGTATTGGGGCGTCGGCTACCCAACAAGGCGCGTCCTTTGTGGAGAGCCCGGTCGGCGGCAGCACTGTTCCGGCCAAAGAAGGCAAGTTGTTCGCGCTGGTCGGCGGTGAAACTGCTGAAGTCGGCCGGGCCATGCCCGTACTGGAGCAACTTTGCCGACGTATCGAACATGTCGGGCCGATCGGCGCCGGCTCGACCGTCAAGCTTGCAATCAATCTGCCGCTGCTGGTCTATTGGCAGGCACTTGGGGAATCTCTGACGATCTGCCAACCGCTCAATCTGGGAGCCGACCGGTTGATCGATATTCTGTCCGATACTGCCGGTGCGCCGGCCGCGATGAAGGGACGCGGTGCCGCCATTGCAAAGGTTTTGGCCGGCGCCTCCCGTGGTCCAACAGCTTTCGGACTTGACGCCGCAAAAAAGGATCTTGCAACCGCCGTCCAGTTCGCGAAAACACTCAACGCCGAGCTGCCGGTCGCGGCCAGCGCACTCGCCTGCTTCGAACAAGCGGAGTCGGCGGGTTTGGGCGACGCCGATGCCACCGCAATGTCAACTTACTGGCCGCAAAAGAGCGCCAAATCCAGATCGTGATGCCAGTCCGGCGTCTTCAGTTTTCCAACGCACAACAGCAGGTCTCAAATGATCGACAGTAAGAATCGCTATGGCCGCACCGCTGCCCGCATCCATGATGCCGATGGTCTCGCGCGGCGGCCATCCTCGCCTACGATCGACATCCACGCTCATATCGTCGTTCCCCAAGCCGCCGCCGTGGCGCAGCCACACGTCGACCCAAGCCGCATTCCGTTGGCTTATTTCGCGGATGACGTCACGAAAGAGGTCAATGCACAGCAGGAAAAAGACGTCCGCGAAGTGATGACGACAATCGATCGCCGGCTAAAGCATCTCGATCAGATGGGCATCGACATCCAGGTTGTCGCGCCTGCTCCTGGTCAATGTTATTATACCCTAGATTCCAAGATCGGAGAATCTGCGCATCGCCTGGCCAATGATGGTGTGGCGGAATACTGCTCGCGCAAGCCTGACCGGTTTGTCGGACTTGGCGTCGTTACATTGCAAGAGCCCGAACTCGCAGTCCGCGAACTTGATTACGTCATGGGGACGCTGAAACTGAAGGGCGTCGAAATCCTGACCAATGTCGACGGTCAGGAACTGTCCGACCCGAAGTTTCGACCGTTCTTCGCCAAAGCCGAGGAACTGGGCGCGTTCATCATGATGCACCCGAACGGGTTCACGCACGGCCAGCGTCTGACTCACTATTACCTCAGCAACGTATTGGGAAACCCGCTGGACACAGCCCTGGCGCTTCACAATCTGATTTTTTCGGGGACGCTGGCACGTTTTCCCGACCTGAAATTGATGGCTGTCCACGGTGGCGGCTATCTTCCAGGCTATTCCGGGCGGATCGACCATGCCTGGGGTGCGCGACGGGATTGTCATGCCGACCTGCCATTGCCGCCGACAACCTACCTACGACAGGTTTATCTGGACACCGTGGTTTTCAGCTATCACCAGCTCGCCTACCTCATCGATTTGTTTGGACCGGATCGTATCGTGATGGGCACCGATTATCCCTTCGACATGGCCGAATACAATCCGATCGGCCATGTCGCCGGCGTGGATGGCATGGACGAGGTTACACTGGCGCAAATCGCCGGCGGCAATGCGGCCCGCGTTCTCGGCCTTGATCTATAGCCGCAACATCGGACCTATAGTGTCCCCTTGTAGCCGGGTTGCTCGAACGGATGCGAACTCGCGAACGCTGGCAGTGCGAAGCAGCGCTCGGCCAGCCTGGACACGACAGGGAACGGCGTCAGGTCAAGTTTGACATACTGCGCCGTGACCACCTGGCCGGCTATACAAATGTCGGCTAATCCAGGCTGCGCGCCCAGAGCGAACGGCGCCGGTGGCCGGCGCCCCAGCAACCTTTCGTAAGTACCGAGCGCTTCGGCGGTCCAGTGCTTGCCCCATTGCTCGACGGCATGCGCATCCGCCCCAAACGCCCTGCCAAGATGATTGCGAACCCTTGGCGTCACCAGCGGATGCGAATCCGCGATCGTCATCAACGCCAGTGAGCGCGCATAGGCGCGTTCCCTCGGGTCCGCAGGAATCAAGCGTGGATCAGGCTTGATGTCCTCGATATATTCGATGATCGCGAGCGACTGGAAAACTGAATGTCCGTCATGGATGAAGGTCGGGACCACACGTTCGGCATTGATGGCGTCGTAACCGGGCTGGAATTGCTCGCCGGTTAGAATGTCAATCGGCGTTTCCTCAAACGGAAGGCCCTTCAACCTGAGTGCCACCCTCACCCGGAATGCCGCAATCGATCGCCAAAATCCGTACATCTGAATCGTCATGCTTCCCAGACCTTTCAATCTGGACGCCGATCACAATGACCAGCATCGACTAACCGAAGAAACACCGCCGACGATCGGAAATTCTCCTGTCGTCTATTCCGTGCTGTGATGCTGCTGCCAGCGCAGCAGATAGGCCTGAAGTCGCCAAATCAACGCAGACAGCACGACACCCACCAACATCAATACGACGACCGCGACCATCATGCCCGACGCCTCCCCGCGGGCCTCCGATTCGATGATCAGGCGGCCGATGCCGCGCTCCGCGCCGATGAACTCGCCAACGATCACGCCAATCAGAGCGAAGGAGATCGCGGGTGTGAGAGACGCAAAGACCCAGCCCATCGTCGAAGGAATAACGACGGTCCGAGTGATCTGCCATTCGCTGGCGCCGAGCAGTCGCGCAGCATTGATAAAGCCCTCGTCGATCGAACGCGCTCCTTCAAACGTGTTGAAGAACACCAGAAACACCACAACGATCCACGACGTGACGATCTTCGACATATCACCAATGCCGAACGCAAGGACGATGATAGGTGCGAGCGCAATTCTCGGTATCGAATTCACAGCCGTAATAAAGGGTTGAAAAATCGCGCTCAGGCGGCTTGAGCGGCCAAGGATCAATCCTACAGCGAAACCGCTCGTTACTCCGGTGATGAAGCCGAAGAATGTATTCTTCAGTGTGACGGCCGTAGCAATCCAGAGGTTGTTCTGGTTACGCGCCATACATTTTGCAAAGTCGCCATTGAACCATCCGTTGAATACGCCAAGCTTGGATTTGATGCAGCTCAGCATCAGAAAATTCTCCAGGATGTCGGACGGCCTTGAAATGAAATAGGGATCGAGCAAATCGGGTACAAGCCATGGCAATCTGGCATGCAGGTCATATCCCCACTGCCAGATCGACAGGACGACAAGGCAGATTCCCACTTGCCAGATAGCCGTATTGAACGGATGGTATCTCTTCATGGCCCGCGGCCCTTGACGAACTCTTCTCCAAGCGAGTGCCAGATGTGCTGAAACAACTCGGCATATCGCGACGTCTCACGCACCTTCACTGCATCGCGGGGGCGCGGGAAGTCGACCTCGAACATGTCCTTTATCCGCCCAGGGCGGGCGGAAAACAGGATAATGCGATCCGCCAGGGTCAACGCCTCTCCGAGATCGTGCGTTACGAACAGCACGGTCTGCTGTTCACGCTCCCATATCCTCAGCAATACCTCATGCATATCAATCTTGGTGTGGGTATCCAGCGCTCCGAACGGTTCGTCCATGAGCAGGATTTGCGGCTCGACGATCAGTGTTCGCATCAAGGCTGCGCGCTGTCTCATGCCACCCGACAGTGCAGACGGATAGACTTCCTCGAAACCCTTGAGGCCCGCCTGATCGATGCAAGTTGCAATCCGTTCCCTGCGCTCCTGTTCGGGTACGCCGGCCAATTGCAGGCCGTACCCGATATTGTCGGCCACAGTCCGCCAGGGAAACAGCGTGTCGCGCTGGAATACGTAACCGACGTTCGGTGTCGCCTTTCCGGTCACGACCGGACCTCCGTCGATCAGAATTTCGCCGCTACTCGGCCTGAGCAGCGTGGCGATCATATTGAGCACGGTGCTCTTGCCGGAGCCCGATGGTCCAAGCAGCGCGACGAACTCCCCTCGACGCACGCCGAAAGAAACGTCGCGGACGGCCTCGATTGCCGTGCCTCCGAGTTGAAATGATTTGCTCAATCCCCTGACTTCGATACGTTGAAGTCCGGCTGATTGAGAAACAGGCATCGCAGTGGCTGGCCGCACCTTCAACCCGGAAATGCCTTTCGTGCCACCTCGACGAAGGTCGGGCTGACGACATCGGCAATAGTAAGCGGCTTGATGCCCGTCATCTCCCGGAACCAGACTTTCTCGCCACGCGCGAAGTCCGCAGCGTTAATGCTCGCGTCATAGTCTGCAACCTTCTGCAGCGCCGTGATCTCCAGAAGGTTTGCCGCCCGCGAGGTACTGCCGACGTAAGGCTCGATAGTCTCATATATCTGTTCGGGCGTGTGCGTCTTGATCCACTGTGTCGCGCGCCAGATGGCTGTAACAAAGGCCTGCATCTTGGCAGGATCCTTGTCGATGGTCGATTGCAGGGTGAAATGGGAAGTCACCGGAACCTTGCCGCCGATGTACTTGTTCCAGATTGCTTCATCGGTGCCGTCAAACAAGAGCTCGCCCCATCCCTGTTCGCGGGATTCATTCAACAGGGACAGCGAACTGACGAGAATGTCGACCTGTTTCGATTTGAGCGAGCCCAGCATGGTATCCACATTGCCAGTTCCGATCCAGGTCACCTTCTGGTCGAGGCCCATGACTTCCATGTAATAGGACGCCCAGACATGGTTGGTACCCCCAAGCGACGAAACCGAGATAATCGGCTTGCGCCCGTCGGGACGCTTCCAATCCGTGAAGGCCTCCAGCGTGTTGATACCTTGATCTTTGAGATCCTTGCGGATGATGAACATCACCGAGCTTGAACGAGTATCGACCGGCATCAGGACACGCCCGGCACGACCATGGTTGCTGAGCTGCATCGGATGCGTGATGTCACCGATGCCGATGTCCCCTTGCGAGGAGGCAATGATCTCGCGCGTCTTGACGCCGCTGCCACCCTGGATCAATTTGCAGTCGAGCCCGGCCTCTTTGAAATATCCGATCCGGTCAGCCACAAACTGCGTCTGGTAGACCGGAACAGCGACCGGGTAGATGACACGTCCCGTCATATCCGCCGCCAGGGCGCGGCCATTTGCCATCGCAATGCCACCGCCCGCGACGATGGTCAGCGCCGAACGTCTGGAAATGTAGGCCATCACGCGCGCTCCTTTTCCCTGGCGGCGATTTTTTCGAGGGCGCTCAAGATCGCGTCGCCCATTTCAGCGGTTGAAAGCCTCTTTGCGCCCGGCTCGGCAATGTCAGCCGTTCTCGCGCCGGACGCGAGAGCCGTTGCCACAGCCTTTTCGAGCAGATCCGCATCCTCCGGCCGGTTCAGCGTCATGCGCAGCATCATGGCGACGCTGAGGATCGAGCCCAGTGGATTCGCGATGCCCTTGCCTGCAATATCTGGCGCACTGCCGTGGACTGGTTCATAGAGTGCTTTGCGGCGGCCAAATCGATCGACGGGACCGAGCGAAGCCGACGGCAGCATGCCCAGCGAGCCCGACGCCATCGCGGCACAATCAGAGAGAATGTCGCCGAAAATATTGCCAGTCACCATCACGTCAAACTGCCGGGGCTCACGCACGATCTGCATGGCGGCATTGTCGACGTAGAGATGAGTCAACTCAACGTCGAGAAATTCTTCTCTGTGCAACGCGATCACCTCCTCGCGCCATAACACGCTGGCTTCCAGTACGTTGGCCTTGTCGACAGAGCAGACCTTGTTCCGCCGCGTTCGCGCCAGTTCGAAGGCAGCGCGTGCGACCCGGCGAACCTGATTGGTCGTGTATTGCTCGGTGTTGAAACCGCGGCGCTGGCCATCGGCAAGCGTTTCAATACCTCGCGGTTCACCGAAATAGATACCGCTGGTGAGCTCACGGATGATGACAAAATCCACGTCCCTGAGCACTTCCGCCTTGAGGGGCGCGGAGTCTGCCAACGCAGGGTTGGCGACAATCGGCCTCAGATTCGCAAACAGATCGTATTTGCTACGCAGGGACAGCAAACTGCCGGCTTTGCGTGCGGCTGGAGGCACCTCCTTTGTTTCCGGGCCTCCGGTCGCGCCCCACAGGATGGCGTCCGCCTCATCCATGGCTTCGACCGTATCCTCCGGCAGCACCTTTCCTGCTTTCAGATAGGGAATGAGGCCATATTGCGCTTCGCGCAGGGTTATCGGCACGCCTCGCTTGGCAGCGAACCAGTTCAGCACTCGGTGCGACTGTGCGGTAACCTCGGGACCGATGCCCTCGCCGCCAACCACAGCGACCTTGACCATGTTCGATCGGTTGTTCATGCCGTCTTCCTTGTAAAATGGATCCAGGGCCGCGCGGCCTTGTCGGCCGCCTGAAAATCACGGATTTGCCGGTCGCGCTGCAAGGTCAACGCGACCTCGTCAAGCCCCTGGAGCAATCCTTCACGTCGCCGGGGATCGATCTCGAAGGTGTAGCGCTTTCCAGATGGAGACAAAATCGTCTGCGCCTCGAGATCGATGCTGACGCGTCCGGCTCCTTGCGTGGCCTCAATGTCAGCCGCAAGCAAGTCGACGATTTCTTTCTCGACGACGATTGGCAAGATTCCATTCTGGAAGCAATTGGCGAAGAAAATATCGCCAAAGCCTGAACCAATGATCGCCCGTATGCCCATCTCCTGCAGCGACCAAACCGCACCTTCGCGGGAAGAGCCGCAGCCGAAATTCGGACCTGTCACGAGGATTTCGGCCTGTCGGTACGGTTCACGATTGAGGATGAAGGCTGGATTTTCCGAGCCGTCCGGCAGATAGCGCAACGAGCCGAACGCCCATTTGCCAAGCGTCCCCCGAATTGAATTCCCGACCAGACGCTCGATGCGAATGATGACATCAGTATCGATATTGCTGCGCATGATGGGGGCCGCGATCGCGGACAGTTTGTTGAACGGTTGTGGCATGCTCAGCGCCCCATGGTGCGGACGTCCGCGATCGCGCCGGCGATCGCCGCGGCGGCAGCGCTTGCCGGGCTCGCCAGGTGAGTGCGCGCGCGTGGTCCCTGGCGGCCGACAAAGTTACGATTCGATGTCGAGACCGATCGCTGGCCGGGTCCCACCGTCTCGCCGTTGGCGGCCAGGCACATCGAGCAACCGGGCTCGCGCCATTCAAATCCGGCTTCGGAGAATACCCGATCGAGCCCTTCGGCCACGGCCTGACGTTTGACGTTTTCCGATCCCGGCACGACCCAGGCCCGCACCCCGGGCGCCACTTTTCGCCCCCGCGCGATCTCCGCCGCAGCGCGCAGATCGCTGAGTCTGCTGTTCGTACATGAACCGATAAAGACCCAATCGACCGGGGTGCCCGCGATCGGAGCGCCTGGCTTCAGCCCCATATAGTCGAGCGCGGTTTCAATAGAAGCGCGCCGCGCCGGATCATCGACGGATTGCGGGTCGGGGATACTCCCGTCGACCCCGATGACATGTTCCGGACTGATACCCCAGGTCACCTGCGGGATGATCCTCTCGACATCGATGGCTACCTCTCGATCGAAGACCGCATCTGCATCGCTCGGAAGCTGCCGCCAGGCCTTCACCGCCTGCTCCCACATCTCTCCCTGTGGCGCATATGGCCGGCCCTGCAAGTAATCGAATGTCTTCTCGTCTGGCGCGACCATGCCCATCTTGGCCCCGAGTTCGATGGAGAGATTGCAGATAGTCAGCCGCCCTTCGATAGGCATGTCGCGGATGGTGCTTCCGCCGTATTCGACAGCATAGCCGGTGCCGCCGGCCGCCCCGATATGGCCGATCAGCGCCAGAATAAGGTCCTTGGCGGTGACACCCAGCGGAAGCCTGCCTTCAAACCTCACCCGCATGGTTTTGGGCCTGCGCTGGATCAGCGCCTGCGTCGCCAGTACATGCGTCAGCTCGCTTGATCCGATTCCGAAGGCGAGCGCGCCGAGCCCCCCATGAGTGCAGGTATGGCTATCGCCGCAGACGATTGTGCTGCCGGGCAGGCTCAAGCCCAGTTCGGGCCCGATGACATGAACGATGCCCTGCCCCGGTTGGCCGATATCGAAAAGCCGGATACCGCTCGCCGACGTCTCAACCCGCAGGCTCGCGAGCAACTCCTGTCCGATCTTGCTCGTCCCTGCGCGTCCCTGCGCCGTGGAAATCGCGTGATCAGGGGTCGCAAAGGTCAACTCTGGGCTGTGAACCTCGAGTCCCCTGCTCTTGAGGTCCAGCAATCCCCGCGACCCGCCCAGATCATGTAAAAGATGACGATCAATGTGCAGGAGATCCGTGTCCTCGCTGACACGCGCGATAACATGCTGGTCCCATATCTTGGCCAGCAGCGTACGGCCGGGCTTTCCCAAGGCACTCCTCCCTACGGCTTCTTGAGGCCGGCGGCACGGGCCGCTAACCGCCGCTTTGCACGGCTTGTGTTCTACGAACCAGCACCCATCAAAGCATGACCGACGGCCACCCGGCTAGAGCTTATGCAACGGAACGACGTTCGTGCCGTTCGGCTTGGGCTGATGCCCATGCGCGGGATTTTCGTACCGAGTGCCGGCCTATCCGCTTATCCGACCGCTTTATTGGCCAACCTCGACTGACCGAACACACCCGCCGCGGCAAGTGCGGCGATCCTCTGGTCATCATACCCGAGCGTCCCTCGAAGGATCGCCTCGGTGTGCTGACCCAATAACGGCGCAGCCGTCGGATTCACCGCGGGCGTGAGCCCCAAATTGAGCGGCGTCTCGATATTGGGAACCATGCCGGCGGTCGGGTGTGGGATCTGGCTGAGGCGATGCCGCTCTCGTGCCTCGGGGGCGTTGAATCCTTGCTCGACAGTTCGAAGATAGCCAACGGGTATGTTGGCCTTCTTCATCTTCGCCATCCAGTTCTCGAGCTTGTCGCCGGCAAAGACGCCTGCGATGATCGCACGCAACTTTTCCTTGTTTGCGCTCCTTACCTTCCGGTTGGCAAACAGGGGATCGGTAATCAGATCAGGCCGCTCGAGGACTTCGGTCACGAGACGCCGATACAACCGATCATTGGCGCATGCCATATAAAGCGGTCCGTCGGCCGCCTCGTAAAGACCGACCGTGGGAGAACCATTCGGCGAATTACCAAAACGTCCGGGGCTTGTACCGTTGATCAGGTAAGCCATGCCGTAAAATGCCGTCATCGACATCGCTATATCAAACAGGGCGACCTCGACGTGCTGGCCCTTTCCCAATCGATCACGGGCGATCAACGCGAGCAGAATGGCGTTGCAGGCCGACATACCGGTAGCGATGTCGACGATCGGCGGACCGGTTCGCACGGGAGGGCCATCCGGGAAACCGTTCAAGGACATGAAACCGCTCTCGGCCTGTGTGATCGGATCGAAGCCTGGGCGGGAAGCAAACGGACCTTTGCGGCCGTAGGCCGAGATCGAACAATAGATCAGGCGCGGGTTCGTCGGCGCGACCGAGGGATAGTCGAGACCGAATTTCTGCATCACGCTCGCAGAAAAGTTCTCGACCACAACATCCGCCCGAGAGATCAGCTCTCTCGCGACTTCACGCGCCGCCGGAACCGTCAAGTCGAGCGCGATGTCCCGCTTGTTGCGATTGAGACTGAGAAAGGCGGCACTTTCGCCGCCGATTTCCGCGTGCTCATAGGCGCGCGTATCGTCGCCGCCTTCCGGATTCTCGATCTTGATGACATGGGCGCCGAAATCAGCAAGGGTCTGCGTGCAGGCCGGTCCGGCAACCACCCGCGTAAAATCAACGACCAGTAGACCGTCGAGGGCTGTTGGCGCACCTGCGGTGCGGGGTAACCGGTCCGGCAGCGCTACTCGAGCAGTCATGATCAGGCGTTTCCTCTGATATCGGTTTTTGAGAGCCGGACTTTAGGATTTATTCCTGCCGGCCCACAAGGGCCGGACACCTCCTCCGCTTCCGACGCAGACCTCCATTGCGCGGCACGCCGACAAAACGCAAAAAGAGCCCGGCGGCATCTGCCACCGGGCTGGGTCTCGCTTCTAGCAGCGATTTCAGTTGCAGCCAGGGCCCCTGCGACCTGGCGGCGATCGACTAATGAACTTCCGCCAATATAGGGTGTGCGGCCATGCCCAGGGAGACTCGGGTCGGTAAAGCCGGTAACCGGCCCTGATAAAGTTGTTGGCCGAGGCGACATTGTCCGTCGTATCGGAGACGATCCACGACCATCCGTTGTCGCGAGCCCGTGTTTCGATCGCCCGCATCAGGCGGAGCTGAAGTGCCTTGCCCCAATGGTCCCGCATCACTCCGACCCGGCAAAAGTAGCCCGCGTTCTCGGCGTGTGTCGACGGAATCAATCCCGCGAATGCGACTGGCATCTGCTGGCGATAAGCCACCAATGTCCAAGCTCGAAGTCCGGTACGGGCGCACTGTCAAAAAACGTAAGCCGATGCAGTTCTTCTAGTGTATCGGAAATGTTTTCATCCTGCCCGTCGACGATACGTATCCTGTACATCGCCTGGATCCACCGATTATTTTCCGAGCATGACTTTCAGGCCGAGCCAAACCGCCCCCAAAAATCCCGTCACGATCACCGTGATTGCCGCTTTGAAAGTGAAGCTCTGCGCCTGTTCGAC
>Ga0070711_100002265_pt1 | contig 10912 bp, 11 predicted proteins | sample LARL53metaG_FD_65452 | JGI IMG/M metagenome (GOLD analysis project Ga0070711, IMG submission 65452) | Corn, switchgrass and miscanthus rhizosphere microbial communities from Kellogg Biological Station, Michigan, USA - LAR L5-3 metaG | ecosystem: Host-associated > Plants > Roots > Rhizosphere ... | reverse complement strand
CGGATTGTCGGAAGCGCTCGGCGGTCCAGCCGCTCCGGGAATCGGGTTTGCGATCGGCGAGGACCGGCTGGTGATGTCGTTGAAGGAAACGGCCGAGGGTGCGATCCGCAAGCCCGATGTGTATATCGCCCCCATGGCCGGCATGAACGCCGAAGCGGCGAGGTTGGCGGGCGAATTACGCCGTCACGATCTGGTCGTCGAGTTAGGAGATGATACCTTCCGCCTCAAGAAGTCGTTTGAGGCCGCTACGAAGACCGGAGCCAAGTACATCCTGATTGTCGGCGAGAATGAAGTGAAGGCCGACGCGTTTGCGGTGAAGAATCTGGCAACGGGGGAGCAAGTGCAAGCCCCGCGCGGGGACTTGGCCGCGAGGATCCGGGGATATCATGGGCAGGGTTCCGGCTAAACACTTTGCTCAAAGGTGAATCGTAACAGGGCCTCGCTTCAGCGATGCCGTAAAGGCAAAGATCAGCGCGCCGGCTTTTAGCCGCTGTTCAAAGTCACAGGTGAGGAGAAAGCGATGAAGAACAGTTTCGTGGTCTTCGTGATTTTGCTTTGTTACAGTTTTGCTGTGGCCGCTGCGGGGCAGGCGAGTGCGCCAGCCACACCTTTGAGCCCACTGGAACAGACGTTAATGAACTCGGAAAAGAGTTTTGTGGACGCGGCGAAGAAGGGCGACATGGCATTCTTCAAGCGCACCCTTACCGACGACTTTTCTTTCGTCCAGTTTGACGGCCAGTTATATAGCCGGCAGGACATGCTTGACCAGTTTGCCGGCGGCGGCACCGACCTGATGCCCTATGACATGAAGGTCGTCATGGCTGGCGACGGCGTGGCGATCGTGACCTACGACGTGGTGCTGCGCGTGCCTGCCGCCGAAGATCAGGGTCCGCCTCCGCGTTACCAGCACTTCAGCACGGTTTGGGTGAAGCAGGGAGACGCGTGGAAGATGAAGTTCCAGCAGATGACGGCATCGCATTGGGGAGACTGGTAGGACAAACGATTGTTGACTGTTGCTTCAGATTGGGAGGAACTACAGTTGACGACATTACGCAGTGCGAACTACTATGTCGCCGCAGTCACGGTGCTTTCCATCCCCGCAGAGACTCGACATTTCACTTGGTGAGGCGCGCTATGAAAAACGTCGGAACGATTTTTGCAGCATGGCTGGTGTTGTCAGCAGCGGCGCTGGCGCAGATGGAGATGCCGAAGCCCGGGCCGGAACACAAGAAGCTTGACATGTTTGCCGGGGCATGGGTGCTGGAGGGCGACATGAAACCGGGCCCGATGGGGCCGGGTGGCAAGATGACCGAGTACGAGCGCTGCGAATGGATGGACGGCGGATTCTTCCTGATCTGCCACACCGACTTTAAAAGCGGCATGGGCAACGGATCGGGAATGTCGATCATGGGCTATTCCAATGACGACAAGTCCTACACCTATCGCGAGTTCAACAGCTGGGGAGAGTTCGACGACTCCAAGGGTTCGCTGAACGGCGATACCTGGACTTGGACGAGTGACGAGAAGATGGGCGGGGCCACGATCAAAGGGCGCTTCACGATGAAAGTCACTTCGCCGACGTCGTACGACTTCACCTTCGAAATGTCGCAGGATGGAACGAAATGGTCAATCTTCATGGATGGCAAAGCCACGAAGTCAAAGTGATTTTGCACTCAGCAAGTCCCCAAGGCTTCAGCCGCGCGGCTGAAGCCTTTTTGTCTGGCGCTCGCTTGGGAGTACGATTGAGACCGGCGGTGTTATGAGAAGAATCCACTTTGTCTCGATCCTTGCATTGGTACTGGATTTGACCGTTATTACCCTCTGCGCCCAAGAGCCAAAGCCTTCAAACGCTGGACGCGCCTATTCGGGCATGTACACGTTTCTGAAAGAGGGCGAATTCGTGCAGGTGACGGTGGAGGATACGGGCCACGTGACGGGATTCGTCTCACGATTCGGCGACGGCGAGAGCGACAAGGGAGCATTCCTCGATCAGTTCTTCAAGACCGGTCAGTTGGACGGGAACAAGCTAAGTTTCACGACAGAGATTGTGCATGGCGTGTCCTTTGATTTTAAAGGGACGGTGGAGCGCGGCGAGGGTAAGAATCCCGGCGACGAGGCCTACTTCGTGCTCAGAGGGTTGCTCACCGAGAACACGAGTGATGCCAACAAGAAGGTCACGTCGCACTCTCGAGATGTGCTGTTCAAGATGTTCCCGCAGGCTGGTGCGCCGGCTCCGACCGCGAGGAAGTAGCCAGCACTTGGTACATGGTACTCGCTACTCGGTCGAGGTTACTGTCCGGCTCGGAGCGGAGAAAGACTAAGGCGGCCGGGAGCCTTCTTGCGGGCGCCTTCTGGGCCAAAGACCAGGTCGGCGCTGCCGTCGGAATTGGAAGAGGCTTCGGCTAGCGTCGCTGCCAGCGCGCGGTACGAGCGGCTGATTTCCGGTCCTTCCTGCAGAACCACAGGTGTGCCGTGGTCGATCGATGGCGAGACGGCCTGGAACGCGTTGGGCACCTTCCACAGAACCTTGCAGCTGGTGACCTGCTCGACATCCTCTTCGGTGAATCCCGGAATCTTCTTATAGCGGTTCAAGACCATGCGTAGACGGTCGCGGCCCGTCCCTTCTTCGAGAAAGGCGTGAATGCGTCCGGCGCTCCATAACGAAACCACATCGGTCTGCGCGACCACGAGCACGGCGTTGGACAAATCAGAGAGCAAGCGCGTGGTGGGGTCGAGGCGGCTGGAGGCATCGACGACGACGAAGCGGTAGTGGTTGACCAGCAGATCGAACAGGCGGGCGAGTTCTCCCGGAGTCGGTTCCGTCGGATAAGGCTGATGCGGTCCGGCCAGAAGATGCAAGCCCTCTTTGGTCGGGCTCATCAGGCCATCGAGCAAAGAGACGTCGAGACGGTGAAGGTTTTGCAGAGCGTCGAGCACACCAAACTGCGGGCGCAGGTTGAGATGAAGCGCTGCGTGACCGATGGGAGCAAAGTCGACCAGAACTACGTCGCCGTGCGACTGCTGCAGCGCGACGGCAGTGTTGACAGCGGCGGTGGTGCAGCCGGCACCTCCCTTAGCGCTGAGGAACGTGAAGACCTTGGCCTTGCCGGCGCCACCGAGAGTGCGAGTGCGTGAGGAACTGAAGCGGGTGAGTGCCTCAAGCAACGGCTCAGATCCCGCGGAGTGATCCAGATATTCGCCGGCCCCGGCGCGCATGCTGGCCACGATGCTGGCGGGACTCGTCATGTCGCCATTGGCGAAGATTCCGATCTGCTGGGTGGTAGCGCGGATCAACTCGATGGTGCGGATGGCGCGCTGAGGGTCTTTCGCGGGGATGTCGATGATGACTACTTCGGAGCGCGAATCCTGCAACTGCCGGAGGATCGCGTCGGTCGGCCCTACAGGAAAACCAAGATGGCTGAACACCGCCTGTCCCAGACGAGTCGCCTCCAGACGAGTTTGTAGTGCCGATAAGTGGTCCTCATCTTCGCTGAGGAGGGCGACGGAGATGCCATGCATAGCGCGGTTCTCGCTGATTTCTCTTGGTGTCTGCATGTTAGAAAGAGAAGGTACTCTCCGCCAAGTGACCTAGGTAACGCATGACAGCACAGGTGCACATTTCGTGCACAAATTCAACCACGCAACCGCTTGGTGTTCGTCCGGGGGGTAATTGCACAACGTAGAAAAACCCGAGGCTGTTCGCCCTGTCGTTACACGACATTGTAAGCCACAAGAGTGAAAGTGAAAAGTGGTTCCCTGTGAAGCAGAAAAGCACGCCGGGACGTCGGGTTGGAGAACTCCTCCTATCCAAGGACTGGACGGGTAGAAGACTGAACCAAGGGGCGCTCTTCTTCGGGATGAGAATGCAGCGTGGACACCCGAGGGAAGGTGGCGGAAGAGTCTGACTCGGGTAAATACTCGTACCCCTCGAACCGCACCGCAACGCCGATTTTGGGCGCATCTTGCGATGAGTCCGCGGCTCGGGTGGGACGAACGACCCGCAGAATACGGCCCCGGCAGCGTACCGGCATACTCTCTCCCAAAGTAATTTCCGACGGCATGCGCAGAGTCAGTTCGATTTCGGAGCCTTCAATGAGTACGGCGTTCGTAAAAAAGAACACGCCCCGCGAACTTAGGTCCTGGGTAAAGCCGACGCCTTCTACCGAGGTGCTGGGCTGCCGGAGTGAGAGAGGAAGAAGGTAAGGAAACCGCTGTCCGACACGGCGTTCAATCCCGACTGGAGAGGTGGTCATAGGAACAGAACTTCCTTTGCCGAATCGCCGAAACCGCAGGCGCTACTGTAGCTCACGGCGGACGATAAGAGAAGTTCCAACTTAGTTAAGAGGGTCGGTCTCTCAAGCCCTTTCCAGAAATGGACTTGGAGCCGGGGCCGAGGGACAAGGCAGAGGCGAATCTAACAAACGTCCTGTGGAAAAGTGGAGGACCGAAAGAAGAGTGATTGGAGCCCGGCGGGGCCCGGTCACGATATAGTGTTGCGCAAGCAGGCGGCTCATCATCCAAAGAATCTGATCGTGGCTGAATCGAGAGTTTCCATTTCAGAAAATACGTCGGCCAGCGGCGCACCGGCGCCCGAGGGCACCAAACTGCGATGGCAGGCCGCGGTACGCGCGCTGCGGCACCGGAACTTCCAGCTTTTTTTCAGTGGACAACTGATTTCTCTGATCGGTACCTGGATGCAGACGGTGGCCCAGTCGTGGCTCGTCTACCGGCTCACCGGATCGGGCCTGAAGCTGGGAGCAGTGGGCTTTGCCAGCCAGATTCCCGTATTTCTGTTTGCACCGCTGGGTGGCATCGTCGCCGATCGCAGTAACCGCAAGCATGTGGTGATCGGGACCCAGGTCGCCTCGATGCTGCTGGCGTTTGTGCTGGCGGAGCTGACCCTGAAGAATCGAATTACCGTGCCGGAGATTTTCGTGCTGGCGGCTCTCCTGGGCGTGGTGAATGCATTCGATATACCCGGCCGGCAGTCTTTCCTGGTCGACATGGTGGGCAAAGAAGACTTGATGAATGCCATCGCGCTCAATTCCTCGATGTTCAACGGGGCGCGCGTGATTGGGCCGGCAGTGGCCGGAGTGCTTGTCGCGAAACTGGGCGAAGGTTGGTGCTTTTTTGCCAATGGCGCCAGTTACATCGCGGTCATCGGCGGGCTGTTGATGATGAATGTGCACGCTCCGGCGCGGGTGTCGGCGAAGACCTCGCCGTGGGAACACATTGTTGAGGGATTCCAATTCGTGAACCGGACGGCGCCGATTAAAGCCTTGATGATCCTGCTGGGATTGGTGAGCGTGACGGGCATGCCGTACGTAGTGCTGATGCCGATCTTCGCCGACAAGATCCTGCACAAAGGTGGGCAGGAGTTTGCTTCGCTGATCGGATCGCACGATTTGGGAGCGGTTCGACTCGGGATCCTGATGGGGGCGGCGGGCGTGGGAGCGCTGCTGGGCGCACTGACGCTGGCCGTGCGTTCGGGCGTGAAGGGCCTGGGGCGGTGGATCTCCGTATGCTGCGCCGGTTTCGGCGTGAGCCTGATGCTGTTTTCGTTCTCGAAATCGTTCTGGCTGTCGGTGCTGCTGCTGTTGCCGGTGGGCTACTTCATAATGCTGCAGATGGCGTCGTCGAACACGCTGATCCAGGTAATGGTGCCGGACGCACTGCGAGGTCGGACGATGGCAGTATATTCGATGATGTTCATGGGAATGGCCCCGGTGGGGGCTTTGCTGGGCGGCGCGTTGTCCGATCGCTTAGGCGCGCCGATCACGGTGGCGATCGGTGGCTTCGCTTCAGTGATGGGAGCGTGGTGGTTCAGTGTGCAGTTGCCGAAGATCCGGGTGGAAGCGAGAAGACTGATCGTTGCGCAGGCCATGGCGGGCGGAGAACCGGCGGAGGAGATGTCGACGCCGGTGGTGGAGGAGTAGCGGCGACGACAACGGCCGATCTCTGGAGCCACTGAGTCTTAGCCGCTATCCACAGCAATTATGTCAGAGTTGTTCGTAATCCAAGGCGGTACAGGGGTTGTAATGGCTTCCGGTGTTCTCACTCATATTCGCTCGGCATCTTGTTCACTGCATTTCGATTGGGAATGAATCTGAATAGCGTGGAAGCAAGAGGTTGGTCGCCGCCGCCAGGCCTAACGCTACTGCGAGCAGAACCAGCAATGAGGCGTACGAGCCAGTTGCATCAAATGCACGCCCCAGGATCACTGGACCGATGGCTCCTGCGGCGGCATAGAACGTCCAGGTAAGACCATAGAGAGTAGAAAAGGCACGGAGCCCAAAATAACGAGTTAGCAGGTAGGGAGTGATGGCGGCTTCACCTCCGGCACCGATCCCGATGAGCGCAGCAGCAAGGCAACCCGCTGGGAAACTGCTCGCACGAGCCAGGAGAAAAATCCCCAGGGCGGTAATGAGGTTTATGACAAGCGCGACATGTGGGCCGAAAAATCGGTCCAGGAGCCAACCCATTACAACTCTGCCCAGCAGGCTCGATCCACCGAGCAAGGACGCGCATAGCGCTGCGTTTCCGGCTGTGAGGCCTCGATCCGTCAGTAAAGCAGACAGGTGAGTGATCGCGCCATTCATGCTGATCGAACTCACAAACAGGATGGCGGTGATAATCCAGAAGGCGAAAGAGCGCAGGCCTTGCTGCCACGTTATTCCAGAATGGAGGACCGGACCGGACTCGCGCCCGATCGTCCCGCGCTCGCGGATATAGCGCCAGCTGAGTGGCAAGCCGAGTAGCAGTGCAATGCCGCCGAGTGACCCGTACGCAGCGCGCCAGCCAAACCTGCTAATGATCGACTGGGCGACGACGGGTAGGATCATGGCGCCCAAGCCCGCGCCAACCATCACAAAGGCCAACGCCATTCCCAAACGTCGCCGAAACCAGGTGGAAATCGATCGCGAGTAAGCCAGATGAGCTGCACCATTCCCAACGACGCCCAGCACGAAGCAAGTCAGGTAAAACTGCCACAGTCCGGTGTGCAACAGCGACAGCGCCGCAATGCCGCACCCGTATATGGTCATGCAGGAAAGAATGATGCGGCGAGGGCCGAAGCGGTCGATCCAGCGCCCCAGGAGCGGGGAGCACACTCCCAGAGTGACGGCGGCGATTGCGAAGCCGCTGGATATGGCCTCGCGTGACCAGCCGAATTCCGCAGCCAGCGGCTTCACGAAAACAGAAAAGGTATAAACGAATAGCGAGCCGAAACCCGCCATCACGCCAAGACACGCCGCTAACACGACACGCCAACCGTAGTAGCCGAGCTCGAATTCACTCGGGCATGACGACACTTCGGCGGGTTGGTTTGGAACTATGCCGACTCCGACACTTTCGGGGACGAACTCGTCGCTCATTCGCTCGATCTCATTCGCTGGATCTCGGCAGGCTGTGCAGGGGTGGAATCATACATAAATGCTCGGCGACCATCTCTAGCCTTTTTCTAGTATTGCCGCGATTTAACAGTCATTGGCAAGGTTTCCCGTGTTTGGACCTTCAATCTCGCTGTGAGTCCTCAACTCGGAAGTGATCGAGGCATCGATAGTTTTGCCAGTGGTTAGCCCCGTCCGCGGCTCCTAGGCTAGTTACCATGCAAAGCCGCAATCATCGAATCAGCCTCGCCAGCCTTCTCATCGCTGTCTCGTTTGTTTCCGGGTTTTCGCAGTCTGCAACGCCGCCCCGTCCTAAAGTCGGGCTGGTACTCGAAGGCGGCGGGGCGCTGGGTTTGGCGCACATCGGTGTCATACAGTGGCTTGAAGAACATCGGATCCCGGTCAACTACGTTGCTGGAACGAGTATGGGTGGCCTTGTTGGCGGTATCTACGCGACGGGCTATACGGCTGAAGAAGTTAAAGAACTCGTCGAGACCATCCACTGGGACCAGGTATTGCAAGGTCAGACTCCGTACAAGGATCTCTCATTTCGCCGCAAACAGGATGCGGTGGAATACCCGAATCATCTTGAGTTCGGCCTCAGGAAGGGACTGCAGTTTCCTGAAGGATTCAATTCCGGCCAGGATGTCGTGATGATCCTCGATCGGATCGCATTGCCGTACTCCGAGGTGAAAGACTTCAACGATCTCCCAATTCCATTCGCCTGCGTCGCCACCGATCTGGTTACATCGCAAGCATTCGTGTTTCGCCAGGGATCACTTTCTCTCGCCCTGCGCTCCACCATGTCGCTGCCGGGAGTCTTCAGTCCGGTTCGCTGGGAAGGGCACATCTTCGCAGACGGAGGATTGATGGATAACCTTCCGGTCGATGTGGCCCAGAGCATGGGGGCGGACCTCACTCTGGCCGTACACCTGGAAACCACCAAACTCGATCCCACGGCAACCCTCTCTAGCTTCGGGGTGCTGGGCCGCTCCGTGAGCGTGGTGGTTGCCGCCAACGAACTGCGCAGTATCGAAAAGGCCGACATTTTGATCTCGGTGCCGCTGGCAGGTTTCGATTCCCTGGCATACAACCGCTCAGAGGAACTCATCAAGATGGGATATCAAGCGGCGGAGGCTAAGGCCGCGGTGCTGAGTGCCCTTTCCGTCGATGAGCCCACTTGGCAAGCTTATCTGGCTCGGCGCTCAGGACGCCGTCTTACGACGCCTACTCCTCAATTCGTAAAAGTTGTTGGAACCAGTCCGAAGTTGGCGACCGCCATCGAAAAGGATCTAAATGGCAACATCGGAAAACCAGTGGATACGGCTGCACTGCAAAACCAGTTAATGGATCTGAAAGGTGACGGACGATTCTCGAACCTGGATTACGAGATGACCAGCCGAGACGGGAGGCCCGGCCTGCTCATCACCGGAGTTGAAAAGCCTTATGCGCCGCCCATTGTGCAACCACTCTTGTTGCTCGATGGTTCGAGCTTCGGCGGAGTCAATTTCAGTATGGGCGCGCGGATTACCTTCCTCGATTTCGGCACTTACCGCGCTGAACTCCGCAATGACCTGATCGTCGGATCGCAATATGGGATTAATAGCCAGTATTACCGTCCGTTCACGGCGAGCAGCAAATGGTTCATCGCGCCCAATGGGTTCGCCGAATACACTCAATATCCCATCTACCAGGGAGATGTCTTTGTCTCCGAGTATCGCAGGTCATCTGTGGGAGGAGGTCTTCAGGTCGGTTACGAATTCGATCGCGTTGCCCAGTTGACGCTCGGCTACACCGGCGCCTACCAGTCGTTCGTTCCCAAGATAGGCAACCAGACCCTTCTACCCAACGTCTCCGGCCGTTTTGGCGGGACGACACTTCGTTGGGCATGGAATGGGGTCGATGACCCGGTTCTCCCCCGCTCGGGACAGTACATGGATGTCAGCGGCACATGGGTCGATGCGAACCCTGGGGCGGCGCATTCGTTTCCGATGTCCGAAGGCCGAGCGACTAAATTCATCAGGGTGAATGATCCTTCGTCCTTCTACTTCGGAGCACGCGGAGGAACCACCTTTGGCAATGAACGCGTGGGGGTGCCACCGTTTGCTTTGGGTGGCCCCAATGCTTTCGCTGCTTATGGCCAAAACGAACTGCTGACCGACCAGTACTACGAGTTCCATGCGGGATACCTCCGCAAGTTGGCCGGACTCCCCGTAATGTTGGGTGAGGGACTTTATTTCAATGGTTTGTTCGAGGTGGGCAGGGTCTTCGCGCCGCCGTTCCGGTCACAGACTCCCGGCGACGTCGTGGCCTCACTCCTGGTCAATACCATATTCGGACCCATTCAAATTGGCGGCGCTGTCGGAACGGCTGGGCATGAGCGCGTGTTCTTCAAGTTGGGCCGAATCTTCTGACGAGCGCTCTCCGCTCGCCCTGACGACGAACTGGACCACAACGTTAAAGCCTTAGCTATGCCGGACCGGGACCTCGCGATAGCAAGACTCTCCAGCATGTTTATAATCCTGCGCATGAAATTTTCCTTTGCCCGTGTTCTGTCGATCGCCTCATTCTTCCTTCTGTTACATACGCCGATGCTGGCCCAAACCACGGGCGTGGACCCGCTGGCCCCCACGCACGACACGAAATCAGCGGCGGCGCCATATCACTCAGAATCGACTTTGCGGCTCAAAGCGTGAAATCGCCTGCTTACAACAGTTGAGACGGAACGGGGTTGGCACGAACGTGGGTTCGAGGCCATAATCAACGAAAGATGGACCAAATTCAGTTAGGTGACCAGACAATCCGCCACGACCGGGAACGGACCAAAGCAGCCTACTCCACGATGGAGAGGGGTGATGCGGAACGGTGCGGATGCGCCTATTGCTTGAACTTCGCAACACAGCGGGAAGCCGTTTACCCGCAGACATTCCGCCAGCTTCTCAATCAGCTCGGCATCGACTTCGCGAAAGAGGGGGAGGTTTATGAGTGCGGACTTCTCGACGGCAAGTTGAGAGGATATGGCGGATGGTTCTAATTTGCTGGCGAACTCACCGCACCGGGTGAACGCCTGACGGATGCTGATTCCGGTTTTCAATATTGGGTTGCAAGTGCCGAACGGCTGCCAACTCCGGCGGCCGACTTTGGGAAGAGCGTTCTGGCGGTTCAGTTCTTCACGAAGCTGCCTTGGGTCGTTGCAGAACGGCCATAGCGACGACCAACTACATCGCTGGCGAAACATCGCCTCTCTGACAATGTGGATCCCTGTCAAACACTTTTTGAGCGTACTGCTCCGTGCACTCCGAAGAGCGCGCCATTTCGCTCTAGTTGCAGGTTCTGCCATACCAACCAAAGGCTCGCTCGTAATCGTTTCAGGTCAGAAACTCAGTTCGACCCATGCATCTCTTCGGTCACACCTTCGATCATGATTACTACTTCGAACTCCTCCGTGAAGGAGGAGCGGGACGCCCAATCAATTACTCGATGTTTTACTTCACACCATCGCGATGTCCGGGCTGTCCCGCGTG
>Ga0070711_100002264_pt1 | contig 10920 bp, 11 predicted proteins | sample LARL53metaG_FD_65452 | JGI IMG/M metagenome (GOLD analysis project Ga0070711, IMG submission 65452) | Corn, switchgrass and miscanthus rhizosphere microbial communities from Kellogg Biological Station, Michigan, USA - LAR L5-3 metaG | ecosystem: Host-associated > Plants > Roots > Rhizosphere ... | reverse complement strand
GCTGAGATGCTGCGGGGACAGACGGCCCGCGAACTGTCCATCCCCACCGGCGTCGACGGCCTCATCGGCGTCCGATTCGTCGAAGCGACGGTCGCGTCGCAGGTCAACGACGCCGCCTGGGTGAATTTTCCGGAAAGTCCGTAAGCACTCACGTCAATTTCGCACATGACGACGCAGGGCCTGTCGATGCGCGGCGCCAGCCTGACCATGCTGGTACGCCGCATCAAGCACGAGGGTGTCCACGCCGTGGTCTCCGAGGTGACCGTGCGGTCGCGCAGGGTGGTGGTGCTCGAGCCGGGAACCATTCCGAAGACCCCGTCGGGCAAGCTGCGTCGCGCCACGTCGCATGCATTGTGGGGCTGAGGCCGGAACCGTCGACTTCGCGCTTCGCGAAGGTCCTAGGGTGGACATATGGGCACCCGCCGCCACCCGACCGAGACGTCCACGCCGGCTAAGACGACCACGCGGTGGCCGTGACCGGGGCCGAGCACGAGGCCGCAGGCGTGACGGCCGTGATGGTGTCGCTGCAACGCGGTCTGGAGTCGATGGGTGTGGTGTGTATCGCCGCCGCGCTGGCGGTGCCGACGATTTCCGAGATCACCAACGTGCTGCTAATGCGCGGCATGATCGGCAAGCCCGGCGCCAGTCTGTGCCCCGTGCGCGGCCACTCCAACGTGCAGCGCGATCGCAGGATGGGCATCTGGGAGAAGATGCCCGAGAAGTTCTTGGCCGCATTGGATTCCCGGTTCGGTATCGTCAGCCCGCGCGAGCACGGCGTCGACGCCATCAGGGCGATGCGGGACGGGCGCGCCAACCGTTCAGGTGTCGACCAAGCTGAACCGCAGTCACGTGGTCCGCGGCGCCACTGCGTTGATCCAGCCGTCACTGGGCCGCACCGTCCGCGACATCCAAGGTGGGGCGAAACAACAGGTGTCGGTGGAAGATTCGATGTCCATGGTTCATCTGTCGCGCGGCAGCCTGCACCCGCCCAGCGATCAGGTGCGCAGCGAGGTCGCCATCGTCAGCCAGCCGGCCCGCACCCTGCTCGGCCCGGACACCCACACCGGTCGGCAACGCTGCAGCCTACTATCTGGAGACCAATCCCCTTGTGCCGCTGGATCACACCGCCGCGAGGTCGAATACGCCGGCGTCGAAGGCCATCGTCATCAGGCTGGAGCGCACCTAGTGGGTAGGGTGACGGCCCGGCGCCGGGTGCAGCACGTGACCGCCGACGACGCGGTCGCTCGGCCGGAGACGCTTGTCGTCGAGGAGCCGTTGGAGATCCGGGTCAACGGCACCCCGATCACCGTCAATATGCGCACGCCGGGCTCGGATATCGAACTGGCCCAAGGCTTCCTGCTCACCGAAGGCGTCATTGGCCGACGCGACGACGTGCTCACCGTGCGGTACTGCAGGGGCGCCACCGAAGACGGTTCAGGTTTTTCGCAAAACACCTACAACGTGCTCGACGTTACACTGGCGCCCGGCGTCCAGATGCCCGATGTCGACGTCACCCGCAACTTCTACACCACCTCGTCGTGCGGCGTCTGCGGCAAGGCGTCACTGGACGCCGTGCGACTGATCAGCCGCCACTGCCCCGGCGACGATCCGTCGACGGTGGCCGCCGAGACGCTATCGGCGATGCCGGAGAAGCTGCGGGCCGCGCAGAAGGTGTTCGCCAGCACCGGCGGGCTGCACGGCGCGGCGCTGTTCGGCGCCGACGGCAGCACGCTGGCCGTCCGCGAAGACATCGGCCGCCACAACGCCGTCGACAAGGTGATCGGCTGGGCCCTGGAAGCCGACCGCATCCCGCTCACCGGAACCGTGCTGCTGGTCAGCGGGCGCGCGTCGTTCGAACTCACCCAGAAGGCGGTGATGGCGGGGATCCCGGTGCTGGCCGCGGTGTCGGCGCCGTCGTCGCTGGCCGTCGACCTGGCCAGCCAGTCCGGGCTCACCCTCGTCGGGTTCCTACGAGGCGACTCAATGAACGTCTACACCCGCCCCGACCGGGTAACCCCGCGCGGGATGTCGGTCGCGAAATCCGGGCGTTGATTTCGCCGGACGCGTATCAATCCTCGGCCGCGGCTCGTCGATACGTAGCATCGGATGGCGGATTGCCGCGCGGGCGCCGTTGTGTGGTAAGCGCTTTCGAACCGGAGAATCCGGCAGCCGACCCGGACAGACGCTCCCGGGCGCCAAGGAGCCACCGCGCGCTCCCCGGTCGAGGTCGTGGAAAGCCGCTACTTCTTCAACCAGGTTCGTCCGGACTCGTGGATAAACGTGAAAGTGCGGCTATCGCCATGGGTTTCAAACTGGGATCGAAGCTGCTCGACGAGGTTGTCAGTCGAGCGGTGCGACGATGCGTTTGAGTCGATCACGCTGTCCTCGGGTGCGCCGAATACCGTTGTCCGGGAGGGTGAACCAAAGCTGTAGGTCGCGGACGGGCGCTGATGCGCGTGGCGACCGTGCGGCTGATGGCATCCGTGACGGCGTGGGTGGCCTCTTGGAGGAGCATGTGCCCTGCAGTGGGAAGGTGCTCGTGAGCGGCGCCGGGGATGGCACTGGCCAGGTCGCGCGAGTGGGAAGGTGGGGTGAGGAGGTCGACTCCGCCGCTGAGGATGGTCGTCTGAGCGCGGATGGAGGCGAGCGTGGAGGTTTGGTCGTAGGACCGCAGGCCGGGCAGGAACCCGACGGCGGTGTCGAGGGATCCCGTGGCGACCAGGACATTAGTGAACAGCGCCTTAAGTGTGGAGCGCGCGTGGCCGCCGACCTGGAGGGCCAACGTGGCGCACACAGGCTTGGTAAGCAGCCGAATGGCGCGCTGAGGCGCGACGGCGGCGAGCCCGCACAGCATGTCCGTCGCGGGACTGGCCAGGAGGCGGGCAACGCCGCGCTCAGCGAGTCGGCCGGCAGCCGTCGCCGCGAGGACCAGTCCGTGCGGCTCCACGGGCCGATCAGCTGGAGGCCGGCCAAGGTAGGCGAGGGCGACCATCCCGCCCATCGAGTGTCCAGCGAGGGTGAGTGGGCCGGTCACGCGAAGGGCTGTCAGGACATCGGCGAGGTCTTCGGCGAGTTGCTCTACCGTGTAGGTGCGGTTCGGGGCCGAACCCGACCTGCCATGACCGCGGTGGTCATAGCTGATGATCCGAATCCGGTCGCCCCACTGCCGGGTTAGGTGACGGATCTGGCCAGCCCATGATCCTTTCTCAAGACAAAGGCCGTGCAGGAGCACGACCGTGGCCTCGGCGCGGCTCGGCCCTTGGTCCCGCACTGCCAACTGCACTCCGTCGCGGACGGTGACGATTCGTTCGGTGCACGCGGGGTGCCGACGTCCGGTGCGCTCAGCGCGCGGGCGGCTACGCAGGAAACTTGGTGCCCCCAGAGAAACCGGGGCGCTGGGTGCCGCGCTTGCTGTAGCCATGACGAAATAGTCATGGATCTGGTAGTGGCTCCGTAATAGTCGGGACGCCAGATTTCACTACTGAACGGCAAGGGTTTCCTACCCGCCGGGTAAGCCCTCCGGGCGTGGTGGCGCTGCCTGCAATCTCCACCCGATCTCCACAAAACCTCCAAGCTCGGACGCAGGTAGTCGCCGAGCATCGAGGCCATGCCAGAAATCCTCATTGCATCGCTGTCGCCGGTCGGCCACATCGCACCGCTGTTGAACGTCGCTCAGGGTCTGGTAGACCGCGGCGACCGTGTCACAGTCCTGGGCTCTGCCGATCACGCCGCCAAGATCCGCAACGTCGGCGCCACCCCGCAGGCCATTCCGCCGGAGGCCGACTTCGACCTGACCAACCTCGACATCGACCTGCCCGGGCGCGCCGACACCTCTGGCATCAAGCGCGTCAACTTCGACATCGTCCGACTGTTCGTGCAGCCGATGCCGCACCAGACCAGGGTGTTGTCCCGGTTGATGGCCCGTACACAGTTCGACGCCATCATCGTCGACGCGGGCTTCTTCGGGATCCTGCCGTTCCTGCTCGGCGACCGCGCGGCCCGCCCGCCGGTGCTGGTCTACACCACAACCCCGTTGATGATCAGCAGCCGCGACACCGCACCGAGCGGCATGGGCCTGCAGCCGTCGTCGAGGGCGCTCGGGCGGCTGCGCAACCGCACGTTGAACCTGCTGTCGCAGAAGGTCTTGCTGCGCCAATCGCAGAACGCTGCCAATTACCTGCTCGATCACATGAACAGCCGCCCGCTGCCGACGTCCATTCTGGATGCCGGGCTGCTCGCGGATCGCTACATCTCGCCGACCGTCCCGGAGTTCGACTATCCGCGTAGCGACCTGCCCGCCCACGTGCGCTACGTCGGCGCCGTCCATCCCACGCCATCGGACGGCTTCCGGCTGCCGCCATGGTGGAACGAACTCGACGGTCATCGACCCGTCGTGCATGTAACCCAGGGCACCATCGACAACGCCGATTTTGGCAGGTTGGTGGAGCCGACGATCGAGGCACTCGGCGGCGAGGACGTCATCGTAGTGGCCACCACCGGCGGCCGCGACGCGTCGCAGCTGAAGGTGGCGCTGCCGACGAATACGTTTGTCGCCGAATACATTCCGCATGACCTGTTGCTGCCCAAGGTCGACGTGATGGTCACCAACGGCGGCTACGGCGCGGTGCAACGCGCACTGTCGATGGGCGTTCCGCTCGTCGTCGCAGGCAACACCGAAGACAAGCCTGAGGTCGCCGCGCGAGTGGCGTGGACCGGCGCAGGCATCAACCTGCGCACCGGAACGCCGACACCGGGCGCGGTGCGGGCCGCGGTGCGCGACGTGCTCAACAACCGCCGCTTCCTGGGTGCCGCTCGCAAGCTCGAGACTGCGTTCGCCCGGCGCGACGGCGTCGCCGAGATCGCGGCACTCGTCGACGAGGTCATCGGTGAACACCGCACGGTGGCGCAGCGATGAGCGCGTGTGCCGACCCCTTCGGCCGCCCACCCGTTGAACCTGCCGAACACGCGAACCGTAGTGAATACAGAAAGTCGCGTAGTCGGCTACTCGCGTGTACCGCCACCATTCGGAGGAGTCTCGAGCCATGGTTACCGAACTGCAGTTCGTCGCGGTAGCGGTCTTCTTGATCTGGGGCCTCGTGGCATCGCTCTGCGGGGTACTGACCGCCGACCCCGACGCGGCGCTGGTTTGGCGCCACCGGGACAGCAAGCCAGAAGCCCCGACGTCGGAGCACGATCACGCCACGGCGGCCTTCGTGTCCGACCACACCGCCGTCGCCTCGGCCGTCCCGCCGATCGACCCGGCGCCGGAGGCGCACGCAACTTAGCCGCCGGGATCGGGGACTAAAAGAGATCAGGACGTGTGAGCGTCGCCGGGCCCGCACATGCCGATAGAAGTCGTCCTCAATTGTTGACGCACGCCGGAACTAGGCGCTCTTATCGCGCCGCTCGGTCCGAGACGGCTTGCGCGGCACGATCGTCGGCAGCACGTTATCCTGCACGGTCTCCTTGGTGACGACCACCTTGGCGACGTCGTCGCGGCTGGGGATGTCGTACATCACCGGCAGCAGGACTTCCTCCATGATCGCGCGCAGGCCGCGGGCACCGGTGCCGCGGTGGATGGCCTGATCGGCGATGGCCTCCAGCGCGTCGTCGGTGAATTCCAGCTCCACGCCGTCCATCTCGAACAGCCGCGTGTACTGCTTGACCAACGCGTTCTTCGGCTTGGACAGGATCTGCACCAGCGAGTCCTTGTCCAGGTTCGTCACTGAGGCCACGACGGGCAGCCGGCCGATGAACTCCGGGATCAGCCCGAACTTGATCAGATCCTCGGGCATCACTTCGGCGAAGTGGTCCTGGGTGTCGATCTCGGCCTTGGAGTGAACCTCGGCGCCGAAGCCGAGACCGCGTTTGCCGACGCGGTCCGAGACGATCTTCTCCAGACCGGCGAACGCGCCCGCAACGATGAACAGCACGTTGGTGGTGTCGATCTGGATGAACTCCTGATGCGGGTGCTTGCGTCCACCCTGCGGAGGCACCGAGGCCTGCGTGCCCTCCAGGATCTTCAGCAGCGCTTGCTGCACACCCTCACCGGAAACGTCGCGGGTGATCGACGGGTTCTCGCTCTTGCGGGCGATCTTGTCGACCTCGTCGATGTAGATGATGCCGGTCTCGGCGCGCTTGACGTCATAATCGGCGGCCTGAATCAGCTTGAGCAGAATGTTCTCGACGTCCTCGCCGACATAGCCCGCCTCGGTCAGCGCGGTGGCGTCGGCGATCGCGAACGGAACGTTGAGCATCTTGGCCAGCGTCTGCGCGAGGTAGGTCTTGCCGCAGCCGGTGGGGCCGAGCATCAGGATGTTGGACTTCGCCAGCTCGACGGGTTCCGCGCGGGAGTCGCGCGTCTTCTCCTGAGCCTGGATGCGCTTGTAATGGTTGTAGACGGCGACGGCCAGCGTGCGTTTGGCAGTGTCCTGACCGATGACGTAGCCCTCGAGGAATTCGCGGATTTCCACGGGCTTGGGCAGCTCGTCAAGCTTGACGTCGTCAGCGTCGGCCAGTTCCTCTTCGATGATCTCGTTGCACAGGTCTATACATTCATCGCAGATATAGACGCCCGGGCCCGCAATGAGCTTTTTGACCTGCTTTTGACTCTTCCCGCAGAACGAGCACTTCAGCAGGTCACCGCCGTCTCCAATGCGCGCCATGGTGGTGGGGTCCTACTTTCTCGCAGTCGGTAATGAAGCTTGTTCACGAGTCATTCTCGGGTGTTGGTCCCGACGCTACCCGTATGTTCCGGCGCGATGCGACCGATAAAGCCGAATCGCGTCGGTGGTATTTATCTGTGTTCGCGCCAACATATCGCCTGACTCGCCCCGCGACCCCGTGCAACCCGTCACTGTGTCCCTGGCGTGTCGCCGCCGTTATCGGACCGAGAGTACCTGCGCCCGGCCGATGAGCGCTTGCGCGAAGGGCGACGGCGAGCGTGTCCGTAGAGTTTGCGATGTGGTGTTCGCTGCGCCCCACGATACCGTGCTGATCTCAGACGGTGGCCTCGCGACCGAATTGGAGGCCCGTGGCCACGATTTGTCTGACGACCTCTGGTCGGCCCGGCTGCTGGTAGACGCACCGGAGGAGATTGTCGCCGTGCACTGCGCATTCTTCCGCGCGGGAGCTTCCATCGCCACGACCGCGAGCTACCAGGCGTCCTTCGACGGGTTCGCTGAGCGCGGAATCCGACGAAACGACGCGACCCGCTTGTTGCGTCGCAGCGTCGAACTGGCGAAAGCCGCCCGCGACGACGTGACCGGCCTGGGGGCGCCCCCAGCATCGCGAGGGGGACGGTGGGTAGCCGCGTCCGTCGGGCCGTACGGCGCGGCACTGGCCAACGGCGAGGAGTACGTCGGCCGCTACGGCCTTTCGGTCGCGCAACTGACGGACTGGCACCGGCCGCGGCTGGAGATCCTCGCCGACGCCGGCGCCGACGTGATGGCGCTGGAGACGGTGCCCGACGTCGACGAGGCCGAGGCGCTCGTCAGCCTCGTTCACGAGTTCGGTGTTCCGGCGTGGCTGTCCTACACGATCGCCGGAACGACGACGCGCGCAGGGCAGCCGCTCGCCGACGCATTCGCGGTGGCCGCCGACGTGCCGGAAGTCGTTGCGGTGGGGGTGAATTGCTGCGCGCCCGCGGACGTCGAGCACGCGGTCCTGGTGGCCAGGAAGACGACGGGAAAGCCCGTCATCGTCTACCCCAACAGCGGCGAAGAGTGGGACGGCGAGCGCCGAACGTGGATCGGAAAGTCAGGCTGGTCGGCCGAACTCGCGCCGCGATGGGCGGCGGCAGGCGCACGCATCATCGGCGGGTGTTGCCGGGTACGGCCAGACGATATCGCGGCTATCGCACGCAACATCGCCGAGAGTTCGGTTGTTGTACACAAGTCGCGAGTGGACCCGTAAACAACCGTGCGCTCGGCGCCAGCTAGGCCGTCTGCGCCGACAGCTTGCGGTACTCCAGGACCGTGTCGATGATCCCGTACTCCTTGGCCTCCTCGGCCGTCAAGATCTTGTCGCGGTCGGTGTCCTTGCGGATGACCGCCGGATCCTTGCCGGTGTGGTGGGCCAGCGTGGTCTCCATCAGCGTGCGCATCCGCTCGATCTCCGCAGCCTGGATCTCCAGATCGGAGAACTGGCCCTGGATCACGCCCGACAGCGCCGGCTGATGGATCAGCACGCGGGCGTTCGGCAACGCAAGCCGCTTGCCCGAGGTGCCCGCGGCCAGCAGCACGGCGGCCGCCGACGCGGCCTGGCCGAGGCACACCGTCTGAATGTCGGCGCGCACGTACTGCATGGTGTCGTAGATCGCCATCAGCGACGTGAACGAGCCGCCGGGCGAGTTGATGTACATGGTGATGTCGCGGTCGGGGTCCAGCGACTCCAGCACCAACAGCTGCGCCATGATGTCGTTCGCCGATGCGTCGTCAACCTGGACACCGAGGAAGATGATGCGCTCCTCGAACAGCTTGTTGTACGGGTTGGACTCCTTGACGCCGAAGCTCGAGTGCTCGATGAACGACGGCAGGATGTAGCGTGCCTGCGGCTGCAGTCGCGAATCGGTGTGATCGATCATGGCTTGACTCCGTTGACGTTGGCGTTGGTGATGATGTGGTCGACGAAGCCGTACTCGAGGGCTTCCTGCGCGGTGAACCAGCGGTCGCGGTCGGAGTCGGCCTCGATGCGTTCGATCGGCTGGCCGGTGAATTCGGCGTTGAGCCGGAACATCTCCTTCTTGATGACCGCGAACTGCTCGGCCTGAATCGCGATGTCGGCCGCGCCGCCGGTGATGCCGCCCAGCGGCTGGTGCATGAGGACCCGCGCATGCGGCAGCGCATAGCGCTTGCCCTTGGTGCCCGCGGCGAGCAGGAACTCACCCATCGACGCGGCCATGCCCATCGCGTAGGTCGCGACGTCGCACGGGGCCAGCACCATGGTGTCGTAGATCGCCATGCCCGCGCTGATCGATCCGCCCGGGGAGTTGATGTACAGGTGGATGTCCTTGGCGGAGTCCTCGGCGGCCAGCAGCAGAATCTGCGCGCAGAGCCGGTTCGCGATGTCGTCGTCGACCTGGGAGCCAAGGAAGATGATCCGCTCGGACAGCAACCGCTCATACACCGAGTCGACAAGGTTGAGCCCTTGCGCGGCGCCACGCATGTCAGTCACGACTGGATACCTGCTTTCTGTGTAAGTCTGCGGACTTGAACGTGGGAGTGTCCGTCTCCAAATGACACTAACTAACCTGCGCCGTCGTGCACTCCCTAGAACGCGCCCGTTCGCTCACAGCGTCACTTGGCGTCGGCGGACACCTCGCCGGGGGTGGTCTCCTCGGCGGCGTCATCAGCGGCTTCGGCTGGCGCGGCGGCGGCCTGCTCACCCGACGGACCGAAGAACTCCGTGGTGTCGATCGCGTTGCCGTCGGTGTCCGTGACGGTGCCGCCGTGCACCACCGCTGCGACCGTCAGGCCGCGACGCACGTCGGCGAACATCGCCGGCAACTGGTTGTTCTCCTGCAGATACTGCAGGAGCTGCTGCGGTTCCAACCCGTACTGCCGCGACATCAGCACGAGCCGCTCGGTCAGGTCGTTCTGCCCGACCTGGATGTCGAGCTTGTCGGCGATGGTGTCCATCAGAAGCTGGGTCTTGACGGCTTTCTCCGCGTTGGTGCGGTTGTCGGCGTCGAACTCCTCGCGGCTGCTGCCCTGCGCCTCGAGCGCCTCCTCGAACCGCTTTTCGTCGTGCTCGAGGCCGTGGATGGCGTTGTGCAGGGTGTCGTCGACCTGCGCCTGCACGATGTTCTCCGGCAGCGGCACGTCGACCTGCTCGAGGAGCACCTCCAGCGCCTTGTCGCGGATCTGCTCTGCCTGCTGGACGCGCTTCACCCGCTGCACCTGCTCGGTGAGGCTGTTCTTCAGTTCGTCGATCGTGTCGAATTCGCTTGCCAGTTGCGCGAATTCGTCGTCGGGCTCGGGGAGCTCGCGTTCCTTCACCGACTTGACGGTGACGGTCACCTGCGCCTCCTGACCCGCGTGGTCACCGGCGGCCAGGGTGGTGGTGAAGACGCGGGTCTCCCCCTCCTTGAGGCCGACGATCGCATCGTCGAGACCCTCGATCAGCTGACCGGAGCCGACCTCGTGAGACAAGCCCTCGGTCTTGGCCTCGGGTACGTCCTCGCCATCGACAGTCGCCGACAGGTCAATCGAGGCGAAGTCGCCGTTCTCGGCCGCGCGTTCGACGCCCTTGAGCGTGCCGAAGCGGGCGCGCAGATTTTGAAGCTCGGTGTCGACCTCCTCGTCGGTCACCTCAATGGGGTCGACGGTGATCTTCAGCCCCTCCAGGTCCGGGAGCTCGATCTCGGGCCGGATGTCGACCTCCGCGGTGAAGGTCAGGTCCTGGCCGTACTCCTTGCTGGTGATCTCGATCTCTGGCTGACCGAGCGGGCGCACTTCGGAGCTCGTCACCGCCTCGGTGTAGCGGCCGGGCACCGCGTCGCCGATGACCTGGTCGAACATCGCTTGCTTGTCGACGCGGGCCTCGAGCAGCTTCACCGGCACCTTGCCGGGCCGGAAGCCTGGCATGCGGATCTGCTTGGCCATCTGCTTGAAGGCCGTGTCGATGTCGGGTTGCAGCTCGGTGAAGGGCACCTCCACGTTGATGCGAACCCGCGTCGGGCTCAACTTCTCGACGGTGCTCTTCACGCTGATGCTCCTCGTGTCTGTAGTGGTACGCGTCTGGAGTCGGGGTGACAGGATTTGAACCTGCGGCCTTCCGCTCCCAAAGCGGATGCGCTACCAAGCTGCGCTACACCCCGCGCCGTTGTGGCCGACCCTCGAACGCAGACCTGACCACGCGAGATACTACGGGCTGAACACGCGATGCTTTCAATTGGATTTGATTCAGGCGGCGCCGGTA
>Ga0070711_100002258_pt1 | contig 10931 bp, 10 predicted proteins | sample LARL53metaG_FD_65452 | JGI IMG/M metagenome (GOLD analysis project Ga0070711, IMG submission 65452) | Corn, switchgrass and miscanthus rhizosphere microbial communities from Kellogg Biological Station, Michigan, USA - LAR L5-3 metaG | ecosystem: Host-associated > Plants > Roots > Rhizosphere ... | reverse complement strand
GGGCGGCCCACAGGTCGGGTCCGAAGACTTCATAGCGGATTCGGGCCGGCGGCACGCCACGGTCTAGGAGCGTCGACCTGACGAGCCGCATGAACGGCAATGGGCCGCACGTAAAGACCTGGATGTCGTTCGGGAGCGGAATGTCAGTCAAGTCCATAAAGCCTTGGCGCGAACGGGTGTCGCCCTCGTCGACGGTTTCGTACCACGCATAGGAAGTGAAGTCGTCGATCTCTCGTCCGAGATGCAAAACGGTTTCACGCAGGGCGTGATCTTGAGCCCGGCGATCGGCGTGGGCCACGATCACGGTTCGCTGGGGCTGGGTTCGAGCGATCTGTTCCACGATGGGCAGCACCGTTGTGATGCCCGCGCCCGCACTCGCCAGCAAGATCGGCGACTCGGTGGGCGTCAGGACGAAATCGCCAGCCGGGGCGCTCACATCGAGCACATCTCCGATCTGCACGTGATCATGCAGATGGCCCGAAACCCGGCCGTCGGGCGCTCCGTTCGCGCCACGGACACGTCGCACGGTGATCTGCAGGCGCGTCCGCACCGCGGTGGAGGACACCGTGTACTGGCGAGGTTGCCGAGCGCCATCGGGCAGGTCGACGAACACCGAGACATACTGGCCGGGCGCGATGGCCGGCAAAGGGCCTCCGTCGGTCGGTTCCAGAACAAGGGTGATGACGTCGGCGGTTTCCTCGATGCGGCGGACCAGACGGTATGGACGCGTCGGCTGGTCGGGATCCACATTCGCCTGCTGATACAGCCGCGCTTCCTCAGCGACCAACTGCAGCGCGAACAGCCAATAGACCTCACTCCACGCGGCGGCGACCTCGGGGGTGACGGCGTTGCCCAGAACCTCACCGACGGAGGCGAGCAGGTGCTCGCCAACGATCGTGTACTGCTCGGGGCGGATCCCCAGGGAGACGTGCTTGTAGGCGATCCGGTGCATGACGTGGTCGAATGACGGTGCCTTGGGATCGATCAGTTGCACCGCGTACGCGACAACCGAGCCGGCCAACGCTTTGCTCTGCTCGCCGGTGGCCTGATTTCCCTGGTTGAAGACCAGCAGCAGCTCGGGATGGGCGGCGAACATACGGGGATAGAAGTGTGCGGTGATCTCGTCGGCGTGCGCAGCGACGACCGGCGCAGTTGCCTGGACTACGCTCAGCGATTGGTCCGACAAGAGGGACGGTCTCGGAGCGTCATTAAGGTTTGACACGCTCTTTCCCTTCGCTGCTCGGGTCGGCCACCGGGATGCCAGAACCCACCAGGGGGCAACAGTTGCTTACCCCGCCGGCCGCCACCAGTAGCGAGTCTTCCGTATAGACGACCAGGCAGGGTCGAATCACACGAATCTGGGCGCTGAGCCCGCAGACCACGCGCTGGGCCGCTCGCAACGGATAGAGCAGCAAGATCCGCGCCCTGGTCAACGTCCACTGCGCGGCGGTGGCGCTGCGGCTCACCGACAGGCAGGCCCACGACAACCCGCAGCTCGCGGCCGCGCTGGCACCGTGGACGTGGCCATTCCCAAGCTGCGCTCGGGCAGCTATTTTCCGGGCTGGCTGCTGACCCGTCGTAAGTGGGCCGAGCGGGCGCTGACCAGCATGGCGGCGGCCCTGCTATCCGCTCGGCGTGTCGACGCGGCCGAGGGAGCGGCGCGTCGAATCCCTTGGTGTGCCGAGTCTTTCCGGGCAGCCGCGTGCCGAGTGCGTCGATGATGGGCTTGGCGGGCTGGCAAGATGTGCTGTAGCAGATCGTGATGTGCGGCCTCCAGCGCGCGGGCTGCTGATTGGGCCTGGCGCCCGGTGCACCGCGACTGGCACCCCAGCCCGGTGTGATCGGCGGTAACGAGTTGTGCACCACAACCGATCTATTCAAGGCCTGACCCGACAGAAGAAAGGCAAGCCATGCGTGGTGGAAGCAGTAAGAGCTGGTACGGATCGGATTCCAAGGTGTGGGCCGTGGTCGGCACCATCGCCGCAGCGGTCATCCTGGCCTGCGGTTTGATCCACATGAGCACCAACCAGGCCGCCGCCGAGCCGGGCTGCACCGCCAGCGGCCTGGCCAGCGCCCTCGCCACCGTCTCCAGTGGCACCGCCGGCTTCCTGAGCGCTCACCCCGAAGCCGAGGCTGCCGTCGACAGCGCCAACGAGGGCACCATTCGCGACTACTTCGCCGGACACCAATCCGAATGGCAGCAGCTGCAAGGCATCGCCAATCCGCTGCGCAGCCTGCGCAATTCCTGCCCGCAGCAGGTTTCGGCAGGGGACGTGGCCCGGCTGTTCGACGCAATGAGCGCATGAGGGTCAGCGTTTACAGTGCGTCGTCGACGTCGTCGTAGTCGCCCGGATCGAAAACTTCCTCGACATAGTCGGTTTCGTCGTCGACGCCAAGTGCGGGCTGCTCAACCCACATCCGACGAAGAAATTTGACGGGCAGCTCACTTGATCGGACAGAGCTGAACCCCGTCAATGTGCGACCGGCGATAGCTCAACCATCTTTCACGCACGCGGCGTTGGTCAGGTGACGAAATGCCCTGCAGCTCTTTACCTTCCGCGATTTGCGTGCAAGTCACGCTTAACCGCAGCTTTTGACGATCCGCCCATCTGTCAGTCCCTTCGCCTTAATGGTGTCCAGCATCGCTGGCAGCTTGTCATCGCCGTGGCCCGAGTACAGCACCCACGTCCGGCCGGCGATGTTCTGGCCGTTCTTGTCGGCGAGGCCAGACTTGCACCAGGCCAGACGTTTCGAGCGAGTTTCGTCGCTGGAGTACTGGAATTGCCACGAGTCGGTTCCCCCGGCATACGTACACATATACACACCACCGAGGCGATCGTCACGGGTGCAGCCGAAACCGTTGGAAGACAGCCACTTACCGAGGTCGTCTGCACTGGCGAATTGCGTTCCGGTGGCCTCGGACTGCGGTTTGGCGAGTTGGGAATTGCTGCCGCACGCAACTAACGCAGCCAGTAATGCGCCAAACATAACCATTCTCACACTGCGATCATTCATCTCTCCCTCCATTCAATTCGGCCAACACCAGCTCTTAGAAACGTCACCACCCCGGACGGGGCACCGCCGGATCAGCGGACACCCACGCAGAATCTCACAACAGACCCGCTTCTACCTCGTACATCGGCGCATCCAGCCCGGTCACCGGGTGACGTGTTTTTGAGACGAAGTACCGCCGTCATGCCGACGTGGCGACGGGCGCATGTTTAACCCGGACACGCCTGCGGTTTGCCAGCAGCACGCGGATGGTGGTGATGTGCAGGATGATCGAGATGGGCACCAGGTAGGCCGGAAACAAGACCATCGGCCATTGGGTGAACACCGACGTCCGTGGGTCGGTATGCACTAGGGCGAGGGCTTGAGTCGCCAGGAACGCGGTTCCCACGGCGACGACAAAATCGAGAAGGCCCAGCACCGACCACGCAATCGGAATACCGATCGACGTCGACCAGATCAGGGCGATCACGGCGACGCACGCCGTGAGACCGACTGCGATGTCGCCGAACGCGGCTGGGTAAGCGAAGAAGCCGGGAAGCTGACCGCCGACCTCCAGCACCAGGAACACGCATCCCAACCAACGAGCGGTCTGTGAGATGTTCAGCTCGGCGAGCGTTCGCCGTTCGGCCAACAGCTCATCCAGCGATGACCAGCGGGCCACCGCAATCGGTCCAATCACGATGAGCGCGAAGAAGAAGTACACCAGCCATGGTGGCCGGTGCGGACCATCGTGAAAAGCCTCCACCTGAGTAAATCCCGCTGACAAACCGAACCAGGCCACAAGCACGGCCACAATGGCACCCGCCAGCCTGAGCGATTCACGGGTCGAACGGCCATGACGTATCGCAGCGCGATACATGATCACCGGCACCCACACGGTGAAGACGACAGCTACGGAGACGACCAAGATCGTGATGGTCACTGGTACGTCAGGAATCGGATCATCCACCGCTTCCTCCTCAACCATTCATTCTCTTCTCACCATGCCGCTGTGATCCGCGCGGTGCCCCGTGAAATTAGTGGACCCAGATATCTGTAATGGCCGGGACGGTCGCCGCGTTACCCGATGGGCTTGGCGGGCTGGCGAGATGTGCTGCACCAGATCGTGATGTGCGGTCTCCAGTGCGCGCACCACACTGCCGCCAATGGTGGCAACTTCGAGCCGAACCCGACGACGAGTGCCAGGCTTGGCTCACCATCACCCCACGAAGATGAGAACGCCATGGCAGACGCACGCAGCGAGACAACGATCGACGACGAGCGGGTGCGGGTCACGACCTGGTCGTTCGAGAAGGCAGGCGACAGCACCGGGGCGCACGTGCACGAATACGACTACGTGCTCGTGCCCGTCACCGGGGGGACGCTGACGGCCGTGTCGACGACTGACGGCTCGGCACGCACGATCACCCAGGTCGCGGGTTCGCCCTACACCGGTCAGGCCGGTCTCGCCCACACGGTGACGGCCGACGCCGACGGGATCGTTTTCGTCGAGGTCGAGCTGAAGAACTGAGTTCTATCCTCGATTCGAGGTCGCTTGCCGCCGGGTCGCGCGGAGCGTCCGGTCGGCCGGCTCTTGGGCGGTGGTTGGAGTGTTCCGTAGTCCGCACGCCGAACGTCTTCGCCAAACAGGATCGACGTACGTTCGCGTCGACCCGGATACAACCAGGCGCTGGAGCAGTTCGTGGATAGCGAGCTGCAATACGGGTTGGGCCTGGCCGTAGAGCCCCGCGTGCTGACCGACATCAACGCGACCTCGGGGGATTCAGAGCCAGACCTACCGCACCTCGGTGCTGGTGATGGTGCACAAGGGCCCGACCAAGCTGGAGATCGCTGGCCGTCCGGTACCGGTCCTCGACGCGAAGGACTGGTTCGGAAACCGCTTCCTGTCGGTGAGCCGGCGTGGCCACTGCCAACTGGTGCAGAAGCCCAACCCGGTGTGGCGTCGCCCCCACGACACCATCGCCGGCGTCATCGAGCACTGGGTGTTCGCCATCGCCAGCGCGGCTAGGCCGCGACGCCGACTGTGACGACGACGAGGAGGACTACGACGAGGAGGTCCGCACGGACTCGTGGCGGCCCTGGCGTCGCTACCGGGTCAACGAGCCGCCGCCCGACGGGCTGCCCGCCGAGATCGACCCCGACACCGCCGACGAGCTGTACTGCTGGCTGGAGCCGGCCCTGGACCGCGCCCACGACCTGTTGGCCCTCCTGGGCCGTCGGGCCGCAGAAGACTGGCCCGACGACGAGGCGCAAACGACCCCGTCCTGCCGTCTGTGTGGCCCTAGAGGCGATCGCGGGCCCTGGCCGGTGCCCACCCCATCCAGCGAGAGCCTCTGGAGGCCCGAAATCGGCTGTGCCCCAAGGCGATAAAAGCTATTGAGCAGCTATAGACAAACACAGACAAGTAGACCCAAGTGACACATGTGAACACTGTGGCTGCTGCTCGTCATCATGAGCGCGGTAGCACGGAGATAGCACGACTAGCGTGTTCTGGGCGCAGAAACACTCTCTGAGCTGCACAAACCGTAGCACCCCCGGCAGGACTTGAACCTGCGACCTACCGCTTAGAAGGCGGCTGCTCTGTCCGCTGAGCTACGGGGGCAGCGCACCTACCCTAGCCGAATTCGCGCGAACCGATGGATGCCCCATCCATTACTCTGGAATCGATGGTGAGACACCACACGAAGGACAAGGGCGATCTGGCCGTCGCCAAAGTCCACGCCGACTTGGTAAGCAAAGGGTTCACGGTTTTGTTTCCGGCGACGGAGCACGCGCCGTTCAATCTCGTCTCATATGCGGCCGGAGAATTCCACCGCCTTCAGGTGAAATACCGGTCCGCGCGCGCGGGCGCCGTCACTGTGAAGTTCCGGTCTATGTGGGCGGACCGCAACGGAACGCACATGACACCGTTGGACAAGGGCGCAATCGATACGGTGTGCATCTACTGCCCGGAGACCGACGAGTGCTACTACGTCCGGCCGGACGCACATGGCGCCTCGGTCACTCTCCGGATTGCGCCCAGCAGAAATGGCCAGCAGGCAGGAGTGTTGGACGCTGCCGCATTTCGCGAGCTGCCGTGCGCAGTTCGCCGCTGACCTCAGCGGAAGTGCATTCTTGAACGATGAGCTGAGTCGGGCGCCTAGGGTGGACCAACACCAGCGCGCCCGCCGAACTTCCGCATGAAAGGCGGCGCTCAGCCGCGGGAAACCCTGCGCCCGCAACTGCGACATAAAGGCACTCCGTGGCGCCGGCCGGCGGACTAGCGTGGTGACAGCACTATCGGCTTAGGGAGGGAGCGACGAGCATGAGCGACGTGCCGGAACTCGATGCGGCAGGACTTCCGGAGGAACTCAGCGCGTTCGACCAGATACTGCATCGCGGTGAAGCCCACCCGCGTACGCGTTCCGGCATCATGACCGTGGAGCTCCTCGACACCACTCCGGACTGGGAGAGCTACCGGGCGAGATTCGACAGCGCCTCGCGCAAGGTTCTTCGGCTGCGGCAGAAGGTCGTCATGCCGACGCTGCCCACCGTGGCACCGCGGTGGGTGATCGACCCCGACTTCAACCTCGACTTTCACGTGCGAAGGATGCGGGTTTCCGAACCGGGGACGATGCGCCAGGTGTTCGACCTGGCCGAGATCGCCGCGCAGTCACCGCTCGACATCTCTCGGCCGCTGTGGACCGCAACCCTCGTCGAGGGCCTCGAAGGCGGCCGCGCCGCTCAATTGGTGCACCTCAGCCACGCCGTGACCGACGGGGTCGGTGGCGTCGAGATGTTCGCCAACCTCTACGACCTCGAGCGCGATCCGCCGCCGCAGCCCCCGCCGCCGCTGCCGGTCCCACAGGACTTGTCACCCAACGACTTGATGCGCCAAGGGTTTAACCGGCTTCCGGGCACCATCGCCACACGGGTATGGGGCGTGCTGTTCAGCGCGGCACACATCGTCGGCGAAATGGTACGCGACCCGATATCGAGAATGGGCGACGTCGTCGAGTACGCGATGTCCGGTGCCCGCGTCGTCGGACCCGTCGCCCCGCTGTCGCCGGTGCTGCGTCGCCGCAGCCTATCCTCGCGCAGCGAGGCCATAGACATCGAGTTCGGAACTCTGCACAAGGCCGCCAAGGCGGCCGGCGGCTCCATCAACGACGCCTACCTGGCCGGGCTCTGCGGGGCCTTGCGCCTCTACCACCAAGCCAAGGGTGTGCCCATCGAGGCGCTGCCGATGGCGGTACCGGTCAACCTGCGGTCCGAGGCGGACCCGGCCGGCGGCAACCGATTCGCGGGTGTCAATCTCGCTGCGCCGATCGGCTTGCACGACCCGGAAATGCGCATCAAGAACATCCGTTCGCAGATGACGCGCAAACGCGAGGAGCGTGCGATCGATATGGTCGGCGCCATCGCCCCGGTGCTGACTCTGATGCCGGACTCCGTGCTCGAGTCGGTGGCCGGTTCGATCGTCAACTCCGACGTCCAGGCGAGCAATGTACCGGTTTACGCTGGCGACACGTTCGTCGCCGGGGCAAAGATCCTGCGGCAGTATGGCATTGGCCCATTGCCGGGGGTCGCGATGATGGTCGTACTGATCTCCCGTGCCGGGTACTGCACCGTCAGCACCCGCTACGACCGCGCGTCGGTCACGGATCCCGACCTGTGGGCGCGCTGTCTGCTGACCGGCTTCGACGAGGTGCTCGCGCTCGGCGGCGACGGTCGAGCGGCGCCGGCCACGTTCACGATCGACGTCCCAGAACCCACCCCAGTCTCACCGAACGGAAGTGCGGCGCAATGACTTCGGCCAACGGTCAGCCCAATCGACGGACCATGCGGTTGCCTGGATCCGTCGCCGAGATCGAGGCGAGCCCGGCCGGCCCTGAGGTCGGCGCCTTCTTCGATCTCGACGGCACCCTCGTCGCGGGGTTCACTGGCGTGATCATGACCCAGGATCGGCTGCGGCGGCGCCAGATGTCAGTCGGTGAGTTCATCGGCATGGTGCAGGCAGGCCTCAACCATCAGCTTGGCCGTTCCGAGTTCGAGGACCTCATCGGTAAGGGCGCCCGCATGCTGCGCGGCAACTCCCTGGACGACATCGACGAACTGGCCGAGCGCCTCTTCGTGCAGAAGATCGTCAGTCGCATCTATCCGGAGATGCGCGAGCTCGTCCGCGCTCACATGGCCCGTGGCCATACTGTGGTGCTCAGCTCATCGGCGCTGACGGTCCAGGTGGAGCCCGTAGCGCGGTTTCTCGGAATCCAGAACGTGTTGAGTAACAAGTTCGAGACCGATGAGCACGGCCGGCTCACCGGGGAGGTGCTGACGCCGATCATCTGGGGGCCTGGAAAGGCCAGGGCGGTGCAGGCATTCGCCGCCCGCAACGGTGTCGACCTCTCGAAGAGCTACTTCTACGCCGACGGTGACGAAGACGTCGCGCTGATGTACCTCGTCGGCAATCCGCGACCGACGAATCCTGCGGGCAAGCTCGCCGCCGTCGCCGCCAAACGTGGCTGGCCGGTGTTGAGATTTAGCAGCCGCAGTGGCAGCAACCCGGTTTCGCAACTGCGTACGGTAGCGGGTGTTGCGTCGATGATGCCGATCGCCGCCGGTGCCCTCGGCCTGGGGCTGCTGACCCGCAACAAGCGCACCGGCGTCAACTTTTTCACATCGACGTTTGGCCGGACCTTGTTGATCGCCACCGGGGTCAACCTCAATGTGCTCGGCAAGGAGAACCTGACCGCCCAACGGCCGGCGGTGTTCATCTTCAACCACCGCAACCAGGCCGATCCGATGATCGCCGGGGCGCTGGTCAAGGACAACTTCACCTCCGTCGGCAAGAAGGAGCTGGAGAAGGACCCCATCGTCGGAACAATGGGCAAGATCATGGACGCCGCCTTCATCGACCGCGACGACCCCCAGAAGGCCGTCGAAGGACTGAAGAAGGTCGAGGAGCTCGCGCGCAAGGGCCTGTCGATCCTCATTGCGCCGGAAGGCACCCGGCTTGACACCACCGAGGTCGGCCCGTTCAAGAAGGGCCCGTTCCGCATCGCGATGTCTGCGGGAATCCCGATCGTGCCCATCGTGATTCGCAACGCGGAGGTCATCGCGGCACGCGACTCGAGCACCTTCAACCCCGGCACCGTCGACGTCGTGGTGTACCCGCCGATCCCAGTCGACGACTGGACTCACGACAACCTCTCCGAGCGCATCGCCGAGGTTCGCCAGCTTTATCTGGACACGCTCAAGGACTGGCCGCACGACGAGGTGCCGACGCCCGAGCTGTACACGCGGAAGAAGGCTCCAGCGAAGAAGGCCCCGGCGAAGAAGGCCGCGAAGAAGAGTCCGGCCAAGAAGGCCGCCGCCAAGACGAGCGCCGAGAAGACACCGGCGAATAAAGCGGCCGCCAAGAAAACGACGAAAAAGGCTGCCGCGAAGGGCAGGCCGTGAAAGTTCCCGCCGACCAATTCGCGCCGTTCACCACCACGGACGACGCGCTGGTGCTGGCGTCGGTGTCGTCGCCGGCCGAAGAGGAGCTGCTGAACGACTGGCTGGAAAGCCAGCGGCGCGAGCACCCCGATTCCAACCTCGACGTACTGCGGCTCCCGGCCGAGGACGATCCGCCGCCGGGGGTGCTGGCGCGGCTCGTCGAGGAGTTGGAGGCCGACGAGGACCGTTCGGTCGTGCCTGTGCGAGTGTTCTGGGTGCCCGGCGGCCTGCCGACGCGCTCCAAGATCGTGGCGTTTCTGTCGGGCCGGGACACCTACCGCCCTCCTGAACTGCTGCAGAAGCGGATTCTGCGAAAGGACTCGTCGCGCGCCCGGGTGGTGGCCGGCGAGCCCGCGAAGGTGTCCGAACTGCGCCAGCAGTGGAACGACACGACGGTCGCTGAAAACCCCAGGGAATTCGCGCGATTCGTCATCCGCCGCGCCATCCTGGCGATCGAACGCGTCGAGCTGCGCCTGCTTGGCCCGGAGTACAAATCACCACGGCTGATCAAGCCCGAACTGATCGCGTCGGCGCGTTTTCGCGACGGCCTCCAACGGATTCCTGGCGCGACCGTGGAGAAGGCCGGGGAGATGCTCGACGAACTTTCGACCGGTTGGAGTCGGTTCTCGGTCGACCTGATTCCGTCATTGGGTCGCGCCATCTTCAGCCGAGGCTTCGATCCGAATATCGACTACGACCGCACCGAAGTCGAATCGATGCGACGCGCCTTGGAAAACCACCCCGCCGTGCTGCTGTTCTCGCACCGGTCCTACCTCGACGGCGTGATCGTGCCGGTGGCGATGCAGGAGAATCGCTTACCGCCCGTCCACACGTTCGCGGGAATCAACCTGTCTTTCGGCTTCATGGGGCCGTTGATGCGCCATTCCGGCGTCATCTTCATCCGCCGCAAGCTCGACGACCCCCTGTACAAGTACGTCCTGCGGCAATTCGTCGGCTACATCGTCGAGAAGCGGTTCAACCTCAGCTGGTCGATCGAGGGCACCCGCTCCCGCACCGGAAAGATGTTGCCGCCCAAGCTAGGTCTGCTCGCCTACGTCGCCGACGCCTACCTCGACGGTCGCAGTGACGACATCCTTCTGCAGCCGGTGTCGATCAGCTTCGACCAGTTACACGAGACCGCCGAATACGCGGCGTATGCGCGCGGTGGCGAGAAGACGCCCGAAGGCCTGTCCTGGATGTACAACTTCATCAAGGCCCAGGGCGAGCGCAACTACGGCAAGATCTACGTCCGCTTCCCCGAAGCGGTGTCGATGCGCGAATACCTCGGTGAGCCGCACGGGCCGATGACCACCGACGACGGTGCGAAACGCCTTGCGCTGCAGAAGATGGCGTTCGAAGTGGCCTGGCGGATCCTGCGCGTCACACCCGTCAATGCAACGGCACTGGTGTCGGCGCTGCTGCTCACCACCCGCGGGGTGGCG
>Ga0070711_100002253_pt1 | contig 10946 bp, 8 predicted proteins | sample LARL53metaG_FD_65452 | JGI IMG/M metagenome (GOLD analysis project Ga0070711, IMG submission 65452) | Corn, switchgrass and miscanthus rhizosphere microbial communities from Kellogg Biological Station, Michigan, USA - LAR L5-3 metaG | ecosystem: Host-associated > Plants > Roots > Rhizosphere ... | reverse complement strand
CGGCACCCTGGCCAGCCACAGAAACGAAGGACCGGGACAAACCCCCTAGCCTCGATTCCCGGCGCCGGGCGCGGGCTCAGCAGCGCGATCCTGCCGATGCCGGGCTTGTCATAGAAACTAGATCCGCTCCGGGACTCCCCCAAGTCCGGCTGTGAAGCCTGGGGCGCCGGCTAGGGATCCCACAGACGCGAACGCGCTCGCCCAGGCGCACAGTTCTGGCATGGGCAGTTCACCCGCACCCGGGCCCGGTATCACCCGCCCTGCCAGCACCGTCCTGGCCGAGGTCTACTACCGCGGCCGGTCCATGGTCGAAACAGCCCGCATCCTGCGGATCCCGCCCGGGACTGTGAGATCACGCACTTTCTATCGGTTGCGCGCAGTCCGCCGAGCCCTGGCTGTTCACCGTGCGGTGGCCTAGCCTCCTGCGGGCCGCACCGGCCGGGGCGGCCCGGGCCGGCGTCGAGACCGACCGGATGCGGGTGATGTTGCTCGCGGCGGTCAGCCACGATCTGCGCACGCCGCTGGCTTCGGCGAAGGCGGCGGTGGGCTGTCTGCGGTCGCGTGACATCGAGCTGACGGCGGAAGATTATGACGAGCTCCTGACCACCGCGGAGGAGTCCCTGGACCTGCTCACCCGTCTGGTTGCCAGCCTGCTGGACATGAGCCGGCTGCAAGCTGGGGCGGTGCCGGTGGTGCCCCGCCCGGCCGACCTCCGGGAGATCATCACGCGCGCGCTCGGCGACGTTGGGCCGCAGGCCCGGGCGGTGCGGAGGAGCATTCCGCCCGGCCTGCCACCGGTCCTGGTCGATCCGCCGATCATGGAACGGGTCATTGCGAACCTGACCGCCAACGCGCTGCGCTACTCCCCCGGCGGTTCGCCGCCGCTGCTGACGGCCAGGGCCCGCGGCACCCGGGTGGAGGTGCGCGTTGCCGACCGCGGGCCGGGTGTCCCCCAAGCTGACAGGGACCGGATGTTCGTGCCCTTCCAGCGCCTTGGTGATACCGGCAGCACCACTGGCGTCGGGCTGGGGCTCACCGTGTCCCGCGGCCTGACCGAGGCGATGCGCGGCACGCTGGAGCCAGAGGAGACACCCGGCGGCGGCCTGACCATGGTCATCTCCGTGCCCGCCGCACCCGGGCCAACGCGGGCCGGAAGCCGGGGTGCCGGCTAGGGATCTCACAGACGCGAACACACTCCCCCAGGGCGGAGGCTGCTGGCATGGGCAACCCCGCCCGCATCCCAGGCATGAGAATCACCCGCCAGGATGACCGGCGCGTTGCCCGGCCGAGAGGAGCTGACGGCGATGTTCGGAACATCCTGGCGCGTAGCGAGGATCGCCGGTATCGAGGTTCGCGTCGACAGCTCTTGGGTGGTGATCGCCCTACTCATCACCTACAGCATGTATCTGCGCTTCTCCATCCTGTACAAGAGCCTGTCAACCGGGGCAACGGTCGGGGTCGCCATCCTGGCAGCGGTGCTCTTCTTCGGGTCGGTTCTCATCCACGAGCTGGCCCACGCGCTGGTCTCCCGGGCCCGGGGGATCCGGGTTCAGGACATCACGCTGTTCCTGTTCGGGGGGGCGACCCGAGCCCGGGTGGAGTCTCGCGGGCCGGGCGACGAGTTCCTGATCGCGGTCGTGGGCCCGCTCACCAGCGGGCTCCTGGCGGCGCTGTTCTGGGCCGTCGAGGTCTTCGCCCGTGGCGCCCTGCCGAGATCGCTGATCGGGATGTTCGGCTACCTTGCCTGGGTCAATCTGCTGTTGGCCGCGTTCAACCTGATCCCGGGATTCCCCCTTGATGGTGGGCGGGTGCTGCGTTCGGTCGTGTGGCGGGCCACGGGCAGCTTTCGCAGGGCGACCCGGATCGCCTCCCTGGGCGGCCAGGCGGTGGGGTGGCTGCTGGTGGCGGGCGGCGTGGCCTTCCTTCTGGCCGGGAATCTAGCTGGCGGCATCTGGTTCGCGTTCATCGGGTGGTTCCTGGTCCAGGCCGCCCGAGCCTCCTACCAGGAGCTCCAGGTCCGGCAGCTGCTGCGAGGGGTCCAGGCGCACGACGTGATGGCCGACACCCTGTTGCGGATCCCGCCGGACCTCACCCTGCAGGACGCCGTGGACCGCTACTTCATGCGCTACGACCACAGCGCGTTTCCCGTGGACGAGCAGGGGCGGACGATCGGCCTGCTGACGCTGCGGAAGGTTCGCCGGGTGCCGAGCGACCAATGGCCTACCAGCCGGGTCCGAGATCACATGGTTCCGCTGGGCGACCAGATCGTGGTGCCCCCGGATGCTCCCATGGATCAGGTGATGGCCAAGCTTGAGGATGGCGAGACCGGACGGGTACTCGCGGCTGAAGACGGCGAAGTGGTGGGGATCATCACCCCGTCGGATCTCACCCGGTGGCTGCGCCGTTGGCGGGTGCTCGACGGCAGAGCGCTCGACAGCAGAGCGCGCTGAGCGGGCAAGGTCGTGCTCGGCGTCGGGTCAGAGCAGGCCTGACTCCGCGGCATCGTGCCGCTGGGGGAACCGACGAGAGGTTTGTTAAGTTCCCTCGCTTGCGTGGCTCTCCAGGACGCGATGGAGCTGGTTGCGGGAGCTTATGTCGAGCTTGGTGAAGACCTTGTGCAGGTGGTATTCGACGGTGCGCGGGCTCATGAACAGCTGGGCGGCGATCTCGGGGTTGGACAGGCCGTCGCCGGCCAGCCGGCTGATCTGGGTCTCCCGGGCGGTGAGCTGGGCGGAGGCCTCGGTGGCGCGCTTGCGGACACGCTCGCCGGTGGCCCGCAGCTCGCGCGCGGCCCGTTCGGCAAACCCGCCAGCTCCCATGGCGGAGAGCATCTGATGCGCGGTGCGCAACTGCTCGCGGGCGTCGATGCGCCGGTTCTCCCGGCGCAGCCATTCGCCGTACAGGAGATGGGCGCGGGCGAGCTCCACGCGCAGCCGGGTGCGGGCGAGGCGGCCGAGCGCCTCGTGGTACAACTGCTCGGCGACCTCGCCCTCGCTGAGCAGAGCCCGCGAGCGGGCCTCGATCCCGAGCGCCCAGTCGGTGCCGCTGGCCCGCGTGCTGTCCGAGAGCCGCTGGAGGGCGTCGGCCGCCCGCCCTGGCACCCCGCTGCGGGTCGCTGCCTCGATCAGCTCGGCCGCTGCCCACATTGAGAACACGAGCTCGTCCAGGTCCTCGCTCGCCTGCTGCGCTGCCGCCAGCCCGTCCTGGTAGCGGCCGAGGCCGTTGTCAAGCATCGCAGTCGCCCACTGGAGGAAGGTCAGCCCCACTCCCTCCCCACGCCGCACCACGTCCTTCGTGCTGACCTCGGCCAGCTCCGAGGCCTGACTTTCGTGGCCACGGAAGGCAGCGAGCGCTACGCGAACGGCGAGCAGGCGTTGGCTTCCCATCGCGTTGCTGATCGTCTCGGCCTCTTCGATCCGCGACATGGCCGCGGTGAAGTCGCCTTCGAAGAGATGCATCAGTGCGCGCTGGCTGAGGGCCACAGGAAGCACGCTGAGAGCGCCGTCATCTCGGGCGCGTCGAATGTGGCCGACGGAAAGCAGGTCCCAGTTCTCGTCGTCCCACAGTATTTCGGCGGCAAACACGCCAAGCCAAAGCCAGCGCACGCCTGCCTCCGCGGAAATGCGCTCAATTGCGGAGGCGCTCAACGCCTGCCTGAGTTTCGGCACCCCGGCCGCGTAGCCCTCCGTGATCAGCAACGCCAGGCCATCTATCACCAGATCATGCGCGCCTGGCGGCGGCCGCCGGGCGGCCCGGGCGGCCTCGGCTGCCTCGCGCAGCCCGCCGCCGGTCGCGAAACGGCCGGCGTACAGCGCCGCAGAGAGCGCTTCCAAGTAGGTCTGGCGTGCCAGCCCGGCATCGAACGGTTCCAGTCGCCTGGCGGCCTTCAGCAGTAGCGGCGGGGCGTCGCTACCGCGGCTGGACGCGAACGCGACCTGCCCGCGCAGCAGGTCGGCTTGAGCACGCTGGAACTCGCCGAGCGGCCCCGCCTCCGCTGCGGCCAGCAGCCGCAGCGCGGCATCGAGCGCGCCGGCCTGAGCCGTTGCCCCCGCGGCGCCCAGCTCGCGCTCCGCACGGCGGGCCGGCTCCAGCGTCAGCGCGGCCGACCGGTCGAGGAACGCGGCCGCCGCGGCCAGGCCGCCGCGCCCTCGCGCGCGGCTCGCGGAGCGCTCAAGCTCGGCGGCGACGTCGTCGTCGGGCCCGGGAGCGGCCTGCGCACGGTGCCAGGCACGCCGGTCGGGATCGGTGCTCGGATCGGTCGCCTCGGCCAGCACGCGATGCACCTCCCGCCTTTCCTGCGGCGAGGCCGACCGGTAGACGGCGGAGCGGACCAGCGGGTGACAGAAGGTGACCCGGTCGGCCACGGTAAACAGCCCGTCTGCCTCGGCCGGGGCGGCAGCGTCAGCGCTGATGCCAAGGCCCGCGGCAGCCCGCCACAGCAGCGCCGGATCGCCGGTGGGCTCGGCCGCGGCCAGCAGCAGCAGGCGCCTGGTCATCTCCGGGAACGGGGCGATCCGCCGCCGGAAACTGTCCTCGATCCGGCCAGACAGCGCCTGGGCGCCCGGCAGCCCGAACCCGCCGGCCAGCTCCGCCGCCGCCACCGCGCTGGGCAGCTCCAGCAGGGCGAGCGGGTTGCCGCCGGACTCGGCGATGATCCGGTCCCGGACCCGTTCATCCAGCCGCCCGGGCAACACCGACGCGAGCAGCGCCCGAGCGTCCGCATCAGCCAGCCCCTCCACCGCCAGCCCGGGAAGGCCGGCCAGGCTGCCCTCCCCGGCCGGGTCACGCGTGCCGAACACCAGGGCGACCGTTTCGGCGTCCAGCCGGCGGGCGACGAACGCCAGGACCAGCGCCGAGGCCTGGTCCAGCCACTGCGCGTCATCGACCAGGCACAACAGCGGCTGGTCGGCGGCCACCTCCGACAGCAGCCCCAGCACCGCCAGACCGACCAGGAAACGATCCGGCGCACCGCCCGCCCGCAGGCCGAACGCCACCCCCAAAGCACTGCGCTGCGGGCCCGGCAGCCGGCCCAGGCGATCCAGCATCCGCCCGCACAGCTGCTGCAGCGCCGCGTACGGCAGCTCCATCTCCGACTCGACGCCCTCCGCCCGGGCCACCCGGAAATCCGGCGCCGTATCCGCCGCATACCCCAGCAGCGCGGTCTTGCCGATACCCGGCTCCCCGCGTATCACCAGCACCCGGCTGCGCCCCGCCCGCACATCCGCGAGCAGCCCATCCAAGGTCCCGCACTGCTGCCCGCGGCCCCACAACATCACCGGTGCCCTCTCTCGGCGGCCCCCCGGCCATCGTAGAGCCGGCCCTCACCCGCACACTCCCCAGGAACCGGGGTGCCGGCTAGGGATCCCACAGACGCGAACACCCCACCCCACGCGCATAGTTCTGCCATGGGCAACCCACCCGACCTCCCGGGCACAAAGACCACCCGCCTGGATCCGGGCTACTCGGGCTAGAGCGCCGCTGATGCTGCCGGCGCATTGGCCAGCAGTGCCCGCCGGCGCCAGGGCATCGCGTCTCGCCACCTCCCGCGCCCGCTGCTGGTGATGCCTCCGATCCAGGGCCAGCCCACGGAAACAACACCAGCCCACGTCGCAGCACTAGGAGAGGAAGACCTCAGTGAACATCATCCAAGGCATGCGTCTATCGAGGATGCGGATCGCACTGATCGCCGTGGTCCTGGCAGTCGCCGGACTGCTGGTTTCGGCCAGCCAGATCGCTCCTGCGGGGGCCGCTGCCGCCCACGCCCCTGGTGATAGTGTGCCCAAGCCTGTCATCGTGCTCGAACACGGCGCGTGGGCCGCCGGCTCCAGCTGGACCGGGGAAATCCGGCGGCTGCAGCGTGACGGCTTCACCGTTTATGCTCCGCCCAACCCGCTGAGCGGCCTGGCAAACGACTCCGCCACCCTGGCCGACTTCCTCAGCACTATTACCGGGCCGATCATCTTGGTCGGGCACTCCTACGGCGGGATGGTCATCACCAACGCCGCCACCGGCAACCCCAACGTAAAGGCCCTGGTCTACATAGACGCCTTCATCCCCGCCAAGGGCGAGACCGCGTTCGGGCTCACCGCCGCCCAGCCCGGGTCCTGCGTGGGCTCGGCCAATGCCTTCATTCCCGTGCCATACCCGGGAGCCCCGGCCGGGGACTTCGACGCTTATCTCAAGGCGGGCCCCGACCTGCCCTACCCGGGGTTCGCGAAGTGCTTCGCCAACGGCCTGCCGGCCGGCGAGGCCGCCGTCCTGGCTGCCACACAGCGTCCGATCGCGTTCAGCGCCGGATCAGCTCAGTCCGGCGTTCCCGCCTGGCTGACCATCCCGTCCTGGTCGCTGATCGGCACCGCCGACCACGTGATCCCGCCGGCTGAGCAGCTTTTCATGTCCAGGCGCGCCAAGGCTCACATCACCAAGATCGAAGCGGGGCACCTGTCCCTGATCTCCAACCCGGGCGCAGTGACCCGCGTCATCCTCGCCGCAGCCCGGGCCACCGGCTGAGGACCCCACTGAAAGGACAAAACGTTATGTCGGACATCACCGAATACGAAGCACAGCAGATCAAGCAGGCCAATGCTGCCAAGCTCACTCCGGTCGTATTCATCCACGGGCTCTGGCTGCTGCCGTCCAGCTGGGATCGCTGGCGGACGGTGTTCGAGGAGGCAGGCTATGTCACCCTCGCGCCGGGCTGGCCCGATGATCCCAATACCGTCGAGGATGCCAACAGGCACCCCGAGGTCTTCGCCCACAAAAGTGTCGGGCAGATCGCCGACCACTTCGGCGACGTGATCGGCAAACTCAAAAAGAAGCCGGCCCTGATCGGGCACTCCTTCGGCGGCCTGCTCACCCAGATCCTGGCCGGCCGCGGCCTCGCCGCCGCCTCGGTGGCCATCGACCCCGCGCCGTTCCGCGGTGTGCTGCCGCTGCCGGTCTCCGCCCTCAAGTCATCCGCCCCGGTGATCGGCAACCCCGCCAACCGCGGCCGCGCCATCCCGCTCACCTACGACCAGTTCCGGTTCGCCTTCGGCAACGCCCTCACCGAAACCGAGGCGCACGAACTGTTCGCCACCTACGCAGTACCGGGTTCGGGTGTCCCGCTGTTCCAGGCGGCCGCCGCCAACTTGAATCCGTGGACCGAGGCGAAAGTCGACACCAAAAACCCCGACCGCGGGCCGCTGCTCATCATCGACGGCGAGATGGACAACACCGTCCCGTGGGCCATCGCCAATGCCTCCTATAAGAGGCAGAAGCGCAACCCCGGCGTCACCGAGATCGTCAAGATCCCCGGCCGCGGGCACTCCCTGACCATCGACCACGGCTGGCGTGAAGTCGCCGACACCGCCCTGGTCTTCGTCCAGAAGCACGCCCAGCCCTGACCTGCCCCGCCACGCCACCAGTCCGGCAATAGAGCCACGCAACGGTGGTCCACGCCGCCGCGGGCACTTTCACCCTCGGCAGGCCCGTCGCGGGCGTCGGCCATGTGAGCCCAATGGCGGGTGTACCCGAACGGGGAAGGAGAACAGCGATGACGCAGCACGAGGGGTTTTGGCCTGGCGGTGCCCGACTAGCGGTGAGCGTATCCATGCAGTTCGAGGCCGGCGGCCAGCCGATCAGCGGCGCTGGCGGCCCGATCACCGAGCAGATCCTGCCGGGCTTTCCCGATCTGGGACAGAACAGCTTCTATGAGTACGGGGCCCGCGAGGGCGTGCCCCGGATCTTGGACCTGCTCGACGCCCACGGCATCAAGATGACCTCGTTCATGATCGGCGACGCCGTCCGCCGGCACCCTGAAGTGGCTGCGGAGATCGTACGGCGCGGCCATGAGGCCGGCGCGCACGGCCGTAGCTGGCAGCGGCAATACCAGCTGCCCCGTCCCCAGGAAAAAGAATGGATCGCCGACAGCGTGCAGGCGATCGAGCAGGCCACCGGCACCCGCCCGGCCGGGTACAACAACTACTGGATCCGGCCCGGCGTCAACACCCTGGAGATCTTGCAGGAGCTCGGGTTCACCTACCACATTGACGACTTGTCCGCCGACGAGCCGTTCCTGCAGATGATCAATGGGCAGCCGTTCGCCACGGTGCCGTATTCGGTGCACCTCAACGACATCGCCAGCTTCGACTTCCCCGGCTTCAACCCGGCCGCCTACACCCAGCAGTTGACCGACGAGTTCGACCAGCTGTACGCCGAAGGCGCGGCGCGGCGCCGGATGATGGTCATCGGCCTGCACGACCGCCTATCCGGGCACGCCTCCCGGGTCCGCGTCCTGGACCGGATATTCACCAGGCTCCGCTACCACCAGGACGTGTGGTGGGCACGCAAGGACCAGATCGCCCAGTGGGTCCTCGACCACCCCGGCACCGCTGCCTGGGTCGACCGCGACCCCGCCCCCGTCAGCGGCCTGCCCGGCCGCAGCGCCTGAGGCCAGGATCTGGCACTGGCCCGCATACCCGCCCCAGGAGAGGAAGACGACATGGAAGGCCCGTGCCTGGAGTACACCGCGGAACTCCTGCGCCATTTCGCTGATCTGCGAGACGGCACGCACGGCGGCGCCGTCCGCCGCCAAGACAAGGAACGCTTCTTCTCGGCGGCCATCACGCTGCTCGATCCGCACGCCAGGCAGGTCCTCAACCAGATCAACACAGACCTGCTGCTCGGCACCGGCGAGGTGACCGCAACCGGCGTGCGCCGCCGCGGCGGCGGCGTGGAGGCGATATGGGCTCTGTCGTGGCCCGAGCAGCGGGCCGCCGGGATCAACCCGGCAGCCATCCGCGCCTACTACAGCGCCGGAGCCCACCACCCGCACCTGCAGGCAGGCACCGCCGGCGACTGGCCGCTCAACGTGTTCGACGACAAGCAAGCCGCCGCGGAGTTGCCGACCCTGCGCGCGATGGCCTCGGCAGACCTGCACAACCTGGTCTTCCAGCGTGACTACCGCATCATTCCGGCCATCATGACCGGATGGACGCCGTGACCGGCAACTGCTCGGCACAACCGTTACCCACACCATCGTCGGCGGGCAGATCATTCACATGACCCCGGACCCGAGACGCCACATACGCCGACCGGGCACTGTGATGCCCCCCGAAGCAGCCGCTCGCGCGGCGCGCAGATCGAGCCGGGCGGCCGCACGATCCCGGTGACCGCCGCCCAGCTGCACGGAGCTGAGCGGGAGGAGGCATGGCGGCAGATCACCGCCGCTGCGTCCCGCTTCGCGGCCTACCAGCGCAAGACCGACCGCGAACTGCCGATCATCCGCCTGACACCCCGATCTGGCTGACCCAGTGCCACAGCCGGCGCCGACGGTGCCGGCGGCCGTGGGTCGCAGCGCGCGGGACAGGACCGGGCCGGGGGAGCACCGGCAAGCCAGGCTGGCGGAGTCGGCATCGGCACAGATAATTTGCGGGAGCGCGCTGCTGCCCCGGCCTCGCGCGGAAGGAGAATAAGGGATCAATGGACATTGGCATCGGACTTCCTTCTACCATCCCCGGCATTTCCGGACGGCTGATCGCCGACTGGGCCCGGGCCGCCGAGCATGCCGGGTTCTCGAGCCTGGGAACCCTCGACCGCATCGTCTACGCGAATCTGGAGACCGTGCCCACCCTGGCCGCGGCGGCCGCGGTGACCGAGCGGATCAGGCTGACCACAGCGATTCTGATCGGCCCGTACCGGGGCAACGGCGCGCTGCTGGCAAAGCAGCTGGCCACGGTAGACGCCATCGCTGGCGGTCGGCTGCAAGTGGGCATCGCCGTCGGCGGGCGAGCCGACGACTACGAGGCGACAGGAACCTCGTTCGCCGAACGGGGCCGCGCCTTCGATGCCCAGCTCGCCGAGCTGCGGGCGGTCTGGGAACAGCAGCCCCGCGGCTACGCCGGGCCAATCGGGCCGGCTCCAGTGCAACCCGGCGGCCCGCCACTGCTAATCGGCGGCAGCGCCGCCGCCGCCTTCCGCCGCATGACCGAGTTCGGCGCCGGCTGGATCATGGGCGGCGGCAGCCCGCAAGCGTTCACCGCCGGTGCGGACAAGGCGAGACGGGCCTGGCGCGAGGCCGGCCGTGCGGGACAGCCCCGCCTGGCCGCCCTCGCCTACGTCAGCCTCGGCGACAACGCTGAGACACACGCCCAGCACTACCTCCGCGACTACTACAGCTTCACCGGCGACTTCGCCGAGCGCATCGCTGCCAGTGCCCTCACCTCGCCGCAGAAAGTCACCGACACGGTGACCGGCTTCACCGATGCGGGCTGCGACGAGCTGATCCTTTTTCCCTGCAACCCCGATACCGCCCAGGTCTCGCTGACCGCCGAGGCCGCCGGGCTGTAACGCGGAGGGTGCCGGGCTCACCGCAGCCCCGGACCCATTGTGAAGCCCATAACGATCTTTCGGGCTCAGCAAGAGCGGCAATGCCGACATCAAGATCACCACGCCGAACGGCGGGTCGGCGCGCGGTTATCAAGATTTCTTCGTGCCGTCGGCCCGTACGCCAACTCCGGATACGACCGGGCTGCAGCCCCGGAGGACCGTATATCTATACACCGGCACGCTCGGGGACAATGTCCGCCGCGATGATGGTCGTTTGCTTGGTCCTGGGCTGGGCTAGCTGGCCGGGGTTGGCCGGGGCGCGGTGATGGCCCAGCGGATGACGTGAACCAGGGCGTGGCCTGCGGGGCGGACGACGGCGACCTCGGTCGCGGGCAGGCGGGGCAGGCGCAGCGGCCGGCGGGCCCACCCGGGCAGCAGCGACACCGCTGCGGCTGCCAGCACGGTGTAGGGCGCCCGGGCGATCGCCGGGAGCGGCGGGGTCAGGAGGAGGAACCGGGCCGCCTCGCGGGCCTGGGCGGTGCCGGCCAGCTCAGCCCGGTACGCGGTGATGCGGGCGGCCAGCCCGGCCTCGGTGCGCGGCGGGTCGGGCACGCCGAGCGCGGCGCCGATCCGGGCCA
>Ga0070711_100002251_pt1 | contig 10951 bp, 12 predicted proteins | sample LARL53metaG_FD_65452 | JGI IMG/M metagenome (GOLD analysis project Ga0070711, IMG submission 65452) | Corn, switchgrass and miscanthus rhizosphere microbial communities from Kellogg Biological Station, Michigan, USA - LAR L5-3 metaG | ecosystem: Host-associated > Plants > Roots > Rhizosphere ... | reverse complement strand
CAACTATGGCTGCCTTCCGCAAGATCTGGTCGATGCCATCGCCGATCGCGCACGATCAAAGGATGTCATGATGGCAGCCGACAGCCAGGTCTCCTCACAGACAGGCGATGTATCCCGCTTCAAGGGCATGACGCTGTTGACCCCGACCGAGCGCGAAGCGCGTGTTGCGCTCAACGATTTTGTTTCGGGCCTCGCGGTCATCAGCGATCGGCTGACTCAGCGGGCTCGTGCAAAGAACTTGGTCATCACGCTCGGCGCCGAAGGGGTTTTGGTCAATACGATGGTGGACGGCGAGCTCAAATATGACCGCCTGCCGGCCTTCAACCCGTCGCCAAAGGACGTCTCCGGTGCGGGTGACAGCTTCTTCATGGCGTCATCGATGGCGTTGCGGGCCGGAGCGGAGATCTGGCAGGCTTCCTATGTCGGCTCGCTGGCCGCCGCGCTTCAGGTGTCACGCGTCGGCAACTTGCCGCTCACGACGGCCGAACTCGTGACTGAGATCGACGAAACCGGCTTCACGCACGAATAACGGACCAAGCCATGCGCGCGCTTCTCCTGGCCGCTGGATTCGGTAGCCGGCTGCGCCCTTTGACCGACACGATCCCGAAGTGCCTGGTGCCGGTCCACGGCCGCCCGCTGCTCGACTACTGGCTCGATCTCGTCCTCGAAGGCGGCATCGACCGCGCGCTTCTCAATACGCACTATCTTGCGGACAAGGTCCGCAGCCACGCCGCTGATTCGCCTTGGCATTCGCGCATCGATCTCGTGCACGAGGACGAACTGCTCGGAACCGGAGGAACGGTGCTGGCCAACCGGCACTGGTTCGCAGGCGAGGCCTTTCTCGTCGCCCATGCCGATAATCTGACCGATTTCGATGTCCGCGCCTTCATCGCGGCCCATCGCAACCGTCCGGCAGGCCATGTGATGAGCATGCTGGGCTTCCGGACCGATGATCCCAGCTCCTGTGGCATCCTCGAACTGGATGAACGGGACAGCGTGATCGCCTTCCACGAGAAGGTCAAAAACCCGCCCGGGAACCTCGCCAACGGCGCCGTCTACATCTTCGAGCCGGAAGTCATCGACGACATTGCCAAACTTGGGAAGAGCGTCGTCGACCTCTCGACGGAAGTTATCCCGAACTATTTGGGCCGGATTTTATGCGTTGAAACCAACGGTTATCACAGGGACATCGGGAACCCGGAAAGCTTGCGCAGGGCGCATTCTGAGTTTAAGCACAAGCCGCGCCAGGGTGGGACCGTCGAGGGGCAGCTGTAATCGTCCGGTAGAGCGCGCAATCCCGCCATCCCTCAAGAAACGAGCGCGACGTCGGATCGGACTTGTCGGGCAGCAACCAGCTATTAGGAAGCGACAGATGAAGATTTTCGTGACCGGTGCGTGCGGATACAAGGGCAGCGTCCTGGTGCCGAAACTGCTGAAGGCCGGCCACAAGGTCGTCGCGTTCGATATCATGTGGTTCGGCAACTTCCTCGATCCGCATCCGGACCTCACGGTCGTCCAGGGCGACGTGCGCAACCCCGACGAGATCGACCTGACCGGCATCGACGCGATCATTCATCTGTCGAGCGTGGCGAACGATCCCTGCGGCGATCTCGATCCGAAGCTGACCTGGGAAATCTCCTGCCTCGCGACCATGCAACTCGCCGATCGTGCCTATCGTCACGGCATCAAGCGGTTCATCTACGCGTCATCGGGCAGCGTGTATGGCGTGAAGGACGAAGAGCAGGTCACCGAGGATCTCGAACTGCTGCCGATCTCCGAATACAACAAGACCAAGATGTGCGGCGAGCGCATCGTGCTGTCCTACAAGGACGACATGGCGGTGCAGATCGTGCGCCCCGCCACCGTGTGCGGCTACTCGCCGAGGCAGCGGCTCGACGTTTCCGTCAACATGCTGACCATGCAGGCACTGATGAACGGCCGCATCACCGTGTTCGGCGGTGACCAGACCCGGCCCAACATTCACATCGACGACATCACCGACCTCTATCTGTTCTTGCTCGACCACCCCGAGCACACCGGAATCTTCAACGCCGGCTTCGAGAACATCTCGATCCTCGACATCGCCAATATGGTTACCAAGCACGTCCAGGCCGAGGTCGTAGTCACGCCGTCGAACGATCCGCGCAGCTACCGGGTCAATTCAGACCGTCTGCTCGCGACCGGCTTCCGTCCTAAGAAGACCGTGGAGGACGCGATCAAGGAAATCATCGGGATGTACTCGCAAGGCGCCCTCAAGAACGAAGACCGCTGGTACAATCTGAAATGGATGGAAAAGGAAGTCGTGAAATGAACGCGCTCGCTTTCCAGACCCCGGGCAAGCTTTTCAGCGACTATTCAAACCGCCTCAGCGCGGCGCTGCAGGGGTTCGACTGGAGCCCGGTCGAGCGCCTTGCCTATGAATTGCGCGATTGCTGGCAGACCGGCCGGCAGGTGTTCTTCTGCGGCAATGGCGGCAGCGGCGGCAACGCCAACCATCTCGCCAACGATTTCCTCTACGCGCTGTCGAAGACGCGCGGCTCCGGCCTGCGCGTGCATTCGCTGTCCTCCAATCCCTCCGTCATCACCTGCCTCGCCAATGACGAAGGCTATGACCAGGTGTTCTCGCTGCAACTCGCGGTGCTGGCGCGCAAGGGCGACGTGCTGATCACCTTCTCGGGTTCGGGCAACTCACCGAACATCCTCAAGGCGCTCGAAGAAGCCAAGACGATCGGCATGACCAGCTATGCCGTGCTCGGCTTCTCCGGCGGCAAGGCCAAGGCGCTCGCGGACGTGCCGATCCATTTCGCGCTCGACGACATGCAGATCGCCGAGGATGCGCAGATGGTGATCGGCCACATGATCATGCAATGGCTCTACGCGCAGCGCGGCGACATCACGCCGAACCGCGAAGGCTGACGGGCAAGCGATGGCGGCGCACGAAAAGTATCTGATCCTCGGCTCGAACTCGTTTTCGGGTGCAACCTTTGCCGATTTTCTGGCGGCGGCGGGTCATGACGTGATCGCCACCAGCCGCTCGGACGAGCCGCATGACGCCTTCCTGCCCTACAAGTGGCAGAAGCGTCCAGGCCACGTCCGCTTCAGACGGATCGATCTCAACCATGATCTCGAAGCGCTGAAGGCGCTGCTCGCCGCCGAGCGCCCGACCCATGTGGTGAACTTCGCTGCCCAGAGCATGGTCGGCGAGAGCTGGCTCTATCCCGACCACTGGATGATGACCAATGTCGTCTCGGCGGTGCGGCTGCACGACCTGCTGCGCAACTATGACGGGCTCGATCGCTACGTCCATGTCACGACGCCCGAGGTCTATGGCTCGACCGAAGGGTGGGTGAGAGAGGACGCGCCGTTCAATCCGTCGACGCCTTACGCGGTGTCGCGCGCGGCCGGCGACATGAGCCTGCGCACTTATTTCGCGAACTACCAGTTTCCCGTGGTGTTCACCCGCGCCGCGAATGTCTATGGACCCGGCCAGCAGCTCTACCGGATCGTACCGCGCACCATCGTCGCCGCGATGACCGGGCAGAAGCTCCGGCTCGATGGCGGCGGCAAGTCGGTGCGCGTGTTCATCCACATGACCGACGTGTCGGACGCCACGCTCAAGATCGCCCGCAAGGGCGCGCTTGGCGAGACTTATCACATTTCCGGCTATGAGCTGGTTTCGATCCGCACCCTGGTCGAGATGATCCTCGCCCGCCTCGGCAAGTCGTTCGAGGACTGCGTCGAGATCGGGCCCGAGCGGCCGGGCAAGGACACCGCCTATACGCTCGACAGCTTCAAGCTGCGCACCGAGCTCGGCTGGCGCGACACATTCTCTTTGGAACAAGGCATTGACGATGTCATCGCCTGGGCCAGGCGGTTCGAAGGCGACATGGCCAAGCTGCCGACCAAGTACGACCACAAACCCTGACGATCCCTGCGCTTCCCTAATCTCTGGGAAGCGCGACTGGAGAGCACGATGAACGTTGCAGTCCGGAGCGCCACAGCCACACCCGATGCCGCTGCCCTGAAGGCCCAGGCAGCAAAGCTGCGCGGCAAGATCATCGAGATGTCGCACAAGGCACAAGCCGCGCATCTGGCCTCCTCGCTGTCCTGCGCCGATGTGCTGACCGCCGCCTACTGGCATGTGCTTAACATCGATCCAAAGAAGCCCAAGGATCCCCTGCGCGACCGCTTCATCCTATCGAAGGGCCACGCCGCGGCCGCGCTCTATGCGACGCTTGCGATGAAGGGCTATTTCCCGGTCGAAGAACTCGACACCTATTGCCAGGACGGCGGCCGGCTTGCCGAGCATCCACCCGCCAACTTGCTGCCCGGCGTGGAGGCCGCGACCGGCTCGCTCGGCCACGGGCTTCCGCTCGGCTGCGGCATCGCGCTGTCGGGCCGGATCAAGGGCGAAAACTTCCGGGTCTATGCGCTGCTCTCGGACGGGGAGAACAATGAGGGCTCGGTGTGGGAAGCCGCGATGTTCGCCGCCGCCCAGAAGCTCGAAAATGTCTGCGTCATCGTCGACTACAACAAATGGCAGGCGACCGCGCGCTCCAACGAAACCCTGATGCTGGCGCCGCTGCGCGACAAATGGGCTGCGTTCGGCTGGGACGCGCGTGAGATCGACGGCCATGATGTGGGCGCTCTTGCCGAGGCCATGCAGCGCATTCCCAACGGCTCCGGCAAACCGGTGGCGCTGATCGCGCACACCGTGAAGGGCAAGGGCGTGTCGTTCATGGAGGACGACAACAACTGGCACTATCGCGCACCGACCGCAGACGAAGTGGTGAAGGCGCACAAGGAGCTTGGCCTGTCATGAGAAACGCATTCGCCGACGAACTGACAAAGCTCGGCAATGAGGACCCGCGCGTCGTCATGCTGTCGGGCGACATCGGCAACCGCCTGTTCGACAAGTTCAAGGACAAGCATCCGTCGCGCTTCTTCAACTGCGGCGTCGCCGAAGCCAACATGATGGGCGTCGCCGCCGGCATGGCGATGAACGGACTGCGCCCGGTCGCCTACACCATCACGCCCTTCGTGACGACGCGCTGCCTCGAGCAGATCCGTACCGACGTCTGTTATCATGAAGCTCCGGTGACCATCGTCGCGGTCGGCGCAGGCCTTGCCTATTCCGGCCTGGGCCCGACGCATCATGCCTGCGAGGACATCTCGTTCCTGCGCTCGATCCCGAATATGGTCGTGATCTGCCCGGGCGATGCCTTCGAAGTCCGTGGCGCGTTGCGCGCCGCCATGCAGCAGGACCGCCCGGTCTATATCCGCATGGGCAAGAAGGGCGAGCCCGTCATGCACAAGGGCCCGATCGCTGATTTCAGGATCGGCAAGGCGATCACCATGGCGGAAGGCTCGGACGTCTGTCTGCTCTCGACCGGCAACATGCTGCCCGAGGCGATGGAAGCCGCGCACAGACTGAAGGACAAGGGCATCTCAGCCGAGGTGGTCAGCTTCCACACCGTGAAGCCGCTCGACGAGGAGAAGCTGAAGCAGGCCTTCGCGCGCTTCAAGCTGGTCGCGACCATCGAGGAGCATTCACTGATCGGCGGCTTTGGTGCTGCCGTCTCCGAATGGCTCGTCGACACCGAGACGCAGCATAAGAAATTTCTGCGCTTCGGCACGCCCGACGCCTTCTTCAAGAAGTCGGGCGAACAGGAATATGCCCGCGAGGTGCTGGGGCTCACCGGTCACCAGATCGCGGACAAGATCGTCCACGCGTTGAGCTGAGATTCGAAGCAATGAAAACCCAAGCTGCCCTCCTGGTCCAGACCGGCCAACCCCTGGTGCTTGCCGACATCGAGACGCCGGCCTTGAAACCCGGGCAGGTCCTGGTCGAGGTCGCCTATTCCGGCGCGTGCGGCACGCAGGTGATGGAATGGCGCGGCGACAAGGGCGAGGACAAATGGGTGCCGCATTGCCTGGGCCATGAAGGCACCGGCACGGTGATGGAGGTCGGCAGCGCGGTCACAAAGGTCAAGGCTGGCGACAAGGTCGTTCTGTCCTGGATCAAGGGCAGCGGCATCGAGGCTGGCGGCGCCGTCTATGACTGGGACGGCCGCAAGGTCAACGCGGGCGGCGTCACCACCTTCCAGCGCCATGCGGTGGTCAGCGAGAACCGCCTGACGCTGCTGTCGCCCGATCTGCCGATGGATGTCGCGGTGCTGCTCGGCTGCGCGGCGCCGACCGGCATGGGCGCGGTCTACAACGTGCTGAAAGTGCAGCCGGGCGACGCGGTGGCCGTGTTCGGCACCGGCGGCATCGGCCTGAATGCCCTGATGGCGGCCGCGCTCGCCGGGGCGATGCCGGTGATCGGCATCGATCCCAACCCGACGCGCCGGGCGCTCGCCAAGATCTATGGCGCAACCCATGTCATCGATGCGGCCGGCGATGTGCTTGCCGAGATCAAGAAAATCGTGCCTCAGGGGGTTGATCTCGCTGTCGAATCCTCCGGCATTCCAGCCGTGATGGAGCAGGCCATCAACGCCACCCGCCAGCAGGGCGGCCGCGCGGTCGTGATCGGCAACGCCAAGCACGGGGCAATGCTGCAGCTCAACCCCGGTGTCTTCAACCAGGGCAAGAGCCTGCTCGGCACCTGGGGCGGCGACAGCGTCCCGGATCGCGATTACGGCCGCTACGGGCGCCTGCTCGGCTCCGGCCGTTTCCCGGTGCGCGATCTCCTCTCGAAGCCCTACAGCCTCGCCCAGGCCGATCAGGCGCTGCAGGATCTTGCCGCAGGCAAGGTCGGCCGCCCGCTGATCGACATGTCGCTGCGCTGAGTTCAGAATCGGCCATGCGGATCGGGATCGACTTCGACAACACGATCGCATGCTATGACGGCGTGTTTCATGCGGCGGCGCTGGAACGCGGCCTGATCCCGGCCGATCTCGGCCGCGACAAGAACAGCGTCCGCGATCACCTCAACGGTTCCGGCCGCAAGGATGATTTCACCGAGCTGCAGGGCTATGTCTATGGCGCCCGTATGGATCTGGTGTCGCCTTATCCCGGTTGCGCCGACTTCGTCGCGGCTGCTCGGAAAGCCGGCCATGAGCTCTTCATTGTCAGCCACAAGACCAGGCATCCGATCCTGGGTCCGAAGCACGACATGCACGCCGCCGCCCGTGGTTTCCTGACCGACCGCAGACTCATGGGCGCCGGGCCGACGCAGATCGATCCGGCAAATGTGTTCTTCGAACTGACCAAGGAGGAGAAGGTCGCGCGCGCCCGCAAGCTCGCTTGCGAGGTCTTCATCGACGACCTGCCGGAAATCCTGGCCATGGCAGGCTTTCCTGATGGCATGCGCAAGATCCTGTTCGATCCGGAGAACCAGTTTGCCGGCGCAACCGGGGATGGAACGCAATTCGACCGTTGCGTATCCTGGGCATCGATCGCCGCGGATTTGACCCGTGAACGCGCCTGACGCGACCAGGGACGACGACGCGGCCTTGCGGGCGCTCGCAGGCCGGCTGACGGCGCATGCGGGTCTTGCCAAGGCGAAGGGCCTGACGAGGCTTGCCGGCGGCCGCAACAACCAAGTCTATCGCCTGGACACGGAAAGCGGCACGCCGCTGGTGCTGAAACGCTATTTCAGCGATCCCCGCGACACCCGCGACCGGCTCGGCGCCGAGTGGAGTTTCATCACCCACGCCTGGTCGCGCGGCATTCGCGTCGTGCCCGAGCCGCTCGCCTCGGACGCAGCCGAACAGGCCGGGCTCTACGGCTTCGTGCCGGGTCGCAAGCTCACCCCATCTGAGCTGAGGCAGGCGCATGTCGATGCCGCGATCGACTTCGTGCTCGCGGTCAATCAGCGCCCACGCCCGGCGCTGGCGCCCGGGTCGGAAGCCTGCTTCTCGCTGGCCGAACACATCGCCACGGTCGAGCGCCGGGTTGCGCGTCTGGCCGCGCTCGATCCAGGCGCGCCTCATGCCGATGAAGCACAGCATCTGGTGTCGGCAAAGCTGTTGCCGGCCTGGAATGCGGTGAAGGCTCGTCTCGCGGCCGGTGTTGCGGCTGCGGGGCTTGCGATGGAGCAAGGGCTTGCCGTTGACGATTGCTGCCTGTCGCCGTCGGATTTCGGCTTTCACAATGCGCTGGCCGACGATGACGGCCACGTTACCTTCCTGGATTTCGAATATGCCGGCCGCGATGACCCGGCCAAGCTCGTCTCGGATTTCTTCTGCCAGCCGGAAGTGCCGGTGCCGCTTGTCTATCACGCCCACTTTATCGACCGCATGAGCGAGGGCCTCGGTCTCGATGCGGCAGGGATCGCGCGCTGCCGGCTGCTGCTCGACTCCTACCAGATCAAGTGGACCTGCATCATCCTGAACGACTTCCTGCCGCTCGGCGCGGCACGGCGCGCCTTTGCCGACACCGGCGCCTGGGCCAAGCGCTGCGCGGAACAGCTCGCCAAGGCCGAAGCGAAGCTTGCCCCGCTTGGCTCCATCGCATAACCGATATCGGTCACCCCGGAGAGATTTCATGGCCTATCGCGAGTTCGTCAGCCTCGTCCACAAATCGACCAAGCGCGATTATCTCGCGCGCGTCACCCAGCGCGACAAGGCCGAGGTCGCCGAGATGGCGATCAAGTTCGACTACGATTACTGGGACGGCAGCCGCGAGACCGGCTATGGCGGTTACAAATATGACGGCCGCTGGCGCAAGGTCGCCGACGCGATGATCGCGGCCTATGGCATCAAGCCGGGCATGCGCGTGCTCGACGTCGGCTCCGGCAAGGGCTTTCTGCTGCATGATTTCCGCGAGGCCATTCCCGGTCTCGAGGTTGCCGGCATCGACGTCTCCTCCTACGGCATCGAGCACACGATGGAGAGCGTCAAGCCGTTCTGCCAGGTCGGCAACGCGGCGAAGTTGCCATGGCCGGACAAGCATTTCGATCTCGTGATCTCGATCAACACGCTGCACAATCTCTACAACTACGACCTCGACGCGTCATTGCGCGAGATCGAACGCGTCAGCCGCGGCGCCAAATATCTCTGCGTCGAGGCCTATCGCAACGAGCGCGAAAAGGTGAATTTGATGTACTGGCAGCTCACCTGCCGCATCTTCCACACCCCCGAAGAATGGGACTTCGAGTTCAAGCGCTCCGGCTATACCGGGGATCACGAGTTCATTTTCTTTGAATGATGGCAAAGGTTATGGCTCGAGGACGAGACATGCGCGCGATCGTGCTCGGTGCTTCCGGATTTGTCGGAAGGACCATTCTGGCTCAGCTCGGTCCCGATCGGGCAATTGGCACAGGACATCTTCATGCGGGTTCCGGCCTGCTTCGTTTCGATGCTCTGGAACACAGCTTCAACGACCTCAAGCCGGCGCTGCGAGGGGACTTCAGCCACGTCTTCGTGGCGCATGGTGCGATCAATCCCGAACAATGTGCCCGCGATCCGGCTGGAACGGCCAAGGTCAATGTCGAGAGCATCACGCGCCTTTTGTCCGACGTCATCGCAGCGGGCATGACTCCGGTGTTCCTTTCTACCGACTACGTGTTCGACGGTTCGCGGGGGTTGCGCCGGGAAGATGAGGTGCAGAGCCCGAGTACCGAATATGGCCGGCAGAAAGCGGCGGTCGAGCAGTGGCTGCAATCACGGCCGGAGCCCTGGCTTATTGCGCGGCTTTCTAAGGTTGTGAGCGGCCACAGGAATATTCACTCGGTGCTGGGGCAATGGGTCAACGACGTCTGCGACGGCAAACCGATGCGCAGTGCGACCGACCAGATATTTTCGCCGTTGCATGTCGACGACGTTGCGGGTGCTCTGATCAAGCTCGCTTCTCAGGGCCTGTCCGGCATTTATCACGTGGCCGGTCCAGAACCGCTCAGCCGCTACGACTTGAATAAATTGCTGGTTGGCTGCATACAGGCGGTCGACCCTGCGGTGACGGCGCCGGTTGAACCTTGCAATTTGAGAGATATCGGATTCATCGAGCCGCGCCCTCTCAATACGTCGCTGTCGGTCGAAAAGCTCGGACGGGCGGTCGACTATCCGCTTCGACCGATGGCGGACATTTGTCGCGAGATCGCTGAAGCCGAATTCAGGGCGCCGTCAAACGGCGCGCTCGGGCGCAACTAGAGATTCGAGAGGCAATCGTGACCGATCAGGCAGAGACCAAAGAACCGCAATACGAATTGCTGTTTCGCGTGAAGCAAGAGCATGGGATCAGCCGTTTCGGCCTCATGGCCAACGAGTCCTGGAACAAGGATCCGCGCCGAACGCTGTTCACGCTGGCCCGCTACAAGTTCGTCTCGAAGATGTTCGAGGGACGCAAGCGCGTGCTGGAGGTCGGTTGCGCGGACGCGTTCGGTACCCGCCTTGTGCAGCAGACCGTCGGGCATATCACGGCCACCGATTTTGATCCGCTGTTCATCGAGGACGTCAGGGAGCGGATGGATAAGCATTGGCCGATGGACACGATCGTGCACGATCTGCTGGCGGGGCCGATCCCCGGTTCATTCGATGCCGTCTATGCGCTCGATGTGCTTGAGCATATCGAGCCTGCCGTTGAGCGGCAGTTCCTGCAGAACGCGATTGCCTCGCTCGAACCGACCGGAGTCGCGATCTTCGGGATGCCTTCGCTGGAGTCGCAAGACTATGCGTCGCCACAGAGCAAGGCCGGTCACGTCAACTGCAAGACAATGCCCGACTTCAAGAAACTGATGGAGGAGTATTTCCACAGCGTCTTCATGTTCTCGATGAACGACGAAGTCGTTCACACCGGCTATCACAAGATGGCTCATTATTTGTTTGCAGTCGCGGCACACAAGAAATAACCATGGATTCTGGTGTCCAGCCAGCCGCTTGCAACAGCGGAAAGGGAGGAGATCTGGCGAACGTTTCCGCCGTGATACCGAACTACAATCATGCGAAATATCTGCCCGCGGCCGTTCGTGCGCTGGCCGCGCAGCGTCCGGCCCCGTCGGAGATCATCG
>Ga0070711_100002244_pt1 | contig 10964 bp, 12 predicted proteins | sample LARL53metaG_FD_65452 | JGI IMG/M metagenome (GOLD analysis project Ga0070711, IMG submission 65452) | Corn, switchgrass and miscanthus rhizosphere microbial communities from Kellogg Biological Station, Michigan, USA - LAR L5-3 metaG | ecosystem: Host-associated > Plants > Roots > Rhizosphere ... | reverse complement strand
CCCTTACCCGCAGAGGAACGATTTCAACAATTGCGGTACGTTGATTTACTTCCTCCCGGCCTGACACTTCTTGAACCAAGAGTCTATTCAGATTGGAAGAGAGCATTTGCTGCGAGCGGGCCACCCAGTGGCGCGGCAGATTCCATTGTCCTTAAGATCCCGGCGGGGCCCATCGCCGATATCGCAGCTGCCCGCATGGGCCAGTATCCATATGATCCCTCGCGCGTCGCAGTTCCGCTCTTTGTCGTGTATGGAGATTTCGACAACGTCATCAATGATCAAAATGCTTCCTCGTTTATGTCGCTATTTACGGCATGCCCGCTCAAGTGGAGAATGCGTATTGATCACGGAACGCATGTAATGCATCTCGAAACCAATCGTCACTCGCTCTACCAAAGTGTGAGCGCGTTCATCAAATCAACGTAAGAGCCTGTTCGTTTCTACTCCTCAACAGAGAAAGACAAATGATTGCCGTGATATTTGAAGTAGTGCCCCATGAAGCCCATAAGGCAAAATACCTTGATCTAGCCGAGTTACTAGGGCCGCTCCTGAAGTCAGTGGATGGCTTTATATCGATTGAGCGCTTCACAAGCTTATCCACCCCCGGGAAAATACTCTCCCTATCGTATTGGCGAGATGAAGAGTCGATCACCACATGGCGCAAAAGTGAAGAACATCGGGCTGCCCAGTCAGACGGTCGGCGCTGCATCTTTGAAACATACCGCCTTCGGGTGGCTCTGGTGTTACGTGACTATGGCATTTCCGAGCGTGCGCAAGCTCCACATGATAGTCGTACACTTTTTGGCTAGCGGCCTCTCTCAAAGATGCTTAATGCGTGTCGCCTGTTTGCGCGGGCGCAGCGCTAGAGCATTTATTCTTTCCCCGGCACGGGGACCACTTCGACTTTCGATATCGTTACTGGAGTGAGCGGCGCGTTCGAAAGCGTATCCGTGGTTCCCGGGATCTTATGTTCGCCAATAGACATGGCGCTAATCCGGTCCAGCACATCCATACCCTCGACTACATGCCCGAACACCGCAAACCCCCAACGGTCAGGATGAGGGTCTAGTTTGGTATTGTTCCCCAAATTGAAATAAAAGACGTATGTCCCTGTGTGCGGGGCCTCCAGCCGCGCCATTGCGATGGTGCCCCTAAGATTACTTAGTCCATTACCGGACTCGTTGGGCACCGTCTGCTGGTCTTCGGAGTCTTCCTGACGAATCGAGTAATCTGCGTCGAGATTGCCAGCTTGAATGACATAGCCTGGCACGATCCGATAGATGCTGGTGTTGTCGTACTTATGAGAATCCACATGCCTAAGAAACGCCGCCACGGTCAAAGGGGCCCGCACGGCATCCAATTGCACAGTGATCTCACCCAGATTTGTATGTATGCGTACCATAGGGTGTTGGGAGTCTATTGGAACAGTTTGCTCCTCTGCGGAAATAGGGTTTTCGCGATTTTGTGCCCCATCCGCGTGAGATATAGGCGCCTCGGGATGTGCCAGTCCGTACGCACATCCATTCAGGACTAACGCAATAATTGTGTAAGTGTATGCACGCATTGTTGCTCCAAAAAGCTATTTACGCGACGCACTCATGAAATTGGTGTCTAGAAATTTCAATAACTCTAGCCAGGAATCCTCTTCCGCAAAAGCGTTGGCAGTAGGTTTTCCGCCCAGCATGCTACCGCCTCCACCGGGGTATCCAAAAGCGGAAGCATTTGTGGGGTGGTAAGGAGGGAGAACCTCATGCCCGGCGGCGGCGTAACATAACGATTTGTCAGCATAAGCATGGCGATGCTCAGCGAGGCGCTTCATAATCTGATCCGCCATGAGCGATGATGGCCACACTTGGTCATCGCCGGCGGATATCAACAACACGGGCGCGTCAATGTCTTCGACCGGGATGACGGCCTTTGCGACTTCAGCCTGGTTCTGCAGTCCAGTCTGCATAGTTCCGCGAAAGGCCATCATCTCGCCTGGTTTGAACTGGCCCGGTGTGACGACGGGATTGACCCAGGGCAGAGGCTTGCCCCCGAGGGTCCAGGCTGAGGTAGTAGGGCCCTGTCCGTTGTTAATGCCGGTCCAGACGACGGAACTCGGCATAACGCCGATGACAGCCTGAAATTCCTTCGGGAAAGTGGCCGCAGTAATCAGTGCCGCCTCTGCACCTCTGGACCAACCCATTATGGCGACGTGCCGGGCATCCACGCCGGGTTGACGCTTTAGCCAATCCGCGGCCTTGACAAAATATTCCAGCGGGATATTGACGAGCATTTCCGGCAGATGGACCAAAACCGGGTTATTCGGATCCTCGTATCCCTGAAAATATGCGAGGCCAAACGCCGCATAGCCGTGCGCAGCCAAGAGCGCCGCTTCGTCTACCTGCGGATATAGGCCGCCGTCCGAGCCCCCGAGTACAAGGACCGCAGGATGCAGTCCCGGCATCGTGGGTCGGTAGAATTCACCGACCAGGCCATCGCTTGTTATGACGGCTTTACTTACATTCGGCGCCTGATGTAAGCGCGTGAGCGTGGTGCGCGCGAGCGTGTGGCCGTTGGCTTCGACCTGCAACTCCACAGTATAGGTGTCGTCTGCCGGGAAGAAATGCGTGGACGAAGAATCCTTGATGCCTAGTGGTTGCAACGACCAAATGAGTCCCATTGCATGCGTACCTGAGTAGCTGCCATATTCCGGTGCTTGTCGTGCGGGGTCCACCACGCCCTTGTCATCCGCTAAGAAAGTAGCTTGTGCAGCCCAAATGCGTTTCCGATAATCCGATGAGCTGGCGTGCAGGGTCACAGGCTCGCCGGGTGCAAGGCCGGTCACACGGATTGTGATTTGCTGATCTGTAGGGGCGAATATGGGTATAGCATCGAGTGTAACTGCTTGACTGTATGTCCAGCCCTCCCACAGGCTAACTGGTGCTTCACTGTCCTTCACCGCTGGCGTAGAAAAAGTCGTCGGTACGGATATACACTCAGCGGAGGATACCTTCGCATCCGTCGGTACAGCCGCGGCTTGTGATATCGGCAACAAGATCGAAACAAAGGTGACTGCCGCGGTCAGAATCGGGGGGGCGAGGCCATCACGAATTTGACCTCCGAGCCGTGCTTGTTGCAGGTTGCGCGTTCTGAGAACGCGTTGAAGGCACAGTACTGCTCCCAGTATGTATTTCGGGACGATTCCGCGGAAAGCCGACCACTTGTCGTTATGCGGATGCATCATGACAGTAATTCTCCACTTTTTGGGCGGTAAGTAGGCTGCGAAAGGGAATCCGACGGACCGGATTCATCTCCAGCGCGCAAGCAATTTCCCTTCCCGTGAAAACTTAATGACACTCAGCCCATCTGTCGAATAGATATTGCCGCTTCGGTCCACGGCAATACTGTTGGGGGCAACCTCGAACAGTGTATTTCCTGGGCTATTTCCGATAGTGACCAGGAGGTGGCCCTGTTGATCGAACTCTTGAACCCGAAGAAGCTGGTAATCCGCGACATAGATATTGCCGTCGGGACCCACGACCGCTCCCGAGATGGAAGCCGCTTTAAGTGGTTCGTTGGGGATACCGTCGAAGGCGCGGACAGTCTGCCCGGCCGGCGAGAGCACCAGGATGCGGTGATTGCCCCAATCAACAATCACAAGATTGCCGTCGGTGTCGACTGAGATCGTTTCCGGCTGAATCCATTGGTCGAGACCTGGGCCCTTGTCGCGATGCCAGCTCGCTATGAGTTTCCCTTGCGGCGTATATTTCTTAATGAGATTGGGTCCAGATGCGACTATGTAAATACTGCCGTCCTTGCCGACGGCGACATGCCCACCTTCATCGAAGGCGCTCATCGTAAAGCCACCAGATTTGGCTACTACTTCACCCGTGGGTGAAAGCTTCAGCACCTGGTCTAGTCCTCCATCGATAACCAGGATATTTCCTTCACCATCTAATGCGATTCCATCTGGGCCGTTAAAGTGGCCCGGGACAGCGGCAAACACTCGCCAATCAGCCAGCACCGTACCCTGTGGGGATAACTTCAGGACGCGCGACTGGGCTTTGTGGTCGGTATCTACGAGATATGTATTACCCGCTGCATCAAATGCCATGTTGTCGGGACCATACAGGCACAAGCTGCAAGTAGCGTGCGCCATCGGCATCAGAAACAGCAGTGAAAGCAGGGTCCACGATATGCGTTTCATGGTGGTCCTCATGGTCGATTACCAAAGAGCTTCAGAGAGACAGGTCCTTGTTCCCGCGGGTGGGTGGCGACTCGATCAGTAAACTCCTTGTTCAAGAGAACCTTTCTTGGCATGCAGGTTGCGGAATGCCAATGCCATCAATAGCGCACATGGCACTATCAACCAACTCGCCTCAAGTCCTTGTGGTCCGCCCGTGAGCCAAACAGGGCCCTCGATTCGCGTGTACAGGAGATGGTTCTCAAGGGGCAATCCGTTGTTTCCCGTATTCGGTGCTCCATACAGGGAGAGAGCAAAGAAATCGAATCCAGCGTGAAACCCTATGGCAAACCATAAGGTGCCCGATATGCGGATGGAGTAGCTCATGAACAGACCGAGAAGCACAATGTTAAAAATATCCGCGACGGTCTCCATGGGTTTGAAATAGAGATGCACACCGCCAAAGATAAGCGACGTAACAAGGGCTGCTGGCCAGAAGCCGATGCTGCCGGCAAGGGCCTTTAATCCATACCCTCGGTAGAACAGCTCCTCGCCGAACCCAACCAAAACCATCGCTACGAGCCAGAGTGCGAAATACCCAAAAAAGGCGGGTCCACGTAAGGCCAGGCCGCTGAGCGAAAAATATCCACACACGGCCAGGATCACAACCAAAAACGTGACCACTCCGCCGCCCCATAGCATCCCTGTTCCGAAGTTCCTTAAGGATCTGTGGTTGAAGGAAAAGCCGAACCAGGCCATGTCTCTCCCTTCGACGCGGGTCAGAGCCGAGCTAGCGACAACACACGCGAGAAAGGTGAATACCGCGTAGACGGCGATATCACCAGCTCCGAAACCCGTTCCTGCGTAACCCAGGTATTGCGCAGAAAACCAATAAAGGAAGTTTGGGATGTACCAGATAGCCACTGCATAGAGCAGGAAGCGCCATCCTCCGCGCAACCCATCGGACGAAAGGAATATCGTTCGCGCTATTTGCGGCGTTGAATTCACATTAGCTCCAGCGTCTCTGAGGCGTATGTAGCGAGATGCGTAACCCTGAACCAGTCAGCACACGCCACGCTATTGGTGCTTAGACTATCCCCACATTTGGTAGTTCATTAGGGATTTCTGTCCTGCGGTAAGTCAAAAGCACCCGAGCTGCCCGATCATGTGCCGAAAGTAATGCATTGCACCATCCACCTTTCGACACTGGCCTTGATCCTCGGGCATGGAAATAACTATCCACTCTTCGATGTCACTACATAGCGTCGATGGAGGATCGTGAGTAGGCCTATGAACTACTTTCTGTGTACGTTGATCCCGCCCCGGAAATCGTTGCGACGTGGCATTAGTCAGGTGGATCGCGACTGCATGAAGAAACACGCGGACTATTGGTGGGACCTATTTGATAAAGGCCGGGTAGTCGCATTCGGACCGGTAGATGATCCGAACGGCTCGTTTGGGCTCGTGATCTTGCGGCTTCCTGATGTCGGTGAGCCGATGAAGGTTGCGAGGCTGATCTGCAAGAACGACCCGGTTCACGACGAAATTGGGTTCACCTACCAGATATCTGTGATGCCGGCGGTCGTTCACCACCCAATCTCGCGGAACCCGAGATAGCAGGTTATCCGTGAGGCAGATGCCTTCTCACCACAGCTTTCACGGAATAGGCATTTTCCCCGTGCCGCAGCAGCAATTCCTTGGTCTGCCCCGGGGTACCGCTCAGCGCCTTGATTACCTGGCCCATGGTCATATTGGCGACTGAAGCACCATCGATGGCAACCAAATGGTCGTTTACTGCTATTGAGGATTTCGTCGCATCCACGGTCAGATCAATTTCCTTCTCGACTGAGTAACTTCCATCGGATTCAGGTCGGACGATCAACCCGACCATGTCCAATTGATCAGCATCGGTAGCTGTGGACTTATCGAAGTAAGCCACGCCGTTCGCGTAGTCAATGTCGATTCGGAAGCTCTTCAGCACGTTGCCTCCTAACCCACCGGCAACATCACCTGCAGCGAGTGAATGTTCTGACTTCTCGAACAGCTCGTTTATTCCTGCCTGATCAATGTGCAGCGGCCCCCACTGGATTTGAGGGACTCGAATCAAATGCAGCTCAAGCTCCTGAGGCATCCCTCTGGTGCTGCTGGCACCAAGATAGCCAGTCAGATGCGGCCAATCAGGGTGTGCCTGTAGCAGATGCGCCATGAGCGCCTGGTCGATGGAGCTATAGCCATTTCCGGTGTCCAACCCGAGCTTGTAGCTCACGCCATCGATGACCGCCGGCAAGATCGCCCGCGAGGTGTCCTTGTCCACGTATATGGCAGCTTTGGTCCCCTCGTGGTTCCCCGAACCAGGGGCGCCGATTTCGAACTGCAAGGCGGGGTAATCAAACTCGACATCGGTCTGGGCCAGCACGGATGCCGGGATATTCATTTCCGCGTTCAATCCAGGAACCACCTGGGGGTTTACGAAGGCGATGCCCCGGACAGATCTGGGCACCTTGAGCTCGTAGCCGGATATGCTGATCGTCCGGGGTGTCTCAACCAGATAGACCCTGCCCAGGGGCGAATCTGCTTGTGGGCTGTGGTGCCAAAGCCCAAGCCGCTCGGCGAGGTTTGCGGTTATCCAGAGGTCCGGGTTGCCTGCATCCACCATGGCTCGGACTGTCTCTGTCTTCCCTTCCGCGCTGGTTACAGTCACCCCGATGGTGACCCTGTTGTTATCCAGGACTATTGGCGTGTGGGCTCTCTGGGGCGCCGTGTCGGCCGCCACATGGGCTGCAGCGACATAGACGGCAATCCCAAATACGGCGCTGGCTAATCCCTTATACGAGCTACGGAGTGTTGATTTGCCCATGGCCACCACCTGACTGAAGGACCGGGTCAATTCCCAGTTGAACTGGACGATTGGCCAAATGAGTAGAGAAGAGTGACCTGGATCGAGCGCGTGCTGCCTTCATCCACGATGGGGCTCGAGCGTATGGCGCTGCCGAATCGCATGTAACTCAGCTCGGCGCTGAACCGCCAATGGTCGCCAAACGGATGCTCGTATTTGAGCTGGGCGGTGGGATTGGCCGCTGAAGCCGGAGAGTATGCCGGCCGCCCCGGGCGTGCCTCGGAGGGATCAACGCCGTAGTAGTAATTCGTGAGATTGGAGTTCTCCCACGTCACGCCGATGCTAGGCGAGATCTCCCCACCTCCTACCGGGATCGGGAGGAAGTACCCAAACCGCACGGTCATGCCGTTGTTGCGGTCCAGGATGTCGTGAAACACGCCTAATGCCATGCCGCCGAAATTGCTCCAGACCGCCAGATTGGCGCCGCCATCGATCGACCAGGGACGGTATTTCAGCCCGGACAGTTGCGGCGAATCCGATGAGCTACGGCGCTGGATCTGCGGGACTGCCATCACGGACAGGATGTAGCGCTGGCCGGTCGCTACCTCGTAGCCGGTGCCGAGGCCGTAGACGAAAAAGTGTCCATTCCGGTATGTAAACCACGGATACACCGTGAGTTGGTGGTGGTCACCGGCGTACCCGGGATCCGCATCACTCACAGCCGGCCCAACAGACACACCTTCGTCTTTGACCGGGGTGCTGTAGGTGGGCGGGTTCTTGTCGTCCTCAGCTAGGCAAGCTTGGCTCGCGAGCAACCCGGCCAACAAGGCAACAGTCAACGCGCGGGAAGTGGAAAATGCTGGGCGCAACATGGGAGCTACCTATGGTTCAGCTTGAGGGGATTTATGACGAGACCGATCTAGAGCCCGATGGTCATCAATTCCATGCAGGCGAGCACCGCGCCGAACCCACACAGGTCGACGATCAGGCCGTTTCTGACGATCGCGGACGCCCGCGGATGGAGGCTGTCGTTCTTGTCCCAGAGCAGGTTCTTCAGCCTCGCGAATCTCTGGCGCGAACGCAGGAACATCATGACGGCCAGTACCAGGCCCACTACAGCCGTACGGCCGTACCAGGTGGCATAGAGGTTCCAGATCGAGTCTATGGGTCCGAAAATCGTCGAGGCCATTACGGCTGAAGCCATCACGAGGAGAGAGGCCCCGATAACGATGGGTTCCGCCGTGCGGGTGAAGAACTCAAGGGCGGCCCGCCCCTCCCGGGGCGGCAGGGCTACCAGGGTCTTGGTGACTACGTAGCCGCCGATGGATAAAGCCCCCAGCCATACCATCCACCCAAACATGTTGAGGGTCTGGGACAGCAGTTCGAAGAACTCGGAACTCGGCATGGCGGCTTTCTCCAGGACATTGCACAAAGATTGAAAAATACGCTATAATCTTGTCACACGAGATTTCTAATACACAAGTATCTCGTATTACGAGATACTTATAGTACAAGGAATTAACCATGTCAAGCGAACAGGCAGACAAGCCCGGGCTTCTTAAGTCCGTACAGCAGGCGGGGAGCCGGTATGGGGCGCGTTTCATGCTCGTCCACCAAGCGGTCGCTGACCGGCTTGGGCTGAACATCATCGACCTGCGCTGCCTGCGGCTAGCCCGTGAAGCCGGGGACCCCACGGCCGGCCACCTGGCGAAGATCACGGGCCTCACCACCGGGACTATCACCGGGGTGCTGGACCGCCTTGAGAAGGCGCGCTTCATACGCCGTGAGCGGGGTACAGCGGACCGCCGCAAGGTGACGGTGAAGGTGCTGCCAAGTGGGGTCCAGGAGATCGAAAGGATCATGGAGCCCCTGTCTCAGGACATGAACCAGTCTCTTCAGGACTTCACGGAGGACGAGCTCAAAGCCGTCCTCAAGTTTTTTGACGTGACCGCAGGCGCCGTCAGTCGGCATCTCGAACGGATCCATGAAGAGATGCGCTCGAAGCGTAAACCCTCACGCCGCGCTGCCGCGTCTGCGTGACGGAATCGGTCTAACCCACCCAGAGCCCTAATTCAGTCAGGTGGACGGGAAGATGGCACAGCTGCACCGTGTCGTGATTCGAGGCATTCTCGCCTTCGTCCTGCTTGCAGCGCCCCTCACGATGCTGGGGTGGTTCGCCGCCTGTCCCCAGTACGGGGACCCTACCTGTCCCAGTAGCAACAATCCCATGGCCGTGATGAGCGCGTTTCGAGACGCAAACGCTCATGTGCAACAACTCTTTCTGCTGCTGAATCTGCTCGCACCTTATGTCTACCCCCTGAGCTATTTGGTCTTGGGCCTTCTGGCGCTCAAACGGGCCCCATGGCTCGCGACGCTAGGGATGATCTGCGGCTGGGCCGGCGGGATTGCGTGGGGGTTCATCGCAGATACGATGTTTCACATCACGATATTCGCCCAGGCTGGGACAGACCAGCTGTTTGTATCCCATGAAAACAGCTTCTTCACCCTGCCCTACGTCTTGGCAATCGCCACCGGGTGGGTCATAGGCCATTTGCTTGGTTACATACTGCTGGGCATTGCCCTATTCCGCTCTCGCGCGATCCCGAGGTGGGCATCAGTCCTACTGATACTGAGCGCGCCGGTCATGGGGCCGATTGCCTACGGAACGAACATAGGCGCATTTCAGCTGGTCGGCTATTTGATGGTTTTCATCGCGAGCATCCCAGCGGCTCTAGTCTTGTTGAAAACCGATCACCAATTGTCAGAACTAATACCGTAGTCGGGAATACCGTGTTCATCGTAAGTCGCATGTACCTTTGCATGAAGTCCACTCAACTCCCTAAATCCACTCACCAAAAGCACGGCGAGGAGTTCCAATGAAAAACCTTGTGAATTGGGTCGAGATACCCGTAACTGATCATCAACGCGCGAAGAACTTCTACTCGATGATTCTCGGTGTGGAGTTCTTCGACATGACCTTGGGAGACTTGCACTACTCCATATTCCCTACGCAGGATGGCGCCTTGGTCTCGGGCTCTGACCGGAGACCCAGCAAGGGCGGCGCGCTGATCTATCTGAATGGCGGCGACGACCTTTCAAAACCGCTCGCGAAGATCGCCGGAGCTGGCGGGGTTGTGCTACTCAGCAAGACCTTTCTAACCAAGGAAGCCGGGCACATCGGCATCTTCCTCGATTCCGAGGGGAACAAGATGGCCTTCCACAGCATGACTTGAACCGAAAAATAACCAGTGCCGGCGGGATATTCCCGCCGGTGCGATTTTTTAATCATAGTTGCTAGCCGGCTAGTGAACCTAATTAATCGGGGATGAGATGACCTTGACCGACGCCGCCAATGAACTGCAATCCGCCGCATCTCGCCGAATCTTCAATTGGCAGATGGCGTTCTTTGCCGTGCTGTTGATGGCTTCGGCTCTGAGCAATGCCTTCACTTTGGTGGCCGACCACACCCGTTCAGGCGACCCGCTACCCCTATCCAAATCTATGGTTTGGGAGCTCTCCAGCCACCTTTTTACCTGGCTTCTGATTCCTCTGATGAGCTGGTGGCTGGCTCGATTTCCTCTAACGCGTGGCAGTTGGTGGCGCAGCCTGCCGGCCCATCTCCTCGCGATACTGCCATTCTCACTACTGCATCTGGAAGGCATGATCCTTCTGCGCCGCTTCGCGTACTGGGCGGCGGGTGACAGTTACGATTTCGGCCCATTCTGGGACAATTGGCCGTATGAATTGCGTAAGGATTTTGTCACGTATTGGTTACTTCTCGCCGGCCTACTGGCATTTCGAATCTACGGCATGTGGCTGAATCCAAGTGTCCGCAACGCCGATGAGGCATCCTTGCCGAAGCAACTGCCGCTGGAGCGGTTGGTAGTACGCAAACTCAATCGCGAATTCATCCTAGACGCTAATGAGATCGACCGCATCGAGGCGGACGGCAACTACGTG
>Ga0070711_100002242_pt1 | contig 10967 bp, 8 predicted proteins | sample LARL53metaG_FD_65452 | JGI IMG/M metagenome (GOLD analysis project Ga0070711, IMG submission 65452) | Corn, switchgrass and miscanthus rhizosphere microbial communities from Kellogg Biological Station, Michigan, USA - LAR L5-3 metaG | ecosystem: Host-associated > Plants > Roots > Rhizosphere ... | reverse complement strand
TGAACATGAACATCACCGACGCTGCGCCGCTTCGCGCCAGCGTGGGCAACAACGTGTCGACCTGAGATGCCAACACCGTGACGAGCACCAGGTCGTATGGTCGACTCATCGAGCACGGCTGCGACGCGGATGCCGGCTCGTTGGCCGTCAGCGGTGACGATCGCGCCGTCGCCGCGCAGCTGTTCGAGCCTGCGGCCGCGCGCGATGACCGTCACGTCGTGCCCTGCCCGGGAGAGCCGGAATGCGAACGTGCTGCCGATGCCGCCCGGCCCGATGATTGCGATCTGCATGTCTTCCTCGATACCAGAAGCTGAAATCACTGAGGCCCTCCCCATTCGGGAAGGACCTCAGTGACTGGACGGGATCAGCGGTGGTAGCCCGGCTGCAGGTTCTCGACGTGCCACACGCCGTGGTGGCCATGCCAGCCCGGCGTCGCAGAAGGCGCCGGGTGCGCCTTGACCTCCGGGGCGGCCACGATGCCCGGCTTGGGATCGGAAGCGACTGGGGTGGCCGCATTGGCCATACCCGCCATGGCGAGGGCGGCGCCGCCGATGATTCCGGCCGAGACGACCGGCAGGGCGAAGTAGCGGACGAAGCGGCGGCTGTTGTTGATGTTCATTTGAGTTCTCCTGTCTCCGTTGACTTTTGGTCTCTTGCGTCGGGCGTTCCGGCGATGACTCAACAATGCCGCGATCAGGCCGCGGTCTATGTCCGGTGATCGGCCGACGCACCGGTTGAATCGCATGTCCCCCGATCGGGGGAACAGCCCAGAGTCGGCTTACGCTGGGTTGCAGACGCCTGCCCAGAGGAGTGACGGTGACGCGCTACCAGCTGCCCGACATTGCGGATTTGATCCGGCTCGGCGATCGACACGAACGCGCCATCACGGTGTACGCAGAAACCTCGCCCGCTCCCAATGAACGCGAGAACAGCTTGCTGCAGGTGAAGAGTGCCGTCGACCGCGCGTTGCGCACCATCCGCGAGGGCGGCGCACGGCACGCCGCCGAGGAGAAGCTGCGCTCGCGGTGGGCGGAGATCGCCGACTCGGATCTGTGGCTCAGATTGTCGCGGTCGTTGGCGGTCTTCATCGCCGACGACTTCCATGAGGTCTATGTGCTGCCCAATGCGCTCGAGACGCAGTCACAGCTGGGCGACTACTTCGACATCGGCGAGCTGGTGCGTGCCGTGACGACGCCGCAGCAGGCGTACGCGCTGACGCTGTCCGCCAACGGCTGGAACCTGTGGCGCGCGACGGCCACTACTCGGGCCGAAGAACTCCCGCTCGTCGGCGAGTACGCCACCGACGTCGCCGAGGCCACCAACCGCGCGACTGTCCGCGACCGCGGGCACGTGCGGCGGCTGGTCGGCGACGAAGGCAAGAAGGTGCTGCTCGAGACGTACGCCAAGCGGGTTGCCGAAGCGGTGCGGTCCGAACTGGGGCACACGGACGCGTCGGCGAGCGTGCCGCTGTTTCTCTTCGCGACCGACCCGCTGCTGGACCTCTACCGCGGCGTCGACCGCAAGCGCCAGATCATCGCCGTTCCAGGAGCTCCCGACGAACTGCGGCCGGACCAGATCGACCATGCCATCCGCGAATCGCTGTCGACACTGAATGCGCAGCGGACCAGCGCGCGCGTGGACGAGATCGCCAACGGCGTCGGCCGGGGGCTGGTCGCCACCGACGTCGCCGACATCGCGCGCGCCGCTGTCGCCGGGGCGGTCTCCACGCTCGTGTACAACTTCACGGTCGACATCCTCGGTCGACTCGATGACTCGACCGGCGAGGTCAGCTACGGCGACGACGGTTATGACCTGTTGTCGCGGATTGCGGTCATCGTGCTCGACAAGGACGGCGAAGTGATCGCCGCGCGGCCCGAGGAGATCACCGCAGACATCTGGAACAACACCGCCGTCGCGGCGCTGCGGTTCCCGCTGTCCTAAACCCCCGCGAACGTGCGTGTCCGCACGGCGACACGCCGGCATCCACGAGCATTTTATGCACGCTGGCGGACAGCGAGCGTGCGTAGAGTGCGGACGTGACCGAACTGGGCTTCCTGGCGCGTACTCGCGAGGGGTACGACCTGACCGCGGCCGTGTACGCCCAACAGTTTCACGACCACCTGCACGACAAGCCGCTCGACCGCGCGATGCTGGCCGGGTTCGCCGGATTGCTGGATCGCGATGGCGTCATCGCCGACGTCGGCTGCGGCACTGGTGCAACGTCGCGCGTGCTCGCAGACATCGGGCTGGACGTAATCGGTATCGACTTGTCTCCCAACATGCTCACAGAGGCACGGCGCCGCAACCCCGATCTGCGCTTCCAAGTCGGATCAATGACAAATTTGGACTTCGACGACGGCCACTTCGAAGGAATCTGCGCGTGGTACTCGGTGATCCACATACCCGATGACCAACTACCGCACGTCTTGTCGGAATTCCGCCGCGTGCTGCGCCCCGGCGGATGGGTGCTACTGGCATTTCAGGTCGGCGAGCAACCCCGCGAGTTCAAGCAGATGTTCGGCGAGCAAGTGTCGTTGACGTTCTACCGGCGCCAGCCGGACAGCGTCGCCCTGCTATTGGAAGCGGCGGGCCTTGAGCCGTATGCGGGTTTGGTGCGTGAACCCAACGACGACGGCTTCGAATCGACGCCACATGCCTATCTGATCGCCCGTCGAATGTGAGCTTGTATCGACAGTCAGGGCATCGCCTCGGCCACCGAGATGTGTCCTTCGAAGCCAAGACCTGCGGCCGTTTGTCGATAGCGATCGCGGAGATCTCGATACGCGATCGTGTCGCCTTGAGCGCGCGCTAGCAGCGCACGCAACCTCAGAAGCGCGACGTCGTGCAGCACGAATCCGGGATCGGTGCGAACGGCGGCCAACCGGTCGATCACGGCGTGTGCCTGCTCGAGGTCACCGTCGCCGCAACGTTGCACCAGCGCCTCGACCAATGCGGTGGTGGCGAGCGCGCACCAGATCGATCCACCCGTGTCGTAGAAACCGTCGAGGACTGAGCGCGACAGTTCGACGGCGCCGTCGAGATCCCCGACTCTCGTCTTTTCCCGCGCGATGTGGATGTCGGCAAGCGGGACGGTCAGCAATGAAAACCGGTCCCTGACGGACCTCTCACGCATCTCGGCCAGCAATCGGAATCCGGCTTCCCGGTCCGGACCGTTGTGGTGGATGAGGATGACGGCCCGCGCAGCTTGGGCACCAAGGAGGCAGATGTCGTCACCGGATTGCTCCGCTCTTGCCAAGACGTCGGCGGTGTCGCGAAGCGCAGTGGCATCGGGCAGCAACGCCCCAAAGGCGGCGACGGCGTAGACGTAGGTGTAGTAGTTCGCAGCCTGTGCCGTCATCGGGTCGAATGTTCGCGCCATGGCATTGGCCTGGTTCAGGTCAGCCTTCCAGCCCGCGATTCCCAAACACATTCGTGCGCTGGATCTCAGAGCCAACGCCACCGCCATCGGGGAGCCCAGGAACTGGTCACCTTTTCTCGGGTCGTTCTCGGCAAGATCGATGATCCGTTGGGTCACCCGTAGCAACTCAGCCATCTCGCCCGTCTCGTGCTTGGCTGTTGCCACTCCCATCGACAACGCGACCGTCAACGTCGAATCCCCTATCGAATCGAGCAGCGCCACCAGTTCGTCGGCCAGACGTGACGCCTCCTGACGACGGGCGTTGAAGAGGAGCAAGGTCTGTAGTCCGTTCAACCCAAGCACCAAAGACCGCTTATCGCCGGCAGCGGTACACAGGTCGCGGAGTTCATCGAAGCCAATCTCTGCCCCGCCTCCCCCGACGCGAAATGCGGTGGCACACAATGGCGCCCGCGCCGCGATACGTAACGACATTCGATCGGGGTCGCCATCGGGCAACCGGTCGGCCACCAGCAGTGCCCGTCGCCAGCTGTTTCGCGCGGCGAGAATGTCGCGGTTGGTCAGCCATGTGCCGGCGCGCATGTGCCAGTCGAAGGCGTCATGGGAATCACCGGCCGCCTCGAGATGCTCGGCGATCAACGCGGCATCCTCATCGACCGATGCGGGGTCGCGGGCCTGGATGGTGGCGGCAAGACGCCTGTGCAATTGGGCACGGCCGGACTTGAGCTGCGATTCGTAGGCCACCGCGCGGATCACCGGGTTACGAAACGCGTACTCGGCACGCCGTCCAAACCTGACCTGGTCCACGAGATCGGATTTGATGAGTGGCGCGACATCGACGCTGTCGACCACGCTCGCCAACAGGTCGGCATCGAAACGAGAACCGATGACAGCTGCGGCGTTCACCGTCTGTTTTGCGGCCACGCCTAGCCGATCGATGCGAGCGCCGATCGTGGCCTGCAGCGTGGCGGGCACATCCACATCACCGATGTCGCCACGCGATGTATACGCGCCTGGCGCACCATTCAACACGCCACGCTCGGCCAGATCGCGTACGATCTCCTCGGCGAAGAAGGGATTTCCGGCGGCTCGGGTGGACACGTGGTCAGTCAGATCCGCCAGCGAGGGATCATCCCCCAGTAGATCAGCGGCGAGCGTCGACGCGTGCGCATGATTCAGGGGTCGCAGCGCGATCACTTGTGCGCCGGAGGCGTGCATCAGCGCACCACGGTATTCGGGACGGGATGTGATGAGCATCAGCGACGGTGTCTGCGGGATGACGGCGAGGAACTCTGCCATCATCGACTCGCTCACCTCGTCTATCCAGTGCACGTCCTCGACCACGTAGACCGCAGGTTCGGGTTGTGCCATCGCGGCCGAGTTGATCAGTGCACTCAATCGCCGGCGCCGCGCCTCGGGGGCGATGGCCGGCAGAGTCACCGCCGCGTCACCGATGCCCAGCAGGTCGTCGAACAGGAGCATGTCTTCATCGTCTGCATCAGCGAATTGCTCGCGGACGCGCACCCGGGCAGCGTCAGCAGCCAGACCGTCGATTCCCAGGGCGGCGCGCAGAATTCGCGAAATCACCTGGAAAGAAACGTCGCTCGCATGTGACTCGCAATAGGTGGTGAACACCGCCACATGGCGTCGCGTGGCGATTGCGGTGACTTCGCGAACGAGCCTGCTCTTGCCGATGCCGGCTGGCCCGACGATGTTCACGGCGCAGCCCGCGCCCCCGACGGCCTCGTCCAGGACCGCGGTGAGGAAGTTCAGTTCCCTGGTGCGCCCAACCAAACGCGACTCCCTGCGGGAGTGCGGATGATGCTCGCCGATCGCACGCAGCAGTCGCGCCTTCACCGGAGTGTCGACGCCCTTGATCTGCACCACCTCAGCGTCACCCAGCGCCACCGTGTCCTCGACCAGTCGCGCAGTCGATTCGCTGAGCATCACGCCGCCTGGTGGCGCCGCCGACTCCATTCGCTGCGCCATCCCGACCTGCTCGCCGATGGCGGTGTAACCCGCCGCCTTGGAACCGATCTCGCCCGCGATCACCTGGCCGGAATTGACCCCGATGCGCAGTTGCAGCGTGACGCCATCGCGAGACTTCACGTCTGCCGCCAGCCGCTCGGCCTCTCGTTGAACCCCCATCGCGGTAAGGCATGCCCGTAAAGCGTGGTCCTCCAAGGAGATCGGCGCACCGAACACCGCCATGATCCCGTCACCAGTGAACTGGTTCACCGTGCCGCCGTAGCGCTCGACAACCAATGCCGATCGCTCCAATAGCTCGGTCATGATTTCCCGTAGCCGCTCCGGCCCAACGGCCGCTGCGATGTCCATCGAATGGACTACATCGGCGAATAGGACGGTCACCTGCTTGTACTCCGCCGACTTCTCCGGTGCGGCGATCGGCGCCCCGCATTCGAGACAGAACTTCGCAGTCGGCGGCAGCTCGAAACCGCACGCCGCGCACGCCACCCCCGCGGCGGTCATGTCGCCTCCGCAGATGCCATCTGCGAGCCAGAACGGCCGCCGACCACCACGCCGACATCGTTGCACCGCGCGCACCGCCAAGCGGGCAAAATGGGCGCTCCACTAACCACGAGCGTGCGCTAAATGCACGCGAAATCCGGCGCGTCGGTGTGCAGACACGCACGTTCGCGGGTTGTGGCGTCAGGCCGCCAGTCTTGGCGCCCGCTTCTCGACCCGCTTGCCGCGACGCCAGCCACGCACCGTGGCGATGGCGGTCCTGAGCCCGCGGCGTCGACCGGTTGCCGGATCGGTATACCCGAACCCGGGCTCCAGCTCGGAGAACATCCGCTCGCTGCGGGTCTCGGGAGCATCATCGACGGTGTCGCGCAGGTATTTGTCCGGCAGCGACAGCTTGGCGATGGTCCGCCACGTCTTGCCGTACTGCACCAGGAACGAACCCGTCGTGTAGGGCAGGTCGTACTTGTCGCAGACCTGCCTCACCCGCACCGAGATCTCGTGCAGCCGATTGCTCGGCAGATCCGGATAGAGGTGATGCTCAATCTGGTGGCACAGGTTGCCGCTCATGAACCGCAGCGCCGGTCCGCCCTCGAAATTGGCGCTGCCGAGCATCTGCCGCAGGTACCACTCGCCCTTGGTCTCACCGGCCATGTCAGTCTTGGTGAACTTCTCTGCACCGTCTGGGAAATGGCCGCAGAAGATCACCGCGTTCGCCCACACGTTCCGGATCACGTTGGCCACCGCGTTGGCCTTCAGCGTCGACTTGAACGTCGCGCCGGGGGACAGCGCCGTCACCGCAGGCCAGGCTACGTAGTCCTTGGCCAGCTGCCGGCCGGCCTTCGCCGAGAATTCGCGCATCCGCACCATGGTGGCGTCGCGGTCGTCGCGGCCCTTGAACATCCGGCCGAGTTCCAGGTGCTGCAAACCGACACCCCACTCGAAGCCGAGCGCGAGGACGGTGTTGTACAGCAGGTTGCCGAGGTTGAACGGCTTCCACTTTTCGTCACGAGTGACCCGCAGCAGGCCATAGCCCACATCGTCGTCCATGCCCAGGATGTTGGTGTACTTGTGGTGCATGAAGTTGTGGGTGAACCGCCAGTGCTTGGACGCCCCGCTCATGTCCCACTCCCACGTCGAGGAGTGAATCTCGGGATCATTCATCCAATCCCACTGGCCGTGCATGACGTTGTGGCCGATCTCCATGTTCTCGATGATCTTGGCCACGCCCAAAGTCACAGTGCCCGCCCACCACGCCGAGCGTCGCGAACCCGCGGCCAGCATGAGCCGGCCTGCGACCTCGACGGCGCGTTGGGCGGCGATGGTGCGGCGGATGTAGCGCGAGTCGCGCTCCCCACGGGAGTCTTCAATGTCCAGGCGGATCGCGTCGAGCTCGACAGCCAGATTGTCGATGTCGGCCTCGGTCAGATGCGCGAATGCCGGTACGTCGGTAATTGCCATTGTTCTGCCTCCCTTCTCTGCCTACGCTAGCGTAACCTACGACTCCGTAGGTTACCAGCCAGTAAAGTCTAAACGTCGAGTACGCAATCGCCGGATGCTGCGGAAATGCAGGTCTGTATCCGGCTTCCGGGTTCGTGTTCGGCGCCCGTGCGCAGGTCGCGGACGTGCCCATCGAGCAGCCCGACCACACACGATTGGCAGATGCCCATCCGGCAGCCGAACGGCATCTGGATGCCGACGTCCTCGCCGGCGTCCATCAACGGCGTCGCCCCGTCCACGGTGACCGTCTTCTGACTGCGGGCGAACTGAACCGTGCCGCCCTGGCCATGTGCAGCGGCCTTCGACACGGCGAAGCGCTCCAAATGGAGGAGACCCGCGATGCCGTGCACATGCCAAACCCGCTCGGCGTCGTTCAGCATGCCCTCGGGGCCACACGCCCACGTCTGACGCTCCCGCCAGTCGGGCACCTCGTCGTCCAGCCGGGCCAGATCGAGCCGCCCCTCGGTGCGGGTCGACCGCAGCCGCAGCCGATAGCCGTCGTGGCTGCGCTCCAGATCCGCGAGCTCGGAAGCGAACATCACGTCGGATTCTGTTGGGGCGGAATGTAAGTGGACGATATCGGTAACCTGGTCGCGTCGCGCCAACGTGCGCAGCATCGACATCACCGGCGTGATGCCGGAGCCCCCGGTGATGAACAACGCCGACGCAGGCGCCGGATCGGGCATGACGAAGTTGCCCTGCGGCGCCGCCAGCCGGACGACCGTCCCAGGTTCCACCCCGCCGACCAGATGGGACGACAGAAACCCCTCGGGCATGGCCTTCACCGTGATGGTGATGATGCGCGCGCCCTTGATCGGGCTCGACGTCAGCGAGTACGACCGCCAGCGCCACCGCCCGTCTACGAGCAGCCCGATGCCGATGTACTGGCCGGGCTGGTAGTCAAACGAGAAGCCCCAACCCGGTTTGATGACCAAGGTCGCGGAGTCGACGGTTTCCCGCCGCACCTCCAGCACTCGACCACGCAGTTCCCGCGCGGACCACAAGGGGTTCGCGAGCTTGAGATAGTCGTCGGGCAGCAGCGGCGTGGTGATCCGCTCGGCGATCGCGCGCGCAGCGTCCCAGCCTGGATGTTTACCGGCACCGGCGACCGTGGGCCGCACGGTGTCCGCGAGAACGGCCGCCGGCCTGCTGCTGCTGTATTTCTTGCCCAACGAAAGCTCCTGCCCCAGTTTCAGGATTGCGGCACCCGTCGTTCGGGAGACATAACCTACGGTACCGTAGGTTCTGCGTTTGAGCCAAGGGAGAAGCGTCACAGCAGCTCGATCAGGAACGGCAGCTCTTGCGCCGCATACCAGGCGAGATCGTGGTCCTGCGCATCGCCGACGATGAATTCGGCATCCTCATCGCCCAGGTCGGCGGCATCGACGGCCTCGATCGCCGGCAGCACTGCCTGCTCGGCGTCGGCGTTGTCGACGTACGCGGCGATCACGTCCGTGAACGCGATCGGCGCCGATAACCGCACCACCGCATCGTCGAGATCCGGGCGGGCCGTCGCCCCCTCGACCTCGGCAACCACCACGGCCCGCCGCGGCGGCAAATCGGATGTTCCCTCGCCGGCCAACAGCCGCAGCGATGCAAGCGCGGCTTCGCGCAGGGCCACGTCCGCCAGCTCATCGTCGTCGCCTTCGGCGTAGGCCTCGCGCAACGTCGGCGTCACCGCGAACGCGGTCCCACTGCGGGGGTGCATCAGTCGATCAGCGACGAGCCGTTGCAGCATGACCAAAGTCGCCGGGATGTATACGCGCACGAGGCGAGGTTAGCGGTTAGTCCGCCTCGGGATCCTTCTCTACCGCAATGATGAAGTCGTCGCCGGGGCATCCTCGCCGCCGGCGAGCAGCATGACCGCCGCGCCAAGCCAGGACCACCAATCGTCTACTGCGCGGCTTCCAGCAGTTCGTCGAGCGATTCCCGCAGCAGCGAGGGCAACACGCCGACGTCGCTCATGGCTTCGCGGTCGGCGTTGATGCCGAAATAGAGCATGCCGTTGTACGACGTCACCCCGATCGCCAGCACCTGGTTGTTCAGCAGCGGCGGAACCGCATAGGTCTCCAGCAGTTTGGTGCCCGCGACAAACATCTGCTTCTGCGCGCCCGGCACATTGGTGATCAACAGGTTGAACTGCCGCGCCGAGAAACTGGTGGCAACGCGAATTCCCATGGCGTGCAACGTCGGTGGCGCAAAGCCCGACAGCGTGACGATGGTGCGCGCGTCGACCAGGCTGGCCGCGGTCGGAAGTGACTCGGTGGTGTGCGCGATCTGCGACAGCCGCACCACCGCGTTGCCCTCACCGACCGGCAGGTCGACGAGAAACGGCGACACCTCGCTGATCGCCTGTCCCGGCCCGGTCGTGTCGAGGTCCGCGTCCGGATAGACCGACATCGGGGCCATCGCGCGCACGGTCGTCATCGCCGTTACCGGCTCGCCACGCGACATCAGCCAGTTGCGCAGCGCCCCGGCAACCACGGCCAGCACAACGTCGTTGACGTCGCAGTCGTAGCGCGCCCGGACCAGGCGGTAGTCCTCCAGCCGATGGCCGGCCACCGTGAAGCGGCGGTTGCGCGACACAGTCGTGTTCAGCGGGCTGTTCGGCGCGGTGCCGCGGGCGAAGGTGCGCGCGACGTCCACGAACCGGCGCCCGACCTCGACCAGCTGGCCTGCGTTCGTCGTCACCTCGGTCAGCGCCGAGCGCACGGCCCCAAATTGCTCGGCCGGACGGGTGACCCACTCACCTACGGCGCCGAGCAGGAGCCGACGGTCGCTCGGCTCGCGCGCAGGGATCCAGATGTCCTCACCGAACTCAGGTGGCTTGTGGGTGCGGTCGGCGACGACGTGGCCGATCTCGAGCGCCGTCATGCCGTTCACCAGCGCCTGGTGCGACTTGGTGTAGACGGCGATGCGGCTGCGGGTCAGGCCCTCGATCAGATACATCTCCCACAGCGGCCGGGACTTGTCCAGTGGCCGCGAGCCGATCCGGGCGATGAGCTCGTGCAGCTGCGCGTCGCTGCCCGGTGACGGCAGCGCCGACCGCCTGATGTGGTAGGTGATGTCGAAGTCACGATCGTCGACCCACACCGGTCGGGCCAGGCCCAACGTCACTTCGCGCACCTTCTGGCGGTAACGCGGAATCTGCGGCAGCCGCTGTTCCACTGTGGCGAGCAGGGACTCATAGCTCAGCCCGTTTCGCGGCTTGCGCAGGATCGACAGCGTGCCGACGTACATCGGGGTCGAGGTGTCTTCCAGGTGATAGAACGACGCGTCCGACGCCGACAACCTGGTCACCATCCGGTGCTACCCCCCTTTAACGTTCCTCGCTGTCAATAACCCCCGTGCAGGCTATCGGCCAGTTCTGTGACCGCGCATCACGGGTGCATTCGGCGTCGTCGAACCGTGCGATCATGAATGTGTCTGCGACTCTCCAGCAGATGCCGTCTCAATCGCACCCAACGCTGGAGAGCACCCATGACCGCATCCCGGATTTCACCCGAACCGGTGTCGCTGACGACGCCGATCATCGACTGTGAGCCGCCGCCCGTCGGAATTACCGCGTGCCCGCCACCGTCACCGGCCGCGCTGCATCGCCGCACGA
>Ga0070711_100002240_pt1 | contig 10969 bp, 9 predicted proteins | sample LARL53metaG_FD_65452 | JGI IMG/M metagenome (GOLD analysis project Ga0070711, IMG submission 65452) | Corn, switchgrass and miscanthus rhizosphere microbial communities from Kellogg Biological Station, Michigan, USA - LAR L5-3 metaG | ecosystem: Host-associated > Plants > Roots > Rhizosphere ... | reverse complement strand
TTAACACCAGTATCAGAACCAGGAAATTCCTGTGGTTGATCCTCCTTCATATCTAAGCCAGGCTTCTCCATGTTAGTTTCCAAAGCCTCCTTCTTAACACCAGTATCAGAACCAGGAAATTCCTGTCCATTAATCGCTTCCCGATCTGCTCTTGGAAGGGTAACTATCACTTTTTTTACTTGTTCCCTATGTGTAGGCATTGACTGTACCGCACCTAAAGTTATCGGTTTATCTTGTGATAATTCGGAATGCGACTTTGTCTTGTTCTCTATAACAGTCTCTTCCAGAGGACTGGAACTAGAAACCTTGTTCGATTCGAATTTTGTGTCTTTCTCTTTTTCACGAATCGATTCAGTCACTTCCAAATTTGTAACATGCTCTTCTGCTTCGTACTTGGGCTGTAACTCATTGGCTTTTTTGTCCGTCTTAACAGACCCGATCGCTGTTTCTCCTTTACTTTCAATGCGTTGATGGAAGGCAGGCATGAAGCTTTCTCCTCCTTTCTTTTCAAATTGAGCTCTAGATGTTTCTGTCATTTCTGTCGTTGGTTGGATTGGCGCTTGAACTGGCGTTTTATAATGCTTTTTTGATTCTTCGGGTTCTAAACGTTGATTGTTGGTTTCGACCCTTAGTAGTTCAGGTTCAATAACTCTTGTTACTGTGCCACTCATCTCTTTGAATGCTTTGCCTTCTCCCTGCGGAAGGGGATCTTCCCTGTTGACCTTGTACTTAGACAAAGTCTCGCTACTATCAATAATCACTAAATTACCAGCTACGGATATTATAGACTTTGGAATATCAAACCTCAAATTCCGGTTAAACTCACTAAAAACAACTATCACTTCGTCAATGTCTTTTGCTACATATCCAATAAGATTCTGGCTGATAGTATTATTATTTTCGTCGTTTGAAACTGTAACCACAGATTTCCTAAATAGATCTTTAGGCATCTTCATATATCCTAAACCCAAAGAGATATATATCTTTGACAAAAAAAGGTTTTCCTTTCTGTGAGATAGGCGGTGGTCACAGATTGAAGTATGAGAAACCTGAAGGATCATAAATAACATCGGATTCATGGCAACTATATTATTGTGTTAATCGTGGTCAATACACCAAACCAGAGATTACGACGAATATTCCGATCTCTACAATGAAGAATATCAAGACCAAATTGACGTTAATAATATTCGTAAAGCTGTTAATAGATATCACAAATAAGACAAGATTTTTTTAGAAGATTTCTATAGACTAAAGTAACTCTCCCCACTTTTACAGCTCTAACATCACGACAAACTTAGATTCTTAGTGATTAACGATAGAATAATCAATGAATTATCGTTTTACGCTTTGATATTCGATTTGCCTTCTCCTAGAATGAGATTTGTCTTAATTATTATTCGATATTTTGATGGTAAATACGTCCAATATCTCTATCTTTAATAATAAAAATTGATTCGTAGAATAATATATTATACAGATTTTATTCTGCTTCGAGAATGTGTATAAAGTATCGTAGTAATTGCTTATAGGTCATGTTTTTCTCACGTGTGCGATGAATTCAAACAAAACAAAAATGGTTAGTAGTCTAGCTATGGTAGCAGTGGCAATGATTTTTGCAACAGGTCCGCTTATTGCGAATAATGCGTTTGCTCACTCATACCACCACTATTACCACAACTACCATCATCACAGCCATCACCACTACCATCATCACCACCACAGCCACCACCACTCTAGTTGCACTAGCTACGACTACAAGTACCATAAGCACGGCTGTTACAAACACAAACACTAACCTCAAAACCCTTTCTTTTTTCTTACCTTAGAACACTATTTTTGGTAGCAGGTGACAACTCCCAGTCGCAGTATTTGACATCACTCGCTTGACGCCCTCTGAGATGCATGCAAGAGTCTTCAATATCTCGAATCTCTAACTGTATTATATAAAATATCATATCAACGTAAAACGTTAGGATCGATGAGTCTAAAATGTCTGCAATTTCATTAAGACCTGCGAGGATAGATCCTAACTATGTAGGAAATACTATAAATTTAGAATCCAAGATTAATAAAATTGCAATTTTTCCTAGAATCATATATTTAATCTGTATTAAATCTAAAATATTACCTTCACGCTTTATCCGAAATATATACATGAGTTTAGGTGGCTTTACGATTACTATGTGTTAGGGACCAATTCATTCTTAAAGGCTGATTAGACACATACGATTAGACAAACAGCATTGCTAAAAAGAATGTTTGGACATTTTTGGATTTTGATTAAGGACCTCATTCAAGCTAGTCAGTTTCAGGATTTTTTCGCATACATCACATCAGTAACCTTTTTCTTGCCTTTCTTTGTTTATTTGATTCTTCCTCAAATATTGCTCTAGAATTTCCCTTGGTGTCATTCCAAGTTCGATTGATGTTTGCACAAGAAAATGCCACAAGTCGATTACTTCCTCTTTTGCTCGAGTATCATCAAATTTGGTAGGTTTCTTCCACCATTTCCAATTGGTAAGTTGCTGAAGCTCAATAGCCTCGTGGATCATTGCAGTTGCAAGCGCAGATATTCGTTCCTCTTTTAGCTCGGGGTAGCGATTTGAAGTGGTGATCCGAGCCAATTCTATTTGATGTTTGAAAATATTCTCAAGTACATCCATACCCTTTCATCCTCCTATATTAGAAAAGACTCTTGTCATAATGTTAAAAAGGTATAGCCCAAAATAAGAGGACTACGATAGCCTTGATTGTCGTGGTTTGAATCTATATTCGTATTGTATATGTCATGTCGTCAATTATGCGACTGCCTTTTGTGATCTGTGGCTTTTTTCGCTCAGGCTATTGAATAATCTACTCTTCACGCGTCGCGTTTCTACATTTAAGAAAGTAACAGGAATGAACGCGTCGTAGACCGAGTAAAAGAGATCCTTCATGTGTCATTAAGGTAATCCATTTTTTCCTTACTACCTGACTCCCCTCGTGGCCCACTGATAAATTGTTCTTTCATCTAGTCACCGTTGACAAGCGCTGCTTGTGTACCTCTTTGTAGGTTAAGGTGCGGCATTTTCATCATCAGTCGGTTACGGAATTTTAGAAAAGTGTCGAAATCTCCATGGATATCATTCTATATTGCATTAGTATTTCCTTCAGAATCCAGTCATCACACTCATCAAAATTTACTAAATGGCATAGATTTCATCACGGCAATTGATTTTCTAAGAGTTTTGTCGATCAGATAAAGTTCAGTTTCGTGAGAGGCGCACTTCGACTGAGAGTTAAGGTCACTTACATCCTTGCTTTTCGATCTTGACCGCTTAACAATATTTCTGATCTCGACCTTAGTGAGTGGATATTTAATGACAAAACCAGCGATCTCGTGTATAACTGACTTGTCCAAAGGCAATATCTCTAATGCCACACTCGGACTGGTTTTCGATCAAGTACGATGTAATAAACAATTACCCTCGGCAGATTATCTATGCGTAATGATTACGAACTTCCAGAATAAATAGTTCATAATTTGGAGAAGTGATCTAGTAGAGGATTTAGAGTTCACAAAATTATATTCAGCTACCGAAAGTTTATCTCTTTTTTTATAATAGCCCGTTGTTGACGAACTCTATTTTGTAATTTGCGCGTTCTCGTCGTAATAGTTACATTAAATGACTCAGCAAATTTATTTTTCTAGCAGAAGGCAAAGACATACGCGGCTATGTAAATATCGAGGTATTTCTGTATGACGTAGAAGTTGCAATCTCTTTGCTAGGTTCATCCATTTACAATTTTTCCATTTGCCTTCGACGTAAATATAGAATTCCTTTTTCTTTACGGTGAAGCGACTTATCAATTTTGAAAGTGTAGCATAGTTGTAAATTCTGTGTTCTTTATGGTTTCCGTGAATACTTCCGTCAGTGAATGGTAGTGTTAAAATGACCCGGCCTCCTTTCTTTAAGATGCGGTAAATCTCTGAAAATGCACTTACGTCACCCCCCGCATCGTATTCACCGACGATATCATAACTTGATTGAACTCCAATATGCTCAACGGTGCTGATACAAATTATCTTATCAAACACTTGGTTGCGAAAGCCCGCGAATCTAGCATCCATCCTAAGTAATAAAAGACGTGACTTTCCTTTTTCTTTTTTTGATATATGTGGTGCTTCGGAAATGTCGATGCCAAACACCTCCCATTTTTTGTTATTGCCGAACCTGCCGAGTGCTCTTGTTAGAGCCGACCCTTCCGATCCAACATCGAGTATATTCATGTTGCTCGCAATCGGTAGTAAATTTCTCGCAAGAAATCTATACTCGACCTCTCTCTCCGAAAGGACGCCGGCTAGCAAGCCATCCATATCTAATCTACCGATTCTGTCGTTGTCAGTTATGTTAAGAGACGAATGTTCTGAGGCTAGTGAAAAGATTGGGATTGTCACCCCTGTCCTAGAATTCTTGCGATGACCCGTGACATGAATTATTTTTTCATGTTGAAGATAGGTAATTGCTTTGTTTATATCAGCCATTTTCGCATTATTAATTTGCTTATATATTGAGAATACATCTGCGAAAATACTTTTTTTTAATATAGAAATAATCTCGTTCACATGATTCAAATATGAGAATAATCTGGTCCGAAGGGCTATTCTAGTATTGTGATAACAACAGAATTACCTCGCCCGGGTAGCCGTATCTCTTAACTTTTCTTAACTTGCCTTACATCAAGAGGTTGGACCCACTCTGACAAATCAGCGCCGGTAACCGTATCGTTATCGCTCGGGATCAGATAAATTACATCGTGTCTCGGAGGGGTCAGCTTTTGTGTTCTCAAACTTACCCCTATAAACACAGCAAGCGACACAATAGGAGGTATCATTGTATCTAATCCTGCATACGCGGCGTACGGGCTGCCAGCAGGTGCAGTACTTATCAAGAAATATAAGATCATCCTCAGAGCCGATCCAATAGCGATTGAGGCTATCGCTCCAGCAGCAGTAGATTTTTTCCAATATGTTCCGAAAACTAAAGGCACGAGGCAGCCGGCTAATACAATATCAAATGCAAGTACTAGATATCCCCCAGGTCTTGGAATAATAGCTCCGAGTGCGAAGGCAGTAAAGAACATTGGTATCACGAAGAGCCTTGTCGCGATTAATAACTGCCGGTCAGAAAGACCGGGCCGTTTAAGAATGTGCTTAATGATATTTCGCTGAAGGATGTTTCTAGACAAAACGCTAGCAATAGCAAGAGTGCCACCATTTGCCGTCGACATGCCGCAACTTACTACGCTAACGAGCATCATGATACCTATTATCATTGGCGTGTGGTTTATTGCTACTATAGGGAAGAGTGTGTATGGATCGCTGATCTTGGGTTCTATAGTATGCCCAATAATACCAATCATCGTGACTGGAATCATTATTAACAAAGTTAACCCTGCTCCCAGATAGCAACCTTTTTGAGCGGTTCGTCCGCCGTCCGCCGCAAATACTCTCTCCATAAAGTCCAGCGCAACCAGATCTCCTATTCCGAGTGAAATAATTGTAGCCCAATTAATAAGTGCACCACTAGCTGGGTTGGTGACAGCCAATAATCCAGACATATCCATGAAGCCGGCGGGGGCGTTTGCGATAATCGTTTGTAGGCCTCCGGGAATTGGTGACCAAGGACCAATGAAATAAATAAAACCAAGCCAGAATCCGACTACTGCCAGATAAATGTGAAAAATGTCTGTATATGCACAAGAGAACAATCCGCCGAAGTATGTGTATAGTAGTACTACTGCCGTAGAAATTAACATCGCATAAATTAGTGGTATCCCTAGTACTACAGATAGAATGTACCCGCTTGCACCGAGGTTGCCTGCGACAAGAACTATGAAGCTTATAGACATCAGGGTTCCTGACATAATCTCAGTAACGTTTCCATACCTTCTAAAGTAAAAATCCGCTAGCGTAATCATGTTCATTCGGTTAAATATTTTACCAAAAAAGGCTCCAGTCAAGACTAGACAGATCGCCAATCCAAGATCTAGCGTGCCTCCAGCCCAAAATCCGCCAGTAAATGTAGATGACACATTTCCTAATGATGCATTTCCGTCTACTGCTTCTGAAACAAGCATTGTTCCTATGAAAAATAATGGCAAACTCTTGCCGGCTACAATATATCGTTTGCTGCTTTTCTTGACAAGTTTACCTGCTAAAATTCCTATAACAGCAGTAGCAGCTACGAAACCTAAAACGACTACAGCATAGGTTATAGAGACACCAGCCACGACAAGCCCTATAATTAATTCTTCATTATATAAATATGATGTAGCTCAGCGCGGCTAGAAATCGACTGAATATGGTGCTTACGGATTACATATTCATGTCCAGTATTTACTCACCATGATGCGCGCAGGAATAAGCTGCCACGGCAAATAAGGAAAAATCCGTCTGACTCAATACGTAGATCTCAAGCTCCAGAATTTTCATATCCTATGTTCTCGTGCCATGTGCATTCTGAACGCAGACTCATTGCTAAACTCCTCGTCACACGTTATGCATAAATAGGTCGTTATTTTATCATGCATTTCATCTGCATGTCTCAAGAGTTCATCTCGATCTTTGAATGAACTCCCACAACTTCCGCATCCATATTTTTTTGTGCCGAACAATTCTGCCAAAGATGTGGTGAATTTCTCTATTTAACGGTTCTATAAATACTTGAGAAGTGATACTCCAATAGTTTACTTCATCTTCTTCAACTTTGTATAAAGAAGGGGATCTAATTTTCTTGCTCTGTCAAAGCAATCTTGAGACCTTTTAAGATCTCCCAGCAAAGATAGAGCCCTTCCTTTGTTGTACCAGGCTTTAGCATAATTTTCTCTATTTTCTATAGCCTTGTCAAAACATTCGATTGCTTCTTGCAGTCGGGTGGATCTAATAAGGCTTAATCCCTTATTGTGCCACGTAATTGCGTTTCTTGGATCGATTTCGATTGCTTTTGAAAAAGATTCGAGAGCTTCTTCGGTTCTCCCTTGTTTGTCTAAAATCAACCCCTTGTCTCCCCATGCAAAGTCATTTTTTGGATTTATGTGTATAGCCTTATCAAAACATTCAATTGCCTTCTCAAGATTGTTTGAATTCGCCATGTCCTCACCATATTTCACATATTCCTCAGACGCTTCTTTCCTGCTAACAACCTTATGCTTTATTGTATTATTGTCATCTTTTTTCTTTGAGAACCAACCGAAGAGCATATTCTATTCACCCATTACTTAAATGTGATTAGTTATATTGGCCGCTCATTTCGGGGGCTCTTGACCTTCTTTATACAGCTGATCATCTTTTTTGTCACCTTTTAATCCTATTGTGCCAAAGTACAATAAAACACCGCTAGCGACTAATATGGCAGCAAATATTCCATATACCACAGAAATATCCACGTTTTTACGACTTTCTCTAGTTATTTAAATTTTTAATAGAAAATCTTGATCGATGGTACTAGTAATGGTAATTCGTACTGGGTCCTTCGGAGATTTCGAATCTTCGTCCGATCAATATGCTTAAGAAATAGTTATCAATTATAAGTAGCGATTAGGGCATGGGAGCAGAATTTTATGGTGAATCGTATAAAGGAAATGACGAACCTATATTTGGTGGCATCCCCACATTTTTGAAATTACCGTGGCTTAGAAGTCAAGAAGAACTTAGAAGAGTTAAACCCAATGTAGCTATCATCGGAGAACCGTTCGATTTTGGTACTACAATCCGTCCTGGTGCGAGATACGGTCCCAGGGCAATTCGTGCTGCCTCAACAGTACCTTCTCCGCCGTATGAGCACTTCAACATCGAAACAGGTATGGATCCTTTCGGAGTTTTCAAAACTGTAGATTATGGGGATGTGGTCGTGTCACCTGGTGATGTCGTGGAGTCACTAAAAAGGATGACTGATAAAGTAAAGGAGGTACTTGATATCGATGGACTTCCAGTCATTCTGGGGGGTGACCATTCAGTCACATTTGCAAACGTTAGAGCGTTTGCCAAAAAATACAAGAATATTGGGATGATTCATATCGATACTCATGCTGATTGTGCACCTCAAGGACTATGCGGCTTCAAGTACGACCACGGAGCACACATTAGAAGAATTATGGAACTGGGCTGCCTAAAAGGCAAGAACTACACTCTAATCGGTCCACATGGCTATTGGCCTGGACCAGATCTTTACAAATGGATGGCAGACCAAGACTTTCAATGGTTTACCATGTTAGATGTGGAAGAGTTAGGAATTGATCAAATCGCAAAAGAGGCAGCTGATAGGGCAAATGACAATGTTGATGCAGTTTACATAAGCTGGGATATTGATACATTTGATCCTGCATATGCCCCTGGAACAGGGGAACCAGAACCAAACGGATTAACTTCACGGGAAGGAATGAGATTGATGAGACTGTTATCGACCTCGTTTGATCCGGACAGGTTTGCGTTTGACCTAGTGGAAGTCGCTCCAAATTACGATGTGAGCGACCAAAACTCGTACAACGGGGGGATTACGTCCGGGTTAGCCAACAGACTAATTACAGAACTTCTTGCAGGATTGGCACTCACTAAGAAGGGTGAGACTGAGGGTAATCCGGTAAGGCCAAAAGTCTACAGAGGTAAGGGACATACTTATGACTTTGGCAAGCCAAGAGCTAAGGCTCCAAAGAGGAGGAAATGATACTAATTAAAGCCGGAGTGAAGGGAGAACCGGATGTACCTTCTTTTACTCGAATCTTTGAATACCGCAACAAATCCGATGAACAAATATTTTTTGATTCAGTAGAACTAATCAAAAGAAAACTTGCAAAGAATTTGAGAATTAACACAAACGAATCGCTAGTACTTTATTGTGGGTATGTTGTTGACCACCTGCGTGCTTGCATATCAATCGATAGTATCGAGAAAAATTCATCAAAAATCCTATCACCTAATAAAGTCATGATAGGAGTACCCGAAACCCTAAGAATAATTTCCTTTGAAGTAATTTTAGATAGTATTCCAAAAAAGAAAATAACTTTTCGTGAGCCTATTCCAACCATGAGTTATTCAATGGCGTTAGATCGATAAATGTTTAGATATGTTAATGAAGATTGGTGATTTTATTTACGGAACTCTAGTATCAATTGGCTTTTTCAACATTACCAACTGGCAGAATTCAGGCAATGACAGAAAACTTCTATCTTTTGCTTGCCCCTAGAAGGCTTTCCTTTTAGTAAAAGTGATGGGCTGGCCGTTGTCGCTTCCCTAGTTTGTCAAAATGGTGATCGTGCTTTCCATCGCCTCCTGCATGTGAGTGCCGAATCCCATCTGCATGAGTATGAGTATACATAACAGGTTTAGCTATTAGGACGTCATCCACGCGAATCAATAAAGTAGTCACTTCGACAGCAGTTTTGATGATCTGTTCTTTGACTGCCGAGGGTTCTATCATACGTTGAGAATAAGTTTCAGCAATTTTTCTTTCTATAGCGTCAATCCCAATCCAGCGGACATTTTTGCCTTTGGAGGTTGAAGAGTGATACTGTTTTTGTTTCGATCTCAGTTCCGCGAGGGCGTCTATAGTATTCATACCTGCATTTCTGGCAATAGTCAATGGAATTTCTTCCAATGCAGCAGCAAATTTCTGAAGCACAATTTGCTCTCGCCCTCTGATAGAATTGGCTTTTTTTCTAACATTGTTCGCAATCAGCATTTCAGCAGATCCGCCACCTCCGACAATAGATGGTTCAAGAATAAAACTTCGGATGACTGCAATTGCATCTAATACAGAGCGGTGATATTCATCAAGTAATTGTTTTGAGCTTGCTCTGAGTAAGATAGTCATAGATTTAGGGTTTTCACACCCCTCCACAAACACCATTTTATCATCTCCTACAAATTTTTCGTAAACTCTTTCAGCACATCCGAGGTGTCGAGGGCTGATGTCCTTGTTGAGGTCTCTGATCACCTCAGCTTCGGTCGCTTTCTTAAGCCAATGAATATCATTTTCTTTCACCCTTCTGATTGAAATAATACCTGCTTTAGATAGATATGTCTGTGCAGGAATGCTGATTCCCTTTTGTGAAATTACAACATTAGCTCCAGATCTGACAATATGCTTAACTTTTAAGGTCGTCACAAGCAGCTCCTTCTCAAGGTATGATTGAATTTGATTTGGCGATGTAATAGTGATCGCAGCGTCGGTCCTTGTTCTTTTATTTTCCAACTCCTCGTCTATAAGAAGAATCTTTGCGTTCTCAATCGACCTGGGCATTGCAAAGTTATCTATTGTTTTGTCAATCACGACACCATTCACGAGCCTCGTGTCCGAAGTGTTCCCGATCTTTTCTTCAATTTTTATGTCATCAGGTTCAAACCTGCTGTTTGCAAAGTCCGCAACGGAATATGCGGCATCTACCACCAATCTAGGGATCACGTTGTCTTCAAAGGAAGTGTAAGATATCATCTTTGGCCTCATACAGGTATCAGTAAGTCCTCGTATCACCTCCCTATTGTTATTCGTGTATCTTTTTGATATATTCTGTAAACTTTTAAGACTTATTTGTAACCCTGTAAGATAGCCTTCTACGATCGTCGTCGGGGCAACGCCCAAATCCAGTAATTCTTCAGCCTTTTCAACAAGGGCTCCTGCCAAAACCACCACAGAGGTTGTGCCGTCGCCTACTTCATTATCTACGGCATTTGATGCCTCAATCAGAACTTTGGCAGCAGGATGTTCTACATCAATTTTGCGTAGTATCGTTGCCCCATCCTTTGTGACTGTGACTTCCCCCAATATATCGATGAACATTTTTTCCAGTCCTCCGGGACCTAAGAGGTTTTTCACAAGATCTGCAATCAGTCTGGCGGCAAGCAAATTGTATCTTCTAGACTGTTCTCCTTGAGTCCGCTTTACACCTTGACCAAATAATTGCTCTGCACTGTTATTCATTATTCCCA
>Ga0070711_100002237_pt1 | contig 10981 bp, 10 predicted proteins | sample LARL53metaG_FD_65452 | JGI IMG/M metagenome (GOLD analysis project Ga0070711, IMG submission 65452) | Corn, switchgrass and miscanthus rhizosphere microbial communities from Kellogg Biological Station, Michigan, USA - LAR L5-3 metaG | ecosystem: Host-associated > Plants > Roots > Rhizosphere ... | reverse complement strand
CCGTTTCCACGGGGAAACGACACGCCCGGATCCGGGCCTAGACTGGACGCCGTGACGGCCGCGTCGCCCGTACCCGACTCCCGACGATCCCGGCCGGGCTCGCTCGAGCGTCCCATCAATGCACGCCTCTACCGCGGCACCTGGCTGCTCGTCGGTTTACCGCTCCTACTGCTCGCGTTCAGCGTCGCCCGTCCCGCTGCGCTGCAGTTGCCCGACCTGCCGCCGGCGTTCGACGGGACCACGGCCGCGGGGGTCGCCGCCGACCTCGCTACCAACTACCCGGATCGGCGGCCGGGCACGCCGGACGCCAGAGGCGCCGCGGCCTGGTTTCGCGATCAGTTGAAGCTGTACGGCTTCGACGTCCGGAGCGAGCCGTTCACCGCAACGATCGACGGCCGCCGCACGACGCTCGTCAACCTCGTGACCGAGAAACCGGGAACCGGTCTCTCGCCTCCCGAGATCGTCGTCATGGCGCACCGGGACGACGGCGGGCCCGACGGCGGCCTGAACGACAACGCCTCGGGAACGGCGGCGCTGATCGAGTTGGCGCGCGCCTACGCAGGGACCCCCGGCGCGCAGCGGATCGCGCTTCCGTACACGCTCGTCTTCCTCTCGACCGACGGCGCGGACGACGGCGCGCGGGGCGCTGCGCACTTCGCTGCCGAACAGGCCGGCCACTCCAACATCCTTGGAGTCATCAACCTCGACTCCATCGGCGGCCACGGCCGGCCACGGCTGGTCCTCGGCGCTGACACCGCACGTTCACCCTCGCCCGGGCTCGTCGAGACGGTGCGCTCCGCGCTCGCGCAGGAAGGAAGCGGTGAGCCGCTCCGGCCCAGCGGGCTCCAGCAGCTCGTCAGCCTCGGACTTCCCTTCGACCCGTACGAGCAGGCACCGTTCGTGAGCCGCGGAATCCCGGCAGTGACCCTGACGACCGCCGGCGCCCGCCCGCCCGGGACGGAGAACCGCCGCACCAAGCTCGACGTCAGGCATCTCGGCGTCGTCGGCCTCGCGGCGCAGGACGCCGTGGACGCGATGGAGCAGGGCGTCTCACTCGCCCAAGGCCCCGCAAGCTACGTCTTTCTCGGGCAGCGGCTGGTCCGCGGCTGGGCGATCGAGATCGTGCTCGTCGCGATGCTGCTGCCGTTCCTGGCGGCAGCCGTCGACCTCTTCGCACGCTGCCGCCGGCGGCGGATCCGCATCGCACCCGCCCTGCGCAGCTATCGCAGCCGGGTCGGCTTTTGGGCCTGGGTCGGCGCGATCTTCCTCATCTTCAGTGGAATCGGCCTCTGGGGAAGCCGTGACGGGCACGCGCCCTCCCTCACCTCCGTCTCGTGGCCGGGAGGCGCGCTCGTCGCGCTCGTCCTCCTCGCGGGAGCAGGCTGGCTCGTCGCGCGCAGCCGTCTCCTTCCCCGACGACAGATCCGGCCGGAGGAGCGGCTCGCCGGCCACAGCGCGGCACTGCTCGCGCTCGGCGTCGTCGGGCTGCTGGTGGCGGCGACGAACCCGTTCTCGCTCATCTTCGTCCTCCCCTCGCTCCACGCCTGGCTCTGGCTGCCGCAGGTGCAGACCCGCCACCCGGCCCTGCGCGCGAGCGTCTTCCTGCTGGGCTTCGCCGGGCCGGCCTACCTCGTCTGGACGTTCGCCGGCCACTACGGGCTCGGCTGGGACGCGCCCTGGTACGTCCTCAAGCTCTTCGCCGTGGGCTACGCGCCGCTGCCCCTGTTCGTGATCGGCCTCGCCTGGCTCGCAGCGGCGGGCCAGCTCGCTGCGCTCGCTGCGAACCGTTACGCGCCGTACCCGGCGCCGGGAGAGCGCCCGCGCCGCGGTCCGCTGCGCGAGCTCATCCGCACGCTGATCCTCGCGCCTCGTCGGCGCGCAGCGACGACCGAGGCACGCCGCGCGGTCAACTAACGGCGAGCCGCAGCCAGCGCACGGTCGACCCGGCCGCGAGCTCACCGTTTCCACGTGGAATGTGGACGAGCGCATCCGCAGCGCCCGCGCGGACGATCATGTGCGACTCCTGGCCGGCGACCGGCTCGAGGAGGAGCACCTCCCCGTCGACCCGCGACCGGGCGCGCACGAACTCGTCGCGTTCCTCATTTCGCCGGAGGCCGACCGCCAGCCGTCCCGGCTCGAACCGAGGCAGGGGATCCCCAAGGCCCCGCAACGCCCGCAGCGCGGGCTTGACGAAGAGCTCGCACCCGACGAGCGCGGAGACGGGGTTCCCGGGCAGGCCGAAGACGAGGGTCTCGCCCCGTACGCCGAACGAGACCGGCTTGCCCGGCTTGATCGCCACGCGCCAGAAGATCTCCTCGACGCCGAGCTCCAGCTCGACGGCGCGAACGAGATCGTGCTCGCCGACCGACACGCCTCCCGATGTGACGAGGACGTCGGCCCCGAGCCCACGCTCGAGCGTCTCCCGCAATGCCGGCTGGTCGTCGGCAACCGGCCGCCGAGTGATCACCTCGGCGCCGGCTGCCGCCAGTGCGGTGGAGAGCATGAGACTGTTCGTCTCGTAGATCTGGCCGGGCCGAAGCGACCCACCCGGCTCGACGAGCTCGCTCCCCGTGGCGAGCACGGTGACGCGCGGCCGGCGCACGCACGAGAGCTCGGCAACACCCGCAGCCGCCGCGGCGGCCAGACGGGCCGGAGTCAACGTGACACCGGCGGGGACCACGACCTCACCGGCGGCGACGTCCCCGCCGCGAGGGCGGACGTGCGCGCCAGGCTCGGACGACCCGGTGATGTCCACCGTGTTGTCTCGTCTGCGAACGTTTTCAATCGGGACAACGGCGTCGGCGCCCTCGGGGACGACGGCCCCCGTCGAGATGGCCACGGCGGCGCCTGCCTCGAGCGCCCCACCGAACGGCGTGCCCGCGGCGGACTCGCCGACGATGTGCAAAGTCCCCGGCAGGTCGGCCGCCTGCACGGCGAAGCCGTCCATCGCCGAGCTCGCAAACGGCGGCAGGTCGACGCGCGCCCGCACGTCTTCTGCCGTGACGCGGCCGCCCGCGCCCGCAATCGGCACGCTCTCCACCGGGAGCCGGCGGGCGTGCCCGAGCACGCGCTCCTGCGCCTCCTCGAGACTGAGTAGCGGAGCCACGGGTAGAACCGTAGTCGTGAAGCCAGGAGACGAAGTCGCCGGACGCTACCGGCTCGACGAGCTGCAGGGCCGAGGCCCGATGTCCGAGGTCTGGCGTGCCCATGACGACACGCTCGACCGGACGGTCGCGCTGAAGATCCTTTCGCCGACCGCGGATCTCGGCCGCTTCCGCCGGGAGGCACAGGTCCTCGCCACGCTCGCGCACGAGAACGTCATGCGCGTCTACGACTACGGCGAGGACGAGGCCGGGCCGTTCATGGCACTCGAGTGGCTGCACGGCGGAACGCTCGAGGAGCGGCTGGCGGAACGCCCGCTTCCGCCGGCCGAGACGTCTCGCATCGCCAGGGGAATCGCGGCAGGCCTCGCGCAACTCCACGACCGCGGTCTTGTCCACCGCGACCTCAAGCCGGCCAACGTCCTCTTCGACGAGGAGGGTCGGCCGAAGCTCGGCGACTTCGGGCTGGCCCGCCGCGTTGCAGGTGCGGGCACGCTGACCGAGGCCGGGACGGTGCTCGGTACGGCCGCGTACCTCTCGCCCGAGCAAGCCGCCGCCGAGCCGGTCGGGCCGGCGAGCGACGTCTACTCGTTCGGCGTGATCCTGTTCCGGATGCTGACGGGCGCGTTGCCGTTCGTGGCCGACGAGCCGCTCGCACTCCTGAACATGCATCGGCACGCGCCTGCGCCCGCCGTCGCGGAGCTGCAACCCGACGCGTCGCCGGAGCTCGCCGCGCTGACCGAGGCGGCGCTCAGGAAGGACCCGGCGCAACGGCCGGCCGACGGGAACGCGCTGCTGGCCGCGCTCAGCGGCGAGGCGCCCACGATGCTGATCACCCCGGCGGACACGGCGGTGACGCGCGTCGTTCCGACTCCGGTTCCGCGGGATGGAGGACCACCGCCACGACGGCTCTTGCGTGAGCCGGCCGTGATCGCCGCGGCAGTGGTCCTGCTCGCGCTCGGAGGAGGCCTGCTCGCCTGGGCGGTGACGCGGTCGAACACTCCCGCACCCGCCGGGCCGTCGACTGCCGTCCACGCCACGCACGCCCACACCACGACGCCCACGACGCAGCCGGCGCCGACGACGGCGACGCGCGGCACCACCACGGCGCCCGGCACCACGACGACACCGACCAAGCCGACGACGACGAGCCCCACCACCACGACGATCGCGCCACCGACGACGGTGACCGTCCCCACTACCACTCCGACCCCGACGACAACCCTGACCACGCCGAACACGACGACGAGCGTGGCGGGGACGACTACGGCGACGTCGTAGTCACAAAGGCGAAGCGTCCGGGCCAGGGCGCGAACTGCGCGGGCGACACGGGCGTCGGGAACGGGGAGTCCGGCGAGCCGCCCAGCGCACGCTGCATGAATGATCGCCAGGCCGTTGCGGGCAGTGTCGGGCCCGAGACAGTTGCGCCGTGCACGTCGAGCATCGGGATCTCGCCTCGCGGATAGCCCATCCAGACCGTCGCCTCGAGCGAGGGCGTGTAGCCGCTGAACCAGGCGTCCGCGTAGTCGTCAGTCGTTCCCGTCTTGCCTGCATCGACGCGTCCCGGTACGTGGGCTCCGACTCCCGTCCCGTGCAGCATGTTCTCCTCGAGCACGCGCGTGACCGTCGCGGCGATCCAGTCCGGAACGGCGCGCGTCTGCTGCAACTGGCCCCAGCCGTCGCCGGTCTTGCCGCCGGGGAAGACGACCCGCCGGATCGCGAGCGGCTTGGAGTAGACGCCACCTGCGGCCAGCGTCGCATACGCGGAGGCCATGTCCAGCGGGGTCACCGTGCCGGTGCCGAGAGCGAGCGACGGCGTCGGTTGCAGCGGCGTCAGCACACCGAGCTTCTGTGCCATGGAAACGATCGCGTCGGGGCCGACGTCGAGGGCGAGCCGCGCGTAGACCGTGTTGTCCGACCGGAGCGTCGCCGCCGCGACCGTCTCCGGCCCGGCGTACGTGCCGTCGTACGTGCGAACGCGCCACTTGAGCGGGGCGTAGTAGAACGGCGCGGAGAGGTAGCGCGTGGCCCACGGGTTCATGCCCTCGGCCACCGCGGCGGCCAGAACGATCGGCTTGAACGTCGACCCGGCCTGGCGCTCGGCCGCCGTCGCGAGGTTGAACTCGTTGCCCGGCGTTCCGGGCGTCACGGCCGCCATCGCGCGGATCGCTCCCGTCGCGGGGTCGATCGAGACGATCGTGCCGGCCGGGTCGTGCCGTGCATGCAGCTCCTCCGACAGCGCGTGCACGGCGGCGCGCTGCAGGCGCGGCCTGATCGTCGTGTAGATCTTCAGCCCGCCTGCGCGAACCGTCGCCGCGCCGTAGGCCTGCTGCAGCAGGTTCTCGACGTAACCGACGAAGTACGGCTCCCGGCTCGCGTAGGCCGGGCTCGGCCGCAGATGGAGGCTACGGTCGCGGGTCGCGGCCTCGTACTGCGCCCCGGTGATGTCGCCGCTGCGGCGGAGCGCGTGCAGCACCTGGTCACGGCGGGCCAGCGCCGCCGCCGGATTGTGCAGAGGGTCGTAGAAGGACGGGGCCTGCGGCAGCCCGGCGAGGACCGCCGCCTGGGCGAGCGTCAGCCGGCTCGCCGGAACCGAGAAGTACGTCTCGGCCGCAGCCTCGATCCCGTAGGCGTGGTTCCCGTAGTAGACGTCGTTCAGGTAGGCGGTGAGGATCCTGTCCTTCGGCCAGGCGCGCGCGAGCTTGACGGCGAGACAGGCCTCGACGACCTTCCGCTGCAGCGTCTTCTCGCGTGAGAGGTAGAGGTTGCGGACGAGCTCCTGCGTGATGGTGGAGCCACCCTGGACGATGTGGCCCGCGCTGACGTCTGCGACGAGTGCGCGGAGGATCCCAACCGGGTCGACTCCACCGTGGTGGTAGAAACGCCGGTCCTCGATCGCGACGGTCGCTTTCGGCATCCACGGGCTGATCGCGTTCGGCACGACCGCCGTCCTGTTCTCGACCGCAGGTAGGACTCCGATCAGGTCTCCGTTGGCTCCATAGACCAGCGAGTTGTCGGCCTGACGCACCGGCCGCAGCGTGCTCAGGTCGCAGCTCGAGCCGAAGTACACGGCGCCGCCGGCCGCCGTGGCGGCGAGCACCACGAGCGGAACGGCGATCGCGAGCAGGAAGAGCAGGCGCCGCTTCCGCCTCGGTCGCCGCCTCGGCCTGGCCTTGCGCTTGCGGCTCACGTCCAGACGCCGAGCGCGCGCAGCCGCCGGTGGGCGCGCAGCCGCAACTCATGCTCGAGGCGTTCGGCTGCGACCTCGTCGGACGCAGCGGCGCGTACAGCCACCGTCGCCGTCCCGTCGAACGAGCTGATGTAGACGCTCGCGTCACGCTCCCCCGTCAGGTCTTCGCGCAGCGCGTCGACCGCGGCGTCGAGATCAGCCGCGAGCGGCACGGGAACGAGGATCTCGGCGAACGTCTCGCGGCTGCGGATGGACGCATTGATGATCGGGTCGGAGGCGAGCTTGCTGTTCGGGACGACGAGACGGCGGCGGTCGACGGTGCGGATGAACGTGTAGGTGAGGCCGATCTCCTCGACGATGCCGTGCTCGCCGGCATAGCTGACCCGGTCGCCGATCCGAACCGGCTGGGTCATCGCGATCAGGATGCCCGCGATGAAGTTCCCGAGCGTCTGCTGCGACGCGAGGCCGATGATGACGCCGAGGATCGCCGACGAAGCGAGCAGCGCGCCGGCAACCGCGCGCACCTGGGGGATCACGAGCAGGGCCGAGAAGAGACCGACCGCGATGATCGTGGTGGTGATCGCGCGGCGAAGGACGCGATAGCGCGTCTCGATCTCCGGCGGCACCGCCTTCCGGGCCAGCCACCAGTCGACCAGTCGCGCCACGAGCATGACGATGAGCAGCACGACGGCAGCGATGACGATGCGGTGCCAGAAAGGCATCGCCGCCGGATTCGCCGCGAGGGCTGCGTTTCCTCAGTCGAGCGGCAGCGGCCGGCGGCCGGCGAAGCCGTCTTCCTCGCGGTGCCACCAGGCGATCTCGTCCTCGCCGAGCTGCCAGCAGAGGAGCACGGTCTCGCCCTCGTGCAGCGCAGGGAAGTCGACGAGACCGCTGTCGAGGTCCTTCACCTGCGCGCCGTGCTCCGTGATCTCGTCGACCAGGCGCGCGAGACGTCGGGCGACGGCGTCGACCTCCGCGGTCGCCTGGGCGAGCTCCGCCGGAGGGATGCCTCCGCCGTTGCCGCGGATCTTCGTCTCGAGCTCCTCCTGACGCTCGAGCGCCGCAGTGTGCTCCAGCCGGGTCGCGACGAGCTGCTCCACCAGCGGCCGGACGTGCTCGAGCTCGGCGTTCGCCTCCTCCGGCGTGAAGTGCCGCATGGCCGGAACCCTATGCTGCGCCGCGTGGACGCCGAAGCTGCCGAGCCCCGTCCACCACACCCGCTGTACGTCCGCCTCGCGGTCTGGGCCGCATTCGTCGGGGCGATCGCGCTCGTGAACTACGCGGCCCGCTTCAGCGGCGGAGGCGGCGGCAAGGGCTCCTCGCATCTGAGTGTCTACTCGTACTCGACGTTCGCCAGCGGGACGATCGTCTACGCCGTCTATCTCGGGATCGTTCTCCTGATCTGCATCGATCGCTTCGACCTGCTCGCGCTGCGGGCGCCGCCGAAGTGGGGGAAGGCGCTCGGCCTCGCTGCCGCCGTCGTAGCCGCGAACCTCGTGTGGGAGGGCGTCGTCTCGTACCTACCGCTTCCGGAGAGCCCCGGCAAGGAGCAGGGGATCACGAACGTCCACTGGGAGCCCGCGCACGCCGGCGCCTTCGCCGCCAACCTCTTCCTGTTCGCCGCGATCGCGCCGTTCGTCGAGGAGCTGGCCTTTCGCGGCGCCGGCCAGTCGCTGCTGCGCTTCCTCGGCCGCTGGCAGTCGATTCTCATCGTCGGCGTGGCCTTCGGCCTCTCGCACGGGTTGGTCGAGGCGCTCCTCGTGCTCGTCCCGTTCGGCATCGCGCTCGCCTGGCTGCGCGACCGGACGACCAGCGTCGTGCCCGGCATGTTCGTGCACGCGTTCTTCAACGCGTCGGCACTCGTCCTGATCGTCGCGAGGTAGCTAGTCCTCTTCGTCGCCGTTCTCGACGACGAACTGGTCCGGCGTGACGTCCTCGAGGAAGCTGCGGAAGCGCAGCACCTCGGCCTCGAGCTGCTCCTCGTCGACCTCCTCGCCCTCGAACTCGATCGCCGACTCGGCGATCACGTCGTCGGCAGCGAAGATCGGAGCCTCTGCGCGGATGGCAAGCGCGATCGCGTCGGACGGGCGGGAGTCGACCTCGATCTCCTGGCCGTCCTGGATGACGGTGATCTGCGCATAGAACGTGTTCTCGCGCAGCTCGGTGACCGTGATGCGGCTGATCGACGCGCCGAGCTGCTCGAGCATGTCGCTCACGAGGTCGTGCGTCATCGGCCGCACGGACGTCTGGCTCTGCAGCTTCATGAGAATCGCGGCGGCCTCCGGATGGCCGATCCAGATCGGGAGGAACTTGTTCCCGTCAGAGGTCTTCAGCAGAACGATCGGCTGCTTGCCGACCAGATCGAAGCTGACTCCGTAGATGAGCATCTCTTGCATCCGCGGCAACCTCGTCTCGAATATAGCTCAGCCACCGGGACCGAAAACCCGGCGTATCCCCGGTCCGGCGGGTGGCGTTGGACACACGTGCGCCCGCTTTGGCTGGACGACATCGAGTCCCTGGAGGCGATCTCGCAGAACGAGGACGCCCGCCGGATCTTTCTCCGGATGGCCGCGCTGTCGCAAACGGGACGCACGCCGAGCTTCGTCGTCGAGGTCGCGCTGGACGGGGACCTGGACGCGGTGACCAAGGGCCGGCTGGTCGAGCTCGCCCAGGACGAGTCGTTCCTGCTGGCGGTCGAGGAGTACCTCGTCCGCACCCATCGCCTGCACTAGCTACGACCGCGGAGAGATGGGCGATCCTGGATTCGAACCAGGGACCTCCGCCTTATCAGAGCGGCGCTCTAACCAGCTGAGCTAATCGCCCCCAACTAACCGGAACTGCGGGGATCGATTGTAGCCGCGACGACCTCGAGCGCCTCCGCCAGCTCGGCGAGGTCGTGCTCGTCGCCGAACGGGAGCTCGACGCGTCCGGGAACGACACGCGCGTGCCTGCCGGTCAGCTGTTCGACCGCGCTGCGCACCCGGTCGGCGAGCGCCGGGTCGACCGGCGCCGAACGAGTCCGCGGCCGCTGCCGCGCGCCGGCCCACTTCGCCCGCTGCTCGGCCGCGCGCACCGAGAGCCCTCGGCGCACGATCTCGCGTGCGAGCCGGCGCCGGCCCTCGTGGTCGGGGACAGCGAGGACCGCCCGGGCATGTCCCTCCGTGAGTTGCCCGCGCTCGACCATCCCGAGCACGTCGTCGGGCAGCTCGAGCAGGCGGATCCGGTTGGAGACGGAAGGCTTGGAGCGGCCGACCCGCTCCGCAACCTCGCCCAGCGAGAGCGAGAACTCGTCGATCAGCACGGCGTAGGCGCGAGCCTCTTCGATCGGCGTCAGCTGTTCGCGGGCCACGTTCTCCACGAGACCGAGCAGGAGCGTCTCGCGGTCGTCGGCGGTACGTACGACGGCGGGAACCGTCTCGCGGCCGGCCTCCCGCGCCGCCCGCCAGCGGCGCTCGCCCGCCACGATCTCGTAGCCGCCCACGCCGCGCGGCCGCACGAGCAGCGGCTGGATCACGCCCTGGCGCCGCACCGACTCCGCAAGCCCCGAGGCGGCCTCGGGCTCGAAGCGGCGCCGCGGCTGGCGCGGGTTCGGATGGATCGCGTCGACCGGGATCTCGAGCAGCTCGCTCGGGACCGGATGGCCTCCGATCAGGACCTCGAGGCCACGGCCGAGGCCCCGCCGTTGTGGGGAGGACTCAGGCGCGCTCGACAAGCTCCATCGCCACCTTCCAGTAGGCGTCGGCTCCGGCGGAGCGACGGTCGTAGGCAATTGCGGGCAGTCCGTGGCTCGGGGCTTCGGCGAGGCGCACCGAGCGCGGGACGGAGGTGCGGAAGACGAGGTCGCCGAAGTGCCGCCGCACTTCCTCCTCGACCTGATGCGCGAGACGTGTGCGGCCGTCGACCATCGTGAGCAGCAGGCCGCCGATGCCGAGGCTCGGATTGAGACGTCGCCGGATCAGCTCGACCGAGTGGAGGAGCTGGGTCAGCCCCTCGAGCGCGTAGTACTCCGCCTGGACCGGCACGAGCACGCGGTCGGATGCGGCGAGCGCATTGACCGTGAGCGGCCCGAGCGACGGCGGGCAATCGAGGAAGACGAAGTCGTAGCGGTCGGTGCCGGAGGCGAGAGCCTGGGCGAGATACCGCTCGCCGTCGGAGCGGCCCGAGAGCTCGACCACGGCGCCGGCGAGATCCGGCTTCGCGGGGACGAGGTCGAGGTTCGCGAACGCGGTCGGGTGGACGAGCTCGGCCAGCGGCGCGCCGTCGAGGAGGTCGTAGCTCGAGGTCCCGTTGGCGCGCATCCCCAGCCCCGAGGTCGCGTTCGCCTGCGGATCGAGGTCGATCACGAGCGAGCGCTCACCGGCCTCCGCAAGGCAGGCGGCGAGATTGACGGCGGTGGTGGTCTTGCCGACCCCACCTTTTTGATTCGCGAGGGCGTAGATACGGCTCATGGCCGCAGCCATTGTCGCTAGGCCAGCGGACGCTTCTTCGCGACGCCGACTCGGCGCGGGAACCTGGGCGGGGTCGGCGCGACCTTGGGCAGGACGGCGAGGCCGTCATACAACTCCGGGATGCCGCCGCCGAGGTGAGCGGAGACTCTCCCGAGCCTCGGCACGTCGGCGCTCACTCCGAGCCAGAGGATCGCTGCGCCGCCGACCCGGACGAGCGGCAGACACCACTCCGCCGCGGTGGC
>Ga0070711_100002233_pt1 | contig 10987 bp, 8 predicted proteins | sample LARL53metaG_FD_65452 | JGI IMG/M metagenome (GOLD analysis project Ga0070711, IMG submission 65452) | Corn, switchgrass and miscanthus rhizosphere microbial communities from Kellogg Biological Station, Michigan, USA - LAR L5-3 metaG | ecosystem: Host-associated > Plants > Roots > Rhizosphere ... | reverse complement strand
GTGGTCGAGGCGGGACTGGCGCAACGCTCGCAAGGCGCGCCCATGTGGTCGGTGCAGGTGATTGATCCCGAGAAGGGGCAGGGGTTCTACTATCAGATCGATGCCAATAGCGGACAAGTGCTGGATCGTGGACAGACGGGCGGATTGCAAGAACGGATCACACGGTAAACCATTCAAACGGAGGCTGCCCCCTCCTACCCTTTAATCGTCCGTCCCCACGCCACGTCCATGGTATCGCTTCCGAAGGTGGCCACGGTGGAGCCCCAGAGATAGGAGAACTGCTGATGACCTCCGCTCATAGGTGTCGGGATGGCGACCCACCATTTGGTCGAGTGCATCAACATCACGCCGTTCTTCGTATCCACATCTATCCCTTCACATTGATCAATCCGCTGGAAGGCGACCTCCCCGCCACTGGCATAGAAGTCCCCCGTCACACGACATTTTGCGGCTGGCTCAATAAACGCGAGAGCGAGCAGGAGCAGCTGGATGATCATGGCGGGACTCCTTTCATAGATCGACGTTTGAGCATGGCCTTGACTTGATTGGTCTGACCGCTTTTCGATTGGCGGCGTTTCTTGCGCGTGCAGAGCAGAAAGTCGGGCGTGGGCAGTTTGATTTTAGGTAATGGCATAGCTGGCCGCTTTCTTAATCTGTTGGGCGCGCGGGAGAGGAGTTAAGGGATGGATACGTCGAGCGAAGATTTTGGCAAGGCCGTGTGTCATGGCGTCGCCCACGTGCGAGTGCATATTCTTTTCGGGCTCTTCTTTCAGCACGAGTCCGGAGGGGGCCACGCGGTAGCAATACCCTCCGGCCAGTGCGGCACGTACACGATTAAATGGTTGCCCTTCGGTGGTGTGAGGTGAGAGTTGGAAAAATGGCTGACCGTTCACCATGCGCGACAACGCGTCTTTCAGCGAGTCCCGACGCGGCTCCCAGTATTTCTCCCCCTTCTCAAAACTTCCGCCAAGCACGTCATAAATGACCTTGCTCGCGGTATGCTCACTGTCCGACTGCTCGCGGTTATCCAGCGACGGATCGCCGATATCACGCCAGCTGGTGATCCGGGGCCGTCCGGTCGCCTGATCACGATACGGGCGGGTATTGAACAGCGGCACCAGGAAGTTCTCGCAGAGCTGCCGCATCCCCATGCCCTCGCCCGTGAGGCTGTCAACCACGTGCAGGTTCCCGAGCGGGGTGAGCTGGCAGACGACACAGGACGGATTGAGGCCGCCGTCCCAAAACCGGAGCATCTGCACGCCAGGAATGGGATCAAGGCGTTTCGCCGCGATATGAAAGTCCTCATTGAACTCGGGTGTGATGGCCAAACCAGGATAGACGCGGGCTTCTCGCCCCTCGACGAACCGAGCGTAGAGATCAGGCCGATGGCGGTAGGCTTCTTTGACTGCCAGCCGATCGATGTTAGACAGGTGCGGGTTCTCCCCCGGCTTGATCCGAAAAATGGCGGTGTCGTTGATGGGCCGGATACGCTCTTTGGTTGTCCAGTGATCTTCATCAGCTGGGTTCATGATGACTTGCAAGCGTTTTGGGGTGAGCCCGCCGCGAATCCGCTGTACGCATACCATAAAGACTTCATGCCGCATCCCAGCGTTGCCAGCGGAGAGAATCGGCGCGGGCTCTTCGATCCAAATGCCGTCATATTCCGCGCCTTGAATTTTATTCAAACTGGCGAGATCGTCCATGCCGAACATGGAGATGTGGAGTCCTGGGGCGATGCCGACCGAGTTGTCTTTACCAAATTTAAAAACGCCGGGGTACGCCTTTTCGATCGATGGGATGGTGTTGCGTTCGATGTTGATATGGGAATCGCGGACCAGGCACCAACGCGTTGTCGTATGCTTGGGGTCCGCTTGGAGGCAACGCTGGGCGTGGATGAACATGGCCGCGACGCCTGCGAAGGTCTTGCCTTCCCCGGCGGGGCCGACCAGCCAGTTGTACCGTGCTTTACTGTCGACGAATTGGTATTGCGTCTGACTGAGCTGAAGGTTTAGTTCCAGAGGACACGGACTACTTTCTCGCCTGGCTCCGACTCACTTTACTCTCGTGCACGTAGAGCGTGCCTTTCACGCCGATTGCTGCAATGATGTACCACGGCTCCCACTTCCCGGAGGCCATCAACTCGGCACTGACTGCCGTGACCTTCCCGTGCCGCACCTTGCCGTGGTTATTGGTGGTGGTGACCGTGGCGCCCACCGGGATCACGGGTTTGAGGTTGTCTGTCATCTGCTCATCCTCCCAACAACGCGAATCGCCGCACAGGTGACTCATGGCCGCACGGTCGGCATCCCCGTATGCCCCACAAACACTTGCAAGAGCCAAATTACCGCGATCACAATGGCCACTATATTGATGATTTTCTTGATGTTGGGTTCGATGATGTCGATGGCATTGACGCCCCAGAGCACCACGCCCAAGATCAGTAGCGGCACCAGGATCGCGATGAGATTCATTCTGCTTCCTCCTTGGTAATGGTGGCAATCGCCAACCGAATCGAAAAGAGTTCCGGCGGCGTGAGATGTCCCGACATGGAGAGTAGCTCCATCTGCCCTTGAAATCCACAGACCGTGCAGTAGAGCGACCCATCCACCACATCCCAGAAGCACGACGGATCATCCTCTTCCTCGCGCGGATGCTGCGGGCAGTAGGCTTGATAACTGCGGTCACTACAGCGAATGAAGTGCAGGTTGGTCATGGCACCAAGCCTGCGTCGCGCGAGGGGGTATACTTGCTCGACCCACCCTTGGACTTTTTCGGATTGGTATGCGGCGCCGTCTCTTCCCAGCGTGCCCGGAGGTCTGCCGCTTTCATGCGATGTTCGGCGGCAATCCGATCGCGCTCTTCCGGATCTTTGCTCTCGCGATACTTATCTTCCAGGTTATTGATGAGCTTCAATTGCAGGCCGTCACCTGAATTGCTTTCGCGAATGCCGCGCCCCTTGGCGCGCTTGTGAATGTACTGCGCATCCATGCTGGCCCAGACCGGATCAGCCGACCCCATCCCGAGCGCTTGCAGTCCAGTCATCCCTGGCTTATCGTCCCGCCCAATATCGGAGAGCGCTTCCGCGTAGAGCCCGGCATAGCCAAATTGCCGCTTAATGAAATGGTCGGTGTAGCGGGGATCGATCGCCACGCCCGACTTCATGAGCGTGTCCGTAATGGTCTTGCTCAAACGTGAGGCGCTCTTGGCGCCCTTGCGTAGATCGAGATCTAAGTCCTCTTCATTGCTGGGTACAATATGGCGACTGCGAAAATGATCCCAGTTATTGATACTCTCGGCCACACCAGGCAGTAACGGGATTGAAGCAAAGACCGATTCATCAACCGGGAACATCGCCTTCGCCAGTGCGCCAGGGAATCCCTCGTAAGCGTGCGAGACGTCTTTCCCGCCAAAGGCCACGTCGAGGCCTTGTGCCACGCCTGCCGCTACCACGCCATGCTCAAACGGCATCGGATAGGAGAGCCACTGATCCTTGCCGAGCTTCCAGTTCATGAACATATACTTGCGATACGCTGGCTCTTGGTTCAGTTCATCGTTGTCGCCCATCATGTAGTTATAGGCTTTGTTCGCCAGCACTGGCAGGAGCGCATATTTCATCCATTGCATGGAGGCGAGTTTCGGGTTGTCGCTAAACGCCTGTCCTGATCGCGCCACGCCACGCACTCCGGCAGCGGTAAATGGGACATACTTATTGACCATGCGGATCGTGTGGCCCACTTGGGCAAAATCGAGAATGCCACGGGTCTCCTTGGAGGCTTTCACCATGGCGCTCATCTCGTCGGCGCCGTTCTTGATCTGGTCTGCATAGACCGCGCGATACTCGGCCAGCCGTCCCGCCGTCTCGCCCATCTGCATAAAGTCGTGTACGGCGGTTCCCATGCGGGCCGGATCGAGCAAGAGAAATCGCTTGTCGCGTGCCGTCTCGCGGATGACCCGCTCCATCACTTTGTGATAGGACTGCCGGTCCTTATAGAAATACCCGGACTGCGCCCCACCAGACTGTGCCAGCTCCCCAAGTTCAACGTGCGCCCGGTTCATCCCCGCCGTCTTCCAGGCATCCGGCAGAAACCGATCGCCCAGGACATCTTTGAGTGCCGGGAACGATGAGAGCGGGTGGGAGCCGACCGTGCTGACGATCGCACGCTGCGGCATATCCCGCAGAAAGTTCCGGATCTGAAACGGGGGCGAATTGACGATCAGTTTCTGCATGATCCGTGCGGGAATCGTCGAGAGGCCGGGGGCGATAAATTCCAGCTCTTTCGTGCGCGTGAGCGCTTCGAACACCTCGGGGTGGAGCTGCCAATATTCCGGCTCGCCGTCCCGAAAGACCGTGATGGTGTTGTCCATCTTGTCGGGCTTGCCCTTGCCTAAGTATTTCTCGCCGACCTCCGCCAACGCTCGCACTTTATCTTTGCTGTGCATGGGGCGCGGCACATCCAGGAGGTCCACGAAGTCGCGCATCACTTCATTGCGGTCGGATTCTTTTTGGATTCGATAGGTCGACTCTAAGAGCGAGTCGTAGGGATTGTGAATCTGCTTGGTCGAGCCTTTGAGCTTATGGACGGGCGTGCGCGGCGTGCCTAACTCACCACTGCCAGCACCGAACTGACCGACAATCGGTTCATCCGGTGAGATTTCAGCCAGTCGCTGCATGGCCACGTAATACTGATTGCTATCCTTGATCGCCTGATAGACCTTGGGCGACATGCGGCCCTTGGCGACTAGGGTTTGCAGCCCCGCGTCCGCCCACTCGCGATACTTGTCCGCGTAATGCTCAATCTCGGCGCGTTCCGCAGGTGGCAACGCCTGATGCTCCGCCAGGCGCTTGTTCACGACATCGCTACTGATATTGACGTCCGTCCCCCAGCGCATAATCTCGTGACCGAGCTGCCCGGCCTTCTCGACGGAGCGTTGCGCGAACATGTACGTGATGACGTTTTGCATCTTGCCGGTAATTTCGGTGGTGTCGGCGCCTGGCGGAATCACATCTTTCAAGGGTCCACTAGAGCGATAGTCCGGCGAGGAACTGGGAGTATTGGGTCGTACCTGCCCGTTATTGACCGTGTCGTCCATCTTGGCGTGCCCGCCATGGAGCAGAGGCATGAGCAGTTCGGGGTCATCTTTCGCTAGGACTTGTTTCTCGCCCACCCGTTTGGCGAACTCAATGGCCTTTTTGAACGGCTGCAAATCGTCCGTGATCTCCCGCTTCCAGTGATCATAGGCGGTCAGCTGGAAGGAATTTGGATCGCCCTTCAGGTTGAGGAGATTGCTTTTCGGCGGCTCCCATTCGACATTGGCCATCATGATGTCGTGCGCCGACGCGTTCACAAATGCGCGCATGTCCGCGCCGTAGCGATTCATGGTCGTGAGACTTTTTTCCGGCAACATGCCGAGCGCGTAGGCCGTAAATTGTGGCGCGTGCGCTTCAGTGGCTTTCGGATTGATCAGGTAGGAGCGAAACCATTCGGCCACGCCTTCGGCCCGGTGATAGGCCAGTTTCTGAAGCGGGGAGAGGCCGTCTGGTGGCTGGCTCGCGCGTCCGCCATCCCAGAATGGCTTCAGTTCATTATCGAACGGCGTCTGTCGCGGCTGATTGGCCCACGGCTGAATGATGCCCAACTTATCATCTTGTGCATGGCCGACTACTTCGTGGGCGACCGCGCCCAGATCGTTCATGCTGCTCACGCGGGTGCCGCCAGTCGACGGATGATAGTAGCCGCCTGCGCCCTTGGGGGTGCCGCCAAAGCGCAAGGGAATATCGATCCCTTCGTGGAGACGCTTGATCACATCACGCAAATTGTCCGGCTTAACATTGCCTTCCATGGGGGCAGGCTGGACGTTCGCAATGTGCTGCCGTTGGAGCGGCTTAAGCAGCTGGTCGACAGTTTGATTCTGTGGACCAGCAGGAGGTCCAGGTCGCGTGATCGGCTGCCCGGCACTGGCCAGTTGTCGGTCACGTGGCGTGACGACGGGCTCTGATTCGGCCAGCGTCTGCTGCACCTCGGCTGGTGACATGGCGGCGATGGCTTCCGGGGTATAGCCTGCCTGTGCCAGCGCGTCATCTTGCGCCTTGGTCACAAATTGCGGCTCCGGCCCACGCGCCAGCGCGCCCGTCATCTGTCCACGTGCGTCCGCTTCTTCCTGTGGCGTCATCCTCCGGTCAGCATGGATCGTGATCGGGTCCATGGTAATTTCGTCGGTCGGCGGCGGCGTTCCCTTCAGGGGAACTTCCGGCTCGGTTCCCCTTAAGGGAACTTCCTGCTCGCTTCCACGTGGAGCCGTGCTCATTTGTGGTTGTGCTTCAACGGGTTGTGGGGCCTCCGCCGTGGGCGGAGGGGGTGTCTGCGCGACCGTTTCCGGCGACGCGGATTCGCCCTGGACGCCCGACGGCTTCGGCGTGGGTGGCGCACCAGACAGATCGCTGGTGACCGCCTTGGATTTCAGGACCGACGGCACCGGCATCTTGCTCTCGGCGGTGAGAGCAGGCTGATCACTCAGTTTCTTGTTGGGTGGCGCCTGGTCCTCCACCCGGAAGGGATCTTGTTCGATCTTCGCGCGGGTCTGTCCGATCCCCATGGCTGTCCCGATGACGGCGCTCACGACGGCGTTGGCGTTCGCCCCTTCGAATCCTGCCGCTGTAAAGAGTTCACGATTGTCATTCCAGAGGGAATTGGCCATCTGATTGAGCGCTCCGGACTGCACCATCTGGGTCACCCAACCCGTTGCGGCGGCGACGCCCCCTGCCAGAACCGCCTTCTTAAATGTGCCCCCGCTGGCTTTGTCGATGGCAGCGAGTGCGGACCCAAACGGAATGGCGTTCGTGGCGCCCAAGACTTGCCCAAACATCATGGCGGTGGCTTGCGTGGTCTGGTCCGCCCCAGCCTCTTGCGCGGCCTGCTGTGCTCCGGCCCCGGTCGTAATCGCAGGAATGATGGCGCTACTGGCGATCATGCGCCCGGCATTGCCGATTCCGGCCTGCATAAAGGCCAGCCCGGCGCCAAAGGCACGAGGCACCGCACCCAGCCAAAACTTACCCTGCAAGTCTTTGTTCTCAGGGAAGTGCAGCTTGGCAAATTGTTCGATCGCCGTCCCGGCTTTATAGGTCGCATAGTCGTCGAGATCGCCGCCGCTCTTCGCGAAGGTTTCGTTGATCACCTGGGCGGTAATGCCGATATCTTTAATCGCTTCGCCGGTTGTACTCAGATAGCCCTGCGCCACGGTATTGAGCACATGGCTCACGACGTCACCGACGCCCATCTTAGGAGCAGGCTGCTGTGGAGAAGGTGTGGAAACAGGGGCCGGTCCCGCGCCTGGTATGGGTTCAGCCTGTGGAGGAGCCGACAAGGATGGGGGCGGGCCGGACTCCATCGGCGAGTACGGCTCTCGCGGCGCATTCGGCTGCTGCACTCGGCCCGTGACGCCGGGAACGTAGGCTTGCGTTTCCGTCGGCCACTGTTTGCCCGCGTCCACATTCCCAGGACCAAAATTATAGGCGGCGAGCGCCTTCTTCGTGTCGCCGCCGTAGCGATCGATGAGCTGTTTCAGATACCTCGCGCCGCCGTTGATATTGTCCGCCGGATCGAACGGATTGGTGACGCCCATATCCCTCTGGGTTCCCGGCATCAATTGGAGGAGCCCCTGTGCGCCCCTCTTGGAGACGATATTCGGATCGCCACCGGACTCCCGTTGCATGACCGCGCCCAGAAGCCCAGGCGGGAGTTCATAGCGGGACTCCGCCTCCGCGACCAAGCTATCGTATCGCCCACCACCCCGCCGTGGCGGCGTGACGCCTTGAGGGGCGTTGGGGGTGGCGACCCCGTCATCTTCGATCCGTTCCCGGTCTGGGGTGACGTCTTGTTGCGGCTGTTGCGGCTGTTGCGCTTGTACGGGTGGAGGCGCCTGGCGCTCATTCTGCCAGTGCTCTTTCATCCATCCCCGCTCGGGAAACTGGGGTTTCGGGGGCGGCTGCGGTGGATACTGCTCGGGCGGAAACTGCGCCTCGCCAAATTCCGGCAGGGGGACATGGCGCTGCCGCTTGCCCTGGTAATCCGCCTTCATGTCATAGGGTTGCCCAAAGGCTTCCGGTAGGTAAGTCCAGCGGCCTTCCGATTCGACCGACCCTGCCGCCTTGAGCGCGTCACGCTCTTCGCCAGGCGGAAGCGTCTCAGCCTCCTTGGTCTTCTTCAATCCTCGCTGCGAGCGGTCGATATAGCCGCGTAGATCGCCCACGCCACCTTGCGACTTGGGCGTCTTGCCTTGCCACACGGGCTCCGGTTCGCGTGGACGACGGACAGGCTCGGGGGGTGGTGGCGCGTCCCGCTGTGTCGGCATGTCAAAGCCAAGGGAGGGCTGCTGGGGCGACGCCTGCCGTGGCTCTGGCTCACGGTAGACGGGCTCTGGCGGTGGCTCTTGCTCTGGCGGCGGAGGCGGAGGCGCTTGCGCCTCTTTCATCCGCCGCTTGAGATCGGTATACCAATCGTCCATTAGTAGGGCTTGTAGCCTCCGTAGTTCTTGGACTGCGGGATACGCGGGGCGTGCGGACGGTAACTCGGAGACTGGCGTGGCATCTGCTCACTGGGGAAGCGTTCTCGGAGCAGTTCCGCCCCACCGTGATGCCGCTCTGACTCTTTGGGGTTGCCGAGATAATCGATCGCGGCGCCCAACATGGGCGGCTGTTGCCCTTGTGCGCCAGGGTAGCCCAGCGAGGTATCGCGTATGATGCGACCCTTCTGCTCTTCAATCATGCCTTCTGGGTGGCCTTGATAGCCGCCCAGCTGCTCTAGGGCTTGCACGTCCGGCTCAGTCTCCGCCATCATGGCTTCCTTCTCGCCGGGCCGCCAATCCTTATTGGCATCGCGCGTCTGCATGATGGCATCCTTCTTTTTCAGCCTATCGATCAACTTGAGCTTCTCTTGCTGCATCTGATCGTAGCCGTACATCCGTGAGGTCCGCTGTTTATGGGTGACGTTTTGCTCTATTGCCCCACGTCCTTGTCGCATCGCTCCGGCTCCCTGTCCGCCGTACCCCGCTGTGGCTCCGCCTTGATTGTCCATTCTGATATCCTCCGGTGGTTCTTGTCCGCTGACTGCCGTGCTGTACGCGTCGGGATGGACGCGGCCTTGTCGCTGTGGTGTGCCGCGAAATTCGCGATACGGGTTCTCGCCTTCTGGCTGTCCGTAGGGCGACGGCTGCCGCCCGCTCGGATTGCCACGTGGGATAGGCGATCTCCGCATCATCTCCGACATCCGACTGTCCTCGCTCTGTACGCCGGGTCCGCCATAGCCGCCCGTGGCCCCGCCTTGGGAGTCGCGTCGAATATCCCGACGTGGCTCTTGTCCGTGCACGCCTGTATTGTAGGGTTCCTCGTATGGGTTCCCTGGCAATGAGCTGACCTCCCAGGGTTCCGCCCCCTCGTTATCCGTCGCTTCATTGGCTTCGTTTTCGACGGGCGTACTGAGCTGGCGCATTCGCTGGGAATAGGATTGCGGCTCTTGGCCTTGCCCAGTCATCGGCATCTGCGGTGCCATCGACGCGGGCGCGCTGGACATCGGTCCTGGTGGCTGCATGGGCGTACCGCTGCCTTCTGGACCCTGCGGCCCCTGTTGCTGCCGCTGCGCCTGATCCTCTAGGAATTTCTGGTGGCGCTCGTAGTACGACTGCTGCCGATCGAACATATCGCTCTGGCGATCGTTGTTGAGATCCGTCCGCAGGTCGCGGTCGCGCTGCCGCTTCAATTGCAAGCCCATCATCATGCCCTGCGTGATCCCGCTCGCCGCACCCCCTAACATCGATCCTTGTCCACTGGGATAGCCACCACTCATAGTCGTTTCTCCTTTTTAGCTCACCATATGCCGGAGCGCATTGGCGCCGACGTGTAAGACCCCGTCGTCATCTTCCGCGACGGCATCGGGCCGCTTCTGCTCGATCTCTTGTGCGATCGGGCCGATCCGGAGCCGCTTCTCGGGATCGCGTTTTTCCGTATACGTATAAAATTTCACGCCCTTATGGGAGAAGAGCGGCATGATGTCGTCTTTTTCCCGCTCGTCACTCATCATGTAGGCCATCGCGGCCAGAGTGGCGACGGACGAGAGGCCACTTGAAGTGGACCCGGCGTTCGCCTGCTGCTGGCTTTGCTGCATATTGTTGCCCTGCTGTTGCAAGCCCAACCGACCCGCCTCATCCGCGTTCCGCTGGTTGGCGAGCAGGCCCGCGTTGTACTGATTCTGGCTCATTTGGAATTGCTGGTTCCACTGCCTTTGCCCTAGATCAAAATTCGACGCGAATTGATTCTGCGCCAGCTGCTGCCCGCTACTTTGGAGTTGTAGCCCCGTGCGCTGCGCGGATTGCCCGCGTAAGCTGGCCTGCACCCCGACGCCAGTCGTCAGCGCGGCCTGCCGGGCATTAAAGCGCTGGCCCGCTTCGGCGGCATCGCGAAACGCCTGCCCCTGTTGGCCGACCGTACTATTCTCCCAGGCCGGGCCGTTATTGCGCGCCTGGCCTTCATTGAACTGATTGCGCTGATTCTTAATCGCCCATTCGACGTTCGGGTCCACCCCAAAGCCGGTATCGTTCGACAGGCCGCGATCCACGTAGGCATCGGCCTTGGCGAGCGTGCCAGGATTGACGTCGGCATAGGTGGGCTCGGGAATGTTGACACGGTCGTAGTTGACCTGTGCAGGCGTGTTAATCAAGCCCGCCGAGATCCACGGCGAGATATTGCCGCCGACCGCCGTCGACTGTGCCCCGCCCATGATCTCGCCGCTGGCGCCTTGCCCAATCGGCTGCGCGGCGGGTCGATTTTGCGCCGCCGTGGCCGCCGCTTCGACGCCACCCGAACCCGGCGGCGTAAACATGCGACTGACCGCTTTCCCGATATTGGCGCCCGTCAGGCGTGGCGCGATTGGCCCGCGTGGGACGACATCACAATACGTAGTCATGCGATCTTCCTTTCACGGCGGCGCCGATGGCC
>Ga0070711_100002232_pt1 | contig 10987 bp, 9 predicted proteins | sample LARL53metaG_FD_65452 | JGI IMG/M metagenome (GOLD analysis project Ga0070711, IMG submission 65452) | Corn, switchgrass and miscanthus rhizosphere microbial communities from Kellogg Biological Station, Michigan, USA - LAR L5-3 metaG | ecosystem: Host-associated > Plants > Roots > Rhizosphere ... | reverse complement strand
GAGAGCTGGCGCGGGTCTAGTGGTCACGACCGAAAGTTCGCCCAGGTCTGCCGGGCCCAGATGGCACCTCGCGGCGTTGTCCTCGTCGTCCATACCCACGGGTATGGCCTCCTCGTCCGCCTTGCGATGCATCCATCTGATCTCCGGCATCCCCCGAACAACTTCCGGTCGTGACCACTAGTCAGCCGGTGCCGTACCCGGCGCACTGGGAGGCCGATGTAGTAGCGGCCGACGGCGGCACGTTGCACCTGCGGCCGATCACTCCGGAGGATGCCGACGCGATCGTCGCGTTCCATGACCGGCTGTCGGTCCGAACCCGGTATCTGCGGTACTTCTCGGCGCATCCGCGCATTTCCGAGAAGGAGCTGTACGGGTACACCCACGTCGATCACCACGACCGGGTCGCGTTCGTCGCTCTGCTGGGCGAGAACATCGTTGCGGTCGGCCGGTACGAACGAGAGCCCGGTACTGACGAGGCTGAGGTCGCATTCGTAGTAGCCGACGAACATCAGGGCCGGGGGATCGGCTCGGTGCTGCTGGAACACCTGGCCGCCGCCGCCCAGGAGAGCGGTCTGTCTCGGTTCGTTGCGGTCGTGCTCATCGAGAACCAGACGATGCTGCGGGTGTTTCGCGACGCCGGTTACGAGGTCCGCCGGAGCTTCGACGCCGGCGAAGTGCACCTGGAGTTTGACGTCCGTTCGACCCCGCTCACCGAGTCGGTCATGCGCGAGCGGGAGCAGCGCGCTGACGCGCGGTCCATCGCGCGGTTGCTGTACCCGACCTCGGTCGCGGTCGTCGGCGCGAGCAGCCATGAGGGCAAGGTCGGCAACGCCGTCTTCCGGAATCTGCTGCGAGCCGGATTGCACGGCACGCTCTATCCGGTCAACCCCGATGTGCGCCACGTCCACGGCGTTCGGGCGTACCCGAGCGTTCTCGAGGTACCTGATCCGATCGAGCTTGCGGTCATCGCGGTGCCCTCGTCGGTCGTGCTCGACGTAGTCGAGCAGTGCGGGCGCAAGGGCGTCCACGGGCTCGTGGTCGTCAGCGGCGGCTTTGGCGAACGCGGCGATACCGCCGAGCGAGCGGCCGGCCGGATAGCCCAGCGCCACCTCGTCGAAACGGCGCGGGCACACGGTATGCGCGTTGTCGGGCCCAACTGCCTCGGCCTGGTCAACACCGATCCGGCGGTCCGACTGAACGCCACCCTCGCGCCCCGATTCCCCACTCACGGCCGAGCGGGCTTCTTCTGCCAGTCCGGCGCATTGGGTATCGCCGTGCTCGGAGAGGCTGCACGCCGCGGGCTCGGGGTGTCGACGTTCGTGTCAGCGGGGAACCGCTCCGATGTCTCCGGCAACGACCTGATGCAGTATTGGCAAACGGACGACGCGACGGATCTCGTCCTGCTGTACCTCGAGAGTTTCGGCAATCCGCGCAAGTTCGTCCGCGTGGCTCGACGGCTCGGTCGTCGCAAGCCCATCGTGGCGGTGAAGAGCGGCCGCGGTTCGATCGTTGCCGGGCTGCAGCACACGTCAGTCGACGTGCCCGAGGCGAGCGTCCAAGCCCTGTTCGAGGCGTCCGGCGTGATCCGGGTCGACACGCTCGGCGAGTTGTTCGACGTCGCGGTGCTGCTCGCGTCGCAACCGCTGCCACCAGGTGATCGAGTGGCCGTCGTCGGGAACTCGACCGCGCTCGCCGTGCTGGTCTCGGACGCATGTAACACCGAGGGACTGCAGCTCACCCGACTCGTCGACGTGGGTGTGGACACCTCGCCCGAGCAGCTCGGTGACGCCGTTCGCACCGCGATCGAGGCCGATGACGTTGACGCGGTCATTGCCGTGTTTGTGCCGCCGCTGCAACACATATCCGGTGAGCGGCATGCAGTCGCCCTCCGGGAAGCGGCGGCGGTGCGCCACGACAAAACAGTGCTGTCGACCTTTCTGGGGTTTGACGGAGTGCCGGCGGCGCTCGCTGCAGCGGGGGACTCCGCGCCAGCCTATGGCTCGGTGCCCTCGTACCCGTCGCCCGAACGAGCCGTGCGGTCGCTAGCCCGGGCGGTTCGATACGCGCGATGGCGGGCCCGCCCCGCTGACGTACCGCCAGACCTGGGTGGTGTGGACATCGCGGCCGGCCGGGCTGTGGTGGACACCGCGCTGGCCGATGCGCCCACTGGTCGCGCGCTCGATGATGACGAGACGGCGCGGCTGCTCGGCGCATACGGCGTCGCGGTGGTACCGGCCATGGCTGTCTCGGGGATCGGGGAGGCTCAGACGGCGCTTACGGACCTCGGTGTGCCGGTCGCGTTGCGGGCCGGAAATGCCGTGCGGCTCCACCTGCAGAATCCGGACGATCTGCGCGCGGCCTGGGATTCCCTGGACCTCGCTCCCCACGCGGCGGTCACTGTGCAGCAGATGGCTCCGCGGGGACGCGACGTGGTAATGGACCTACGGGACGATCGCTCGTTCGGGGCCGTGCTGTCATTCGGCGTGGGCGGCGTCGCGACCGAGCTCCTCGGCGATCGGGCATACGCGGTCGTGCCATTGACAGCCGCCGATGCCTCGGCGCTCATTTCCGGCCCGCGGGCGGCTCCGCTGCTGACGGGCTATGACGGTGAGCCGCCGGCCGACACGAGCACACTCGCCGAGCTGGCGCTGCGAGTCTCCGCCCTGTCTGACGAGTTGCCCGAAGTCGTTGAGCTCCGGCTGACAGGCGTCGCCGCCCCCTCCGGCGTGTCAGTCTTGTCGGCCGCGGCCCGCATAGCGCCGTCGGTGCCGCGAGCCGACGGCGGACCGCGCCGACTGCGCGGATTCTGACTCAGAGACCAGTTTCAGCTCGGACCCGGTCCGTGCGAGGCGAGTCCAGGCGGCCCGGGTTGGCGCAGGATCACGCGAGCTTGGTCTTGCAGCACGGTCCGGGCCAGTCGAGCGGCCTGCCCGTTCGTGATCTCGCCGCAGCCCCCCAAATTCCCGACGACCGTTGGCGCGTTCTTCCTCGCGGTGCTGGCGAGGATCACGGCGGTCGGGCCGAGATCGGCCGTGCAGGCGGTGGTGGGGGTCGGTAGCGGGCTGTCCTCGAGCCCGCGAGCGAGTTGCGCCGCGGCCGTGCCGGTGAGCCCAGTCGTTCCGGCGAGCTTCGGTGTTCCCACTTGGTACAGGCATATCCGGATGGCGGTGATCCCGTCCGGGAGGAGGCGCCCGGTGCTGGTGTTGGGCATCGCGATCGTCGGCGGCGTGCTGGGGCAAGCCAAGGCGCTTGGCGCAGCCGGTGGCAACTCGGCGCCTGGTCTTGCTGCGGGTGGCGCGGCGCCGGCCGCAGACGTCGGCAACGGTTGAGATCGGCCGGCCGCGGCGCTCGAGCTCGGGCTGTTCCCGGAGCGCAGCGAGAGTGCGGTGATGCCGCCGCCAATCACGATGACGACGGCCACGCTCGCGGCGATCGCCGCGGCCACCCGGCGCCGCGATCGTCGGGCAGCGCGCGCGGAGGCGATGATGAGGTCGGCGTTCGGCCGGTCCCCCTCTCCCTCCCGGAGCGCCGCTCGCAGTTGTTCTTCGTTCGGGCTCATGTCACAACCTCTTCGCGCGAGCGCTCATCGGTCGTTCGCTGCGCTCCTCGGCGCTGAGGCGCCTGCGATGCTCGCTCGCTCATGTCACAACCTCTTCGCGCGAGCGCTCATCGGTCGTTCGCTGCGCTCCTCGGCGCTGAGGCGCCTGCGATGCTCGCTCGCTCATGTCACACCGCTTTCGACCCGTAGCCGGGCCAGGGCTCGGGCGCACGTACTCTTCACCGTGCCAACCGCGACGCCAAGGGTGGTGGCCGTTTCCTCCTCGGACAGATCGCAGTAATAGCGCAGCACGATTGCTGCGCGCTCGCGTGCGTTCAACTCGCGCAGTAGCCGGCGTATCTCGTCACGTTCCTCGTACGCCGCAAACGCGGCGTCGGGCTGGCTCTCGTCAGGTAGGACGTCCGACGGTCGTTCGCCCCACCATCGCCTGCGCGTTGTGTCGATGTGACTGGTGACGAGGATGCGTCGTGCGTAAGCGAGCGGATCGGTGACCGTGTCCCACTTCAGGTACAGCTTCGTCAGCGCAGTCTGCACCAGATCTTCGCCCCGATGATGGTCGCCGGTCAGGAGGCGGGCGGCCTGCAGCAGCGTCGGACCATGCGTGTCGACGAACGTCCGGAACGTGGCATCGTCAGCCACTCGCACCTCCTCACGGTCTAGACGAGGTGGCGGTCCTCCGACGTTCCCAGGTGGCGCTTAGAGGGTGATCCACATCGCGCGATGGGGCAGCTCGTTCTCGACGAAGAGGTCACCCTCCGCGTGCCATCCGTTGGCGGCGTAGAAGCCGACTGCAGTCTCCCGCGCATGGCACCACAGTGATCGCCCGCCCGCCCCGGCGACGTAGTCCTGTGCCCCCTGCAGAACTGCTCGGCCGATGCCCTGACCGCGCCGGTCGGCTGCTGTCGCCATCGCACGCAGCCGCCACTGCGGTATGGGTAGCGCAACCGGCCACGGGAACAGGCTCGCGTACACGAAGCACGTTCCCAGCACCACGTGGGCATCGTCCAAGGCGCCGATGTGCACGGCATCGGGGATGTCGTCGCCGGGCAACGGATCGTCCGGACGGAGGGCCGGCCGCAGCACCGCCCGCCGGAGCGCCCGCGTCCGTGACGGATCGACTACCTCGACGAAGAATCCCACGAGACTCGTGCTCAGCTGGCGCGGCGACGGCCGCGCCGGGCCCGCAGATAGTCCGACACGACGTACTCACCAAGCCGTCCGCGCGACGGCATGAGCACCCGACCGCCGTTCCGCCGCCCGAGCTCGTGCATGAAGGCCACCAGGCGGGGCTCGTCGTCGAGCATGAAGACGTTGATCACTGCTCCGCGTCGGGTGCACCGCTCGACCTCAGCCAGCGTGGCGGCGATGGTTTCCCGAGTCGGGGGCCAGGCGAAGTCGGCGAATCCATCCGCGGCGATGTGCGCCGTCGGCTCACCATCAGTGATCACCATGATCACCGGTTCGGCGTTCCGGTGTTTGTCGATGTGCCGTCGGGCCAACATCAGGGCGTGCTGCAGGTTCGTGCCCTGGACCCGATCCCAGTCGTGGTCGATCAGTGCTCGGGGCGACATGACGCGGGCATAGTCGCTGAACCCGATGATCTCGATAGCGTCCTGCGGATATTTCGTCGTGACCAGCGCGTGTAATGCCATGGCTGTCGTCTTCGCCTCGCCCCACGTGCCGCGCAGCTCCATCGAATACGACATATCGACCAGCAGCGCGACCGCCGCGCAGCTGCGGCGCTCGGTCTCGACGACCTCGAAGTCTTCGGCTCGAACATGGATCCGACTGTCGTCCCGAACGTCGGCCGCGGTCCGCAGCACGGCGTTGCGAACGGTGCGGACGACGTCGAACGGCTGCTCGTCGCCGAACTGCCATTCGCGGCTCGCGCCCGTGATCTCGCCCGCGGCTCCTGCGTCGCGAACATCGTGGCCGCCTCGGCCCCGCGAGTCGAGTTGAGCGAAGACGCGTCGCAACGCGGTCGCGCCGAGTCGGCGCATCGCGCGCGGGGTCAGCTGAAGTCCCTGGCTCGTGCGTTGCAGGTAGCCCTGGTCCGAAAGCTCTCGCTCGATCCGTCGCAGCGCGGCGAGTTGGTCGGCGGCAGACCGGCCCAGGGCACGTTCGACCATCTCCTCGTCGATGTCGGCCAGGCTTGCCCCGGGATAGTCCTGCGACGACAGCTCGGTGAGTTCGTCGAGGTCGGCCAGCTCGGCCAGCGCGCCGGTCGCGTCTGCATAACCCATCGGTTGATCGCCGGTCATCCGCTCGCTGCCACCCCAGCCCAGGTCTGGGCGGGCCGCGCGCAGCGAACTTTGCAACCGGCCCATTTCCTCAGCCAGGCCGGCGTCGCGCAGCGCCTGGTCCATCAGCCCGGCCAGCTCTGCGCGCTGCTCCGGGGTCAGCGAGTCCAGTAGACGTTGCGTCGCGGCCGCCCGTCGCGCCAAGGAGTCCACCAGCTCCTCGAGATTGCGGGGATTGTCAGGAAAGAACGAGCCGTACTCCTGCATGAACTCGTCGAACTGCTCCTGCGTGTGTTGACCGCGCGCGTCCGCGTCGAGCATCTCGTTGAGCGCGTGCATCATCTCCCGGACCCGCGCAAGGTCCGCCGGAGTGGCCGACTGCATGGCGTCACGCAGTCCCGCGAACTGGGCGTCTAGTACCTCGCTGCGCAGCAGGTCTTGGATCTGCTGGTATTTCTCGCGTGCCTCGGGCGACCGCCATTGGTAGTCGGACAGAGCCCGCACCGCCCGTGAGGTGTCCTTCGGTAGCGCGTCCAGTTCGGCTTCGGCCATGCGGGCGCTGTCATCCGGATCCGGGAAGAGCGCCCTCCGCTCCTCGGCCACGGCCGCGTCGAGCAGCTCGCGCACTTGGTCGAGCGTGCCGTCCAACCGGTGATTGCGGCGTAGCTCACGAGCTCGGTTGCGCGCGGCCTGGCGCAACGCGTCGAGCCCATTGCGACCACCGGGGCCGAGCCGCATCAGCCGGTTCAGCGCACTGCGCGGTGACATGCCGGCGAGCACGTCGTCGCCAATGTCGTCAAGCGCTTGGCGGACGTCGAAGGGCGGCTCCAGCGGGTCAGGGCCGCCATGCCACGCTCCGTACCGAACCTGGCTCATCGGCCGTTCCGCCTGCGTACTCCATGATCTTGGAGATAGGGTCGCCAGCGGGCATCAAGTCCAAGATCACGAAAGATGGCCTTGCGATCACGAGCGATGGCAGGGCCGTCGCGAACAACGGCCGGCCGGTCGCAGCTAGGCACCGTATACCGTCCGGTGACCCGAGGTGTCTTTGGCGAGCCGCTTGTTCAAGTACAGCCCCTCGAGGGCGAACTCGACTACGGCGGCAGCGATCCCGACCACCGAGGGACCTTCGCCGATGCCCCCTGGCTCCAGCCGCTCCAGCAGGCCGGCCAAGCCGGGTACCGAACCGATCTGTTCGAGGAGGGACTCCGCCGAAACGGTGTCGCCGGTCTCGACGAGTAGGCCGCCGTCGAACCGCTCTTGCAGCGGCCGGAGGTCCAGCCCGGCCAGTCGGGCTCGGTAGGTCTCGGCAATCGCACGGCGTAGCAGGTGATCGAGCACCTCGAACTCCCGGCCTTCGTCGGCGTCGTCGAACTCGACCTTCCCGCGCGACGCGGGGATCACCGCCGGCAGGTCACATACCCGGGCCACAGCGACCGCCTCGCCGGCGATCGCCGCACGGCGCACTGCGGAAGCAGCGACCGTCTCGACCCCGGCGATGGCAAACCGGGCCGAAACGCCGGAGCGCTGATCAACTTGGGGCGCGTCGCGAACGGCCCGGGCAAAGCGCCCGATCACTTCGAGCAGGTGCTGCGGAACGAGCGGCGCGGAGTGGCTGGCGTCGTCCCAGAGAACTGCCGCCTCCTGCGCCACGAGAGCAAGCTCATCGTCGAGCGTCAGCGGATAGTGCGTCCGTACTTCAGCTCCGAAGCGGTCTTTGAGCGGCGTGATGATCCGACCGCGGTTGGTGTAGTCCTCCGGGTTAGCGCTCGCCACCATCAGCAGGTCGAGCGGCAGGCGGAGCTGGTAACCACGCACCTGGATATCGCGCTCCTCGAGCACGTTCAACAGGGCGACCTGGATGCGTTCGGCCAGATCAGGCAGCTCATTGACGGCGAAGATGCCACGGTTGGTGCGGGGCACGAGGCCGTAGTGGACCGTTTCGGGGTCGCCCAGCATCCGTCCCCCGGCCACTTTGATCGGATCGATGTCTCCGATGAGATCGCCGACCGACGTATCCGGTGTCGCCAGCTTTTCCCCATAGCGCTCGCTGCGATGCCGCCAGGTCACCGGCGCCGCCTCGCCGAGCTCCCCCACCAGCAATCGGCACCGGCCGCAGACCGGCGCGTAGGGATGGTCGTTGATCTCGCATCCCGAGATCACCGGTGTCCATTCGTCCAGCAACCCGACGAGGGTGCGGATCACTCGGGTCTTACCTTGTCCCCGTTCACCAAGCAACACGAGGTCGTGACCGGCGAGCAGTGCGCGCTCGATCTCCGGGCTGACGGTCTCGTCGAAGCCCACGATTCCCGGCAGGGAGGGTTCGCCCGCCGCGAGCCGATCGATGAGGTTCTGCCGTATTTCCGCCTTGACGGAGCGGTGCACGTGGCCGGTCGCGCGCAGGTCGCCCCGCGTCGCGACAGCGAGCAGCTCGGGGGGCAGAACGGGAGACGTCACATTTCGACGCTACGTCCCGAAGGAGCGATCCGGCTAGCGAGGGACCCGCACCGCGCTGCGCGTTCGCTATGAGGAGAGAAATCCCCGCGACGGGTGTCGTCACCCGCCGATACCGTTTGACCATGGATGTTGCGGTTCAGACCGAGGGATTGCGAAAGTCGTTCGGTTCCACGAAGGCTCTCGACGGGCTCGACCTCGCCGTGCCGGAAGGCACGATCCTCGGCCTGCTGGGTCCGAACGGCGCCGGAAAGACCACTGCGGTGCGGATCCTGACGACCTTGCTGATTCCTGACGCCGGCCGGGCCGTCGTGGCTGGTGTGGACGTCCTCGCCCAGCCCACCAAGGCGCGGCGGCTCATGGGTCTCACTGGGCAGTTCGCCGCTGTCGACGACTACCTCACCGGCCGGGAGAACCTGATCATGTTCGGCCGGCTGTATCACCTCAGCCGGGCGGAGGCCAAGCGACGGGCGGATGAGCTGCTTGAGCGCTTCGACCTTACGGACGCCGCCGGCCGATTGGCCAAGACGTACTCGGGCGGCATGCGTCGCCGGTTGGACATCGCCTCGTCGCTGGTCTCCCAGCCGCCAGTGCTTTTCCTGGACGAGCCGACTACCGGTCTGGATCCGCGCAGCCGGCTGGGCATGTGGCAGGTGATCGAGGATCTCGTTCGCGACGGCACGACGATGCTGCTGACCACCCAGTACCTCGAGGAAGCCGACCAATTGGCTCACTCGATTGCCGTCATCGACGCCGGACGGGTCATAGCCGAGGGAACGTCGAACGACCTCAAGGCTCAAGTGGGTGGCACCCGCCTGGTCCTGGTCATCGAGTCCACCCAGGACGTGGCCCGCGCCGTAGAGATCATGCGGAAGGTCGGCGACGGCACGGAGCCGACCCTGGAAGGGCTGACCGTATGCGTGCCAGTTACGGAGGGCGCGGGGGTGTTTGCCGAGGTCGTGCGGGACCTCGACGCCGCAAGCGTGCGAATTGCCGACCTCGGCCTGCGCCGCCCCACCCTGGACGACGTATTCCTCCGGTTGACCGGCCATTCGGCTGAGAGCGTGGATGAACCGCCAACCGACGACGACGGGGCGGCCAAGCCATGACCACCGTCCAGGCCGCCGTCCGCGAACACGCGGGGCGCCGAGGCACTATCTTCGGCGACGCCTGGGTGATGACGATTCGCCTGATCAAGCAGATCGTCCGGGTGCCTGACCTGCTGGTGTTCTCCATCGTACAGCCGGTGCTGTTCGTGCTGCTGTTCCGCTACGTGTTCGGTGGCTCCATCGATGTCGGCGGTTCCCAAGCGGACTACGTCGACTATTTGATGCCCGGGATCTTCGTGCAGACGTTGTTGTTCAATGGCGCGGCGACCGGAATCGGGATGGCCGACGACGTACAGAAGGGCCTGTTCGACCGCTTCCGCTCGCTGCCCATGTCTCGCGCCGCGATATTGTTGGGGCGGGCAATCTCCGATCTCATTCGGGCCACGCTGATCTTTCTGATCATGCTGGGCGTCGGTATTCTCACCGGGTTCCGTTTCAGCGGCGGATTCTGGGGCGCCATTGCCGGCACATTGGTGATGCTTGCGTTCACGTTCGCCTTCAGCTGGATCGGCATCCTCATCGGCCTCACGGTGAAGACTGTGGAGGCAGCGCAGTCTGGCGGCTTCATCTGGCTGTTTCCTTTGACGTTCGCAAGCTCTGCCTTCGTCCGCACGGACAGCATGCCGTCCTGGCTTCAGGGCTTCGCCAACATCAACCCGGTGACCGTACTGGTCAACAGCGTGCGCCGCTTCTATTTGTCCGACTCACTCTGTGAGCAGTTCGGTGTCCCCGCACTCGGCGGTCAGTTGCTACAGGCCACGGCATGGTTCTTCGGCATTTTGCTGGTGTTCGTGCCGTTGTGCATTCGCTCGCTGCGCCGGATGTCTCGCTGATCCAGATAGGCGAGTGACCGATGAGCAGGGTCCCCGCGAAAACGCGGAGCGTTTGTGCGGGGTGCATGTGCGGGGTCCCCGCGAAAACGGGCAGCGTTTATGAGGGGTGCAGGTGCGCTCGCGCGATGAGGAGATGGAGATGAGCGAGCGATCATCGGCCGACCGCGGAGGCGCGGGTGCAGGTGCGGGAAGTCGCGAGGCGATCGACTCGCTCGATGCCCGGTTGCTGCGTGAACTGACCGCGGATCCACGCATGGGCGTCCTCGAGATGTCCCGTCGGCTCGGCGTCGCTCGGGCCACCGCGCAAGCTCGCCTGGATCGGCTCGTCGCCCGCGGAGTCATTGCGAGCTTCGCTCCGCAGATCGACCCGGAGGCGCTCGGTTATCACGTGACCGCATTCGCCACGCTGGAGATCCGGCAGGGCAACGGCGCGTCCGTACTGCGCCATCTGGACACGATCCCCGAAGTGCTCGAAGTGCACACGATCACCGGTCAGGGCGACATGTTGTGCCGGCTCGTCGCGCGCTCCAATCCAGACCTGCAACGAGTGATCGACCGAGTCAATGCGAACGCCGACATCGTCCGTACGTCGACGGTGATCGCGATGGCCAACCCGGTGCCGCACCGGGTGTTGACACTTATCCAGCGGGCCGAAGACGGCTGAAACCGGTTGGGACCAAGGCCCGACCGACCCGTTTGGCCTCAGCCGGTAAACGGACGGGCCGAGAGCAACGTGACCTGCATGGTCTTGCCGGTCGGCGTGTCGTAGCTGACCGTCGCGCCCTCGCGGGC
>Ga0070711_100002231_pt1 | contig 10990 bp, 8 predicted proteins | sample LARL53metaG_FD_65452 | JGI IMG/M metagenome (GOLD analysis project Ga0070711, IMG submission 65452) | Corn, switchgrass and miscanthus rhizosphere microbial communities from Kellogg Biological Station, Michigan, USA - LAR L5-3 metaG | ecosystem: Host-associated > Plants > Roots > Rhizosphere ... | reverse complement strand
GCAGATGAAGATGTTCCTCACGCGGCTCGGCGTGAATAGCCAGGTCGTGGTAACGGGCGACAAGACGCAGATTGACCTCGTCACTCGCGAGGACTCGGGACTGGTGCAGGTCGAGCGGATTCTGCCGGGCATCGACGGCATCGCATTTCACTACCTGACCGAGGCCGACGTGGTCCGGCACCGGCTGGTGAAGGACATCATTCGCGCCTACGCCGTCGACCAGGCAGGCTGATGCCTGGCGCAGGTGAGTCGGAGGTGGCCGTGAGCGGCAATGCTGGCAGCCTGCCCATTGGGACGGTCCGGGTCGCCGTGCGCCATGTCCTGCGTCGCGAGCGGCGCGCGGCGCAAATCGCCGTGACGTTCATCGGCAAACGGCAGATGCGCCGTCTCAATGCCCAGTACCTTCGGCACGACCGGCCCACCGACGTGCTGTCGTTTCCCCTGCCGCAGCCGGATGGTTCGCTGGCGGGTGACATTTACGTCTGCCGTTACGTCGCGGCGCGCAATGCGAGGGCGCACCACGCCACGGTTCGCCAGGAATTGCTGCGACTGATCGTCCATGGCACGCTGCACGTGCTCGGCTTTGACCACGCCGACGGCGCGTCGCGAACCAGGTCGGACATGTGGCGGCGGCAGGAACGGTATCTGGCGGGGCTTCGGTGAGCGAACTCGTTCGCGGTCTGCCGGCGCTGGCCGGACTCGTGATGCTCGCCGCCGCGCTCGTCGCGCTCGCTGGTCAAGGCGAGGCTGAACTCGGCGCTCGCGCCCTGGCCCGGGAGACGCCCAACGAACGCATTCCGCTCGCGCGTTCGCTGCACATCATGCATCTCACGCTCCTGACCGTGGCTGCGGCGCTGGCGGCGACGGCCGTGGCGTGGTGGACGTACCCGCCGGTGACCGCTCTGATCCGCGTGATACTCGTGACCCTCCTGGTGTGGGCGGTGGGAGACCTCGTGCCACGGCTCCTCGCGGTACTGGCACCCGAACTGGTTCCGTACGCCAAGCTGGTCGCGGTGCGCGCGGTCCCCGCATTTCATCCGCTGCTGCTCCTCGCGGCACGGGTCGACCCTGCCCAGGTGCCGGCCGGCGCGGGTCCGGTTCGCAACGGCGGTCCGACGCCCCACGAAATGGCCCTTGGTGTCTTTTCGCTTTCGGCAATGACCGTGTCGGAAGTGATGACTCCGCGGATCGACATCATCGCGGTCGATGTCTCGGAGACCGAGGCCGACGTGATTGCAACGCTGCGGCGGAGCGAACACGCGCGGCTCGTCGTGTTCGACGGACACGCCGATGCGGTCGTGGGCATGCTGCACGCCAAGGACATCTTGCCGCGATTGCATGACGACGCTCCCGAGCGTGAAGCGTGGCAGAAGCTGATTCGTCCAGCCGGCTTCGTCCCCGAGGCGAAGCGGCTGGATCGCCAGCTGCGCGACTTTCAACGGGGCAGCGGACACCTGGCGATCGTGGTGGACGAGTTTGGCGGCACGGCCGGGCTGGTCACCCTCGAAGACATCCTCGAGCAGATCGTCGGAGAGATCCAGGATGAACACGACGTCGATGAAGTCCAGCCCTTGCTGCGTCACGACGACGGTCACTACGTCGTCCAGGGCGGCGTCGCCCTCGCCGATCTCGAGGCGGAATTGCAGCACGATTTTGGCCGGGAACAGGTCGCCACCGTCGGCGGGCTGGTGCTCGCGGAATTCGGACACGTACCACGGGCCGGTGAGGAGCGCCTGATCGACGGCTGGCGATTTGTCGTTGACGGCGTCGCGCGCCGCCGCGTCGGGCGGATTACCGTCTGGCCCGCGGAGCAACCCGATCACGAGGCCGTGTCGTGACCTGGCTGCTCCTGCTCGCGGGGCTCGCGCTGGCGTTCGTCGCGTCGGCTGGCGCGGCGGCGCTCGTCACCACCGCGCGCGTGGCGCTGGCCGAGGCGATTGCGCGGCGGCTGCGCGGTACGAGGGAGTCACTCGCCTGGCTGGCGACCACCGAACGCCAGGTCGTCGCCACGACCGCCGCATCCTCGTTCGGGGTGGGCCTGGTTGGAGCGGCGATTCCGGGCGTGTTCAGCCGTGCCAGTTTGCCTGGACTTGCGGCAATGATCTTCCTGGTCGGCGTGCCGGTGACCCTGCTTGGCGGCTACCTGCTGCCGCGGTGGCTCACGGTCCCGCGGGCGGAACGTGTCGTCGAGCGGTTGCATCCATTGCTCACCGGGTGGACCGCGTTGCTGGGTGTCGTCCTCCCCTCGAGGAGCGCCGATCCGAGCGACGACGTACGCGCCCTGGCTCGAGAGGGCTCGGCGTCGGGCGTCGGTGGTGAAGAGCTGGTGATGGTCGGTGGCGTGATGACCTTCGCCGGACGGCCGGTGCGCGAGGTGATGACCCCGCGCACCGAGGTTGTCGCCATTCCGCAGGACGCCGGCTACAGCGACGCGGAGGTCGTGTTCGCCGAAAGCGGTTACACCCGGCTGCCGATGTACGGCGCCACGCTCGACGAGATTGTCGGCATGGTGCACGCGTTCGACCTCTTCAAGTACCAGCCCGGAGACCCGCTTCCCCTGCGGCCGGTTTCGTTCGCGCCCGCGCTCCGCTCAGCCGGCGACGTGCTGCTCGACATGCAGCGCGAACGCCAGCACTTCGCCGTGGTGGTGGACGAATTCGGCGGCACGGCGGGAATTGTGACGCTGGAAGACCTGCTCGAGGCGCTGGTCGGCGAAATCGCCGACGAGGACGCCGCCGCTCCAGCGGCACCCATCCCGGCGGGCGACCTGATCGAACTCGATGGTGGTGCCGCACCGCTGGCGGTCGCGGAGCACTTCGGCGTCGACCTGCCGATCACCACGGCGGCTTCGTTCGGCGGCCTGCTCGCGGAACTTGCCGGCCGCATTCCGCATGCCGGCGAGCGATTCACGCTGCGAGGGCTCGAGGTCGACGTCGTGCAGGCGTCCCCGACCCGGGTCGAACGGGTGCTGGTGCGGCGCGGCAGCCCCGCCGGTTCGAATCTCGACCGGGCGTCAGGATGAAAGCATCCGGACACGAGACGAGGGAACTGGTTGCTCTCGTCAGGGAGGGACGCATTCCTACCGTGGTCGACCGGGCGCGGAATCTCGCTGCGGCAGACCTCGCCGACGTGCTCGCGGCGGTGCCAGAAGGCGAACGACTACGGGTGGTCGGGGCACTCCCGGCGCGCCTCGCCGCGCACGCCTTGATCGAGATGTCGCCTGGGTCGCGGCCCGAGTCCATGCTCAGCGCGATGGGCGCCGAGGACTGCGGGCGGCTGATCGCCGAACTCGACGACGACGACGCAGCGGACCTGCTCGGTCGGCTCGCTCCGGACGAGCGTCAGCGCATACTCGCCTCGCTCGGCAACCCGGTCGCGCTTGGGCGCCTGCTGGTCTATCCGCCGGACTCCGCCGGTGGGCTGATGACGTCGCGGCTCATCGCCGTAAGCGAACTCGACGCGATAGGTCTCGCGATCGAGGCGGTCCGCCGGCAGGCGTCGGCCGTCATCGGTGACGTGATCGAGATCTTTGTCGTGGACAGTGCGCGACGCCTGACGGGTGTGCTCTCGGTGCAGCAGATCCTGCTGGCCCCACCGACCGCGCTGGTGCGCGATGTGATGGGCCCGGCGTCGGTGCGGGTCGGGCCGAATGACGACCAGCGGGAGGTGGCGCGGATCATCACGCGATACAACCTGGGCAGCGTGCCTGTCGTCGATTCGGGTGGCCGCCTCCTCGGTCGCATTACCGGCGATGACATCCGCGATGCGACGGTCAATGATGCCATCGAAGACTTGCTGCGATTCGGCGGCGTCTCGACGCGCGAGGCGCCGACCGTTTCCTGGAATGTTGCGGTACGCAGCCGGCTGCCGTTGCTGTACACGAACCTCCTCGCGGCGTTCGGTGCGGCGGCCGTGGTCTATTTCTTTCAAGGCACCGTGCAACGTCTGGTTACGCTCGCTGTGTGGATGCCGGTGGTCGCCGGTGTGGGCGGCAACGCCGGAACACAGGCGCTGGCGGCATCGGTGCGGCGGCTGACCGTCAGCCGCGACCACCCTGCGGGTCTCGGTCGAAGGATCGCGCAGGAAGCAGCCATCGGTGGCGCCAACGGTCTGGCGATCGGCGTGGTGGTAGGAGCCGTGGCAGTGCTGCTTGGTGAGTCGTGGAAACTCGGTCTCGTCGTCGCAATTGCAATGGTGGCCAACCTGGTCCTGGCGAGCGTCGTCGGCGCCACGATCCCGGTGATCCTCAACAAAGTCGGACGCGATCCGGCATTGGCGTCGCCGGCGTTCGTCACGGCGACGATGGACGCCTGCGGGTTCCTGCTGCTCCTGGGTCTGGCGAGCGCCGTGCTCCTGTAGTCACGTTCCACTGTCGATGGTGTGGCTGCAAGCCTGCGGGCATCGTCCCCTCCTCCGTAGAAGTCACGATTCGCTCGAGAACCCCCTACAATCCGGTGGCATGGGCTCGTGTGTCGGCGGGTGGTGGTCGTCCAAGGGATTCTTACGGAAGAAGGCAAACTGCGTCCGCGCTCATTGATTCCCGGAACGGTGACAGCGGCGCTCGCTCGCGTCTTGTCGGTGCGGCTACATGTTGACTGAGGTTCGCGCCGGGCTGAAGACGGCAATCGTCGTGCTTCTTGTCGAAGACGATGCTGACGAAGCGCGGATGATCGCGGAAGCGCTCACGACGGCATCGGCCGGGAGCTGCACCGTCCAGCGCGCCGACTGCCTCGCCGGAGCAATCGGTCGACTCCGAACCGGCGGGATCGACGTCATCCTCCTCGACCTGGGGCTTCCAGACAGCCAAGGTGCCGCAACGTTCGACGCGGTATGCCGGAACGCAGCCCATCTGCCTGTCATCGTGCTCACCGGGCAGGGCGACGGCGAACTGGGACTGCGGCTGGTGCGTCGGGGGGCGCAGGACTTCCTCGTCAAGAGCCAGGTGGACGGCGGCGCGATCGCGCGCGCAATTCGGCACGGGCTCGAGCGTGTGGCATCGGACCGGATTCATCAGGCGCGCGAAGCAAGGTTTCGAGAGCTGGCCGAGAACATCGACGAGGTGTTCTTCATCCAGTCCGCGGATTTGTCGGAGACGCTTTACATCAGCCCTGCGTACGAAACCATCTGGGGACGCAGCTGCCAGAGCCTGCATGATGACCCGCGATCGTTCGTCGATTCGGTCGTGGTGGAGGATCGGCCCGCACTTTTCGACGCCATCACGCGAAATCAAGCCGGGGAAAGGTCCAATCCCGTGGAGTTTCGCGTAATGCGGCCGGACGGCAGCGCGCGCTGGGTGATGGCGCGCTCCGCCGGGATTCGCGACGATCGCGGCGTCGTCTACCGGATCAGCGGCGTGGCGAGCGACGTCACCGACCGGCACCGCATGGAAGCGGCCTTGCAGGAAAGCGAGACCTTGTATCGCAAACTGACCGAGACGTCATTCGACGGGATCGATCGTAGCGAGGACGGCAACGTGTGCGAAGCGAACGACGGGTTCGTTCGCATGTTCGGGTACGCCTCGGTCGACGACGTTCTCGGCCGGCCGATCAGCGATTTTGTGGCTGACGAATCGCTGGCTGAGGTGGTGAGCCGGGTCACCGGCGAGGTCGAGGGCCGCTACGAATTCGTCGGGAAGCGGAAGGATGGTACCAGCATCCAGGTCGAGGCCACGGCTCGGACGCACGATGCCGCCGGCCGGCGCGGCCGGCTCACCGCGCTGCGGGATCTGACCGAGATGCGAGTCCTCGAGAACCAATTCCGGCAGGCGCAGAAAATGGAGGCGGTCGGTCGGCTTGCCGGCGGGGTCGCTCACGATTTCAACAATCTGCTGATGGTGATCACCGGCAACGGCGAACTGCTTCTGGACGAGTTCGGCGCGCACGATCCGCGACACGCGCAACTGGACCAGATTCTGAAGGCCGCGACTGCCGCAGCGGGATTGACACGGCAGTTGCTGGCCTTCAGTCGCCAGCAGGTCATCCAGCCGCGCCTGCTCAATGTCGAAGCCGTCATTCTGGATTCGGAAAAGATGCTCCGGCGCATGATCGGCGAGGACATCGAGCTGACCACGACGATGAACCAGTCGCCCGTCACCGTGCGGATCGATCCGAATCAACTCGAGCAGGTCGTGATGAATCTTGTCGTCAATGCTCGCGATGCGATGCCGGATGGCGGCCGCATCACCATCGAGACTGCGTCCGTTGAACTGAGCGACCTGTACGCCCGCAGTCACTTGCCGGTGACGCCTGGTCGCTACGCAATGCTCGCCGTGACCGACACTGGCGTCGGCATGGCACCGACGACGCGGGCGCGAATCTTCGAACCCTTCTTCACCACCAAGGAGCTGGGGAAGGGGACCGGCCTGGGTCTGTCCATGGTATACGGAATCGTCACGCAGAGCGGCGGCTTCATCTGGGTATATAGCGAACCCGGGCAAGGCACCACCTTCAAGATCTATCTGCCGCGCGTGGACGAGATAGCCGAATCGCTGCGACCGACAAGTGAAACCGAGATCGTACCGCGGGGAACCGAGACCATCCTGCTTGCCGAAGACGAGCCAGCCGTCCGGGCGGTCGTGCAGCAGGTTCTGGAACGTCACGGGTACACCGTGCTTGTGGCGCCGAATGGCGCGCTGGCGCTCAAACTCCTGGCGGCGAATCCCGGTGAGGTGCACGTGCTGCTCACTGACGTGGTGTTGCCGGGGATGAGCGGGCGGCAACTCGCGGAGCAGTTCTCGACGCTGCGGCCCGATGCACGGGTTCTTTTCATGTCGGGTTACACGTCCGACGCCGTCGTCCGCCACGGGGTCCTGGAACCCGGGATTGCCTACCTTCAAAAGCCCTTCTCGCCCGAAGCCCTGGCACGGAAGGTCCGGCGAGTGCTCGATCAGTGATAGGCGGCGTCGGCGGCGGGCCGGCGCCGCCACGCCTTGGTGGCTTCGTGGCCTAAGTCCAGTGGCGCGAGTAAGTTCCGGGATGCCCGACGACGCCCTCATCGCCGCTCTGCTGGCCGGTAACGTCGCAGCCCTGGCGCGTGCCGTCTCGATCGTCGAGAACGGGCGTGAGGGCTTCGAGGACCTGCTCGCCGCCCTGCATCCGCGACTGGGCCGGGCCCGCCGCACCGGGCTTACCGGGCCACCGGGCGCGGGCAAGTCCACCCTGACCGAACGGCTCGTGACCGCCTGGCGCGCCCAGGGCCACCGCGTGGCCGTCGTGGCCGTCGATCCGACATCACCGTTCACCGGGGGCGCGCTCCTTGGCGATCGGATCCGCATGGAATCCGTGGCGCTCGATCCCGGGGTGTACATCCGTTCCATGGCGACTCGCGGTTCCCTCGGCGGGCTCGCCACGGCGACCCGCGAGGTATGCGACGTCCTCGACGCGGCTGGATTCGATCGCATCATCGTGGAAACGGTCGGCGTGGGGCAATCGGAGCTTGACGTCACGAGAATGGCCGACACCACCGTGCTCGTGCTGGTACCGGAATCGGGCGATGGCATCCAGACCCTGAAGTCCGGCGTGATCGAAGCGGCGGACCTCTTCGTGGTCAACAAGGCGGACCGTCCCGGTGCCGACAAGCTCCGTCGCGAGCTGGAGATGTCGCTTGATTTGCGTGCGGGCAAGATGTCGCGTCACCCGGCGCATCATGGGGCGCTGCGGTCCGGTCCCGCACAACCGGCAGCGGCGGCGTCGCCCGATCCGGCCGTGTGGCGCCCGTCGGTACTGGTGACCACCGCGTCGAGAAGCGAGGGTATCGACGGATTGGTCGAGGCGCTGGAACAGCACTGGACCTGGCTGACCGGGACCGGCGCGCTCGACAGCCGCCGGCGCACTCGCCTGGCGCAACGAACCCGAGAGGTCGTCGAACGGGCCATGCGGCGCTGGTTGTGGCAGGAGTCCCACGCCGACGAGATGATCGCGGCGCGACTGGATGACGTGTCGGCGGGAAGGACCAGTCCCTATGAGGTCGCCGCCGAGATTGTCGCTGCACTGAAGGAGGATGCCCGGGTATGACCACAGTCGTTTCGCACGACGCCCTGCTCGAGCGTCTCGCGCAGCAGGACGATGAGCTCGCGCGGCTTCGCGGCGAGCTCGCTGCGTGGCGCTCCAGGGTGGCGGAGCTGCCCCATCGCACCGACAGCGATTTCTCGACGATCTCCGGTCGCACGCTGGAGACCACCTACACGCCGCTCGACGTGGCAACGGTCGAGCCGCTGCCCGGGGAATATCCGTACACGCGCGGCATTCATCCGACAATGTACCGGGGCCGCCTGTGGACCATGCGCCAGTTTGCCGGATTCGGCACGGCCGAGGACACCAACCGCCGGTACAAGTACCTGCTCGAGCGGGGCCAGACCGGATTGTCGGTCGCGTTCGACTTTCCCACCCTGATGGGCTACGACTCCGACCATCCCCGCTCGGAGGGCGAGGTCGGCAAGTGCGGCGTCGCCATTTCCTCCCTCGACGACATGGAGACGCTGTTCGACGGCATTCCCCTCGATCAGGTGTCGGTGTCGATGACCATCAACGGCCCGGCTGCCATTCTGTTCTGCTTCTTCGTCGCGGCGGCCGAAAAACAGGGCGTGCCGATCGCCAAGTTGCAGGGCACCATTCAGAACGACATCCTCAAGGAATTCGTGGCGCAGCACGCCTGGATCTATCCGGTCGAGCCGTCGCTCAAGATCATCGTTGACCTGTTCGAGTGGACGGCGACTCACACACCGCAATGGAATTCCATTTCCATCTCGGGTTATCACATTCGCGAGGCGGGCGCCACGGCGGGCCAGGAACTCGCCTTCACGCTGGCGAACGGGTTCACCTACGTCGAGCGCGGCATTGCCCGCGGCCTCGACGTTGACCGTTTTGCGCCCCGGCTGTCGTTCTTCTGGGATGTCCACAACGACTTCTTCGAGGAGATCGCCAAGCTGCGCGCGGCACGTCGCATCTGGGCGAGGCACCTGCGCGACCGCTACGGTGCGCGCGACGAGCGGTCGCTCAAGATGCGGTTCCACTGCCAGACCGCCGGTGTCTCGCTGACGGCGCAGCAGCCGATGAACAACGTGGCGCGCGTCGCATATCAGGCGCTGGCCGCGGTGCTCGGTGGCACGCAGTCGCTGCACACCAATGCCCTCGACGAGACGCTCGCGCTGCCGACGGAACAATCGGTGCGGGTCGCGTTGCGGACGCAGCAGATTCTGGCCTACGAAACCGGCGCCGCCAATGTCGCCGATCCGCTGGGCGGATCATACCTGATCGAGGCGCTCACCGAGCAGCTCGAGGCCGAGGCGGAGGCCATCTTCGAGCAGGTGGATTCGATGGGCGGCACGGTGTCGGCGATCGTGGCCGGCTGGTTCCAGCGGGAGATCGCCCGCTCGGCGACGCGATTCCAGATGGAGGTCGAGGCCGGACGTCGCACGATTGTCGGGTTAAACGCCTTCGTGGAAGCGGACGAGCCTCCGATCGACATCCTGAAGGTGGACGAAAGCGCCGAAGTCGAGCAGCGGCGGCGCATGGCGGCGATGCGGGCGTCGCGCGACCAGGTCCAGGTGGAGGCCCGCCTGGCAGCGCTCGGTACGGCCGCGCGCGAGGACCGCAACATCATCCCCGCGATGCTCGATTGCGCGCGGGCCTACTGCACGCTGTTCGAAATCCGGCACGTGCTCGAGGAAGTCTGGGGCGCGTATCGCGAGCCGGTGTTCTTCTAGATCCCAGCAAGGAGCGTCCGATGGCCAATCCGCGCCAATCGGTGGATACACGGGACATTCTGCGCATGAAGCCCGGGACGGATCCGGTGGTCAGCTGCTATCTCAAGCTGGAACCGCGCGATCGCACCCGGAACAAGTACCTGACCAAGGCCAAGAACCGCGTCAAGGAACTCGAGTACGCGCTGCCGTCCATGGGATGGGACAAGCACGCCCAGGAATCGATACACGCCGACCTGGCCCGCATCGTCGATCTCCTGCGGGACGAGAAGAATCTGCCCGAGTCGCAGGGCATCGCGATCTTTGCCAGTGAGCCGCTCGACCTGTTCGAGGTCCGGCCGCTGCCGCGCGTGCATCGTTCGCGCCTTGCGGTCGATCGCACGCCCCTGGTGCGCGAGCTGGCCGCCAGCGAAGCCGACTTTGGCCGGATTCTCACCGTCACGCTGGACCGGACCTCGGCGCTGATCTGGGAAGTGACCGCCTACGAAGCCAGGATGGTGCAGAAGGTGGTGTCAGAGGTCACCCGCGGCATGCGCTATCACTCGGCCGGTTCGCGTGGCGACTCGACTGGCGAGCACACGTTCCACAACCGGATCCGGGATGAGCGGCGCCGGCATCTCGAGGCCGTCGCCCGCGCCGTCTTCGACATCGACCGCAAGTCTCCCGGCCACCAGATCGTCATTGCGGCGCCGGCCAACGAGGCGGCCGGACTGGAGCCATTCCTGCACAACTATGTGGCGGACCGGCTGATCGGCCTGGCGCGGCTCGCTCCCAAGGATGCGACGCCGGCGGCCGTGCACCAGCTCACCATGGAGGTGAAGGCCGGTCACGCCCGTGCCTCCGAGGCGCGCCACATCGAGGATCTCGCCGAAGGGCTTGGTACCGGGTGGGCCGTGCACGGTGTCCGCGAGACGCTCCATGCGCTCTCCCAGGGGAAAATCCGTTTGCTCCTCGTTCGCGGGGAGACAATCCTGCCCGGGTTCCGGTCGATGAAGACCGGGCGACTCTCGACGCTTGCGCGTGACCTGCGCGAGGACGGTGAGGTTACGCCGACCGTCGACGTGATCGACGATGCGATCGAGGAGGCGCTTCGCCAGCGCGTCGCACTTGACGTGATCTACGAGCCTGAGGCAGCCGAGGCGATCGACGGCCTCGCCGGGCTCTTGCGCTTCAAATGAGATCGACGGGGGAGTGCCCATGATGTCCGCCGTACCCGACGCTCCGCCACTCGCCCGGCCGATTCGGGTGCTGGTGGCCAAACCGGGCCTCGATGGACACGATCGCGGCGCG
>Ga0070711_100002230_pt1 | contig 10992 bp, 9 predicted proteins | sample LARL53metaG_FD_65452 | JGI IMG/M metagenome (GOLD analysis project Ga0070711, IMG submission 65452) | Corn, switchgrass and miscanthus rhizosphere microbial communities from Kellogg Biological Station, Michigan, USA - LAR L5-3 metaG | ecosystem: Host-associated > Plants > Roots > Rhizosphere ... | reverse complement strand
TATATCTCACATAACTGACTAGATGATAGTCAGCTAAAGCTGTATAGATAAGATCAATTTGTCAAAAAGGCAAGTACTAGTTTACCGTAATTGTCAATTGACTAACTTACAATGCTGATTAAGAAAGGCTTTATCATTTAGTCAATTCGACACTTTAATTCTTGCAACCGTTGCTGTATTCTTTCTATTTTGGATAATTTATCATGCTGGTTGGATAGCGTTTGAATTTGTACCATGGCTATCTTGTCGCAACTTTGGCATTCTGATCCGGATATTAGTTTTTGACATAGCTGGCAGTCTGTGAGTATTGTTCTTAAATCCTATGTTATACCTAGTATCCGTTCAATGAACATCAGATTTTACTCTTTAAGGCCGACTACTCTGAATTTATACTGATCTTTATATGTTTCGTTATAATAGCGGGCATAGCTTTGCGCGGCATCATAAGTTCTGAAAACAACTTTCAAGTCCTCAATTATGGCTTTTTGGCCAAAGATATCAGCAATTTCTATAGTATAAGACTTTGGTAGCCGTTTTAGAAATCGTATTGTGAAGAATAGACTGATAAGGAGGAATGTTACCGCAGCGACAATAACTATCGCAAACTCAAAGCTTTTGATAAAATTCTCGACATGAATTATTAGATATTGGTCTAGCCATTTGTATACAATAACAAGGCTCCTGACAAATACGCTTATAACGAAATTAGCAGGTAACATCTTTGTATTGCCAAGCATATCATAGGCAACTAATTATATGTATCTTGCTGCTTGTAATAAAAACAATATGTATCCTGCTAACTAGCCAAAAATGATATATTTAGTTTTCATATAACTTAGTTTACAGGTTGGCTAGAACGGATGCGTATTCTTTGCCTTCAAAGAAAAGTCGTACTCTCTCTTCTTTTATAAAATCATGTCTTGAAAGTAACTTGGGTGTATTATATGCTACTGCCCATATTGGCAGGAGGGACGATTGATTGGAGGATGGATGACGGCCGGGAAGCACCATGACTGGTTCATAGGCCGGAGGCAAATAAGGCTTCATTTTTTTTGTTCAATCAACTCACCTAATATACATTCAACATGGACACCAGTTATGTTATTATGATAATAATAACATAGTCTTAAATGGAGTTAAACATAAAATGAGTCGTACAAGAACATGTATAGATTGTGGCAAACAAGTTAGGTCTGAATCCCAGGAAAATGAAGTTGTATGTAAAGATTGTGTGAGACTTTTAAAAAGAAGATTTTGGACTTCGATCAAAATAGAAAAGGCTCACGATGCAGCCGGCTACTCTAAACGATAGAAGAAATATTTCCCTCCTGTCTCCATCAGATGAACAATCACAAACTCCACTTTGATATTACATAGTGTCCTATAGCGGTTACAACTATTAGTTAGGTTGTACTAAGTTACCATAACAGTATTTGTTGTAAAATATGAATTAAAATATTGCCTTATCATTAATACATTAATTAACAAAGAACGGATTGTGATTGTTCTCCACGTATTCTAATTTTCTTGACATGCATAACAGAATGATTGTTAAAGGTATGGTCAACTGAAAAGAGCCATTCAACCCCTATTGGCTGCATATGACATCGATCCTAATAGAAATTGTGATAATATAAAACGCTGTGCTATTACTGTCAAATTCATAAAATGAATTCTCGACTAGCCGCTAGGAACAGATTGAATAATACAGATATTCATCAGTTTTAGCGAATGTAACTGCTACGTCTTGGTGATGCTTTCAAGTTTCTGAAGCATCCAAACTATTTTACTTTGTTAGATATCTAGAAGGAATATCGACATAAGTCGACGAGCATATATCATCAATATTTGGCAACGTTGTTAGTTGTCACTTAAGTTAAGATTCAATAGGGATGGTTCCATATCTCTACAATGGAACAACAGTATTTATGACAAAAAGAAAATCCATAAAAGACAACAATTTCAAGGTAACGATATTAGCTGATTCTGTTAAATTTTACCTTCCAAGAGTTGAAGGTTATTTGGAAGTGGTTCGTAATATGGCTTCCAAGTATAGGGGAATGTCTCTCATAGAATTTGATGGGTATTTTGAAGGTAAATTTGAACCTGTGAAATACGTTCGTGCTGAAATACACATTTCTAAAAACAGTGAACAGAGTATGACTAAATTGGCAAACGAGATACGTAAAAAATTGAAGCAAAAAAGTCTGGCTATGGAATTTAATAATCGTTTGATTTTAGTCAGCGAATGACGTTACCGGACCGCATCCAAGCATGAACAGTGGATCCCAGTGAAAATAATACTTACTTGCAATCCGCTGCCACATATCGTAGGTAGGAGCAACTGATATGCCATTATATTTTTTTAACCGTTAAGTCACTCCAAAGGTTATCGTATGATTCTTGTTAATATTATTACAGCATCTGAATAGTCTGTGGATATAGATTGCCTAATCATACTGGTTTGCAGGGTAGCTGTAGTCCCAATAATATATACAGAATCTCTAACGCTTACGACTACAATGAAACCTACTCATACCAGAGGGGTTTGACAAGCTTAAGACATATGTTCATCAGATTTAATAAAGTATAAGATACCAACAAACTTGTTGAGTTGTATGCGTAAATTTCAGATTGCAGTTATTGGTTATAACAAAGACGGATGCACTGAGCACGCAAAAAATATTGCATTTGAGGTTGGCAAAGAGATAGCAATTTCAGGATCAATTTTGATTTGCGGAGGTCTGGGTGGAGTTATGGAGGCTGCCTGTAGAGGCGCCAAGACAAATGGTGGCATGACTCTTGGAATAATTCCTCAAGAATCATTTTCATTTGCTAATGAATTTTGTGACATAGTTATTTGTACAGGAATCGGTTTTGCGAGAGATTTTATCGTTGCTACATCGGCGGATGGTATAATTGCTGTGGGCGGAGGGGTGGGGACTTTAATAGAATTAGGAGTGGGGTATATAACAAGAAAACGGATGGTTGTAGTATCTGGCAGTGGTGGAGTCTCCGAAATATATGGAGGCAAATTCCTTGATGAACGCAACACTGTTCCTCTAATCATTGCTAAGGATGCCCGTTCTGCCGTTGAAATAATTTTAAATCGTAAACAAGAATAGAACCAGAATTCATAATAATGTAGATCGATAGCGAAAATTGGAATATTAAGAGTTTAATTGGATGGACTGTGTTATCATTCAAACAATTGGAATAATAAGAACTATAGTCATGAGTTGTATTTCTCCAATTCAGAACCAATCAGTCGACTTAGACATTAGAATGCTTAATGATTTGGATGACTAAATAGACGGAATTACCTAGATGGGGTTGAATTACCTAGAGCTAACTAAGGTAGTAAATAATGTTCAATCAAACTTGTCAGCAGAGGCGACTGATTGATACAGATTATGATTGTGTAATTGTTGTAACATCTGCTTCAGATCAGCACATGTTATCCTTGAATAGTTAATGACCTTTAATCATCGATTAGCGTGTTTAAAGCCATGATTAACAAAAGCTATTTGTAATGGCTATTCGAGAAGGGTGTATCGTATAGAGGGAGAAATAAGAAACAAATGGCCGATAACCCTCAACTATAATTTTCTATTGTTACTGGTAATTTAAAGCCCGGTTCTGTGATAGAAGTAGTCCAAAAGGATAATCAAAAAAAGGAAAGTTGCTGAAGGAACCCGATCTTGCAAATGGAGATACTCCAATTTGAAATGCAAACGTGTCAGCTCTATTTTTGATCTGTTTCTTTTTCTTCTATATGCTTAGCCTGTAGTGTGATCATTGCAGCATAAACTAATGTTGCGTTCATTAGAACGACATCATCCGCGTTACTTTATTACTCGGCCCTCTTTCTAGATGTTATACTAACTTCAATACAAGACTCAATACTGGAGGGTCCTCTTAACGAATTGAATACATAGTACCGATGTTTGTATTGACTTGCTGTTCCCCAGAAATGACAGGAGTCGATCTATTAGCTGTAGGTGGTGTCGCTGCCGGTAAGGATTCTTTCGCTAAGGGAGTTAGAGAAGGTTGAAAATCAAAGTCATTAAGATTGACTAACTTTACTCCTACTACTTTTAATCCTAATGCAGAAGCCGCGATATCAGCTTTGGTTCTTGCATTATCAATTGCTTGTTTTATAAGGTTATTTTTGATTTCATCTAATTTTTTGTTAGACAATGTAAAATCAACACTATTTACGGTGTTGGCTCCTGCAGCTATAGCAGTATCAATCCATTTTGATACATTTCTTATGTTTGTACTTTGTTCTGTATTGAATTAGACACTGTAAATCCTGTTATCTTTCCTGTAGTATCAGACGGTCGTGAATAGTTATAGCTTGGAGATATGCTAAAGTATGAAGTGCTTGCTTCATTCTCCTTTACACCATCTGTTCTTAACGAATCAATCACTTTATTGATAATTTTTGAATTTGCCACCAATGCTACATTTGCTGTCTTGCTACTAGTCTCGACTCCAAAGGAGAGAATAACTTTATCAGGTTTTACTTTAGTATTTGCAGTTCCTGTAACAAATATAATGTTGGAGCTATTTGAATAATTCAGTGCTGGATGCAAAGTTGATAGTTGTTGAGCATCTGCTGTATTACTTGATAATCCATGAGCGACCAATCCAGTAAATGGGAGGCTGAAAGCAACCAGAACAGCAATTAGGAATTCACCATAATTCCTGAAAGATATAATATGAGATATATTCAGCAAATAACACGTAAGCGTTGTCATTGCCCCTTATCTTGAAAGAAAAGGTCTTGCTAGTTTACAATGTTTACCTTGCAACCATCTACTGATGACGTTTTCTTTAATCTTGCCTCCTTCTTGAGCCATTTCTTTAATATCAGTTTAATAAATTACAAAACAATCGCTACCAAATATCTAGGATAAGAAAGTAAGAATATTATCATCCTGGTCGCTCAAATCCATTCAATTTAATTCTCCCTTCGGTAACTTCCTGACTTGCAAAGGTCGTCATTGAATGCCTGCCCCGCCTTATTGCAAACAACGACTTTGTGCTGAATTTTGTTTCCGCCTTGTTCTAACTCCCTTATTGGGAAAGGGGACGTTCACTTTTGTTACTCGTTTGTAAGCTTTAACATCTTAAGTTGAGTCTCTTGGAAGCCTTCAAATAAATTACAAGCTTTGGTTAAATTCTTGGCAAGAATGCTGTTTTATCTTAGTATACAACAATTTAGTACATATGACGAGGACCGCAATGTGTAAAATCTTTTATCAGAGGAAATGGTATATTCTTCAAGGATATAGTGAGCTGAGTGATATATGTCCTCTTCAGAAGAAGGGAATAGCATTGATGCAGCTGTTAGTGGCAAAGACACTTCCCCGATTAACCCTCTAATCCAGCCGCTACCGTGGCAATTTGAACTTCACAAACGAGTAAAATTACTTCCTTGGTGGCTATTATACAATATAGGCGTGGCAGAGGAGGCAATCCTAAAGAACAAAATAATAAAGCAGGCCACTGATATTGGGCTGCAGGACAGATGGACTTCAAAGCTCGTGAGGCATGCAGTATCTGAGTTTTCAAAGAAGGGACTTGGCGCGGATTACTATGGTTATCACAACATTGATCATGAACTTGAAGCTGCTTACTTCACTTTGCTAGCCGCCAATGGTCAGTATCAACAAGAGAAAAAATTCAGTCAAGATGATATAAAATATCTCTTTGTGGCTGCCCTTTTTCACGATTATGATCCATTGAAACAATTTGACAAACCTCATGAGGATTCTGTTGAAAGGTTCTTGAGAAATGACAAGAGAATAAAGAAATTCATTGACGACATAGGAATAAACATTGATATTGTAATTGCCATTATTCATCGTACGACCTATCCGTTCAGAGACAAGATAGCCCAATATGCAAAAAAGAGAATGCAAGAATTATTCACACTTGCACGAGTTTCTGAATATGATACTGCAGCGAGGGGACACTATGAATATCTAGGATGGTTTTTGTCTGTTTCGGAACGTATCGCCGGTTACGCCCTAGGTAATTTTGAGCATGCAAAGGAACTCGCCAGACGCAATGCCCATGCATTAGGCTGGCATCCATCACGTATAAACGAGGAGTCTGTCAAGTACTTTAGCACCTTAAAGGAGGAGAAAGAAATGGTTGACTGTGTTCTGCGATATGTGCCTGAAAAGTACAAGAAGAATTTCTATGACAACATAGAAGCTTTCAGGGAAGCCTGGGAACTGGAAAATGGTATAAGAAGTTCAATCAGACGAAAGGAAATGGATCTAGTGCCAACAATAGAAAAAAATGAGGTCAATCTTGATTCATATGTAAGAGGATCTATTCTAGAAATATACAGACAGCTGCCAGCCCCGAATCCAACTATCAACGAAGAGAAATTTAAAAAGTCACTTTCTGATAGCAAGACAATTCTAATTACCTTAAGGATCAAAGACAAAAGCGGAAAGATTGTTGGATATGTAAAAGGTGGACCACTCGAAAGTCGTCCACTTAGGCGAGGTACATATGACGCTAATTTGGGAAAAAAGAACACCGCCCAGATGGAATGGATCAATATCAAACCGGGTTACTGGGGAGAGACAGGTGGCCATCTTCTCAGGTCGGAGTTCCTCAAAGAGGCGAAACGTCGAGGATACTCCTTTGTGACCAGTTATGTTCATCGTAACGTAATCATGAGTAGGAAAAATAGAGGCGAAGCTATCGAAATTGTACAAAGATACGACCCGGATAAACTCGATTACTACAGAGTTGATCTTAGAAAGCTAGGCCTTTTATGAGATATGATGGTTGAAACTATTTCGAAGAAAGCTTCTCTAAACACTAAGAAAGTAATTATGATCGTAACATGATGAAAGATCGAATTTGGTATTTCTAGAGAAGGGAATCCGTTGACACTCGGGAAGAATAGCGAAACATATTGACTTCATATTTTTCCAATTCCTATACACGTAAGTACAAATACTCCAAGTAACTTGGTTTCAAAATCACAAGAACACTTCAATCATTTCAATATCTTCAAGGCGTTCTTAACCTTCTTTTCTATGACGAACATGCCGAACACATAGAGGAGAAGCATTGGTCCTGCTGCAAACCACATTGTAACACCACTACCATCAGGAGAAACAAGGGCACCAAATATTGCAATTATGATCACGGCATACTTTAGCTTGTGTCTCCAGAACTTGTACCCAACCATTCCAGAAACCGTAAACGCCCACATCACTATTGGAAGTTGATATGAAAGGCCGAATATAATCAGGAACTGAATTACAAAAGGAATGAATTTCCCGATATCAAAGAATGTACTGACTCCAATGGAATGTCCATATCTGTATAAAAAGTCAAGTATGTAAGGTATAACCACGTAGTAAGAAAATAAGCAACCCGCTGCAAAGAGTGCTATGGCAGATGCCGTAAACCTTCTTACAATTGCCTTCTCGTGTGGATAGAGTCCAGGATTTATGAATGCAGCCAATTCCCTAACTATAATTGGCATGGCCAAAATGATCCCCAACATGGCTGCAACATTTATCTGAGTAGAGAAAGCTCCTAATGGTGTAATTTGTATAAGGTTAACGTTTTGAGGGAGTAGGTTATCTTTCAGAGCGAGAATTACCTGGATTGCCATATTGTTAAAGGGGTCTGGGTGTGGAAGTGGGATTTTGTAGCCATCAAAATTGAATATTCTGACGCTAAAAGTCATGCACAAAGCTGTAGCTAATCCCACAGCAATAGTTATTCTGAATACCCGGTTCCTGAGATCCTGCAGGTATTCCATAAACGTTCTTTCCCTGGACATTAACAATTCAGGATATGTAAGACATCTATATTATGTACCTAAGGATTAGGAATGAAAACTATGCTCTTGCTGTACTTTTTCCTCGCCTGTACTATATCGTTGTCTCTAAAGAGTGACATAGATATCTGCTTTCTTGTACAAGTCCTCTTACACAACAGCAGGGAATTCGAAAGCTGTGATTGATGTGAATGCTTTTATTAGTTGGTAAACATGATGATAATATCTGTGAGTTGTTTCTCATCTAAGGAAAAAAAACGTCACGGTCCTACAAGTCATACACGTGTTCACATCGCTCTAAAAAAATTTTTTTCTCGTATTGACTGGTCAAAAATGTCCCGTCCAACACAGTATGTTACTCTGACTGATGCACAAAACAGAGTTTTGTCAAATGATCTCTATAGTCATGTAAACATACCTCCATTTCTCAAGGTGGAAATGGATGGTTATGCGGTTAGATCGGATGATATCAGGGGAGCTTCGATAAAACATCCTACCTTGCTTGAGTTTATAGGTAGGCTAACGGCAGGTCAAAATACGCACCTCACAATTGAACCTGGAAAGACAGCAGCAGTAGCAACAGGTTCTAGGGTTCCTAAAGGTGCAAATGCAGTAGTAATGATGGAGCATGCGCATCTGCAGGATAACACAGTTCAGATCTTCAAACGAGTAGAATGCGGTGAAAATATCACTTTGAAGGGTCAAGATGTAAAGAATGGACAGATCCTGCTCAAGAAAGGAACATGGCTTACTTCACAAGATCTGGGTCTAATCGCTTCAATAGGTCTTGGTAAGGTTCCAGTCTACAAGAAGCCAGTGGTTGCGGTATTCTCTACTGGTGATGAACTTACCGAACCCGGATCTAAGCTCGATGATGCTTGTATATTCGAAAGCAACAGGTACATGATCTCAAGTATGGTAAGAGAATTTGGAGGAGAGGTAGTTGACCTTGGAATATGTAAAGATGATAGAGAGGCTATACTCTATAGATTAAAAAAAGCGTTGAAGTTCGACATGGTGGTAGTCTCAGGTGGCGCATCAGTAGGCGAAAAAGACTATCTGCCTGATCTTATAAAGAAGTTGGGCAAACCGGGGCTTATTGTTCACAGGATAGCGATGAAACCGGGCTCTCCCACTGGTCTCGGCATAGTTAATTATAAACCAATAATTATTAGCCCAGGCTTTCCTGTATCTTCGTTTGTTGCATTTTACACCTTTGGACGACCATTGCTGTTACGGATACTAAAAACAGAAGGGCTGCCCGAATCTAAGTTAACTGCTAGAATGGGAGCTGACATAAATGAACACAAGTTTCGTAGGTTTGTCAGAGTAAATGTGGTAAAGCAGAATGGCTCTCATTGGGCTAAGCCTGTTAGTGTCTCGGACGCAGGTCTTCTTTCGACATTAACTAAGTCAAATGGCATAGTTATAATGGAAGATGGTAGCAGATTGATGAAGGGAGAAATAGTAGATGTGATTCTGTTGAGGAATGTCTACGGAGTATCTACCTAATTGTAGATAAGGAGGTCAGGTTGGCTTTGGAAAATAAACTAATGACAGATGGGTTTGGCAGAGTTGCTAGAAAATTGAGAATTTCTATTACAGATAGGTGCAACATGCGGTGTTTCTACTGCATGCCACGCAATAATACTGAATGGTTCGAAGAGGACAACGTCTTGAGTTATGATGAGATTCTTAGACTTACTACCGTCTTTGCTAGTCTTGGTATCAAAAAGATAAGGTTGACGGGAGGAGAGCCTACTGTCAGACCTAAGATAGAAAATTTGATTAGATCATTGTCAAAGGTAAACGGCATCGAGTCAATTAGCATGACAACAAATGGTCTTCTACTTTATGATAAGGCGAGACAACTGAAAGAGAATGGACTAGGGAGCTTAAATATTAGCCTTGATACCTTTAGGGCTGATAGATTCAAGTCTATGTGTGGCATAGACGGTCTTAATAAAGTTCTGGCGTCCATTCGAGCGGCGGATGATGCAGGACTCAAAATAAAAATAAATACCGTTGTTGTTAGAGGATGGAACGATGATGAAGTTGCAGATTTCGCAAGATTCGCCAGATTTACGGGGCATACCGTACGCTTCATCGAATTTATGCCACTGGACGGAGCAGGGATTTGGGAACCGGATCTCGTTTTTAGTAAGAGAGAGATGATAGAGAGAATAAACAAGAACGTCAAGGAGCTTGTGCCCCTACAAAACGAAATTTCAGAGCCTGCAATCCTTTACTCTTTTGTAGATGGGAAGGGTTCTGTAGGATTTATTCCATCTATGACGGAACCATTCTGTCAACATTGTGACAGAATAAGGATAACTTCTGAGGGTAGGTTTCTGACCTGCTTGTTTGAGAAGGCCGGTTATGACTTGAAGAGTTTGTTGCGAAACACAAGATCTGATGATGACATCAGAAGGTGCATTCTAGAATGTGTAAGGAAGAAACCTGAAGGTGTGATAAGTATCATAAGGGCCAGGGCATTAAAGCCAACGCTAAACTTTATGCATAGAATAGGCGGTTAAGATGGTTTGCTTTCCATGTGTCATTTGAGCGTTGACTAATTGAAGTATTAAGCTTGAGTTTGTCACAAGAGTAATTTTGTAGGATCGCTCATATGCACGCTACAATGCGGACATGTTTGCTAGGCGTCTCTAAACAGCGAAGAGTGTTATAACATCATAGGCAGAGATATCTTATATTAATGCACTGTTCGTCTAATGTACTACGAACAGAAAATTATCAAAATCACATGGCTAAGATACGAAATCTGTTGTAATGTATTGTTTGGTTGGTAACTTGACAATCGACAAAAGATTGAAGGAAAAGTTCTAAGGGAATTCTTGCTTGCTAGATGATAAGAAGATTTATGATATGTATACTGGTACTGATTGTTGTGGCCTTGAAAGCAGTAGAAGGATTCCGTAATTGAAGGGCGTCTCTGCTCCGTTCATGGATATGCAGCAGAATGTCGTCGAGTTAGCCAACACGATATGCTCTAATAATAACAGCTTATTGTGACGAAGTCCTTATTCTTGCACCGATTAAGATACCACTGTTGCTGTAGCAAACCTAGTTCCTACTTGCTCTACCTTAGCCCTAACCTTCTGTCCAGCTTTTCCATTTTTAACAAATACGACGAATCCTTGCACTCT
>Ga0070711_100002228_pt1 | contig 10995 bp, 6 predicted proteins | sample LARL53metaG_FD_65452 | JGI IMG/M metagenome (GOLD analysis project Ga0070711, IMG submission 65452) | Corn, switchgrass and miscanthus rhizosphere microbial communities from Kellogg Biological Station, Michigan, USA - LAR L5-3 metaG | ecosystem: Host-associated > Plants > Roots > Rhizosphere ... | reverse complement strand
CCCCGCAACATTTTCCGAACTTCAACGTTCCTTGAGTCGAAGAGCCCTTTTCTCTCCTCCTCTGCTATATTCACCCCACGAGGATTCGATGACTCTTTCCGAAAAAGTCCAAAAAGACCTAGTCGACGCCATGCGCGCCAAAGACGAACTCCGCCTGAGCGTTCTCCGCAGCATCAAGTCCGCTATCCAATACAAGGAGACGGAAAAAATCCGTGCGATTGACGAAAACGAATCGATCGCCCTCCTCCAGACGCTCGTCAAGCAGCGCAAAGAATCCATCGACCAGTTCACAAAAGGCAATCGCCCCGAACTCGCCGACAAGGAATCCAAGGAACTCGCCATTATCGAGACCTATCTACCCGCCGGCGCCAGCGAAGCCGAGATGGACGCTGCCATCACAAAGGCCATCGCTGAAACGTCAGCAACATCCATCAAGCAGATGGGCGCCGTCGTCAAAGCCGCCAAGGCCACTCTCGAAGGCAAAACCGTCGACGGTAAAGCGTTGAGCGATCGCGTCCGCTCCCGCCTCTCTTGATTCGAGAGCCAAGCCAGCCCGAATGACTCAGCCCAGCGAATCCCCAACGTCCCCGATCGCCGGCGACTCCAACACCCGAGCCCTGGCCTTGCTTCGCATCGCCGTCGGCGTATTCTTCCTGATCTTCGGCGAGTACAAGGTTTTTGGCACGCAATTCACTCTGCACGGCGGCTTTCAATTCTGGATCAACAAATTCCTCACCGAGGGCGGCGCCTACCCTTTCATGGTCCCCATCTTGAAAGGGTTCGTCCTCCCGAACGCCACCACTATCGCGTTCCTGGTCGCGTATGGCGAGTTTTCCATCGGCCTTGCCCTGACGCTCGGCATCCTGGTCCGCCAAGCCAGCCTTGGCGGTCTGATCTTCATGCTCACTCTTTTGTTTTCCTCCGACTATCCTGGCTCGGACGCGTCCTTCTGGCAGTACTTCGGCGCCAGCCTGGGACACTCGGTTTTCGCGCTTTGTTTCATCGCGTTCACGATTGGCCGCTCCGATATTCTCTGGTCCATCAATCACTTGCGAGCGATGCGTCCAAAGTAAGGAAACCTACAGGAGTGCCCTGATTGTCCTCCGTGTCACCGTTTCCTAATCTAGTCAAGAGTGGCGTCACCGGCGATGGCTGCCACGGAGAGAACCGGCCCATGGGACAACAGGTAAACTCAGCGGACAACTTGGTCTTGCTCGGAGAAATGGTCGAAATGGCCTCGGGTTACGCGGATCAGTGCGAGGAATCTGTGGAGCACGACGACGCCTTCCTCGTTCGCCTTGCCTATGACGAACTTTTCTACCTTCGAAAACGCGTCGCTAAGCTGGACGAAAAATTGCTCGACCTCGAAGAGCGCATTCGCGCCAAAGCGAAACCGTCTCGCCCGCAAAAACGAACACAACGTCACCGCTCGAACGAGGATTTCAAAACCTCCTTCCAACTTGTGAGGACCGGTCAAAACCTGGCCGGCGACTGATCAACAATCGACAAGCAACTGATAATTAATTGTGTTTGGAGCGATTTGGCGGGTTGCATTCGCACTCGCCAACGATGACTTACTAACGAACGCGCGCTTTAATGGCTACCGGCAAGCCATCACCCGCCCGCTCAATCGTTACATCGGCGGAAGATATCCGATAACTCGTCCCGCCCTTAATGACGGTCAACGAAACTGTTTCCCCTGTTCCGGGACATGCGGCCGTCGCGGCTGTTCCTTTAGCGCTCAACGTTATCTCCGTGGGTACGCCTTTGCCGCAAGGATCCAGGGTTATCTGACCGGAAAAATCGGGCGGTACCGTCACCGTGACCTCTCGCGGAGCCTGTTTCGCCGCGCATGAATACAGTAGCGATGCCGCGAAAACCGTCGCAAGCAGCAGGGCGGTCAAACCATCCAGCTTTCGATTCATGTCGTGATACACCCCCGGTTTCGGCACTCGAAAGTGGCCAGTTCATGGTGTCAAAGAAATGAGAAACCCAACCGTGGCTGAACCCTAACAAACTTCGGCCGGAACTACCTATAAGGGTTTCTTTGTAGATGGGGGTAGGTAAGTCCTGTAGGACCACAACAGGGCGGTGTCGGCGCCAGCGTTTCAGGGCGTCGCGACCGGCTTCAACACTGCCGTATTCCGCTCATCGGCCGCGATAATCCGGTAGAGCATCTTCAAATCGTTGACCTTACTCAGCGGAACGCTCGGTTCCTTGATCTCAAGCGTCCGGTAATAGTGCAACACCTTGCCGGTCACTTCCGTCTTGCTGTGATAGGTCGCGAAGCTGTACTCCGCGCTCACCGGATCCGGCAAATCTTCCACTTCGTACCCTGGCGGCATTGTGATTTCCACCGCGTCGGTATTTCGCACAGGACCTTCGAATACGACCGGGTATCGTCGAGCTTCCTTAGTCTCTAGCAGTCCACTCGACTGATTGCCCATCACGCGCATCCTCACCAGAAGCAATCCGCCAGACGCCTGCGCGTAGTTTTCCGCCACCAGTGAATAGTTGAAGATAAATGGCAGGTCGATGCGGTCGAGATTACCCACCGAAGCATTCGTCAGTCGATACGTCGGCAGTGAGCGCGACAGCATGGTCTCAATCGGCTTGATGCGGTCGACATCCTTCGTTACGGATTTAAGTAGATACCGCTCGTCCGCAGCATAGTCGCCGACTCGAACTTCCTGCACGTCGCCGCTGAGTGTTCCCGATGGCGTCAACGCCAGCTTAGCCGTCCGTCGAACGCCGGTTGTCGCCACCGGCAGTTCCGGCAGTTCATTCAACTCACCGCCGTCCGGCGCCACAAGCAACGCGTAGTTTGCTTGCAGCGCTCCGCGCAGGCTCCCAAACGGTGTAAATCCATCCGTAGGATCGAAAAACAGCAATCGCCCCAGCTTCGGATCTTGCACAACGGCCGCCAACGATACATCCGCGACGCCTTCCGGCAACTTGATCGCAAGAATCGCGTGATCGAAGCCGCCAACGTGCGCCGGCATCTCCGGCGTTACTGAACCGCGTTCCGTATTGATCAGCACATAGAACGAATCCACTCCGATGCCTTTCAGCATCGCGCTCATCAGCGTGGCTTTGTCTTTACAATCCCCATATCGATGCGCGAAAACGTCGGTCGCCGAATGCGGTTGGAATCCACCAATCCCCAATTCGATTCCAACATAGCGAATATCGCGCTGCACAAACTGGGCAATCGCCTGCATTTTCGCCAACGTCGTCGATGAAGACTGCGTCAGCGCGCTCGTCTTCTGGCTCACATCCGTCGAAGCGTCGCGCCGTCCTCGCGTCAGATCGTTGTACCAGACTCCCATATCGCGCCAGCTCGCAAACGTCTTGCCCGCACCGCCCGGCGCCAGAAACGACACGATCATCTGGCCTTCGATTCCTCGCGGCGGTGGCATCTCCTGTTCATCCTTCAGCGCCGGCACCGCGTTCACAATCCATTGCCATTGGTTGCTTCCAGACGGCGCCGCCTTCACTTCCGGATGATTCAGCCAGTACGCCTTGTATTCCCATCCGGCGGGAAGTTGCAGCGAATAGTGTTCTTCGCGCGCCGGATATTCCCTCTGGAAATACCAGCCGTCCTGCAATACCAGCGGACGATCTTCCTCTTCGTATTCCCACCCGACAATATTTCCCGGATCGGGCGCAGGGATTCGCACAAACTTTGCTCGCACATCGGAAATGAGTTCGCTGCCCTGCACAGCGGGCAGAGCCACATCCGCGGCATCCTTATCCTTGACCTCGTAATCTTTTCCTTGAGCGGGAATGCACCACGCGTGCAGCGCCAGGATTTTCGATTCCGAGTGATATGGAACGATCAGATTGCCGAGTTCCCGTCCGCCCGGCCGCAGGATCTTGTACGCCATGCGAACCTGGATATGAACCTTGTCCGCCGACTGCACGGTGACCGTTCGCTCTGAATAGAGGACCACTGCGTCGGTCTTTTCATCATGCTCGGGCAGCGCAACGTTCGACAGCGCGTGCATCCAGGCCGGCGCATCGGCGTTGTTGCTCGCGAAAGCACCGCGCTCAAGCAATGCGAGCGAGCACGCCAGCCCCAATGCAATGCACAATCCGCCGCGAAGGTTAATTCGTTGCCGCAGCAGCGGTAGCCCCCGGCTGGACCACGATCGTCTGTTCATCTCCGGTCCTCACGATTTGGTAGAAACCTCGCAACGCTGGGTAATTCGCTTGGTCGATAACCAGCAGGTCGCTTCGCAACATGCGCGTCAAATGCAAAACGCCATTTGCGTTTTCGACCTTCAGGTCATACACAACCGCCTTCGAGTCCTGGTTCTTTTCCTTCGGAACGTTGGTTACTTTCCAATTCAAAGGCAGCTCGATGGTCACATCGTCTTTCTTCTGGTAAGGGAAGCGAAAGTAGATCGGGTGAACGCGCTGTGCATGTGCGAACACTCCCTTCTCGCTTGCACTGAACAGTCCCACCGGCAACAGTGCGCGGTGACCTGCGGCTGTCGCCCAACCCTGAACCTTCAAATCGTAAACGGCCACCAGCGTCGGCGCCGAGCTCGCCCAATCCGGCTTATTGGTCAACTCCACGTCGATTCCTACGGGAACGTATTCGCGAAGCTGGTCTTCCATGAACTGCTTCCGAGCCGCCTCGTCTTCGTTACGCTCTTCGATTCGTCGCCAGAGCGCTTCCAAGCCGGAGAATGTCATCGTTACGTTGCCCGACAGCGTCCCGTCGTCCGACATCTTCAATTCGGCTTTGCGTTCGATCACCGATTCCGAGCTCTGGGGCAGTTCCGTCGTAACGAAGCTTCCGCCATCCTTGTCGAGCTTCAATCCCATCACCGCAGTCTCGTTCCACGGCAGGAATCCGAACGGCACGAAGGCCGTCCCCGGATCGCAATAAACGTCTTTGCCGTTCAACTTCAACAGCACCACGTTCGAATTCAGTTGATTGGCGTTCATCAGTTTCGGGTTAAAGAAATATTCACTCCGGCTCGACGCCCAAATCGGGTACGCCTCGATCCCTGCCGCGCGCACCAGGGCGAGATAGACCCACGTAATGTCTCGGCCGTCGCCTGATCCCGCCTTCAGTAAGTCGGCCGCGGTTTTGATCTTCTTGGCCTGTTCGCGTTTCTGTTCCTGATCGGTTTTTTCCACCTCGTAAGAAGTGTTCTTCAATTGCTGTACGCGGGCATAAATCTTCTGTGCCTTCACTTCCGGCGAATCGCTCGGCGACACCATCTGAGCTACCGCTTGCTCCATGTCCTTCCGCTTGCCGAGAAAGCTCTCAACCTGCCCATTCAACGCCTTCCCGCGTTGCTTCCAAAATTTGTCGGGCTGAGTTTCGGCATTCTGTTCGCTGTATTCGAAATCGACGCGATACTTCAATTCGTTCTCGGGCGGCATGAAATCTTCAATTTGAAACGCCGGGATGTTCGCCGATTCCATTTTGACCACGCTGGTCGCGGGCTGCTGCTTTGGCGGGGCCGTCCCTTGCGGCAGACCCACAGGCCAGCTCCAGCGCAGCGCAAATTGGCTGTTCGGTTTCAGAGAAAATTTCGCCTGCTTGGTGAATAATTCATTGCTCAAAATCCAGTGCGAGTCGTAGACGTAGTTCTCCGCCATGTCCTCGGTGTAGCGGTATTCGATGATGCTTCCCACCTGAACGTCCGGCAGCGTAAAGGTCTTCGCCAGATACCTCACGTTCCTCGCCTTCACGATGGTCTTGTCATAGGCCTTGCCTTCGAACACCGCGATCGTTCCGTCCGGCCGAATGGTGCGCGCTCGAATTGCAATGATGTTTCCCTGCTCTTTGAAATACGGGATCTCCACGTCGCCGTATTTCCGGCCTTCCTCGGTCAAAATCTTGATTCGAAAGTAGTCCTGCTCATTTCCGGTCTTCGCGTTGTCGTCACGGTCCACCTGCCGGTACAAAATCACCGCCGGCGCACCCGGTGCTTCGGGAACGCTTGTCATCTTCAACTCTTCCGGCGAAATCGGCAGCCAATCGTCGGCAGCAACCGAGCGGACTCCGCGCACCGCGACCCAAGCAAAAATCGCCAATGCTGTCGCAATGGGAAGCATCAAACCCGCACGGGTTAGCTGGCGCGCACCACCGCCGTTCGAATTCCGATGCATGGGTGATCTCCTCAGTCCGTCTTGCGCGCACACATCCATCCGCGCTGTGCAGACAAGTCTGTCGACAGCGGGGTGCGGCGCGAGGGCTGGACTCGTACCTTCACTCACTCGGGTAACGACCTGTGTTCGTGTTAGGCGTTAAATTATCGTGGAGTACTGATAACGTCAAGAGAACGAACGTCCTATTAGTTACGTAACGGTTCACTGGCCGGAAGCTGAGGTGGGGAGTTCAGGCAGAAGGCACTCGTCCATGCGGATTTCGCGGATTCGAACGCATTTCGAGCAGCAATCGAGCGAACGCCAGGCGAAACTCACCGCCTCGCCGCGTCGATCCGAATCGGTCACTCGATTCCGAAGCCCTAACTTTCCTTCCGCACTTGCGGCATAATCCCTCGCGCACAGGGGCGCCGCGATCGGCCATCCGCCGACCGCGAAGACGAACTCATTCGAATCGTATCGGTCGATTTCGAACGTCGCTGCCTTTTTCAATCGCGCACTCACAGGAGGAACGCGTGTCCGACCGCCCATGGAGTTCCACCGCTCCTCCAGGTGAATTCCGCACCTACATCTCCGCCGACGAAACGCTGAAAGAATTCACTATCCGCGCTGTTCTTCTCGGCGCACTGTTCGGCCTGCTCTTTGGCGCCATCACCGTCTACGTCGGTCTGCGCGCGGGACTCACCGTCTCCGCTTCGATTCCAATCTCAGTCCTCTCGATCAGCATCCTCCGCGCCTTCGGCCGCTCCACAATTCTCGAAAATAACATCGTCCAAACCACCGGCTCCGCGGGCGAATCGCTCGCCGCCGGAGTCATGTTCACCATCCCCGCGCTGATCTTCCTCGGCTTCGGCGCAGAATTCACCTTCTGGAGAATCTTCCCGCTCGCTCTTCTCGGTGGGTGGCTCGGCGTTCTCTTCATGGTTCCTCTCCGCCGCCAGCTCATCGTCAAAGAGCACGGCAACCTCAGCTTCCCCGAAGGCACCGCATGCGCCGACGTTCTCGTCGCCGGTGAACGCGGCGGCTCCTTCGCAGGCCGCGTCTTCTGGGGGCTCGGTCTCGGCGGAATCTACACCTTCCTGATGAACACCGTCGGAGCCTGGACCTCGCAACCCGAAGCCCGTCCCAAATGGTTCGACGGCGCATCGTTCCGCGTCACCATCACCTCGGAATATCTCGGCGTTGGCTACATAATCGGCTCGCGCGTCTCCGGCATTCTCTTTGCCGGCGGGATCGTCTCGTGGCTCGTCATCATGCCCGCCATCCGCTTCTACGGACAGCTCGCCAACAACGTCCCTATCTACCCCTCCACAATTCCGATTCCGATGATGACACCCGACCAAATCTGGGGCACCTACATTCGCCCGATGGGCGCAGGCGCAGTAGCCGCCGCCGGACTCATCACACTCCTCCGGACCCTCCCCACAATTTTCTCCGCCCTACGCGCCGGACTCAAAGACGTCCGCGCCGAAGGTGCCGGCCAAGCCACCTCCACCAGCCGCATCGACCGCGACATGCCGATGCGCTGGGTCATTCTCGGTTCCATCCTTATCATCGTTATGATGTGGATCCTCCTCACGTTCCATCCGATCCAGGGTGCCGAGACCCGCTGGTATCACAACCTCTTTGCCGGAGTTTTCACCACCGTCTTCGGCTTCCTCTTCGTCACCGTCGCCGCCCGCATCAGTGGACTTCTCGGCAACTCCTCGAATCCCATCAGCGGCATGAGCATCGCAACGCTGATGGCGACGTGCGCAATCTTCTTCGTCGCCGGATGGACCGCCCCCAACTACCAAGTGCTCGCCTTGATGATCGGCGGAGTCGTCTGCATCGCCGCCGCAATCGCCGGCGCCACTTCGCAAGACTTAAAAACCGGCTACCTCGTGGGCGCCACTCCGTTCTGGCAGCAAATGGGCTTGCTCATCGGCGTCACCGTCTCCACGCTCGCCATCGGCACCACGCTCAACCTGATGAACAAGGGCCTCGAGAAATACATCCCTACCGAAATCCCCGTGAACATCCAGTCGCTGCCGAATGGCGTGAAAGTCGAACGCGACACCTTCTCCTACCACGGCAAAAACTACGAGCTCATCAACTCACTCGGCTCCCACGAGATTCCCGACGGCGAATATCTCTACGACGCCGGCTCCAAACAAATCGAATATCAGTGGGCCCAAGGCATCGGCAGCGCCAAAGCTCCCGCGCCGCAAGCCCGCCTCATGGCCACCGTCATCAGCGGCATCCTCAATCAACGCCTCCCCTGGCGCCTGGTCTTGATGGGAGTCGCGCTCGTCATCGCCGTAGAAATTCTCGGCGTCCGTTCGCTAGCCTTCGCCACCGGCTCCTACTTACCTCTCGGCACCACCGCCGCCATGTTCGCCGGCGGCCTGATACGCACACTCGTCGACGCCACCACAAAAGATAAAAACGAAGGCGAAGCCAGTCCCGGCGCCCTCTATTCCAGCGGACTGATCGCCGCCGGCGGCGTCTTCGGCCTCCTAGGCATCATCATCAATCTTTTCCAAGACCCCGAAATCGGCACACACGTCCCGCAATGGTTCGCAAGCATGCTCCGCCTCCCCTGGAATCCCGACACCATCGCCTTCGGCCCAAGAATGTTCGGCTCTTGGGCGACCAACAATCTCTTCGGCCTGATCATGTTCATCTTGCTAGGCGCGTCGCTGTTCTATTTCGCGCGCAAGAAGCTCGACTGAACCCAGCGCCACGCGATCGCCGCCATTTATCGAACTTTGATGCACAATTAACTAATTCCTTCACGAAAACCCTCGCCCCGGCCTAAAATATTCGGGTCCTCGCACCCGTCCACTTGGTGCACTCACACATGAGTTTCGTTCGAGGAGTTCGCACGATGCGTTGTCGATCTCTAGGTCTTGCCGTGTTCGCCGCCGCGTTCTGCACTCTTGGCGCGTCCTCAACGCTGCGCGCCCAAGTGCCCCGCCAGCAAATCACCGACGCCATCGACGAATCCAAACACGCCACGCTTGCCGGCAACACCACCCCGGCGGCCAAGTTCGCACCGAACGACCGCGGCTCCGTCGCAGACGACCTTCGCCTCGACCATCTACTCCTCGTCCTCAAACGCGATCCGCAAACCGAATCCGACCTCCGCGAAAAAATCGACGCCATGCACAATCCCGCCTCCCCCGACTTCCACCACTGGCTCACGCCCGAACAACTCGCAACCCGATACGGCGTTCACCCGCAAGACCTCGAAGCCGTCCAGCGATGGCTCACGGCCCACGGCCTCACCATCAATCAGATCGATAAAAGCGGCATGATCATCGACGTCAGCGCCACCGCCGCGCAAGTCCGTGAAACCTTCCGCACCGAGCTTCACAATCTCACGCTGCCCAACGGCGACAAGCACGTCGCCAACATGACCGACCCGCAAGTCCCTGCCGCTCTCGCTCCCGTAATCGCCGGCGTCGCCTCGCTGCACGATTTCTTCCCCCGCCCGCGCCATACCCAACCCAAACCCATCGCATTCGATCGCGAAGAAAAAAAATGGCGCCCGCGCTTCCAAGTCACCATTCAGAACGACGCCTTCAACGTCGTCGCGCCCTACGATTTCGCCACCATCTACAACGTCCTCCCTCTCTGGCAGCAAGGCTTCACCGGCAAAGGTGTCACCATCGCCCTCATCGAAGACACCAATCTCGCCAATTCCAAAGACTGGACCACCTTCCGCAAAAATTTCGCACTCGACAGTTTCAAGTCCGGCAATTTCGCGCAGGTCTACCCCAACTGCAAAAATCCCGGCGCCAACAGTGATGAAGACGAAGCCGCGCTCGACGTCGAATGGTCCAGCGCTTCCGCGCCCGACGCCAACATCGTCTTAGCCGCCTGCGGCGACACAAAAACCGTCTCCGGGCTCGACCTAGCCACGCTCGGAATTCTCGAGCAACCAAATCCGCCCGACATCGTCTCGGTCAGCTACGGCCTCTGCGAAACCATCTCCGGCCAAGCCGAAGTCGCGCTCAACGATTTCGAAGCGCAACTCGCCACCGCCGAAGGCACTACCTTCTTCATCGCGCAGGGCGACACCGGCGCCGACGAATGCGCTCCCGCCGAAAGGCCCGAATACTCCATCCTCGGCATCAACAGCGGCGACAACACCGCCTCCGCGTACGCCGTAGACATCGGCGGCACCGATTTCATGGCGCAATACAATTCCGACGTCAGCAAGATTCCCCTCTCGCGTTACTGGGCCGACAAAAACGATCCCAAAACGCACGCATCCGCGAAATCCTACATCCCCGAAATCCCCTGGAACGACAGCTGTGCCAGCCGCCTCATCTTCACCGACCCGCTCATCGCCGGCAGTTTCAGCCAGGCCTTCGGCGAAAAAGGATTCTGCAATTCCAGCGTCGGCCAACAATTCTTCTTGTTCGACGTTGCCGGTGGCGGTGGCCCCAGCAGTTGCTTCACCGGCACTCCGTCAACTCCCGGCGTAGTCAGCGGCACCTGCAAAGGCAATCCGAAGCCGACCTATCAAAAGGGTGTGGAAGGCGTGCCGCACGACGGTGTCCGCGATCAACCCGATCTCTCGCTCTTCGCTGCCGACGGCGTCTGGGGCAGCTTCTATCCGTTCTGTCTGTCCGACACGAACCAAGGTGGCACAACGTGCACCGCGGAAAACGACGCCGTCCTTCTCGGTGGTGGCGGCACATCCTTCGCCTCGCCAGCCATGGCGGGAATTCAAGCGCTCATCAATCAACGATTCGGCAAACAAGGCAACGCCAATTACGTCTACTACGCGTTGGCGCAACAGCAATTCGCGCATCCCGGCAGCGCCGCTCGTTGCGACGCCAGCCAAACCACTGGCAACTTGCCCGCTGCCAGCTG
>Ga0070711_100002227_pt1 | contig 10996 bp, 9 predicted proteins | sample LARL53metaG_FD_65452 | JGI IMG/M metagenome (GOLD analysis project Ga0070711, IMG submission 65452) | Corn, switchgrass and miscanthus rhizosphere microbial communities from Kellogg Biological Station, Michigan, USA - LAR L5-3 metaG | ecosystem: Host-associated > Plants > Roots > Rhizosphere ... | reverse complement strand
CCGGTTGACCGACGAGACGGCGCAGCCGGGTTTTCTCCTTGACGGCTTCCCGCGCACCCTCGAACAGGTCATCGCCCTAGACGAGATCCTCGACGAGCAGCACCACGAACTCACAGCCGTACTTGATTTTTAGATCGCCGAAGACGAAGTGGTCGCCAGGAGGCTCGCCCGCGGACGCGCCGATGACACCGAAGCCGGGATCCGGACACGCCTGCGGGTGTATCGCGGAGTCAACCTCTTCGCGACCACTATGCATCCATCCTGATCACCGTGACGGCGACGTGGGCGAGGTGCGTCAGCGAGCTGTCATTGCCCTCCGCGCGCGGCTTGCGGCCAGACAGCCCGAGCACACTGCCGTCAAGAAGACGTCGGGAGCGATCGAGGGCGGCCTGCGAATGGGCTGACTCCGGCGGGACCCGACGAACTTGTACCGATCGTGCTGGCCTAAAACCGTCACCACATGGCCGTCGATCCGCGGGCCTGCGCAACCAGCACCGCACGCTTCTCACCGCCTGGCGGCCCGCGCCGGCGCTCACCCGGTCGGGCGCTCAACGGATCGCGACTGCATTCGCCGGCGTTGACACGCCGCCAACGACACGGAGCGGGCTCGAGACGAGAAGGCACGTGTGACCTGGTCGAGAAGGGAACACCATGACGATTCACGATGTCGACTGCTTCATCGACGGCGGGGTGGTGACAGCGACCGACACATTCGACGTCATTGACCCTTCGACGGGAAAGACGCTGGCTGCGGTGTCACGCGGCGGCCCAGCACAAATCGATTACGCCGTCAAGGCCGCCCAGTCGGCCTCCAAAGCGTGGTCGCGGTTAGCTGCGCGGGATCGCGCAGATCACCTGCGGGCCGTGGGTGCGGCGATCGCCGCGCAGGTGGATGAGCTCGCGATGGTGGAAAGTCGGGACACCGGAAAGCCGCTCACGCAGGCACGGGTGAATGCGCAGGTGGCAGTGCGGTACTTCGAGTTCTACGCCAACGCCGTCGAGCAATTCTTCGGTGATTCATCCCCGGCGACCCGGTGACTCTCGTCGGCGACTGCCAGGTCGATCAATGTTGCGGGGATGTGGTGACAATGGATGGGATGAATGTGGTGAAGCCATCGAAATATTCGGTTGGGAAAGGAATCTGGGAGTGGAAGGCCGGAGGCGGCACGAGGATTGGAGAACGGTGATGGCGAACGCCGGGTCTGCGTCGTCGCGTCGTGTTCGAGCGGTGTGCTTGGCAGCGGGGCTAAGTCGTCGAAACGTTCGGCCGGTTCGTGGGACGACGGTGGGTTGGCCAGCACCGTCGTGTCGAACCCTTCTGTGCCGGCACCGATTCCGGGCGTGATGCGCCGGTGGGGAGTCTGGTGGGGCGTGGTGGGGTCTTTGGTCAAGGTGATTGGGTGGTGGAGGTTCGGATTGGTGACCATTGTTGCAAGGCGGATGGTCTCGGTGGGGGTGGCCGCTGTTGTCCGGGTCGGGATGGTCGCGTAGCGGGGCTTGTCCCGAATTGATCGCCAGGATAGGTGGTGGTGGGTGTCGGCGCAGTGATATCCGAGCTGTTCGGCTTGTGTCCGGATGGTTCGCGCGTCTGGCCACGAGTAGGTGGGCGGGATCTAGGGTGCTCAATGGCATTGTGCACGCCTAATTTCGGGGTCTGGTCAGTGGGGTTCTGTGCGCTGCGAGGCGACCCACTGTTGTGTGCTGTGCGGTTGCGCCGGATCGAGCGAATGCTGTTGAGACAGAAGAAAACGTCCCAGCGTCAGCCCGATGTGCAGTTCGAGTCGGTGGGCTCCGACCGAGAAGTCCAGTCCGGTGATCGTTTGGGTTTTGGCGAGCCGGTAGTACAGCGTTTGGCGGTGGATGCCCAGGTGTGCCGAGGTGGCGGCGACGTCGCCGGCGTGGTCGAGATAGGCCTGGGCTGTCTCCATCAGATCGGCGTTTCGATGGTCGAGTAAGGCACGCACGGAGGCGGTGAGCACGGCGTCTTGGAGTGACCCGGTGCACCGGCTGGCCGCGATGCGGTAGGCGCCGAGGTGATCCCAGGAGGCGATCGGGCGGAACCTGGAGTCGTGCTGCGCCACGCGCAGGCTCCACTGGGCTTGTTGCCAGCTGCGCGCCACCCCGCGCAAATCGCGGCATCGGCCTCCGATTCCGACCAACGAATCCGCCGCGGCTACCCGTTGGGCGGTGCTGTGCGCCAGGTCGGTGTGCCGGTCGCTGGCCGGCATGATCACTGCCGTGAGGCTGCCCATTGGTACCGAGAGGGCGTCGAGGGCGGTGGCGGGCAGTAGCCCGTCGACGGCCAGAACCCGGAACGGGCCGGTGGTCGGAAACTCGCCGGTTTCCGCGATGCGCCGCCACGAGTGGTCTGCTGCTGGCCGGTCGCCCTCGATGAGATCGACCAACGAATCCGTGACCTCGGTGGCCGACGCGGTCGTGCTCGCCAGTTGCGAGCCTGCCTGACCCGCGAACAGTGTCGCCTCATCGAGGGCGGGGTCGCCGATGATCACGCCAACGTCGGGGAGCAGGAACAGATAACCGTAGGTGTGTCCCTCGTGCCGTATGGGCAGGCAGATCCGCTCACCGGCGCCGTTGCGCCGTGTCAGGGAGGTGCCCGCGGCGCGAGCGGGGACCGCGCGGTGCCATTTGTCAGTGTCGGGTGCGCCGTGGGGACAGCGTCCGGCCAGGATGGAACTGACGTCCTCGTCGACGTCGTCTGACTGTTGGCTGTATGCGATCAACGCGATTCGGTATCGCCGGGTGCGGCGCTCGGTGCTGGTGCCGATCAACACCACCGAAGCCCTCAGGCGTGTGGCAAGCCGCCTCACCATCTCTTCGAGGGTCGCTGGTGGTCCTGTTGCTTCGGTGGGAGGGACTCGGGACAGAACGTGGCCGGATCTCGCTCGCGGCATCGGGTTGGTTAGCAAGTCGCTAGCCTCACAATTCCGCTTGGACCTGGACACCGGTTGGCTGCTCGAGAACCGGAAAACGGCGTCTGGGATTGCGTTCCCGAAGGGGCCCGCGGTGCCTTTGTTGACGCCTTCGTGGGCGACCACCGGGGCGGTGGGTCCCGACGAAGGTGCACAGGGCGGTGTGGAAGCGATGCTCATCGACTAACCCTCCGGTCGGCTGGGGTCGTCATTTTGCGGCACCCACCCACTGTACACGGTGACATGTGAAATTGTACAGAGAGTGGCGTGGAATATCGGGCGGCGGGTAGGCGATGGACTCACGGTCGCCGCGGCGCGCCCCGCCGGCGTGTGGCCAACCACCCCCGGGTGTCGCACCAGGCCGATCGCCAACCTTCTGGGCACGACACGATCGACACCAGCGTCTCGCCTCGGGCCGGTGAGTCCCGTGCGCCGCCGATGTCAATCCCGTGCGGCGATGTTCGCGGGTGCGGCCCCGCACGAGTGCCTCCGGGTAGCCAACGGGTGTACGGTCCGAAATGCAATTTGTCGACGCCGGTGTGACAGGTGATTAAGCTCTATAGACAAATGGATGAAGCGCTTTTATTTCCGCACAAATAAGTTCGACAAATAGCAAGTAAATTCGTCACGGCTATTTTCCCAATTTTCATCGACATTCGGCCCGGCGTCCTCGTACACTCCTGACGCAGTACGCATGGAACAGGCCCTATGCATCGGCCCGGTCGACCATCCTGAGATCGGACTGAAAGTGGTCGGCGCCCCAATACGGACTCAGTGAGGAACGTGATCATGCGAAAGTCCGCGCAGCAGGACAGCGGTTTCGATATCGAATTGGCACACCAGAACAGACCTGAATTTGTTGCCCAGCAGCGAAAGTATGTCGGGGCACTCCATATCTCAACAATCAGCACCACGCGATTTCCCCGTCAATGAAGGAGTTTGGTCGTATGTCCCTCACCGCTGCCGCCGACGTTGGCGATTTCGAATCGAGCGATGCCAAGTTACAGCGCAGGATCACCCTTATTGGGCTGATCGGACTTGCCGTCAGCATCCAGGTCGGATCGGGGTGGCTGCTGGCCACGCTGGCAGCAGTGAGCCGATCGGGCCCGGCAGCCATCATCGCCTGGATCATCGGCGCGGTGTTTTTCGCCGTCATCGGGGTCGCCTGGATGGAACTGGGCACCATGCTGCCCCGCTCCGGGGGTGGGGTGCGCTACCCCCGGCTCAGTCACGGCGCGTTCCTGAGCTGGCTCAACGGCTGGGGATATCTGATCTCCATCATCGCGCTGCCGGTGGTCGAGGCCCAGGCGGTGCTGACCTATGTCGGCGGGCACTGGCCCTCGCTCGGATTGGTGAAGCACCAGGAGGGCACCACGCTGGTGGCCTGGCCGAACGGCATCCTGGCCGGGTGGGGCCTGCTGGTGGTGTTCTTTCTGCTCAACGTCTTCGGGGTGCTGCTGCTCAGCGAGTCGAACAAGTGGGTGACCGTGTGGAAGCTGGTGGTTCCGACGATCACCGCCATTCTCATGTTCACGGCGTTTAAGGCGGAGAACTTCCGCGAGCTCGGGGGGTTCGCGCCCATGGGTTACGGTGCGGTGTTCGGCGCCGTCTCCGGGGGCGGCATTGTGTTCGCCTACAACGGCTTACGGCAGATCGTCGACTTCGGCGGTGAAGTGATCAACCCACGCCGCAACATCCCGATAGCGATGATTGTCGGTGGCGTCATAATTCCCCTGGTCTTGTATCTGGCCCTGCAGATCGGCTTCATCGGCGCCCTGGATTGGCACTCCGCCGGAGTAAGCCCGGGCGACTGGAAAGGCCTGATGGAAAGTCCGTGGGCGGCTGCGCCTTTGCTGCAAGCCGTCACCGTTGCGGGCTTTGCCTGGTTCGCCGTCGTGCTTCTCAGCGACGCCGTCTTGTCCCCGTCGGCGACTGGCTGGGTGTTCGTCGGCTTGGCGGGCCGTACGGCCTACTCGTTGTCGGTCAACGGCGAATTGCCTCGCGGGCTGCAGCGCATCAACCGGTTTGGGGTGCCCTGGATAGCGTTGATGATCTGTACTGGACTGGGCTTCTTTATGTTTCTGCCGGTTCCCAGCTGGTATCAGTTCGTCGGGATGGTCGCCACCGCGATGGTTCTGAACTACCTGATGGCCGGTCCTACGATGGCTGTTTTCCGCAGGGTCGCCCCGCAACTGCCCCGCCCGGTCCGAATTCCGTTCGGAGGCTTCTGGGGAGTGGCTGGCTATCTGTGCAGCCTGCTGCTGATCTACTTCGCCGGTTGGTCCACCATGATCAACGTCATCACGGTGACGCTGCTGGGCCTGCCGATTTACTCCGGCTATGCCAGCGTGCGGCACGGCTGGTCACCGAGGGTGCCCAGCATCGTCCTGTCCGTCGTCTTCACCCTGGCATGGATGTATATCGGGATCCAGGGCGGCTGGCTGTTCGCCGGAGGTAAGCAGATCACCGGTCACTGGCCCATCGGACTGTACTTCGCGGCGTGCGTGGTAGCCGTCGTCGTGTTCGTCGCCACTCTCTGGGCAGTCAGCAACGCCGAGGGCCGGATGCATATCCGCGCCGGCCTGTGGATCCTGCCCACGCTCGTAGTGACCACGTTCCTGGCCTACTTCGGCGACGCAGGTCCCCAGCCCGTTTTGCGCTCCGGTCTCGATGTGCTGTTGGTCATCATCGTCGGCATCGCCAGCTATCTCTGGGCCGTGCGCAGTGGCTACCGCACCGATGAACTCAATGACATCCTGCGTCACCACGACGACCAGCAGGAGAAAGCCACAGCCGGTGCTACCTAAGCGCACCCACGCCAGTTCCCACCGGGAGTTCGACCCAACCCGAGTAACGATCCACGTGTCGGTCTCGTAGCGGAAGGTTCCAGCAAATGACCTTACTCGTGGGATATCCCACTAACCGGCGGGCGAAGGCCGTGCTCAGCATGGCCGCCATGCTCGCCCGCTCCAGCGGCCAAGAGGTGGTGGTCTGCACCGTCATCCGGGATCCGAGGGTGCCGGGCGTTACCCGAGACGATCCCGAGTTCTGTTCCTACGTCGACGAGTTGGCCGACACGGCCATCGAGCAGGCACGCCGGGACATGCCTGCCGACGTGCCAGTCAAGTTCACTCGCGTCGACGCCAGGTCCATTCCGGCCGGGCTGGTGCAGGCTGCTGAACAACGCAACGCCAGCATGATCGTGGTCGGGTCGGCGATGGGCCCCGTCGAACGCGTGACGGTCAGCAGCATCGCCGATCGATTGCTGCACAGTTCACCGCTGCCGGTCGCCATCGCGACCCGTGGCTTCCGGGCCGAGAGCGGCCAGGTTAAACGCGTGACGCTGGCTTTTGACGGCGGCGAGCAAGGCGATGTGAAAGTGGCTGCCGCCGAAGCTGTCGCCGCGCAGTTCGGTGCGGAGTTTCGCTTGGCATCTTTCGCGGTCCACCTGTCACCGCCAGAGGCGTTGCGGGTCCACCTTGAGGGCAACGCGGTTTTCGAGCAGTGGATCGAGAAGATCAGCTCGGCCGCCCGCGAGGCCGTTCTGTCCGACGAGGCGGTCGCCCGCAGGGATCCGCAGATCGTCATCGGCCAGGGCGATGACTGGGAGGATGCTCTCGACGACATCGACTGGGGCACTGGGGAAGTCATGGTGATCGGGTCTAGCCCCGCGGGGGCTCTCGCGCGGGTGTTCCTGGGATCACGCGCCGCCAAGATTGTGCGACACACCCCGGTTCCGGTGATCGCCATCCCTGGGGCGCCGCCGCGGAGCTGGCCGAGCGGTGACCCGGCCCATCCCCAGTGTTACCGGCGACGTCTCCGCTCACAGTTCTTGCAGCGCGAGACGCGTCCGGGTACCACCTCGCGGGTGGCACACGCCGAACCGGTGTGGCTGGCCGCCGCGGGCGGAGACGTGTCGCCGTAGCCACCGCGCCGGCGCGGCCCCGCACAAGTCAGTGGCGCCGGTTGTGAGTTTGATCCGTCCCCCGAAACCCGAAGGAAAGACGCATGATTAAGGGTTCCGACTTGTTTGTCGCGGCCTTGGAGAACGAAGGTGTCGAGCGCATCTTCGGGGTGCCCGGTGAGGAGAACCTCGACACCGTCGATTCACTACGACAGTCCAGCATCGAACTAGTCGTCACCCGCCACGAGCAGTCTGCGGCGTTCATGGCGGCAACTCACGGTCGGTTGACCGGCCGACCGGGTGTGTGCATCAGCACCCTAGGGCCTGGTGCGCTAAACTTCGCCACCGGCGCTGCCTACGCCCATCTCGGTGCGATGCCGATGATATTGATTACCGGACAGAAGGCCATCAGGTCCAGTCACCAGGCCCGGTTTCAGATCGTCGACATGGTCGCCACGATGAAGCCGCTGACTAAATTCGCCCGTCAGATCGTGAGCACGGCGAGCATCCCCACGATCGTCCGTGAGGCGTTTCGGGTCGCGACAGAGGAACGGCCCGGCCCGGTGCACCTGGAGCTGCCCGAAGACGTCGCCGGTGAATTGGGACTCGACGTCCCCCTGGTGCCGCCGCATCCCATTGAACTGCCGGTGGCCCCGGCACTCGCGGTGGACAGGGCAGCGCACCTCATCCTCACAGCCGAACGTCCGCTGGTCATGCTGGGGGCCGCCGCGAGCCGCCCGCGTCTGGGGGCACAACTCGACCAATTCCTCACCCGCACAAAGATTCCCTTCTTCACCACCCAGATGGGCAAAGGGACGGTAGCCGGAAGTTCCACCGGCAACGCCCTCGACCTGTGGTTGGGCACCGCCGCGTTGAGCGAACGCGATTACGTGCATGAGGCGATCGACCGGGCCGATCTGATCCTGGCCATCGGCCACGACACCGTCGAGAAGCCGCCATTCCTAATGGGCCCCGGTGGTCCCACGGTGATCCACGTGGGATACACCGCAGCCAACGTCGAAGAGGTGTACTTCCCCCACGCGGAACTAGTTGGCGACATCGGCCCGACCCTGTCACTGCTAGCCAGTCGCCTCGAAGGACAACTTGCGCACGGCTCGGCATTGTTGGCGCTGCGTGACGACATCCTGCGCCGAGTCATGGAAGGCTCAGACATCGATCGGTTCCCGATCGTGCCCCAACGGATCGTCGCCGACGTTCGCAAGGTGATGCCGCCGGACGGCATCGTCGCCCTCGATAACGGCATGTACAAGATCTGGTTCGCGCGCAATTACCGTACACCAGTGTCGAATTCGCTACTTTTGGACAACGCGCTGGCAACCATGGGGGCAGGGCTGCCCTCGGCGATGATGGCCGCGATCAACTATCCCGGCCGCCGGGTGCTCGCGGTCTGCGGTGACGGTGGTTTCATGATGAACTCGCAAGAGCTGGAAACCGCAGTGCGCCTTGGACTCAACCTCGTCGTGCTGATCTTGCAAGACAACGCCTACGGAATGATCCGCTGGAAGCAGGCGGTCGACAACTTCGCCGACTTTGGCATGACGTTCGGCAATCCCAACTTCGTGGACTACGCACAGGCTTACGGAGCCAGCGGATCTCGGGTCGAGTCCATCGGCGACTTCGCGACCATCCTGGAATCGGCCTTCCGGCAAGGCGGCGTGCACGTCGTGGTCGTGCCAGTCGACTACTCGGAAAACAAGAGGGTCCTCGTTGACCAACTTCAAAGCCGGATTGCTGCCGCCTCGGGAGTGTGAAGCGATATGGACATCACAGCTGCGGTCTTGTCGGCCATGGGCGCTCAGGCCCCCTTCACCGACTCCAAGCCGCTCGCCGTTGAACGCATACGGTTGGACCGTCCCGGCCCCGGTGAGGTGCTGGTACGCATCAAGGCTGCTGGGTTGTGTCATTCCGACCTTTCGGTAATCAACGGCAACCGTCCACGGCCAATGCCCATGGCGTTGGGCCATGAAGCTGCCGGCATCGTAGAGGAGGTCGGGCCGCACGCTGACGGGGCCGGGGGAGAGGTCCTCAAACCCGGCGACCATGTCGCCTTCGTGTTCGTTCCGTCGTGTGGGCATTGCGAACCCTGCACTGAGGGCCGCCCTGCACTGTGCGAACCCGGCGCCGCCGCCAATGGGGCCGGCACCTTGCTGTCGGGTGCGCGCCGCCTTCATCGCCACGACGACGAACCGGTCAACCACCACCTCGGGGTGTCCGGGTTCGCCGACTACGCCACCGTCTCGAGGCGATCGCTGGTGAAGGTCGAACCGGAGCTACCGCTGGAGGAAGCGGCGTTATTCGGCTGCGCGGTGCTGACCGGGGTCGGCGCGGTGATCAATACGGCCCGGATGCCTGCGGGCTCCTCAGCGGCGGTGATCGGACTCGGTGGCGTTGGTCTGGCCGCCCTGCTTGGCGCCGTGGCCGCGGGTGCCCGCACGATCGTCGCGGTCGACCTCTCCGACGATCGGCTGGCGTTCGCGCGCGAGCTGGGCGCAACTGCAGCTGTCAACGCCTCCGATCCCGAAGCGGCCGGGCAGGTACGTGCCGCCACGGGCGGCGGCGTCGAGTATGCCTTCGACTTCACCGGCTCCGTCCGCGCGCTGGACCTCGCCTACCAAATCACTCGCCGCGGAGGAACCACCGTCACCGCCGGCCTACCCGCACCAACGGCGACCATGCCGCTGGCCCCCGTCACGCTCGTGGCCGAAGAGCGAACCCTCAAGGGCAGCTATATCGGGACGGCCGTACCCACCCGCGACATACCCCGCTACATCGAGCTTTACCGGCGGGGCTTGCTGCCGGTCGATCGCCTCGTTACCGGAACGCTGGCACTCGAGGACATCAACGAAGGCTTTGATCGCCTGCACAGCGGCGATGCCATCCGACAAGTCGTGGTGCTGTGAGGCGGGGATGAACAGCCAACCGTGGGACGACATGGCCAAACGCTGGAGCGACACCTTTCAGCAACATGCCACGCTGGTGCGCAAGCAGTGGCTCGACGGCCAAGCCCGGCTCACCAGCACACTGGCCAGCACCCAGAGCACCGATCCTGCCGCCAGCGCCGCCGCCCTGACAGATCTGTGGCGATCATGGATGGGTCTCGGTGGCTTTTGGACGGCACCTGGTGACAGTCTCGGAGATGCCTCGTTGAGCACCGGAGCCCTTGGCGCGCTGCCTAATTCGATAGCGTTGCCGCTAACGAGCGGCAGCCAGGTCAGCCAAATGCTGCGGCGGATGACCGAGGGGCCACGTCTAGCCGATGTTGGTGGTCCCGAACGCCGCATGGTGGAGATGATGGAGCATTGGATCTCGGTCCAGGAATCCGCGCGCCTCTACGAGGGCGTGATGGCTAGTGCCTGGGCTGCAGCCAACGCGCGCTTCGCCCAAGAAATCACCGGCCGCGACCATGACTGCCCGCGTCCCCTCGACTCCAAAGAGACGCTCCGGCGTTGGCGGGACATTGCCAATCAGGTTCTCCTCGAGACACAGCGCTCGGAGAAGTTCCTCGACGCGCAGCGGCGGCTACTGCGTGACGGCATGAATTTCATGCTCATACAGCGCGAGTTCCTCGAGGGACTGGTCGAACCGGCGGGACTACCCACTCGGAGCGAAATCGACGAGCTCCACCGCTCCGTTCACACCCTCAAACACCGGGTCAAAACCCTGGAGAAGACCGTCGCAGCGCTGCCACCCCAGCTGGCAGAGACGAGTTCGTCACCACGGACAACGACGAAGCCGCGCCGTGCCCGGGCCAGTAAAGGAGGCTAACCATGACGATGCCGAACCTTGCTGGACTGATTCAAGAAGCCGCAGAGTTCAACACCAAGGTCGCGGCGGGTATCGCAGCGCTCGCCACGATCGAGGACGAGCAGGTTGATATCGCCACCACGCCAAAGGACGAGGTTCTGCGCACCGACAAGGTCACGCTCTACCGGTACCGGCCGATCGCCGAGCAACGCATCAGCACACCTCTGCTGATCGTCTACAGCCTCATCGGCCGCCACACGATGACCGACCTGCAGGAGGACCGTTCACTGGTCCGCAACTTGCTGGGCCTGGGCATCGATCCTTGGATCATCGACTGGGGCAGTCCGTCCCGGGCCGACCGCTGGCTCAGTATCGACGACTACGTCACCGGCTACAT
>Ga0070711_100002224_pt1 | contig 11002 bp, 9 predicted proteins | sample LARL53metaG_FD_65452 | JGI IMG/M metagenome (GOLD analysis project Ga0070711, IMG submission 65452) | Corn, switchgrass and miscanthus rhizosphere microbial communities from Kellogg Biological Station, Michigan, USA - LAR L5-3 metaG | ecosystem: Host-associated > Plants > Roots > Rhizosphere ... | reverse complement strand
CGGACCGACGCCCGCCAGCCGCCGGGGTAGGGCTCCAGTCCCAGCCACAGCGACGGCTGCCCGCGCGGCGCGGTGGCCAGGCGATCGAGCGCCCGGCGCAAGCCACGGACGCCGGCGGACCCGAAGCGGTCCTGCCAACCGTCCTCGATCGCCGCGAGCAGCCGGCGGCAGCCGTCCTGGGCGCTCTGGCCGGCGCAGGTGAGGCGGGCCACCTTGCCCCGGCTGCCCGCCGGATCCGGCTCCAGCACGGCGAGATCCTGTTTGCCCGCGACGCCCATCGCCATGCTGATCGCCTCTTTCGACACCCCGGCGAGCAGTGGCAGGTCGCGGACCCGAGCGCCTGGCTGATCGAGAACCCGCAGCAGGTCGGCGCTGATCGCCAGGGCCACGTCCGACTCGCGCTCGAACTCCGCGGCGAACGCGAGCAGCACCCGGGACAGCAGCACCGGCAGGCCGAGACCGAATACGTCCTCGGGCGGCAGTCGGTGCTCGGGACCTTCGGTCCGCCGCCCGTACCCCAGGATCGGCAGGCAGTCGGGCAGCCCGCCATCGAGCCTGGCGGCCGCGGCCCGCAGCGATGCCCCCAGATCCCCGAGCGCCTCGCGGCCGAACCGCTCCTGCCAGCGCTTCTCGACGACGCCGGGCAGCGGCCGCCAGACATGCTGGGCCCGCAGGCCCGCCGGTGTGGCCCGCACCGTCAGGTCGCGGCGGGGCGGCCTGGCCCGGCGGTCATCGGGACCGGGACGGACATCGATGTACCCCCACCGGCGCATGCCGTCGAGATTCGTCCCCGTGCGGGCGAGCCGTTCGAGCTCTCCGACCGTTATCGGGTCCTCACCTACGAATCGCAGGCAGTTCGACCACATCGCCATGGACACCAGCCAGGGAGCGCCCGCAGGCCGGCCGTGGCTGGTGGTCGAGTGCGGCATCTGCCGCTCGAACTTGTTGTCGCACTCGATGGTGAACGCGACCAGTACCTGGGAGAGCAGGGCGGACAAGGGCAGGCGCCCGGATACCACGTCGGCCTCCGGGGTGTGGCTTGCGGCCGATGCCGTGTCCGCCTGCCGGAGGTCGGCCGGCCGGGCCGGACGCGGCGACCGGTTCCGGGTGGCGCTGATCAGCAGGCCCCGGGCCGGGCGGCCGGCCGACGCGCGGGCTTGCGCCCCACTGGCCGGCTCGGCCGGCGGGACCGCTTGCGGCCCACTGGCCGGCGCGGCCGGCGGGACCGCTTGCGGCCCACTGGCCGGCGCGGCCGGCGGGACCGCTTGCGGCCCAGTAGCCGGCGCGGCCGGCGGGACGGCTTGCGGGCCACTGGCCGGCTCGGCCGGCGGGACGGCTTGCGCCTCACTGGCCGGCGCGGCAGGGCCGGGCCCGGCTCCGGGCCTGCGACCGTGGCCGCGGAGCACCTCACGCGCGTCCGTGACCTGCGCCGTCCAGCCGTGACCGGCCAGCCAGCCGACCGGGTCCCGCGGCGCGTCGGAGCGGCGCAGCGACCGCGCCCGCGAAGTCCGGGCCGCCCCGGCCGGATCCCGGCTTGCCATGGACAAGCCCAGCTGGCTTCCGGGGGCGGACAGCGTGGTCAGGTCGGCCAGCAACCCCCTCGACCTGCTCCTGGGGCAGGTAGGCCAGCACGCCCTCGGCGACCCAGACCGTGGGCTGCCCCGGCTCGAAGCCGGCCGCCAGCAGCGCGCCCGGCCAGTCGGCCCGCAGATCGCAGCGGACCGGGACGCGCTCGCAGCCAGCCACAGCGGCCTGCTCAGCCAGCACCAGGTCCTTATAGTCCAGAACCTCGGCCGCGTCGAGCTCGAACCAGCGGACCCCGGGCGGCCACGGCAGCCGGAACGCGCGGACGTCGAGCCCCGCACCGAGCAGAACCACCTGCCGACGGCCCTCCCGGCAGGCGGAGCCGAGCAGCTCGTCGAGGAACACGGTCCGGGCCACCACCCAGGCCCGCAGCACGACGGCCCGCCGGTCCCCGGACGGCCTGGACGGCGACCAACCGGAGGCAGCCACGAAGGCCTCGGCCAGCGGGTCGGCGAACAAGCGGTCCGGGCGCACGGTTTCCTCGGCCCGGATGGCCGCGACCGCCAGCGCGGTCGCGGCCACTCCTTCCAGCGGGGCGGCTGAGCCCATGCTCCGGCACGCCTTCCCCGGGTACGGGACCGCGACCCGCAGTGGTGGACGTGGGTTCCGCCTCTACTCTGGCAAACCTCGTCGCCCCTCCCCTCGCCGGGCGGCACAAGCTACGGTGTCGGCATGGACAAGGTGATCGCTTCGGCGGCCGACGCGGTCGCCGACATCCCCGATGGCGCGAGCCTGGCGGTGGGTGGTTTCGGACTGTGCGGGGTTCCGATCGCGCTGATCGCGGCGCTGCTGGAGCGAGGCGCCACGAACCTGGAGACGGTCAGCAACAACTGCGGCGTGGATGACTGGGGTCTGGGCCAGCTGTTGCGGGCCAAGCGGATCCGCCGCACCACCGCCTCCTACGTCGGGGAGAACAAGGAATTCGAGCGGCAGTTCCTCGGCGGCGAGGTTGAGGTCGAGCTCGTGCCGCAGGGCACCCTGGCCGAGCGGCTGCGCGCGGGCGGAGCGGGCATCCCGGCCTTCTACACGCCGGCCGGGGTGGGAACCCAGGTCGCTGAGGGCGGGCTGCCGTGGCGCTACGACGGCTCCGGCGGGATCGCCCTGGCCTCACCGCCCAAACAGACTCGCACGTTCGACGGCCGCGAGTACGTGCTCGAGCACGCGATCGTGTGTGACTTCGGGCTGGTGCGGGCCGCCCGGGGGGACCGGCACGGCAACCTGGTGTTCCATTCCAGCGCCCGCAACTTCAACCCGCTGTGCGCGATGGCCGGCCGCGTGACGATCGCCGAGGTCGAGGAGCTGGCCGAGCCCGGCCAGCTCGACCCGGACTCGATCCATGTTCCCGGCGTGTTCGTCCAGCGGGTGGTCGAGGTGGGCACCGAGGGCAAGCGGATCGAGAAGCGGACGGTGCGTGCCTGATGGCCTTGACCCGAGACGAGCTGGCGGCCCGCGTAGCCCGGGAGTTGCACGACGGTTCCTACGTCAACCTGGGCATCGGGCTGCCGACGCTGGTGCCGAACTTCATGCCTGCGGGGGTCTCCGTGACGCTGCAGAGCGAGAACGGCGTGCTCGGCGTTGGCCCCTACCCCACCGAGGACGAGGTGGACCCGGATCTGATCAACGCGGGCAAGGAGACCGTCACGCTGCTGCCCGGCGCCTCCTACTTCGACTCCGCCACCAGCTTCGGGATGATCCGCGGCGGGCATATCGATGTGGCCGTGCTGGGGGCCATGCAGGTCTCGGCCGGCGGCGACCTGGCCAACTGGATGATCCCGGGCAAGGTCGTCAAGGGCATGGGCGGCGCGATGGACCTCGTGCATGGGGCCAAGCGGGTGCTGGTGATGATGGAGCACATCGCGCGCGACGGCAGCATGAAGATCGTCAACGACTGCTCGCTTCCGCTGACCGGACGGGCCTGCGTCCAGCGCATCATCACCGACCTGGCGGTCATCGACGTCGAGCCGGACGGCCTGGTCCTGCGGGAACTGGCGCCTGGCGTCAGCCCCGAGGAAATCATGGACCGGACCGAGCCGCCGCTGCGGTTGGATCTGTGACCGACGCGCCGGCCGACCTGCCCGCTGGCTGACCACCCCGGTCAGGACGTGCGCAGGTGGGCGGCCAGGCAGGCCCGGACGCTGTCGGTCGGGCCGGAGCAGTAAACAGCCCTGGTCACGTCACCGTTGAACTGGTCGGTGTTCCGGGCCGGCGCTGGTAGCGGGTACTTGTTGCCCACGCTGAAGTAGTCCGTGGTCCTCAGGCGCCCCAAGGCCGGCACCTTGAACGTGTTGGTGGCCGTGCTGTAGCCCCGGCCGGCGTTCAGCCTGGTGACCGTCAGCGTGATAGTGGCGGTGTTATTCGCCCGGTCCGGCGACTTCCGGCAGCTGACATTGTACGCATCGCCATTGATCAGCGGCAGAGTGCTCTCGACCGGAGGAGCCTGTGGCGTCGTCAACGAGCCAGCGAACCGGCATTCCATCACGACCCTTTTATGCCTGTCGGCGCAACTGGAGAGCTGGATTTTAACCTGCCCGGAGTGGCCGTGCCGTGAGAAACGACCAATCTGCGCGATATTCGGCGTATCGCTGAAGCAAGTGCCATTGGCGGGAGCGTTGTAGACGATTCGCGTTCCGAACCCGGCAGCTTGCCCGGCCGGCGTGTTCATCGTAGATCCGGTGACCGGCCGGCCATAGGCGACCGATGCATCGCCGCTGGTATTGCCGCTGAAATGTACGCCGTCCCGGGCCGGAGTCCAGCTGCCGTGCAGCGCCAGAAGCGCCACCGGGCCGGTCGGCGCGGAATTGATGACCGTGCCCTGGGTACCCTTGAATTCGTAATCGTACAGCAGCGCCGAGTTGCCACTCGATGCCGCCGGGCTAGATAGCAGCATGACCGGAGCGAGGACGCTTAACACCATTGCAGGACTGCGTTTGAGGGCCATAAGCACACGCGAAGGCAGCACGCCGATTCTCCCTCCGGGATTTTGGAACTATAGCGTAGGAACGTTACGATCAGCCGCCGACCGCGGCAACTCGCCCGCCCTTCACCGGGTTGAGCCCCGGCGCGCAAGCACAAAGTTCGCCAAGACCCCCCGCCAAGCGCAGCCCGGGCACCGGGCGCCCCGCCGGGCGCAGCCCGGCACCGGGGGGCTCCGGGGGGTCGCCACAGGCCATACACGCGACGCTTCCCGTCCGCAAGCACAGGGATCGCCAGACACCCCGCCGGGCGCAGCCCGGGTACCGGGGGCCCCGCCGGGCGCAGCCCGGCACCGGGGGGCTCCGGGGGGTCGCCCCCCCGGGCCATATGACGCGACGACCCCGGTGCGCAAGCACAGGGGTCGCCAAAGTCGCGTGGAGGTGGCGGGAATCGAACCCGCGTCCTTCAGTGCTTCACCAGGGCTTCTCCGGGCGCAGCCTGCTCTGCTTTTCTCAGCCCCGGCGGTCCTGCAGGCCTGCCACCGACGGGCTCAGCCGCTGTTAGTGTCCTAGACGGTCCCGCGGCCGGGCCGGCTAGTAGAGCCTCTTAGCTGATGCCAGACACCGGGTCAGAGGCGAGCCCGGGCTGACAGACCTCTACGCTCGCGGTCAGGCCGCGAGGGCGAAGCCAGTGCGCTTTGCGTTGGCACTTGTAAGTTACGGTCACGGGATTAACGAGGTCGCCACCGCGACCCTCGGCCCGCTTCCCCTGGTTCGACTACCGAAGTCGAAGCCTGTCACCCCCTATTGAGTTGTTCGTTGCACGCTACCCGTATAACGCCAAGCCGCCAACCCGGATTCCCCGTAGTCCCGGCGGGTCGTCGGTTAACGCGAAGCATCAGCAGCGCTAGAGCAGCCCTGATGCTCGCGTTAACGCCATGGCCCGGGCTGTGTCGCATACTGACGCGGGGCGAGCGGCCCCGGCGCCCTAGGCGGCCCGGGCGAGCCGGGCTGGGCGAGCCTGGCCTGGGCGAGCCGGGCGCGGCCCGGATTACCGGCCGAGCAGTGAGGCGGGCATCTGCTGGAGGAACTGCGCGGCCAGCGGGACTGCGGAACCCCCGGTGGACTTGCCCAGCTCGAGCACGGCGAACGCCACGTCCCCGCGGTAACCCGCGAACCAGGAGGCCTGGACGCCTTTTCCTGCTTCGCTGAGCCGCGCCTGTCCTGCCTGGCCGAAGACGGGCTGGCCGGGCAGGTCGGCCTGCTGGGCGGACCCGGTCTGCACGGCGTCCCGCATCAGGTTCCGCAGCGTGCCCATGGTCTGCTGGCTGACCAGGGCCTTCGCCGAAAGCGGTGGGTCCGCCGGGCCGGCCGGGCTGCTGATCAGCGAGGGAGTGTGCCACTGACCCGAGTCCACCTGGCCCGCGATGAGCGCCAGGCCCAGCGGGCTGACCCGGATCTTCCCGGTCCCCATGGTGTCTGCGGCCAGTTTCGCGTCCGTGGTCGGCGCGGGCATGCTGCCCGCGAAGCCCAGCAGCGGCAGCCGCCACGACGAGCCGATGCCGAACGCGGCCGCCGCTCCGGACAGCCCGCCGGGGGTCAGCCGCCGGGACAGCCCGGCGAACGCGGTGCCGCAGCCACTGGCGAAGTCGGCGCTGAACGGCGGCTGCACGCCCAGTCCGTGGGCCGGCGGGTTGTTGATGAACGTCTCGCCCCCCACGTCACTGGCGGTCGTGCACGGGACCGGGGCTCCGGCCGACAGCCCGGTACCCAGCAGGGCTGCGGTGGACACGATCGTGAATGCCTGCCCGGGGGGGTAGCGCCCGGACAGCGGGTTGGGCGAAGCGATGTGGCTGTGGCGGCCGGGCTGGCTCGCGACGGCGAGCACCTTGCCCGTAGACGCCTGCACGGCGACGATCGCGGCCGCCTGCCCGGTGCCGGCCAGTGCCTGGTTGGCCGCGGTCTGCGCGCCGACATCGAGCGTGGTGCGTACCGGCGACCCCGGCGACCCTGACCACTTGTGCAGCACCGACACGACGCGTCCGCGACTGTCTTCGACGATGACCTCGGTGGTTGGCGAGCCCACCAGCCGACGCTGGTAGTACTGCTGCAACCCGGACAGGCCGGTGGTGTTCCCCGGCTGGTAGGCGATGCCGTCCTGGCGGAACGCCCGGGAGCTCTCGGTTCCCACCGAGCCGACCACGTCGGGGGCGATGCTGTTGAACAACCGCTTGCGGACCTTGTGCACGGTCAGCCCGGGGACGTCCCGCAGCCGGCTGCTCAGCTGCGTGTAAGCATCCCGGTCGAGCGTAAGCAATCCGAGAAACGCCGCCTGCGGCGCGGAGCGTATCTGGTCCAGCACCTGCCGGATGTTCAGGCCCGTCGCCTGGCCGATGTCAGCCGCTGTCTCCTCCGGATCGGACAGCCGGTCCGGCCGCACCCCAACCAGGTAGGCGGCCGATGCCGGCAGCAGCGGCCGCCCCGCCTCGTCGAGTATCAGGGCCCGCGACGCCAGGCTGGTGCGGACCGCCAGCCTCGTCCCCGCGCGCAGGCCGGGGACGATGACGCTCGGGCTCCACCGGACCTTCCACGTCGAGCCAGTCCAGTGCAGCCCGAACCGCCCGGTGTAATTCCAGGCCGCGCCGTCTTGGCCGAGGTCGACCGAGGCGCCGAACTGCGCCTGCGCGCTGTCCCCGCTCTGGGTGATCCGCCCCATGCTGAGGTACAGAGCCGCGGCGTCGATCTGGTTGTACGCCGCGCGCAGCGCACCAGCCACGGCCGCCGGATTGCCGGTGGTGAGCTGGGCCGCCTGCAGATATTCGCCCTGTTCCCAGGACAACAGGAACGACTGCACGGTCGACTCCGCCGACGTGCCGGGCGCCCCGCCGCTGAGCAGCCCCGCGGCGACCAGGCCCAGGACCACCACGGCGCCGCAGATGCGCAGCAGGGTCGACCGGGAGAGGGCACCGTTGAGCCGCCGCCGGGGCCCGGTTGACGGCCCGTCGAGGGATCTTTCTTCCGAACGGACAGGGGTCGGCGGATCACCCGGATGCGTGAGCCGGGAGAGGTTCACCTGACCAGGATCGCCCAGACCGGCGGGAACGTCAGGCTCCGACTCACCTACGGGACGATGACCATCCAGCTGAGACGGCGGCCCGGAGGTGACCGGGGCGGGCGATGAGATCAGGCCGGCCTGAGTAGGCAGGCCCGGACGACCGGAGTCCGTCCGCTCGTCCGGGTGGGCGGACGGTACGACGGCCCGGTAACGGGCCAGGAGCCAGGATGCGCGCCTACGCGGGCCTGAATGCGCGCCCGGGCTATGGGCGGACATGGCCCTGTTCCGGGTTATCTTCGGCGGCGGAGCGCACGGTCCACCTCCCTCGCCGCATCACGGCGCGCCAGATCATGGCGCTTGTCGTACGTCCGCTTGCCGCGGGCCAGGGCGAGCTCGACCTTTGCCTTTCCGCCACTGAAGTACAGCGACAGCGGGACAATCGTGAAGCCGCGCTCGGCGACCTGGCTGGCAAGCCGGTCGATCTCTTTGCGGTGTAGCAGCAGCTTACGCGTCCGTCGGGGATCATGGTTTGTCCATGTACCCTGTGCGTACTCGGGTATGTGCAGACCGTGTAGCCAGAGCTCATCTCCGCTGATCTGTGCGAACGCTTCGGTCAGCGAGGCCCGGCCCGCGCGCAGCGACTTGACCTCGGTGCCGGTCAGCACCAGGCCTGCCTCGATCGTGTCCTCGATGTGGTAGTCGTGCCTGGCCCGCCGGTTCCGGGCGATGACCTTGACACCCTGCTCCCGCGGCACTTAAGCGGACCTCCTATCCGCTCCTGTCATACCCGCAGATAGCGCCGGAGAGTCAGGAAGGACGTTACGCCGCACAGCACCACGCCTACGACCATCGTGATCAGCACGACCTCGATCAGATCCGCGGCGCTCAACCGCACGTTGAAGGTGAAGTACTCCTGCAGGGTGTCCAGCCCCAGCGACTTGACCGCCACCAGCAGCCCGGCCGCGATGAGCCAGCCGACCAGCCCGGCGATCACGCCTTCCATCAGGAACGGCAACTGGATGTAGAAGTTGGACGCGCCGACCAGCCGCATGATGCTGGTCTCCCGGCGCCGGTTGAACGCGGACAGCCGGATCGTGTTCGCCACCAGCAGTGCCGCGGCGATGATCAGGATGATCGCGATGATTACCACCGCGTTCCGCGCCCCGTCGAGCAGCTTGTAGAAGTTGCTCAGGATGGACCGGTCGTCCACGATGTCGTCTACGCCGGAGTGCCCCTGCACCGCGCCGGCTACCACGTTGAAGTCGGCGGACGGGTTCTTGAGCTTCACCTGGAATGAATCCGGGATGTCTCCCCGGCCGACGGTCTTGACGAACGACGAGTCCTGCGAGAAGTCCTGCTTGAAATGGTTGTAGGCCTGCGTCTGTGATTCGTAATACACCTGCGCGACCTGCGGCAGGCTTTGCAGCACCTGCCGGATCGAGTCCCGCTGGGTGGTAGTGGCGGGCCCGTTCTGCCGGCACTGCGGGCTGACGCTGGTGGACGTGCACAGGTAGACGGAGATCTCGACCTTGCCCTGCCAGTAGGTCCTGGTGTTGTTCACCTGCTTGACGAACAACAGGCCGGTGCCGAGCAGGGACAGGCTGATGGCTACCACCACCACGAGCGCGATCGTCATGGTGAGGTTACGCCGCAGACCCGTCCACACCTCGTGGAAGACAAACTGTGCGCGCATCGCTGCTGATCCCTCGGTAGTTCCGGGCGGCCCGCCCATGCCTGAGCCGCCGATGGTCTGGGGACGGATTAGTAGGCCTGGCCGTACACCCCGTGGGACTGGTCCCTGACCACCTTGCCGAACTCGAGCTCCACCACGCGCTTGCGCATCGAGTCCACGATCGCCGCGTCGTGCGTGGCCATGACCACGGTAGTGCCGGTCCTGTTGATCCGGTCGAGAACCTTCATGATGCCGATGGACGTGGCCGGATCGATGTTGCCGGTGGGCTCGTCTGCCAGCAGGATCATGGGCCGGTTGACGAAGGCCCGGGCCATCGCGACCCGCTGCTGCTCGCCGCCAGACAGCTCGTCGGGCATCCTGTCGTGCTTGCCCTCCAGGCCCACCAGGTCGATGACCTCAGGAACGACCTTGCGAATGAACCGGCGTGGCTTACCGATGACCTCCAGCGCGAACGCGACGTTCTGGTAGATGTTCTTGTTCGGCAGCAGCCGGAAATCCTGGAAGACGCAGCCGATCCGGCGCCGGAGCAGCGGGACCCGCCATTTGGTCAGCCGGGCCAGGTCCTTGCCGGCCACGTGGATCCTTCCCTCGGTGGGTCGCTCCTCCTTGAGCACCAGCCGCAGGAACGTCGACTTACCCGACCCGGACGGGCCGACGAGGAAGATGAACTCGCCCTTCTCAACATCGATGTTGACGTTTTCCAGCGCCGGCCGGTTCTGGCTCGGGTACAGCTTGGTGACGTTATCGAAGTGGATCACAGATTCATCACACGCGATCGGTAAGATGGGGAGGTAATGCTCTGCTTGCGGGTCTGCCTGGGTTGGCTTCGGGACAGTCTAGGGCGGAAACTCGCAGCGAACGTCCAACATCGCTGAACTGACCGGGGCGCCAGGCCGGCCGAAGGGAAGCCTGATGAGCTGCGAACACCTGATCTGCGCACACTGCGCCGGCCCGGTCGTGGAAGGTCGCTGCGCCGCTTGCAGGCAAGCTCGCGCGGAAGTGCACCATAGCCACCCGCAGCTCGGCGTGCCGTTGCTGATCATGGCGTTGATCGCCACGGTGCTGCTCATGCTCGCCCTGCAGCACTGAGGGCGGTGCTGGGATAACCATGCTTGCTGGCCTACGGCCAGCTTCGCCCTTGGCCCGTCCTCAGAATGCTTGCCCGGTGGGACGACCCCCCGGAACCCCCTGATGCGGGCTTCGCCCGCTGGGAAGCGACCACCTTCGTACCAGCCTGGAGGTAACCCCGGAACCCCAATACGTGCTTCGCCCGCTAGGCGGCGGCTAGTTTGACCCTTGCTCTTGGCGCTTGAGCCAGCGGATTTCGGCTTCGATGAACTCATCGATGTCGCCGTCGAGCACGGCCGCGGTGTTGCTGGTCTCGACGCCGGTCCGCAGGTCCTTCACGCTCTGGTAGGGGTACAGAACGTAGTTACGGATCTGCGTCCCCCAGCTGCTCGTGGTCTGGCCGCGCAGCTCGGATAGCGTGTCCGCCTCCTCCTGACGCTTGCGCTCGAGCAGCTTCGCCTGGAGCACGGACATCGCCGTGGCCCGGTTCTGCAGCTGGCTCCGCTCGTTCTGGCAGGACACCACGATGCCGGTGGGCAGGTGGGTGATCCGGACCGCCGAGTCGGTGGTGTTGACACCCTGCCCGCCTGGCCCGCTGGACCGGTAGACATCGACCCTGATCTCGTCCTCGTTGATCTCGATGTGGTCGGCGGTCTGCACCACCGGCACCACGTCCACGCCGGCGAACGA
>Ga0070711_100002219_pt1 | contig 11011 bp, 9 predicted proteins | sample LARL53metaG_FD_65452 | JGI IMG/M metagenome (GOLD analysis project Ga0070711, IMG submission 65452) | Corn, switchgrass and miscanthus rhizosphere microbial communities from Kellogg Biological Station, Michigan, USA - LAR L5-3 metaG | ecosystem: Host-associated > Plants > Roots > Rhizosphere ... | reverse complement strand
CGCACACCCTCCGCGGTCTGCTCGGAAACCACGTCGCCCGCTGCGACGCCGATGCCCTGAATGAAGATGTACGCCAACACGATTCCGGCGAACGTGAACCCGAACACCCGCGCCCGCGACGAGTCCGCAGGCAGGTAGCGGCTGAAGTCGGCGGCATAGCTGGCCCACGACACCGCCAGGCTGAACGCGATGGTCACCTCGAGGACAAACGCGCCGGCGAGGTCCGCGCCGTGGACACTGGCCGGCGTGACGATCTCATGTCCCCCAACGAGTTTCACCGCGAACACCACGAACGTCACGAACAACACCACGGTCAACACCGCCTGCATCCGGTGGATGACCTCGTAGCCGAAAAAGCCCGCCGCGCCCTGCAGAGCCAGCACGATCAGCACCCCGAGCCAAAACGGGACGCCGAGCAACACCGAAAGCGCTTCCCCACCGAACAGTCCGACGAGCGCGTCCCACGCGATCGTGCCCAGCCATTGCAGAACTGCGGGCAACACGACGCCGCCGCCAAACGCCATCCGGGAGTTGGGCAACTGGCCCGTGCCGGTCCGCGGACCCCACGTCGACAGGTATCCGACCGTGAGCGAGCCGAGAACCGTGCCGATCACCATCGCCAGCAGACCGAGCCAGAAGCCGAGCCCGAGCACGATCGCCAGCGCACCGGTGAAGACCCCGGTCATGTTGACCTGCGGAGCAAACCACACCGTGAACAGCCGGGCGGGCGAACCGTACCGCTGATCCTCTGCGATGGGCGCGATGCCGTGCGTCTCGACGGACAAATCCCCGGCACCGGTAGGTCGGTGACCGGCGAAGGTCGGTTCAGTCAGCGCGCTCATACGTCCATTCGATCACGAGTGTTGGCAGGATTGTCGGGTGACCATCACCCACAGCAGCGATGGCAGGCCACGGGCGCGCGGCCTCGGTATCACCTTGCCCGGCGAGCCAGGACCGCTCAACGCGATCACCGACGTCGGCGGCGTCGAGGTCGGCGTGACGACGTTGATCGGCGGGACTTCGGTGCGTACCGGCGTCACCGCGATTCTGCCGCGCGGCCGCGAAGGGATCGGCCGGCCGTGCGCCGCGGGCTGGTACTCGCTCAATGGCAACGGCGAGATGACCGGCACCACCTGGATCGACGAGGCCGGATCGTTCAATCTTCCTGTCGTGCTGTCGAATACGCACGCGATCGGCGCCTGCCACACCGGCGTCGTCGGCTGGGTCAACCGGGACAATCCACGGCTCGCCCGGCAGTGGCTGCTGCCAGTCTGCGCAGAGACCTGGGACGGCTATCTCAACGACATCAACGGCGGCCACGTCCGACCCGAACATGTCGAGGCGGCCCTCGACGCGGCGACCGGTGGTCCGGTGGCCGAGGGATCGGTCGGCGGCGGAACCGGGATGACCTGCTACGAATTCAAAGGCGGCAACGGTACCGCGTCCAGGCAAGTCAGCTACGGGCAACGGACCTTCACGGTTGGAGTGTTCGTGCAGGCGAACTTCGGCTCCCGTATCGAATTGACCGTTGCCGGAAGACGTGTCGGCCCCGAGTTGCTCGACGACAACCCGCTGGCCAACGATTGGTTCGAGGTCGACCTCGGGCTCAAGCCACCGCCCGGCGCCGGCTCGGTCATCGCGATCGTGGCCACCGACGCACCGCTGCTGCCGGGCCAGTGCAAGGCTTTGGCACGGCGCGTTCCCTTGGGCCTGGCCCGAACCGGCACGGCGGGCAGCCACTTCTCCGGCGACATCTTCCTGGCCTTCTCCACCGCGGATGTGCCCGGCCTTGCGAGTGCGTTTCCCGTCGGGCCAGTCAGTGACGACGAGTTCGGCACGCTCACATTCGTGCCGTGGGGCCGCATGGACGATCTCTACACCGCGGCCGTGCAGGCCGTCGAGGAGGCGGTGCTCAACGCGCTGGTCGTCAACGACGACATGGTCGGCCGCGACGGGCACCGCTCGCCGGCGCTTCCGCATGAGCGGCTGTTGGCGCTTTTGGGCCAACGGACATAATCGAAAGAACCGGAGATGAGCTAACGAGCGGAGCGGGCCGTGGTCGAGACCGAAGCGACGCGGTCCGGCCTCGGCGGCAAAGTACGACCCGGGTTGTTGGTCGCCGGCCTGTCCGTGGTGGTCCTGACCGTCGCCGTGCTGCAGACCGCCGTCGTTCCGGTGCTCGGCATCATCGCCCATCAGCTGAACGCGTCGACGGTCGCGGCCAGCTGGGCGGTCACCGCGAATCTTCTCGCCGCGGCCGCTGCCACCCCGCTGATCGGCCGGCTGGCCGACCTGCACAGCAAGAAGCACGTGCTGTTGGTCGTGCTCGCCGTCGTGCTGCTCGGCTCGGTTCTTGCCGCCACCACCTCGTCGCTGGCGCTGCTGATCATCGCCAGGGTATTGCAGGCAGCATCGTTCGCGCTGTACCCGATCGGCGTCGCGATCCTGCGCGAGGAGTTGACCGAGGACCGGATGGTGTCGGCGATGTCGGTGCTGTCGGGGACGTTGGGCTTCGGCGGCGGGACCGGACTCGTCGTGGTGGGCCTGCTGATGAGTGGCAACGCCGGCTATCACCGCGTCTTCTGGCTGACGACGGGGTTCACGCTCGTCGTCATCGCGATCGTGGTCCTCATCGTGCCCGCGCGGCCCCGCAGCTCGACGGGAACCATCGACTGGCTCGGGGCCGCCGGGTTGGCCGTAGGCCTGTCGGCGGCGCTGTTGGCTATCACGCAGGGCAAGTCGTGGGGCTGGACGTCCCCTGCGACCCTGGGCTGTGCGGCGTGCGGCCTGGTGGTCCTCGGTGCGTGGTGGTTCTGGGAGCGCCGCACGAAACAGCCGCTGGTATCCATTGAGATGCTGACCCGGCGACCGATCATGCTCACCAACCTCGCCACCGTGTTCGTCGGCATGGGACTGTACTTCGCGTTCTTGGGGCTGACCCAGTTTGTCCAAATCCCCCACGGCGCAGCGGGATACGGCTTCGGGGCGACGGTGTTGCAAGCCAGCGTCGTCTACCTGTTGCCGGGAGCGATCACCGGCTTCCTGGTGGCCTTGGTCAGCGGCCGCTTAATCGACCGCTTCGGTGCCCGACCGGTCCTCGCGATCGCCGCGGTCGCGGGCATCGTGGGCTTCCTATTCATCGCGCTGGCTCACCATGCGCCGTGGCAGATCATCGCGGCCAGCATCCTGGCCAACGCCTACATCAGCCTGGGTTACGGCGCGCTGCCCGCGTTGGTGGTCGCGGAGGTCGACGCCGGTGAGACGGGAGTGGCCACGAGCATGAACGCGATCGCACGGACCGTCGGAAGCTCAACGGCCGCGGCACTGGTCGCGGTCCTGCTCGGCCGCACCATCCCCGGCACCCGCTTGCCGATGGAGAGCAGCTTCATCGCCATCTTCGTGGGCGGCGCCGTCACGGCGGCGCTGGCGATGGTGCTGATCGCGTTCTCGCGCCCGCGGAGGGCAGCTACCGAATCCGTCGAGGCGCGATACGAATCTCGTGCCATGAATCACGAGTGGGGTTAACGAAGCTGAGCCAGCCTGGACACCGACTTGCGGACGTCGGACTCGAGCACCTTCGCGACGAGGTTTCCGACCCGGGTGTTCAACAGCCCGCCCGTCAGTTCGGCGATGACCTGGAAGGTCGATCCCGGTTTGTTGTCCTTCACACACAGCCGCAGCGCGATGCAGATTCCCGGGCGACCCCGTCCGACCAACTCGATCGTCTTCGGCTCGTCGTATCGCGTGACCCGCCAGTGAATGGTGTTGCGGAACCCCTTGACCTTGATCAGCGACGACACACACGTACCGACCTCGACGTAGGACGGAACCTCGCTGCGCCAACCGCCGAAGATCGTCAGCCAGTCGTCGAAGCGACGCAGATCAGAGGCGAGCGCCCAGGCCCGATCGGGATTCAGATCCGACGACACCGCGACGTCAACCTTTGCCATCTCACAGCACTACCCGCCGGTACAGGTCGGGTAAACGACGTCGCCGGTTTCCACCGACTGTCACCGGCCTGGCTGCGAAAATGAGTAGGCGCGCTCTGAAGTCACACCCGGCCCACTGCGATGGCCAGGCGGTAGTTGATTACGCCCGATTCCGCGGATTCTCGCTGTCTTGACAGCGATGGACGAAGGATTCCATTGTAGAAATGTAAATTCGTTGCGGAATCGCTTGCGAAGGACCGTCTGATCCGCGATGGTTTATCCACAGCCTTCGAGGCTGTCTCATGAGGAGGATCCGCCCTGACCCGCACACCCACCACTCCCGTCGAGCAAGCGGCGGGATCCGACAGGGCCACCCGCGCCAAGGGCGGCCCCGTCATCGAGATCGACCATGTCACGAAGCGCTTCGGCGACTATGTCGCAGTGTCGGAAGCCGACTTCTCCATCGCATCGGGCGAGTTCTTCTCGATGCTTGGCCCGTCCGGCTGCGGCAAGACGACGACGCTGCGGATGATCGCCGGATTCGAGACACCCACCGAGGGTGCGATCCGGCTCGAAGGCGCCGACGTGTCCCGCGTGCCACCGCACAAGCGCAACGTCAACACGGTATTTCAGCACTACGCCCTGTTTCCGCACATGACGGTGTGGGACAACGTCGCGTACGGGCCCCGCAGCCAGAAGAAGGACAAGGCAGAGGTCCGTAAGCGGGTCGACGAGCTCCTGGAGATCGTGCGCCTGACCGACTTCGCCGAGCGTAAACCCGCCCAGCTCTCCGGCGGACAGCAGCAGCGCGTCGCGCTGGCACGGGCGTTGGTCAACTATCCCAGCGCCCTCCTGCTCGACGAACCGCTCGGCGCCCTGGACCTCAAGCTGCGCCAGGTCATGCAATTCGAGCTCAAGCGCATCCAGCGCGAGGTCGGGATCACGTTCATCTACGTGACCCACGACCAGGAGGAAGCGCTGACGATGAGCGATCGGATCGCCGTGATGAACGCCGGCAACGTCGATCAGATCGGCACCCCCACCGAGATCTATGACCGCCCCTCGACGGTGTTCGTGGCCAGCTTCATCGGGCAGGCCAACCTGTGGTCCGGACGCCAGACGGGCCGCACCAACCGGGACCTCGTAGAAGTCGAGGTGCTCGGAACGACGTTGAAGGCCCGCCCCGGCGAGACCACGATCGAGCCGGGTGGTCAGGCGACGCTGATGGTGCGGCCGGAACGGGTAAGGGTCTCGATGGACGCGCCGACGGGCGATGTCGCGACGGTGCGCGCGACAGTGAGCGATCTGACGTTCCAGGGTCCGGTGGTGCGGCTATCGCTGGCCGCTGCGGACGACTCGACGATCGTGGCGCATGTCGGCCCGGAGCAGGATCTGCCGATGCTGCGACCGGGCGACGAGGTCCACGTCTGCTGGGCCCCCGACGCGTCGCTGGTGCTGCCGGCCGCCGACATCCCGACCACCGAGGATCTCGAGGAGATGCTCGACGACTCGTAACCGTTGGCCGTAGTTCGTTCCCTCCCTTCGGAAACCCACGAAAGGCACAGCCGCCATGACCAACGAAATCGACCCTCGGCTTCTCTCCCGCTTTGCGGCGAACCGGACTTCGCGCCGGCGCTTCATCGGCGGAGGCGCCGCGGCCGCCGCGGCGGTGGCTTTCGGTGGATCCTTCCTTGCCGCGTGTAGCTCGGGCAACAAGTCCGCCACCGGCACCACATCGACGCAAGAGGGACCCGCCAGCGGCACGTTGCGGATCTCGAACTGGCCGCTGTACATGGCCGACGGCTTCGTCGCCGATTTCCAGAAGGCGTCGGGCCTCACCGTGGACTACAAGGAAGACTTCAACGACAACGAGCAGTGGTTCGCCAAGGTGAAGGAACCGCTGTCACGCAAGCAGGACATCGGCGCCGACCTGGCGGTGCCCACGCAATTCATGGCAGCGCGCATTCATCGGCTCGGCTGGCTCAACGAGATCAGTGATTCAGGCGTTCCGAACCGGAAGAACCTTCGCCAAGATCTGCTGGATTCAAAGGTGGATCCGGGTCGCAAGGTGACGGCGCCCTATATGACCGGCATGGTTGGGCTGGCATATAACAAGGCCGCTACAGGTCGCGACATCAAGACCATTGATGATCTGTGGGATCCGGCATTGAAGGGCCGGGTGAGCCTGCTCTCCGACACCCAGGACGGCCTCGGCATGATCATGCAATCCCAGGGCAATTCACCCGAGAATCCGACCTCGGAGGCGGTGCAGAAGGCCGTCGACCTGGTGAGGGAGCAGAAGGACAAAGGACAGATCCGGCGGTTTACCGGCAATGACTATGCCGACGATTTGGCGGCAGGCAATATCGCTGTTGCTCAAGCATATTCGGGAGATGTGGTGCAGCTTCAGGCTGACAATCCGGATCTGCACTTCGTGATCCCCGAGTCGGGCGGCGACTGGTTCATCGACACGATGGTGATCCCCTACACCACGCAGAATCAGAAGGCCGCCGAAGCGTGGATCAACTACGTCTACGATCGGCCGAATTACGCCAAGCTGGTCGCATTCACGCAGTACGTCCCGGTGCTGTCGAACATGACGGACGAGCTCAACAAGATCGATCCGAAGCTGGGCAGCAACCCCCTGATCAATCCGCCGCAGGCGAGTATCGACAAGCTGAAGTCCTGGGCCGACCTCACCGACGAGCAGACGCAAGAGTTCAACACGCTCTACGCCGCGGTCACCGGCGGCTGATCAGATGGCCGGTGCAGCAGCCAGCAATCGGCAGCGGAGCAAGATCGCTCCGTACTTGATGATCCTGCCGGCGTTGGCGTACCTCGGAGTCTTCTTCGTGGTGCCGTTCTATTCGCTGGCCCGCACGTCGCTCTCGTCAATGGCTGGTTCGGTGTACCTGCCGACGCTGACATTCAACTGGGACTTCGGGAACTATGCCGACGCGTTGAGCCACTACCAGGATCAGATCATCCGGACGTTTACGTATGCGTTGGCGGCCACCGTGCTGTGCCTGCTGCTGGCATTTCCGCTGGCATACGTCATTGCGTTCAAGGCGGGCCGGTACAAGAACCTGATCCTCGGATTGGTGATCCTGCCGTTCTTCGTGACCTTCCTGATCCGCACCATCGCGTGGAAAACCATTCTGGCCGACGACGGTTGGGTGGTCAGTGCACTCGGCGCAGTGGGCTTGCTACCCAGCGAAGGCCGGCTGCTGTCGACGAGCTGGGCGGTCATCGGCGGCCTGACCTATAACTGGATCATCTTCATGATCTTGCCGCTGTACGTCAGTTTGGAGAAGATCGACCCTCGGCTCATCGAGGCGTCGAAAGACCTCTATTCGTCGAACAGGCGCAGTTTCACCAAAGTGATTCTTCCGTTGTCGATGCCCGGCGTTCTGGCGGGCAGCCTGTTGGTGTTCATCCCCGCATCGGGCGACTTCATCAATGCTGACTATCTGGGCAGCACCCAAACGACCATGATTGGCAACGTCATTCAGAAACAGTTCCTAGTGGTTAAGGACTATCCCGCCGCAGCCGCACTGAGCATGGTCCTGATGGCGATCATCCTCGTCGGCGTGCTGTTCTACACCCGGGCGCTCGGCACGGAGGATCTGGTATGACGACTCAGGCCATGACCGCGGTAGGCACTGCTGAACCGAAAACGGTCAAAGGCAGCCCGAAATGGGGCGATCTGATCCTGCGCATCGCCGCGGGCCTGGTACTGCTCTATCTGTTCCTGCCGATCTTCGTGATCGTGTTGTTCTCGTTCAACCATCCCCAGGGCAAGTTCAACTACTCGTGGCAGGGCTTCACCCTGAACAACTGGGCGCACCCGTTCAAGTACCCGGCACTGACCGACGCGTTGAAGCTGAGCATCAACATCGCCGCCGTTTCCACCGCGATCGCCCTGGTGCTTGGGACGCTGCTCGCCATCGCCCTCGTGCGCCAACGGTTTCGCGGTAGGACAGCCGTCGACACGTTCCTGGTACTACCGCTGACGTCACCCGAGGTGGTGATCGGCGCCGCGTTGCTCACGCTGTTCCTCGATCTGGGGTGGGCCGCGGGCTACACCACCATCGTGATCGCCCACGTGGCATTCGAGATCAGCTTCATCGCGATGACCGTGCGCGCCAGGATGCGCGGGTTCGACTGGACGCTGGAGGACGCGTCTATGGACCTCGGCGCCAGCCCCGCCCGCACGTTCTTCAAAGTGACACTGCCACTGATCATTCCGGGCATTGTGGCCGCGGGCATGTTGTCGTTCGCGCTGTCGCTCGACGACTTCATCATCACGTACTTCGTCAGCGGGTCGACGGTGACTTACCCGCTGTATGTGAACGCGGCGGTCAAAGCCGCGGTGCCCCCGCAGATCAACGTGCTGGCGACGGCCATCCTGGTGATCAGCCTGGTCCTGCTCGCCGTGGGAACACTCTACCGGCGCAAGCGAATCGAGGCCTAGTCCAGCTGGACCGTCACCGTGACGCGGCCGTTGTCGTCACGGTCGGCGAGCGCGTGCCCGGTGCGGTCGGCACCGTCGAGCTTCAACAGCGTGATCGAGCCGCCCTCGCCGAGGAAATTGCGCCACCACGTCTTCTTGTCGGGTGAAACGACGTTGATGACGATCCTGTCGCCCGCGCGCCGATAACCCACGGGGGTCTGGATCGTCTTGCCCGAGCGGCGGCCGACATAGCGGATATTGATCAGGGCGCGACGTACCACCGACCCCACAATGGGCGCGTCGATGAGTCCGACGAAGATGTTGTTGACGATGCGAAAGATGGGCGAGTCGAACATTCCGCGGTCCATGACCCGAGGGTAGCTCAACGAGATCTGCACCAAGGCTGTGGTTTTCGTCTCCTTACAGCCCTAGTGCAGATCTCGTCGCTTCCCTAGCCGACCTCGACGGGCACCGGCGACGAGCGGGCGCCAGTGCGAGCTGCACCGATGCCTGCGGCTACCACGAAGCAGATGCCGACGATGCCCGCCGGGCCGGGGACTTGGTGGAGCACCACGAGGCCGACAATCATCGCGAATGCAGGCTCGAGTGCCATCAGAGTTCCGAACGCCGCGGTGGTCAACCGGCGCAGCGCGAGCAATTCCAGGGCGAATGGCACGACGGGCAGCAGGATCGCCAGGCCCACGCCGATCAGCAGGATCTCGGGAGTCATCCGGGGCAACACCGACGGACCGACCACAACGGTGGCAACCAGGCCTGCGACGGGCATTGACACTGCCAGGGCGTTGATACCGGAAACCTGGTCGCCAGCGCGCTGGGTGAGCAGGATGTAGCAGGCCCAGCACGCGGCCGCGGCGAGCGCAAACAAAACCCCAACCGGATCGACTGCGCCGTCCCACGGCCGGGTCAGCAACACAACGCCGACGGCGGCGAGACCCGGCCACACGACGCGGTGCCCGCCCTTTCCGTGCGCCACAGCGACGCCGAGCGGCCCGAGGAATTCGATTGCGCTGGCAGTCCCCAGTGGAATGCGATCGATTGCCGCCATGAACAGCAGGGTGACGGCTGCGGTGACCACGCCAAGCACGACGCACACCCGAAAGGTCGCCCAGGTGAACGCCGCGAAGCGCGGCCGGACAATGACGAGCATCAGCACGCCGGCCCACGCCAGCCGCAGCCACGCGGCGCCCTCGACGCCGATGCGGTCGATCAGCGTCACGGCGATCGCGAGGCCGACCTGGACGCACAGCATCGAACCCATCGCCATCAGGGCGCCGGTGCGAGCTTGGTTGGTGGTCACCTCTGCATTGAACGGCACTGCAACCGTTCATGTCCACGTGATTTTCCCGGACATACCGTTCAGCAATCATGAACGATGGGTCAGCGGTCGATGGCGGCCATGTTTCCTTCGTCGTGGCGTTCGCCGGAGGCTGGCGTGAGGTTGTTGAGCCGTTCGACGTGATCGGTGCTCAGCACGACGCCGTCTGCGGCTGTGTTCTCCTCGACTCGGGCGACCCGCTTGGTGCCGGGGATCGGGGCGATGTCGTCGCCCTGCGCCAGCAGCCAGCCAGCGCGATCTGGGCAGGAGTGGCGCGGGTCGGGGAGCCGAGGGGGTTACAGCAGCGCCAATATCTTCAGATCGGTCAGGTACTTACGAATGAGTTCGATGCTGATGTGCGGAATATCGTGTGCCGGGCCCACTTTGGCGGCCCGCACCGCCTCCCGGAAGACCTCCGTCGGGGCGACGGCGCCGCGCAGCGGCTGCTCCGGGACGCGATAGGCGTCCAGCAGGGCCAACGCCGTGCGCTGGCGTTGCGGTTCGGGCAGCGAGCGCAGGGCCGCTTCGAATCGGGCGATCCACTCGGCGTGGTCGTCGATGCGGGTGATCGATGCTCCCTCGTCGATGAGCCAGTCAACGATGACGTCCAGCGAGATGCCGTCGTCGTGCGGGTTCATCACGTCGTAGGACCGGTAGCCGTCAAGACCGTCGCCGCCGATGGTGGTGATGGCCTCGGCGACGAAATCAGCCGGAAGGCCGTCGTAATGTGCCCGCGGCCGCTGACCCGACACGTCCTCAGCGTAGAAGGTGCGCGGCGCGATTCCGGTCGACAGCACGCTGATCAGCAAGCGGGTGAACGCATCCGGCACGTTGAGCTGACCAGCGAACCGGCTGTGCGCCAGGATCAAATCGGATCGGAACACGCTGACCGGTAGCCCGCACAGATCGTGCGCTTCGCGAAGCAGCACCTCTCCGGCCCACTTGCTATTGGCGTAGCCGTTGGCATACCCGTTGTCGATCGGCCGATGTGCGCTGACTTCTCGGATGTCGCCGTCTTCGACGAAGTCGGCCATCCCCATGGCCACAGCGACCGTAGACAGGTAGGTCACCGGCTTGAGCCGCTCGCTGATCGCCAGGCGAATCACCTCGGCGGTGCCAACGACGTTGGGGCCGAACAATTGCGCATACGGCAGCACGTGGTTGACCAGCGCTGCCGGATGCACGATGAGATCGACCTCGCGCGCCAGCCGCTGCCACGTCGCCTCGTCGAGGCCGAGATTCGGCTCGCCGATATCGCCGGGAATCACCTCGAGGTGCCCAGCTGCCAACTCG
>Ga0070711_100002218_pt1 | contig 11018 bp, 6 predicted proteins | sample LARL53metaG_FD_65452 | JGI IMG/M metagenome (GOLD analysis project Ga0070711, IMG submission 65452) | Corn, switchgrass and miscanthus rhizosphere microbial communities from Kellogg Biological Station, Michigan, USA - LAR L5-3 metaG | ecosystem: Host-associated > Plants > Roots > Rhizosphere ... | reverse complement strand
GTCAGCGGACTTTTCCATGCGCTGCCGCCGGAGATGAAGACCCTGCATGTGACCGGAGAGTTCGGATGGATCTACCTCATCTCGTGGACCATCATGGTGTCGTTCGGCTACAACACGAGCGCGATGGCGCAGCGCTATTTCAGTGTCGATACCGAACGGTCCGCAAAAAAGGTCGCACTGCTGTGTTGCGGATTGTTCTTCGTGGGAGCGTTCCTTTGGTTCATTCCGCCTATGGCGATGCGGGTTTTGTATCCCGACTTGCACGCACTGTGGCCGTCGCTTGCGAATCCCAGTGAGGGCGCTTATGCCGTTGCCAGCCTCACGCTTCTTCCGCATGGGCTGATCGGCGTGATGCTGGCCGCGATGTTCAGTTCGACCATGGCGAATCTCTCGGCGCAGTTCAATCTTAAGTCGGCGATTCTCACGAAAGATCTTTACCAGGCCCTGGTGCGCCAGCAGGCGGGCGACCGGGAACTGCTTATCGTGGGATGGATCACGACCTTCCTGGTGGGCGCGGGGACCACCATCATCGCCGTGGTGATGGCGGCCAGCGGCAAGAGCGTCTTTCAGGTGATGCTGACGTTCAATACACTCATATCGCTGGCCTACGGTCCGCCCGCCTTGCTGGGCTTGGCGGTGCGGCGCACGCCACCCTGGTCGGGTCTGGCATCCTTCACGGTGGGTCTTGTCCTCGGTATGCTTGGGGCTTTCGTTTATCACTGGTCGCTGATTCAGCAGGTCGCGTACATCATTCCCTCGTCGTTCGGAATCTTTTTTCTGAGCATGCTCTTCGATCGCGGAGACACTCCGGCGCGCGCGCAGCTTTTCAGAAATTTGAATACTCCCATCGACGTGGCAACGGAGTTGAAAGACTCGCCGGACTTCACGGTGCCGGTGTTTCGTTTCCTAAGCCGCACGATCTCGGGGATTGGGCTGTTGAGTCTATTGCTGTTGTTGCCCGCTCCTCCCGATCAACGAATAACGGTCCTGTGTTTTGCGGGCCTGACAATTGCAGTCGGAGCATCGTTGCACTTGATCCGCGGGACCTCGACTCCTGTGGAGACGCCTCACACGCCGGAGCTGGTCTCTCCGGCGGAGCATGACTCATGATTCGTTTGGGGCTGATCGGTTGCGGTGAACATTCCGAGGGCGGGCACGCGGTGCCCCTGGCTCGCTACAAAGCAGAGCATCCGGGCGAGATCGAACTGACGGCGGTATGTGATCTCAGGCTGGAACGGGCGCAATCCTTCAGCAGTCATTACGGATTTCAGCACGCGTATGGCGACATGAAGGAAATGATTGACCGCAAAGATCTGGATGCGTGCATTGCGGTGGTGCCTGTAGACAAGATTCCGCAAATTGGAATCCAGTTGCTGGAACGGCGGATGCCTTGCGTCGTCGAGAAACCGCTGGGTGCGTCGCTAACTGACATCGAGGCCTTGCGGAAGGCAGCTCGCGAAACCGGCACATCCAACATGGTTTCGGTGAATCGCAGATTCATGCCGTTTCTCAATCGTGCACTGGAATGGAGCCGCGAGCAGGGTCATCTTCGCTACGTACGATGCACGTTCACGCGCCACGCCCGCAGCGAGCCGGAGTTTCTGTGGGGAACGGCGGTGCACGCAGTTGACACGATGCGATACATAGGCGGCGAAATCACCCACGCGAGCATTCGCCCCATGAAGCCGGAGGAATCTGCTGCGGACTGGTATGCAATCGATCTCGAATTCGCGAACGGAGCTTTCGGCCGAATCGATGTGCTGCCCACTTGCGGCGTGCGCGACGAGACCTACGAGCTTTTCGGAGAGGGCTTCCGGGCCGTTGTGACCTGTCCGTTCGGTCCACAACGCGGTTTTCGATGCTTTCGCGAGAATCGCGTGGTTCTGGAGGAGCATGAATCCCAAGCGACGACCGAAGACGTTGTGAATGGTTTCTATGACGAGGCCGCGAGCCTGATCCGCTCACTTCACGCGAAACAGGAGCTGTTGCCGTCGATTGAAGACGTGTTTCCGTCGGTACAGCTGTGTCTGACTTTGGCAGTGCAAGTTACTCAGAACACCACAGCAGTTCCAACGAGATCCTGATTGCGAGGTCATACATAACGTGCAGATCAAACGCTTTGAAGATAAGCAGCAAATGGCAAAAGTAGCGGCGGAAGAGGCCGCTTCCATCCTCCGAGAAGCTATCCAGAAAAACGGGAAGGCGCGCATTATCGCCGCCACCGGCGCCGCGCAATTTGCGTTTCTCGAAGTGCTCACCCGCCTTCCCGGTATTGACTGGTCGCGCGTGGAGATGTTCCACCTGGATGAGTACATCGGCATTCCAGAAACACATCCTGCCAGCTTCTGCCGCTTCTTGAAGGAGAGGCTCATCGATAAGACCGGCATCACGCAGCATCATTTACTGCACGGCGATCTGGATCCCGAGAAGGTCATCCGCGAGACCGGTGCTGCCCTTGCGTCCGCGCCGATCGACGTCGCGTTTGTCGGTATCGGCGAGAACGGGCACCTGGCGTTCAACGACCCTCCTGCGGACTTTGAGACGCAGCAACCCTACATCGTGGTGGATCTCGACGAGGCCTGCCGCCGTCAGCAGATGGGAGAGGGCTGGTTCGCCACGCTGGACGATGTGCCGAGGCGCGCGATTTCCATGAGCATCCGGCAGATCATGAAGGCGAAGAAAATCATCTGCTTTGTGCCCGACGCGCGGAAGGCGAACGCCGTGCACGCCTGCTTCGATGGAGAGATTTCTCCCGCAGCGCCAGCCTCGATCCTGCGCAAGCATGCACAAACCAACGTCTATCTCGACAAGGAGTCGTCAGCTCTGTTGAGCGCGGCGACGCTGGCTTCGGCGTCTTGAGGCAGAAACACTTCTTATTTCGCTTCAGCTGAAAGCGGCTCTTTAAGAATTACGCGCAGCCACTCCTTCGCCATCAGCCGGTGGTAGGGCTCGGTCATGTGAATGTGATCGAGACAAGAGAAGCGGCGGCGATCGGGTGACGCCGCAAGGATCGGGCTGACCGCCGCGATTTCAATGCCTGCCTCGCGCGCAATTGCCGCTTCCTTCTGTCGCGTCTGCGGATCGCCTGAGTCGGGGTCATGGACGTCGTCGAACATAACCACACGCGCCCCAGCCGCGTGGAAACCTCGTCCCATCGTGCGGAGATCTTCCAGGTCCTGGTCGGTGCGATTGATGAGCACAAGGAGCACAGCATCAGGCTTCCAGGCGAGCGCATCTTTGTAGAAATTCTTCATCGCCCGTGAAGACGTTAGCCCCCCACCCTGAAATTGCCGGAACTGCACTGCTGGATTTTCGCTAGAGAACATGGCAGTTACAATCGGCACAAAGGCTGACGGCGATGCCCAGTGCAGGTCCATCGTGAACGAATGACCGATGACCGCAATGCGCTGCGCTGGCAGTGCTTTCATGCGCGGCTCCAGGGTCTTGATATCGGGCTCTGCCAACAATTCATCGGCCACGACCTTTGCATCGCGCACGTGTAGATTCTTTTCGCCCCAGTTCCAGATCTTGCGTCCTGCGATCTGCCACTCGGCTGCGCTCAATCCCACCGGCGATGCGCACGCGTGTCCTTCAAGCGTGCGTCCGGTCGCAAGGAAGTCTTCATCTGTGCCGGGCAGGCCCAGTTGACCGACATACACTGGAACGCCCAACGCGATGTAGAACGCGTAAAGATCCTGCAGGCGGTCGCCATCGCGTTCCACTTCGAGCACCGTCTGGTACAGATTCGCGATGGAGCGAATTTCTTCGCGCCGAAACTGCGGCGCTTTGCCATGAAGGTAGGTGGCGAATAAATTGACCGGCAGGCTCTCCGGCATGGGAAGCCGCGCGGATAGCAATGGCTGCAGATCCTTTGCCGGATCGAAGGACGATGGCGCTCCCAAGGCCCACGCCCGGGCGGCAGACAGCATACTCAGCAGGGAAGTCTGGTGCGCGACCAGAGCCTCGAGGTCGGAATCCTTGGGATCGGTCGCCGGCCAGCATGCCGGATCCATGTTCTTTTCTTTTCGGGCCAACAGGACCTGATACGCGTGAACTCCAACGATGTTGGCTTCGACTAGTTGTTCCAGCCGCGCGGGCCCGGGAGACGCTTCGCGAGAAATTTTCTGCTGACTAAGAAGCGGAGTCGCGAACAGGATCGCGATCAGAGCACAGAGCAGATTCCGTCGAAAGCAATTTGTCATACACGCCCGGCGCTCACACTACACGCCTTTTCGCCAGCCGCGATCGTTGTAGGCTTTCACATCCACGGTGATGGAGCCATCCGCATTCAGTGGCTGTTCGCAAGCCCAGGCCACGCGCTTCATCGCACCCGGCCGAATCTCAAGCGCCGCAGACAACTGTATTTTGCCGGTGTACCCTTGTGGCAGCAGAAAAGAAGCCTGACGCAGACCGCCAGCATGCGGATATCCCGCGTCGAGGGCTCCGCGTGACTTGAACTTTCCGTCCGGACTTTCAACCTGAAGCCACAAAACTCCCGGCACCCCGGCCACGCCACGATTCGAAACGCAGACAATCAGCTCCGAAGTTCCGTATCGCTTGCGCTGCCAAACCCACGATGGCCGCAGCCGGTAGCCTAGATTCGTTCGCAGGCGCTCGAACGCGCGCGGGTACTTTTCGTTATAGCGCGCGAGATTGTCGGCCTCAGTCCACAATGCCCAGAAATTGGTGTGCAGGTCCAGGGCGTGAAGCGTGTAGTTCTCCATGTCGTTGATGCCGGCGACATCGATCTTCAGTTTCTGCAAATCATGCTCGCGGTTATAACCGTCCTCGAGAATCGTGGCCAGCCATGGTGGACGGTTCGCGAGTTCTTCGATCTGGATCGGCTCTTCCACGATGATGCTGTCGGAGCGCAGCCACGCGCCCGCGCGCACCGCCATGTCGATGACCGTGCGGTTGCCGATATTGCTTATGTCGGGCTGCGTGTTTACGGCGACGGGCGTTTTCTTCCAACTGGTAAGTTGGCGCTCCGTCATTGAGACGAAAGTTTTCTCTGCTGTCAGGTAGTCGGGGAAGGGGCTCGGATAATCGCTGGTATGACCTTCGCCCCAGAATCCGTACTGCATCAGGTCCATCCACTCGATGATCGGATCCCCCTCGAAGCGAGCTGCGAGCAGGTCGTTCAGGTCGGCGAAGGCCTTCTGGAATTCGGGGTGGTCGTAGCGCGGTTCCCGGAATTCGCCCTCGCTATGCGGCATGCGACCGATCTTCACCAGCGGCACGCGATCCAGCAAAAACTCCGGCAGTGCGACTTTCTCCGGCTGGAATGAGTAATTCGACAGCTGGATGCGGAATGCCACTCGCAGCCCTTTGGCCTTGGCCGCATCGAGCGTGAGTTGCCAGACGGGATCGAGATCGAGGCGACCCGGTAGCTTTTGCACGTTACGCCAGTCGCACCGGATGTAGAGCACATCCACGAAAGGCAGGCTCGAGATCTTCTCAACATGCTGCTCCAGCGTTTCGCGTCCGGCGCGCGCGGCCAGCGACGGTCCGCTCTCTTCCCAGGCGTAGCCCACAAGCCCGACGCCAGGATTTCGCAGCGGCTTTTCGGAAGCTGTCGTGTACAGCACCGTTTGCCAGCCCTGATCCTGATCGACATCGAACGGCCCCTGGTTCAGGCGGTCGCGAACGGGGGGCCCGCCCCCGAAATCGTAACCTTGCCACAAGTGAGGGGGCACATCGGCGGCGGCCAAGGCAGCCGGGAGAACCAAAGCACCCTTGAGTAGATCTCGGCGACGCATGTTATGTACGGTTCCTCTCCGAACGCCGAGAGTATACCCGCGATTTGGTAGCTTGCTTTTATATTTTCTTTTACTTTTTATATATTTCTGTTATTTTCCTATGGGCTTCGAAAAAGCAGTCCCTAGTTTATGTCCCCTACGTCTCTCGTCGAGCCGGAGTGGCTGCGCACGCTCTCCGAACGCCAACCTAAAGCGGCCGAGTTGCTCTCCCGCAGCACTGAGGAACAGCGCCGGCTCGGGTATTTCCATACCCTGCGCGAGATCTGTCAGCAACCCGCGACCTGGTTGCGAACTTCGGCATTGATGCAAGGCAGGGCGGAGAGCATTCGTCTTGTGCTTGCGGGCATTGCGTCGCTCACCCTCACCGGCTCTGGCAGTTCCGAATACGCGGGCGACTGTGTTCGCCTGCCTCTTCAAAACGAGTTGGGGGTGCTGACGCAAGCGATCGGCGGAGGCGCTCTGCTGGCCCATGGCAGCAAGGCTCTGCCGCCTCGCCGTCCCGGATTGATGGTATCCATCGCCCGCTCAGGGGACAGCCCGGAGAGTGCCGGAGCGCTTGCCGTAATGCTCAAGACCGAGCCGGAAATTCGTCATCTCGTGCTCACCTGCAATGAGGCCGGAAGCCTCGCGCGCACTTACCGGAATGATCCTCGAGTCGTGGTCGTCACGCTGCCGGAAGAGACCAACGATCAGGGACTCGTGATGACCAGCAGCTTCACGAATCTGGTGCTTGCCGCGCGTTTTCTGGGGCTTTCCGCCAAGCCCGCACAATACGGCGAAGTCTGTGAGGCGCTCAGCGCGATCGCCGCGCGCCTGCTCGAGCAGCATCTGGGGACATTTGCCAAGATCGGCAAAGAGCCGTTCAAGCGGGCACTTTTCCTAGGAAGCGGGGCCAGTTTCGGCGCAGCCCGCGAGTCGTCGCTGAAAATGCTCGAGATGACGGCCGGGCGAGTCACGACCATAAGCGAGACCTATCTCGGCGTCCGCCATGGTCCGATGAGCTACGTTCACGAGGACACGCTGGTCGTCTGCTTCCTGTCCTCGGACCCGACACTTCGCCGCTACGAGTCCGACCTGCTGCGCGAGTTCGACCAGAAAGAACTCGGCCTACTGAAAGTAGTCATCGGCGAGGACGTTCCCGCGGACCTGGTTCGCGAAGGCGATGTCGTTATCGAGTGCAGAGGCCTCGGCAAGCTGGGAGACGACAATTCTCCGGTGATTGACGTGATTGCAGGGCAGTTGCTGGCGTTTTTCCGATGCCTCGAAGAAGGCCTGCGTCCCGATTCGCCTTCGGAAGATGGCGTGATCAGCCGGGTGGTCCAGACTTTCGCGTTGCATCTGCCTCAGGATTAATTTGGGCCCGCGGTACCACCTTGGGAATTGGAGCGTGGTTCTTTCCAGAAATGGGATGTTCTTGCTTTTTGTTTTTCATATATTTTCATTTACTTATTCTTTCTTTGCTTTTGTTGTGTAGGTGTGTTAAGAAATCAACGATTAGCAACTCTGCGCAAAATGGGGGCGCGTGCGTATGAAGTCGACGAAATATTTCGCTATTTTCCTGATCCTGCTGGCCGCTCTGGTGAGTTCCCAGCTTGTGTTCGCGCAAGGTACGGACTTGGGCACGATCACGGGTTTGGTGACGGACGCGTCGGGAGCGATCGTCCCCAATGCAAAAGTGGTAATTCTGGATCTGGGGACAAAGGCGACACGTGAAACAAAGACAAATGCGGACGGGGCGTACCGTGTTTTTGGGCTAACCTCCGGGACCTATCAGGTGTCGGTTTCGTTGGCAGGGATGCGGACGACACAAGTCACCGGCATCGTCCTCCACGGCACCGACGTAGCGACGGCGGATGCGCAGCTTAAGGTGGCCTCTGCGAGTGAGACGGTTGACGTAACGGCGGAGGCGCCGCTCGTCAACATGGACAATCAGACCATCAGCGACACCATCACGAATCAGGCGGTCGTTGAGTTGCCTCGAGATAGCCGAGACCCCTATACCTTTCTGTACTTGAACCCGAATATCACACAGGCAGACGCGGACGGGACTTTCAAATTCCTCGGCGCGCAGAGTTATGGGGCGAACTTCTCGCTGGACGGCCAAAAGTCCAATGGCGGCGTTTTCGGTGCTCCTACCGAAAGCAAGCCTTCGCTGGAAGCCGTTGGTGAGATCAACGTCCTCTCCAACGACTTCAGCGCCGAGTACTCGGGCGTCGGGAATGTCAGAGTCACCACCAAGCGAGGAGGAGCGGGCTACCACGGTTCGGCTTTTTACAACAACAAGAACTCGGCATTGGCTGCATGGACCGTTCAAGACATAAACGGCAAGGCGGATTTCTCCCCTTCCCCGGAGCAGGCCAACTATCCCACTCCCTATTTCAACTACAACGATGTCGGGGGCTCGTTCGGCGGACCGGTTCCTCATCTGAACAAGACATGGTTCTTCATGGCTTATGAGAGGAATTGGCAGATCACTCCCCTCGAACTTCGATCTACCAACCTTCCGCATCCGTCGATGTGGACGGGCGACTTTTCTGGGGTCAAAGATTCGTCCAAGCCGGTTATACCCCAAGACGTGTTCGACCAGATGACGCCTGAGGAGATCGCCAACGATACGGTGAACGGACGGTTCATTACGGTGCCATCGCGGTTTTTGAATCCGACAGTTCAGAATCTGATTGGAACGTATTTTCCGAAAATCGGACTCGGTGCAGACATCAACAGCACCAGCGGCCGCGTTCGCTATACCACCAATGTGTCCCAGCCCTCTGTTCGTGACACAGGATCTTTCCGTTTGGATCACGACTTCACCGACCGAGATCACGTTTTCGCCGTCTATAACGGATCGGCGGCGACATTTGGCCAGAACTTGGTTCAAAGCCCCTACACCGGACTTGGGCTGAGAGAGAACTACCGCCGAAACAATACCGTCGCGCTTTCGTACACTCGCGCTTTCACGAACAATATTGTGAACGAGGCCAGAGGCGGGTTCAATCGGGAGCACATTTACAGGCACAGCAACACCAGCTTGGAAGGTTTCCTTTCGGGGATTGGATTTGACCAGTCCGACATCGACGCGTACGGAGCCGTGGTTGGCCCGAATTTGCTGGCGACCTTGGGACACCCTGCGATCAACTTCAGCAATCGTTTCGCTACCTTCAATAACGGCAATCGCGATACGGATCGATTGCTGGACTCCAACCTTGCCACATTCGGAGACACTCTGAATTGGGTGGTTGGCAAGCACAGCTTGAAGATGGGCGCGGACTTCGTACGGAATTCTTTGTCCGATGGATTCTCGAAGAACCGCGGAAATGTGCGAGGCTTGATGACCTATACGGGCTCCACCACCACCCCGTTTGGGAAATTTATTTTGGGCGAGCGGCCTGACAGTGTGAGCTACGTTAACGTGCAGCGCGGTCCGCTCCAGGCGTACAACTGGGAACAGGGATTCTTCTTCCAGGACGACTGGAAGGTGACCCCCCGCCTGACTGTGAACCTCGGATTGCGCTATGAACTGGTCACGCCGTTTATTGAAGACAATAATGAACTCGTTAACTTCGACCCGAGTTTTGTGAATCCCGACACCGGAGTCCGCGGACGCTTCCTGGTCCCCTCCGCCAGTACGCTCGCGCTTCTCGACACGCGAATCGTCAACTACGGGGGCGGTGTCGCTACCGCCTCTCAATCGGGACTGGGCGTTGGACGCGCACTAATTCGCTCCGACAAGAACAACTTTGCGCCGCGAATTGGTGTCGCTTTTCGCCTGACAGACAAATCCGTGCTCCGGGGTGGGTATGGCTTCTACTACCCCACCTCCGCCGCGCAAGGCATGCGTGATGCGATTGCCACCAACGCGTTCAATCAGGGCTTGACGAAGAGAAACATCGACGACAATGGCGATCCTCTGCCACCTGATCAATTGCTCAATCCGTGGCCAGGATTCAGTCACGGGTTCAGTCCACTCACAGGGGGTCACATAACCTCGGGGTTTGGCGGATTCCCATCGGTGAATGCCGTCCCAATAGGCTTGCAGCAACCTAGAATTCAGCAATACAACGCGACCTATGAGCGGGAGATTTTCCGCGATACCTCCTTGCGGTTTTCTTATCTGGGCAGTACTTTGAGCGGTTTAATTGCGGGCCGCGATTTGAACGAGATCAGGCCCAGCGATACCCCGATCGGAACGACCATTGGCGATGGTGTGACGGCCTGCGATCCAGTGAACAATGGTGATTGCACATTTTCGCCTGCGGATTTCGCACGACTGCCATTTCCCGATCTCGGTGATTTCCTGCTCACGTACGGCAACTTCGGACACGGCCGCTCAAACGCATTCCAGACCCAACTCGAGCACCGCTACTCTCATGGCTTGATGTTGAGCCTGTCGTATACCTATCTGGACCAGAGGTCCAGCGGTCTGGACACGGCCAACGCCAGCCTCGGTGGCATTGCTTACAACCAGTTCGAGCCGAATAACGACTATGGCCAGGAAGCGTTCGTTCCGAAAAACCGCTTCGTGGCGTACGGGATATACGACCTGCCGGTAGGCCGCGGCAGGCAGTTCGGATCATCCTGGTCACGGTGGGCGGATGCTCTCCTGGGCGGATGGCAGAGCTCGTTCAACATGTTCGCCAAGACCGGAACGAGTTTTACTCCCTTCTGGCTGTGCGACAACTGCAGTACGATCATACCGGGCAATCTCGCCTCGGAGTCTATCGACGCTGTGGGCGATTTCAATGCTGAGCCCTCATTCCGACCGATCGTGGTCGGAGATCCCAATCACAAGAGCGGCAATCAAATCTGGGACCCGAATGCGTTTGCACTGATGCCGTTCGGCGCGGATATTTTCGATAATCCTAAGATTGCAAAACGGGGTCTGTTGCGAGGACCGGGGACGTGGGGAGTCAATCTCGGTATACACAAGGACTTCCATTTCGGAGAGCGTGTGGTTGCCACATTTGGCGCGGATGTCGACAACCTGTTCAACCACCCATTGTGGTCGCCTGACAACGATAACGGTGGCGGAGGCGGAAGCTTTGCATTCCTGGGCGACTTCAACGTCGCTGTGGACCAAGCGACCTTGCAGCCGATCATAGCGACGAACCCGGATACCGGCCTGCCCGATGTCACTCCCAACGAGGATTTCGGGAAAAAGCTACAGACCTTCTCGAAGGAGGGTGTCGACAGCCGGCGCACCATCCGTCTCCGGTTGAGGATTACGTTCTAACTCACCCCGTCGAGGAAACCGGCCGCTCT
>Ga0070711_100002217_pt1 | contig 11024 bp, 9 predicted proteins | sample LARL53metaG_FD_65452 | JGI IMG/M metagenome (GOLD analysis project Ga0070711, IMG submission 65452) | Corn, switchgrass and miscanthus rhizosphere microbial communities from Kellogg Biological Station, Michigan, USA - LAR L5-3 metaG | ecosystem: Host-associated > Plants > Roots > Rhizosphere ... | reverse complement strand
GTCAATGCCTTCCTGCGCTGGGACCTGTCGGCGTTCATCGCCTGCATGTTCATCCTGTCGATGCTGGCGCTGGCGGCGGCGTTGACGGCATTCCTCATCGAAGTGCGCATTGCGACCAACACCCTGCAAATCGGCATCGAGGCCGCTTCGCGCCACGAGGAATGATCAGCGGTGCTCGCGCACCGCAATGGGCACGTTGCATAGATCGATGTGTCCGGCCGCAACCTGGAAAAAATCCTCCGGCCGATTGCGGCGCGATTCGATCAGTGCCGCGAAGGCCGCGGAATCGGTCCGAATCACTTCAAGATTGGAGCGCTCCGCCGCCGGCAGGTCCGCGGCGACGCGGACGGATTTGATCGGGAGCGGCACTTCGGTCTTGGTATAGAAACCCATTTCCGCGCCGCCGCGCGGCAGGCCGGAGAGCAGTTCCATGCCCTTCACCACGCGTCCCACCAGCGCCACATTGCGGTCGAGATGACGCGGTGCATGGCCGATGACCACGTACAGTTCCGCGCCGCTGCCGCTGCGGACGTCCAAATCGCGACCCACCCCCACCATGCCGTAGCAGTGCGTCAGCCAGCTGCGCTGCAAGGTCGCGGATCGTGCCACCGGGAAGCCGTCCGAGAATCCCACCTCCGGCGCGTACACATCGCCGTCCGGGAGCCGCGTGAAGGGCATCTGAGCCGGGGTGGGCGCATCGAATTCCGGTTCGACTTTGCCGATGCCGGCCGGCAGCGGATGGCGGTTCTCGGGGTCCCCCCACTGCACGACGTAGTTGTCCTGGACTCGAATGATCGACAGGGCATCGAAATACCGTGCGCGGGCCAGCGTTTTGATGTTGGCGACGTGCAGCGGCGCAAAGCGGGGCGTCATTTCAATGACCACCCGCCCGGCGGGGACTTCGACATACAAGGTGTTGTCCAAATCGAGCGGCCGCCAATCCGCAGGGCTCGACGCCGCCAAAACTTCCGCCATACTGGCACGCTTGGCGGCCGGCGCCGCCGCCGACAAAAAAGTCAGCATGCACAGCATTAAAATTCTAAAATTGGGCCACATGAATCGAGTATTGCACAAATCGCGAACCGGCCGCCGGGAGGGCAGAATGCCTCGGATTATCTTTGGTTGCCTGGTATTGCTGGCGGGGCTTGGCGCGGCGGTGCAGGAAACGCAGGCCGGGGGGCAGGGATATCCCGGCGGCGGCCGGCCGGGCATGGGTGGCCAACAGGGCGGGGTCAGTCCGTCGGTGGGCGAAATCCCCAGCGCGCCGCCGGTCGACAAACCTGATGCCGCCGCAACCAAGGCCTACAAGTCGGCGGTCAAATCGCTGAATAAGGCGCATGAGTACGAGGAGGCCATGGCCAAGGCCACCAATCCGGATAAGAAGGCCGACGAATTGGACAAGACCGGCGACGCTTACGGCAAGGCGCTGGACTATTTCACCGTGGCGATAATGAACAAGGGTGACATGGTCGAGGCATGGAACGGCGCCGGCTACGTGCATTTGCGCCTGGGCGCATATAACGAATCGATCGACGACTACAACCACACGCTCGCGCTCAAGCCGGAACTGTACGAGGCCATAGAGCACCGCGCCGAGGCCTATATGGCGCTCGACCGGCTGGAAGATGCGAAGGCTTCGTACATGAATTTGTTCAATCATGCGCGTCCGCTCGCCGATCAGTTGTTGGTGGCGATGCAGAAGTGGCTCGGGACTCACCGCGTGGCAGCGAACGGCATGCGCGCCGCGGACATCGACTCGTTTGATAAATGGTTGCAGGAGAGAGACGGCATCGCCAAGCAGACAGCGTCGGCCGCCGCCAATCCTTGAGCGCGCGCTAACCCTTAAGCGCGTCGATCTGCGCCCGCAATTCGAGCACTTGCGCCTCGAGCGCGCTGACGCGTTCGCTCAAGCTCGGAGCGCCGGCCGCCGTTTCCTCGGCGGGAGGTTCCTCGGCGGATTCGAAGCGGCCGGAGAAGAGGTGCGCGTAGCGGGATTCGCGCGCGCCGGCGGCTCTTGGCAGCCGTGCAATGAAGGGACCGTCCTCGCGCGCCATCAAGGCCTTGAGCGTGGTCTCCACCTCTTCGGCATCGGCGAATTCGCACAGCCGGTTGGTGCGGGAGCGAAGCTCTCCCGGTGTCTGCGGTCCGCGCAGCAGCAGCACGCAAATGATGCCGAGCTCCTGCTTGGAAAATTTCAGCGAACCAAATTCGGTGTTGCAAAAGCGGTGCTTGTACTTGGTGACCCGGCCGCCGTAGCCGGCCGACCGGTCGCTCACCATATGCTTCTTCATCAACGCGTCCACCGTCTGCTGTACGGTCGCCTCGGCCAGTTCGAGCACCGGCTCGCGGTTGGTTTTCTGATTGCAGGCATTGGTGAGCGCATTCAGCGACAAGGGATACTGATCGGGGGTGGTGATTTCCTTCTCGATCAGGCAGCCGATCACTCGCGCTTCGTTCGGCGAAAATTCAATATTCATGTGCACGTTCCAGGTCGGCGCCGGGCTTCCAAGTCGGCGCCGGTTGTTTTAGGGTATTGGTCCCAACCCAAGGATAACCGTTCATGAAGACCAAAGCCGCTGTTGCCGTCGCCGCCCGCAAGCCGTTGGAAATCATCACCGTGGATTTGGACGGGCCCAAGGCGGGCGAAGTCTTGGTCGAGATCAAGGCGAGCGGAGTCTGTCACACCGACGAGTTTACGCGTTCGGGCGCGGATCCAGAGGGGTTGTTTCCGGCCATACTGGGCCATGAGGGCGCGGGGATCGTGGTCGACGTGGGGCCTGGGGTCACGACCCTGCGCAAGGGCGACCATGTCATTCCGCTGTATACGCCCGAGTGCCGGCAGTGCAAGTCGTGCACCTCGCAAAAGACCAATCTGTGCACGGCCATCCGCGCCACCCAGGGCAAGGGCGTGATGCCCGACGGCACCAGCCGCTTCTCCATCGGCAAGGACATGGTGCACCACTACATGGGGTGTTCCACGTTCTCGAACTATACGGTTCTGCCCGAGATCGCCGTCGCGAAAATCCGCGAGGACGCCCCCTTCGACAAGGTGTGCTACATCGGTTGCGGCGTGACCACGGGGATCGGCGCGGTGATCAACACCGCCAATGTGGAGGCGGGCGCCAACGTGGTGGTGTTCGGATTGGGCGGCATCGGCCTCAATGTTGTCCAGGGCGCGCGCATGGTGGGGGCGAACAAGATCATCGGCGTGGACTTGAACCCGGGCCGCAAAGCGCTGGCCGAGAAATTCGGCATGACCCATTTCGTGAATCCGAAGGAAGTTGGAGGCGATCTGGTCGCGCACTTGGTGGCGCTCACCGACGGCGGCGCGGACTACAGCTTCGAGTGCATCGGCAATGTCGATCTCATGCGCCAGGCGCTCGAGTGCTGCCATCGCGGCTGGGGCGTGTCGGTGATCATCGGCGTCGCCGGTGCCGGCAAGGAAATCGCAACCCGGCCCTTCCAGCTGGTCACCGGACGGGTCTGGAAGGGAACCGCTTTCGGCGGCGCCCGCGGACGCACGGATGTGCCGAAGATCGTCGATTGGTACATGGACGGCAAGATCAACATCGACGACCTCATCACCCACAAGATGCCGCTGGCCGATATCAACAAAGCCTTCGACCTGATGCATTCCGGCGAATCGATTCGCAGCGTGGTGGTGTATCCATGAGCGCCCTGACGCTGATTTCCGAGCATGGCTGTTTCGGCGGCGTGCAACGCTTCTACAAGCATGACTCGCGCGAGGTGCGCGGGCCGATGAAGTTTTCCGCCTACCTGCCGCCCCAGGCGCGCACCGGAAAGGTTCCGGTGCTGTACTACCTGTCGGGCCTGACCTGCACGGAGGAGACTTTTCCCATCAAGGCGCATGCGCAACAGACGGCGGCGGAGCTCGGATTGATGCTGATCGCGCCGGACACGAGCCCGCGCGAGCCGCGTCTGCCGGGCGACGCAGATAGCTGGGATTTCGGCTATTCAGCCGGCTTTTACGTCGACGCCACGGTGGCTCCCTGGTCGCAGTACTATCGAATGTACAGTTATGTCACGAAGGAACTGCCCGAGCTCGTCACGGCCGGTCTTCCCGCCCGCGCCGACGCGACCGGAATCTTCGGTCATTCCATGGGCGGGCACGGCGCCCTGATATGCGCGCTGCGGAATCCGCAAACGTACAAATCGGTCTCGGCCTTCGCGCCGATCGCGGCGCCGATGCAATGTCCCTGGGGCAAGAAGGCCTTGGGCAACTATCTTGGGGCGGATGCTCAGAGCTGGCGCGAATACGACGCCAGCGAGCTGGTCGCGCGCCGTGCATACCCCGGCCCGATCTTGATCGATCAAGGCGGCAGCGATCAATTTCTGGCCGAGCAGCTGCTGCCGGAGAAGTTCTCGGCCGCCGCCGCCAAATCGGGGCAGGCGCTCAATCTGCGTATGCAGCCGGGCTACGATCACGGTTATTACTTCATTCAAACCTTCATGGCGGACCACCTGCGCCATCACGCCCGGCAACTCACGCGTTGATCGAGCCGCGGGTGCGGACGATGCCCCGCTCTTGACAGAGTAGGGGCAGGCTTGCACCATGCGCGGCGTCAGGTGTTGGATTGCACTACATCCAATTAAACGGGAAGTGAGTACGCGCCCAGTGCGCCATTCTCACGCTGCCCCCGCAACGGTGATCGAGCCGTAACACCGTCAGCCGCTTCAAAAGCGGTCAACCACTGAGCCTGCAGGGCTTGGGAAGGTGACGGTGCCGCCATACCCCATGGCAGCTCGTAAGCCCGGAGACCGGCCTGGCGACGAACCGCGGTGCGAAGGGCGCCGGGCGGAGCCTGTGCTTTTCCCGCATCGGCGATCACCCACCACTTTGTCCGCGGCTATTTTGACCTGAACATGACATGCGGGCGTGCATGGCATGGAGAGTAGCCAATGATCATTACCGTCCGAACCGCAGCCGCTGCAAGCTGCCTGGCCCTATTGCTCGGCGCCGTGCGGAGCCAAGCCGCCGATGACGCCGGCGCTTCCTTGAGCGAAATCATCGTCACCGCGACCCGCGTGCGGCAGGCCGCGGACAAAGCCCTGGAACCGGTCGTGGTGATCGACCGGGCGGCGCTGCAGGACTCCCTCGCGGTCGACGTCGGCGACTTGCTGCGCTTTCACGCCGGCATCGACATCGGCCGCACCGGCGGGCCCGGCCAGCCGCTCTCGATTTTCATCCGTGGCGCCAACAGCGACCAGTCGATCGTGATGATCGACGGCGTGCGCATCAATTCCGGCACGCAGACCCTGGCGCCGCTCATGAACCTTGCGCCGGAATTGTTCGACCGCATCGAGGTCGTCAAAGGGCCGCGTTCGGCAATTTACGGCACCGACGCCATCGGTGGTGTGGTCAATCTGCTCACGCGCAGCAACCCAACGTCGGGCGCGGATGTGATGCTGGGCTACGGCCGCTACGGCACCGGCGAATTTGCCGTCGATGCGACTTACGCGGCGGGCGGCACGAGCGCGGAGGCGGCGCTATCCGGGCAACAGAGCGCAGGCTTCCCGACCTATACGGCGGACTGGCAGGATCGAGCCTACAAGAATCTGTCCGGCACCGCTGCCGTCACCACCCATGTCGGCGGCGTCGAACTCGGCGCACGCTACTATGAGGCGACGGGCAACACGCAATACGCCAACGCCAACTACAACGCCGACTTCACCGCGTTCGAGTCGTTCACCTCCCTCGATGAGGATTTCTCCAACAAACTACTCGCGGTGCATGCCGCCGGCGACCTGTGGGATAACTGGCACACGCGTCTCACCTTGAGCCGGATCGTCGACGACTTGCGCCAGAATCAACTCGATCCCTATGCCGCGGTCAGCGCCGGGGACTTCGACTACACTTCGCGCGATACGCTCGACTGGCAGAATGACGTGAAGATCGAGAGTGCGGCGCTCAAGCAGACCGTCACCTTCGGCGTCATTGCGTACAAGGAACAAACGAATTCCTTGAGCTTCGGCACGGCCTATGCGGTCGATACGCATGCTCAGACCTACTACCTGCAGGATCAGCTCGAGGCCGGCAAGAACCGTTTGCTGCTCGCGGCCGGGGTGGCTCACTACTCAGCGTTCGGCGATCACGCTACCTGGAACGCCGAGTACGGCTATGCGATTACCACCGATACTCTGCTGATACTCTCGGCGGGCACCGCGTTCCGAGCGCCTTCGGCGACCGACCGGTTTGGCTTCGGCGGCACGCCGGACCTCAAGCCCGAGAGTTCGCGCAATTTCGAGGTCGGCATCAAATCGCGCCTGGATGCCCATCAGGAAGTGACCTTCGCGGCGTTTCAAAACAGCATCGACGACTTGATCGTATTCGTGAGCGACCCCAGCAATCTGTTCTTTGGCGGCGAGAACCAGAACGTAGACCGCGCGCGCATCCGCGGCGTCGAGGCGAGCTGGGACATCCATGCCGATCCTTGGGTCTTGCACGCGGAAGCGAGCCTGCAGGATCCCCGCGACCTCGTCCATGACACGGGTCTGCTGCGCAGGTCCAAGCGCAGCTTTACCCTGAATGGCGGGCGCGCGATCGGCCGCGGCGAGATAGGGGTGGACCTGCTGCTGTCCGGGCCGCGGCCCGATATCGACGTGGTCAGCGGCGCTGCGCTCACGGACGGGGGATACTTTTTGGCGGCCGTTTACGGCAAGTTCAATCTGACCCCGGCGTGGTCGTTAAGCGCGCGGCTCGACAACGCCTTCGACCGTCGCTACGAACTTGCAAGCGGCTACAACACCGCGGCACGGTCGGCATCCATCGCCACGCGCTATAGCTTCCGATAGCGCGAAATTGGTGCCCCCGGAGTCAGCGCCCCTGAACCAGCGGTTCCGAGGTGATGCGACCGTCGAAATCCATCCATACATGCTGCGCAAAGTCGTACAGCTTGCAGCGCCGCACGGTGTTCCAGTAGTAGCGCCAGGTGAACACTTCGGAGTTCAATCTCTCGTCCAGCGTGGCGGTCAACCGCGCCTGGGCCTCTTTGAGCCGGTACAACGGAATGCCCATGTTCACGTGATGGGCGCCATGCTCGAGAATGTAATGGATCAGGCCGTCGAGCGGACGCATGAGCTTGATGTGCACCGTGGTCGTCGCGTAGCCGGCATTCGCCGACCATTCGTCGCGCCGTTCGTACCACGCCACCCGCGGGTGCGTGTGCTGCACGTAGATGACGAAACCCATCAAACAATTCCACAGGAAGAACGGCACCAGAAATCCGAATACCAGCAGCGAGCCGACCGACCGGCCGCTGTAAATGCCCCATAGAATCAGACCACCCACCCAGAGTATTGCGAAGGCCGATACCAGCAAACTATCCCAGGTATAGCTGACGCGCCGCGTGGACACGTGCTTGCGTCCCGGGAAGAAGAGCTTCTTCCACCACATCTCGATCATGTAGTACACGCCCTGGCCGACGCCGCTGCGATAGATGCGTTCGAGCAGGCGGCGAATCCACGGCAGGCGCGCAAATTCGGTGGGTGAATACGGAGTCCAAACGTAGTCGCGGCCTTTCAGATTGGTGAATCCGTGGTGCGCGAGATTGTGGCCGATCTCCCACAGGCTATACGGCGTCAGCGAAGGCAGGAACGCGATTCGCCCGATCCACTTGTTGAGCGTCTTGTTGGGCGTGTACGAGCCGTGGCAGGCATCGTGTCCGATGACGAACAGGCGCGCGATCCACAGCGCCGCCACCAAGGATGCGAACACTTTTACCCACCAGGCTTCGACGAACAGCAAACTCGCGATCGACACCCCGAGCACCAGCCAGTCCAATAGGAACCAAATGATCGGCGTCGCGATGCCGCGCTCGATCGTAAACGGCTGCAGCAATTTTTGAAACTTGAAGCGCGACTTGTCGACTGTGGGAGCCGCGGCGTCTTTTGTTTCAGGTGTGGGAGGGGTTTGCATTCAAAACTCCGGCCTTCACGAAAACCTAAGGGTCCCGTAAGAACAACGGGTTAACTTCGTATTATACGCCGGTCCAGGCAATTGACACGCAAATGCGTCAGCGGCCCGGTTCAGGCAGTTTCGGCATCCGGCCAGAGGAGAACCCCTAAATGTTCGCAGGCCTCGATCAGGGCGGTTGCGGCCTCCCGGGTGCTCGCGTCCAACCGTCTGTCATGGGTGAGCAGCCAGGTTAGCCGAGCTCGCCGGGAACGGGCGGAGGGCTCGCTGTCGAAAAGCGCCGGGAACAGCCCCAAGGCGTCGACGAATTCGCGCATTGCAGCGCTGGAATGGGCGTTCGGCGGCGGGGTCAGCAGCAATTTGAGCCAGGTCACGCAGCGCTTGGCCAGGCCCGCACGAGTGATGCCGATGCTGGTGCGGCGGCGCGATTCGCCCTCCGCCAGGGAATCCGCGAGATTGCGGTAGCGTTCGACTGCTGATTCGTCCGCGGGCAGGGCGGGGCTGGCGTCCGACAAAACAGACCGCAGCAGGTCGGCCAGCAGCAAAGACAACGACTCGGCCAAAAATCGCTGGCACTGTTCCGTGTCGGGACGTGCCATTTGTTCCCAAGACAGTGGTCCACCAATTCGTCTGGCGTTCGGTGACTTTGACATGTCTCCCAGTGTAGCGGCTCCGCCGCTCATCGCAACTATGTCAGAATGCGACCGACGTCACTGACACGCCGAATATTCGAAAACGGCCCGCGCGCAGGCCCGCAGTTTGAAAAATTAATTTGCACATGACACCCATGGTCCCCGGCAAGTGCGAATCGGTAGGCCAAGGCGTGCGCCGAATCCTTGCCGGCAATGCAGGTCTCATGACGGGACCCGGAACCAACACGTATCTGCTGGGTGAGCGCGAAGTCGCGGTGCTGGATCCCGGACCCGACGAGGCGCGACATTTGGCAGCCATCCTGGCGGCGGCCGGCCCCGCCATTCGCTGGATCGTTGCAACACACTCGCATCCCGATCATTCGCCGCTCGTGAGCCGCCTTGCCCGGCACACCGGCGCGCAAATCATCGGCCTGCCGCCTCCAGCGGACGGCCGACAGGACACGACTTTTGCACCCCAATATTTACCCGGCGACGGTGAGTGCCTGTCGCTCGGGGAGTGCCGCTTGACCGCGATCCATACTCCCGGACACGCGTCCAATTGCGTGTGCTACCTATGGGAACGTGAGCGGCTGTTGTTCACCGGCGATCACGTGCTCGAAGGGGTCTCGCCGGTGATTCTGCCGCCCGACGGCGACATGTCGGCGTACCTGCACTCACTCGACAAACTGCAATCCCACGACTTCGAGCGCATAGCGCCGGGACACGGCGGTGTGATGGAGCGCGGCAAAGAGATCGTGAGGGCATTGCGGGCCCATCGCCTGGCACGCGAAGAAAAAGTGCTGAACGGCTTGCGGCGCCTGCACGGCGCCACGCTCGATGAGCTCGTTCCCGTGGTCTACGATGATGTTGCGCCCGAGCGGCACGTTTGGGCGCGCCTCACCTTGGAAGCACACTTGATCAAGTTGGCGCGCGAGAGCCGCGCCGGCGAACGCGACGGCGTCTGGCGGCTCAGCCAACCATGAGGGAACGGCTCGCGATCCTGCTGCATGCAGTGAGCGTGCGGCGCGGCCACAAATGGGTGTTGAGTGATATTTGCTGGCGGCTGCGTCCCGGCGAGCGCTGGGCATTGCTCGGCGACAACGGCGCCGGCAAGACGCAGTTGCTCAAGCTGCTGAGCGGCGACGTCTGGCCCACGCCCGGCAAAGAACGAACAGTGCGGTCGCCGAGGCCGCACGGCAGCGGGCGAACGTACCGGGTCGGCCGCCTGCCGGTGGATCTGATCGACGCCAAGGCACGGGTCGCCTATGTGGGCGCCGAACTGCAGGACAAGTATGCCCGCTATGGCTGGAACCTGCGGGTGCGCGACCTGGTGGCGACCGGACTGCATCGCACGGATCTTTTGCTGCGACCCGTCACGACGTCGGAGGCCACGCGCGTGGCGGCCACACTGCGAGCCTGCGGACTGCGCCGTCACGCCGGCCGCCAATTCTTGACCTTGTCTTATGGCCAGAAGCGTCTGGCGTTGTTGGCGCGCGTGCTGGTTCAACATCCGGACTGGTTGCTGCTCGATGAGCCCTACAACGGGCTCGACCCTGCTTATCGACGTCGCATGGATGCGGTGCTCGAGGCCGCGCGCCGCCGCGGCCAATCCTGGGTGGTCAGCGCGCATCGTGCCGCCGACGTGCCGCGGGGAACTGGCCGCCTCCTGGAACTCGCGGACGGAGAGGTACGCGCCGTCAGGCGGATGCTTGCGGCGGATCTCGAGCGCCTCAGCACGCGGGCGGGGGAGAGCGCAGGGGGCGCCGTGCGCAAGCGCGCGCGAACCCCGGCCGCGCAGGCCGGCACCGCTGTGCTGCGCCTCTCGAAGGTGCATCTGTACGTCGAGTATCGCTCGGTGTTGCGCAACCTCAATTGGCAGGTTCGCAAGGGCGAGCACTGGGCGGTGTATGGTGCGAACGGCTCGGGAAAATCCAGTCTTCTGAAACTGCTGTACGGGGATCTCTCACCCGCTTTGGGCGGACGAATCGAGCGCAGCGGATTTCCGGAAGGCACATCCCTTACCGAATGGAAGCGGCAGGTCGGCTACGTCTCCGCGGAACTGCAGGGCGACTACGCCATCGATGTCACCGTATTCGATCTGGTGGCCAGCGGCCGACACTCGAGCATCGGACTCGTGGATGAACCGACGGCGCAGGACCGCCGGGTGGCGGCGCGCTGGCTGAAGTTCTTCGGCCTGCTTGCGGCCGCCAAAAGCCGGCCTCGAGAATTATCCTACGGGCAACTGCGCCGCGCGCTCATTGCGCGCGCCATGGCGGCGGATCCGCGCATGCTATTGCTGGATGAGCCGCTGACCGGACTCGATCCCAGGCAGCGGGCCATGATGAAACGTTTGTTGGAAACACTGATGAGGCGGTTGACGCTGATCATTGCCGTGCATCATCCGGAGGACTTGCCGCGCGGCATGACGCACGCATTGCGTTTACATAATCGGCGCGGGT
>Ga0070711_100002216_pt1 | contig 11029 bp, 8 predicted proteins | sample LARL53metaG_FD_65452 | JGI IMG/M metagenome (GOLD analysis project Ga0070711, IMG submission 65452) | Corn, switchgrass and miscanthus rhizosphere microbial communities from Kellogg Biological Station, Michigan, USA - LAR L5-3 metaG | ecosystem: Host-associated > Plants > Roots > Rhizosphere ... | reverse complement strand
GCCATGGACCAGAGACGTTATTACCGGGCCAATGGCGCCTGCCATGCAACCAAGGCCTTGTGTAACCGAAAAAATTCCGTCCACCAACCGCATAGGAAGCCATTTCGCCCGGATTAAGGCGGCAGGATTGCAGGCGGAGGCTCATAATGGTTAAGAGGGGTGAACAAGCGCCTAAAGCCCGATAATTTCACGAGGAATCGACGTCGTGACTTGAACCTGGCGCTTCAGTCGAAAACCCGTCACGAGGGTTGGGGATGACTGCTCCCTGGCCGTCAAAACACCCCCGGAATGCGCTCAGGACACGTCCGGGCCGAAAGCCGCGGCAATTCGTCCGCCCACGATGCCCCGGCCGACGTCCACCTGGGTGCGGGGACGGCGCACGGTTTCGCCTTCCACCACCCGCCAGGCCGTGCGGTCGGCCATCAGCGCGGTCAGGACAGCATAGTTGAGCTTGTGTCCGGGACGGACACAACGGTACGCACCAAGCAGCGGCAGGCCTGCCAGCGCGAGGTCCCCGATCGCATCGAGAACCTTGTGCCGTGCGCATTCATCTTCGAAACGCAGGCCTTCCGGATTGAGCAGCCGTTCCTCGTCGAAAACGAGGGAATTCTCATAGGATGCGCCGAGTGCGAAACCGGCACGCCAGAGCCGCGCCACGTCATTCATGAAGCCGAAGGTGCGGGCGCGGGAGAGCTCGCGGCGGAACCCTTCCGGGCTCAGGTCCAGTGCATATTTCTGGCGTCCGATCGCGGGATTGGCGAAATCGATCTCGACCTCGGCGCGGAACCCCGCTGCATGCGGGCGCAATTCACCGAAGGAGTCGCCGATCACAACCTGGACCGGCCGCAAAACCTGGATAAAACGACGCGCCGCCGATTGGCTCACAATACCGGCCTGATCGATCGCGGTCACGAACGCCGCCGCGCTGCCGTCCATGATCGGCGCTTCGGGGCCGTCGATTTCGATGGTCGCGTTGTCGACGCCCATGCCTCGCAACGCAGCCAGCACATGCTCGACGGTGGAAACCAGCGGACCTTCATTATCGCCGAGCACGGTCGCGCATGCGGTGGCGATGACGCTTTCGGAGATGGCCTGAACGTCCCGATCGCCACCTTCGAGGCCGGTGCGCACAAAAACAAAACCTGCATCCACGGATGCAGGTCCAATCGTCAGGCTCACGGGGGAACCGGAATGAACACCTACGCCCGTCACGGTTGCTTGCGAGCGAAGCGTTGTTTGCCGGCTGAATTTCATCGAAGACCGCCCACTACGACTTACCTAACATCACAAACCGACTCACCCACCCCATGAGCCTTCGCCGATTTGCGCCTTCAGGTATCCCCAAGTCGCGGCAACCATAAGCTTTGTCTCAAATGACACCAACTCACGGTTCTTTACCGATTGTTACCCCATCTATGCCGCATTGACGTCAAAGCGTAACCAAATTCTGAGCCGGCCAAGCGGTTCCATCCAATCACGGACTCCATAATTAATGATTTAGAATCAGATGCTTGGACTCATGACCCAAGTGTTTGCTTCGGCCAAAGCAAAGGCCCCGGGCGCAAGCCGCCGGGGCCTTTTTCGTCGCCACGATTGTAACAATTTCAGTTTGACTGACGCCTCAGGAAGGCGGGGATATCTAAATGGTCATCACCCTGTGGCGCTGGGGCAACAGGTGCCGGGCGGCCATGGCTGTCCAAACCCTGCGGCGCCGGACGGCGGGCATATTCTGACACCGGCTCGTTCGCCGCGATCTGGTCCGCGACACCGCGCTTGGCGGGCTTGCGGTCGGGAATCGGTGGCATGGTGGGCATGGCCGGACCCGAGGCGCGGGCCGCGATCGGCGGCTCGCTTTCATCATCACGCCGGCCGAGGCCGACATTGGCCAGCCGCTGCAGGAGCGACAGGCGGCTCTTCTGCGGATGCTCCTCCTCCGAATCACCTCGGCCCTGGTCCCCCCTTGCCTGGCGAATCTCGGCCTGAGCCGGCATCGGCAGTTCCTCGAATTTCGGCATCCGGGGCGTCGTGCGGCTGGCCGGACGCTCGGCCGCCTGCGGAATGAAGGTTTCCGGTGTCATCGGCTCTTCGACGGGCTGGACCCGCACGGTATCATGATCGGGGAACAGCGAGGGCTTTTGCGCGATCGGGCGAACCGTCACGTCGCCATAGACCTGATGCGGCGGAGCGGCCGGTGGCGCATCCGGGGCGACCGCGGCCGCGATCGCGGCCAGCGCTGCGCGTTCGACATTGTTCGAGGTCCGCTGCGGCGCAGGCGCTGCGGCCGGGGTCTGGGATTCCAGCTTGGCGGCGCGCTCGGCGAGCCGCGCATTGTCGGCGCGCAGCCGCGCGGTCAGATCGGCGAGGCGATTCTCCGGCGCGTGGGGCTGCGTGGCCGAAACGGGTGTTGCCGTCGCGGCTGACGGCGCCGAGTTGCGCATGATCTGCGCCTGCTCGATGCCCGTCGCCACGACCGAGACGCGGATCACGCCGTCGAGCGATTCGTCGAAAGTGGCGCCGACGATGATGTTGGCATCCTGGTCGACCTCTTCACGGATACGCGTCGCGGCTTCGTCGACTTCGAACAGGGTCAGATCCCTGCCGCCGGTGATGGAGATGAGCAGCCCCCTGGCGCCCTTCATCGAGGAATCGTCGATCAGCGGGTTGGCGATGGCGGCTTCGGCCGCGGTCAGCGCGCGCTTGTCGCCGGACGCTTCGCCCGTGCCCATCATCGCCTTGCCCATTTCGCGCATCACCGCCCTGACGTCGGCGAAGTCGAGATTGATCAGGCCTTCCTTCACCATCAGGTCGGTGATGCAGGCGACGCCCGAATAGAGCACCTGGTCGGCCATCGCGAAGGCGTCGGCAAACGTGGTCTTTTCGTTGGCGACCCGGAACAGGTTCTGGTTCGGGATGATCAGGAGCGTATCCACCACCTTGTGCAGCTCGGCGATGCCGGCCTCCGCGGTGCGCATGCGGCGCTGGCCTTCGAAGTGGAACGGCTTGGTCACCACGCCGACGGTGAGGATGCCCATCTCGCGCGCGCTCTTGGCGATGACCGGAGCCGCCCCCGTGCCGGTGCCGCCGCCCATGCCGGCGGTGACGAACACCATGTTGGCGCCGGTCAGATGATCGCGGATTTCGTCGATGACTTCCTGCGCGGCGGCTGCGCCGACATCCGGCTGCGAACCGGCGCCGAGACCCTGGGTGACGGCCGTGCCCATCTGGATGATGCGCGGCGCCTTCGACATCGTGAGCGCCTGTGCATCGGTATTGGCGACGACGAAATCGACCCCCTGCAATCCCGCCGTGATCATGTTGTTGACGGCGTTGCCGCCGGCGCCGCCGACGCCGAAGACGGTGATCCGAGGCTTCAGTTCATGAATGTCAGGAGGGGTAAGATTGAGTGCCATGGTTGCCTCTCGTCACGCGCGCGTGGGTTCGCCCCGGCCCTCGGCCGCGGGTGTTGGTGAAATTCCGTCGTTTCGAAAGCTCGTCATCAGAAGCCCTCGCGAAGCCATCGTCCGACCTTTCCGAAATAGCCGTCTGTCCCTGTCCTGAGCTGCCGCGTATGCCGCGGTTCGACATGTTCGAGGTGAGCGTATTGCGGATAGACCAGGAGGCCGGTCGGGGCCGCGAACGACGCGGTCTTGGCCTCGTTCGGCAGCCGGCCGAAGCCGAGCGGGCGGCCGATGCGCACCGGCCGGTTCAATATCTGTGTGGCGAGTTCGGGAATGCCGGTGAGCTGCGAAGCGCCGCCGCTCAGCACGACGCGCGCCTTCGGCTCCGCCGCGAAGGGGGAATCCTTGAGCCGGTCGCGGACCATTTCGAAAATCTCCTCGACCCGGTGCTTGACGATGTTGGCGATCGTGGCGCGCGACACGATCTGAGGAACGTCCCGTTCATTGTCGCCAGCCACAGGAACGGACATCAGTTCTCGCGTATCGGACCCGCCGGTCAGCACCGTGCCATAAAACGTCTTGATTCGCTCGGCATCCGCAATGCATGCGGAGAGTCCGCGTGCAAGATCCATCGTGACATGCTGTCCGCCGACCGCGAAGCCGCCGGCATGCACGAAACGGCCGCCCGAATAGATCGCAATCGTCGTGGTCCCCGCCCCCATTTCGACCACCGCCGCGCCGATATCCGCCTCGTCGTCGGTCAGAACGGAAAGCCCGGCGACATAAGGGCTTGCAGCCATCGCTTCGACATTAAGATGACAACGCTCGACCACGAGCATCAGGTTCCGCGCCACGGTCGCGTCCGCGGTGACGACGTTCATGTCGACGCCGAACTGGCGCGCCACCATGCCGCGGGGATCGCGGATGCCCTTCACGTCATCCAGCGCGTAGCTGACCGGCAGCGCATGCACGACGGTGCGGCCTACACCTGTCGCATGATGCATGCCGGTCGAGATGACACGGCCCATGTCGGCGGGCGTGACGGTATTTCCACGAAGGTCGGCGGCAGCTTCGATCAGCTGACCCTGCAGCCGCCCGCCGGAGACCGAGAGCAGCACGGATTCGACACGGACCTTGGCCATTTTCTCCGCGAGCGCCACAGCCTGTCGTACCGTTTGTTCGCATTCGGCGAGATCGACGACTGCGCCGGCCTTCACGCCGCGCGACTGAATCTGGCTATGGCCGATCAGTTCCACCGCATGGGTGCGGCCGCGCAGCGCGTCGCTCGGCGGGCACGGCTTCAGCCGCGCGATCATGCAGGCGATCTTGCTGGTGCCGATGTCAAGCGAGGCAACCAGCGTCGTTCGCTTGCCCGACATCGGGCGCGTCTTCGGCGTCAGCGTTCGATCGAGGACGGTCATGCGGCGTCCCCCGGCTTTTTCTTGACGGCCTTCTTGAGCTGATCCTCGCGCGCTTTGGCGGCGTCATCGGACAGCTGCACGGTCAGCCGGTCCGGCAGGCGCATATCGATGGCGACGATATCGCGCGAGAACAGGCGGTCCTCCTTGTCGAGGCGGCTCAAGGTCGAAAGCGCGTTGCCGACATCGGTCTCCGGCAGGCGGATGTCGAGACCATCCTTTGTGCGCAGGTTCCAGCGCCGCTCACCGACATAGATCGCGGCCCTGGTCACCACATTGACCTGCGGGTAGCGCGCCAGAAGCGCGAGGAAATCGCGCGCGTGGGTCTCGGCGCCCTTGCCGACCACGAGCGGCAGCGACAGGAAACGGCGCGAAACATAGGGCTCGAGCACCGCGCCGTCGTCGGCAATCACGGAGAGCTTGCCGCTCTGCTGCCACAGGGCGAAGGCCGTGCGCTCGACAATGTCGATCTGCAGGCCGCTCGGGAAATATTTGATCACGGTCGCATCGGCGATCCATGGATTGCCCTTCAGCCGGTCACGGACGGCGATGGCATCGAGGAACAACAGCGAGGAGCGGCCGTTGACGCCGCCGATCGCGAGAATCTCGTCCTGGCTCAACTGCTTGCGGCCGTTGATTGCGACGGTGGTGATGCGGAAACCTGCGGAATTGGCCAGCGCATTGCGCGTATCGGCCAACGCGGTGGCGAAATCATCGTAATGGCCGCCCTTCACGATACCGAGGCCCGTGCTGGCGGCGAGCAGAAAGAGCGTCGCGGCGAGCCCTGAGCGGCGTGGGACATGGCGCTCCATCCATGCGATCAGCCCCGGCGGCGGATCGCGGTCGATGACCGGCCTCTTCACGGGTTTCGCGGCGGCGCGCTTCAGTCCCAGATACTCGCGCAGCAACACGGCCGCGCCGATTGCGGCCGCCTTCAGGTCAGTCTGAGGCCTCTGCGTCGCCGCGAGGCGTCCTCCACCATCCATTGCACGAGCTCGTCAAACATTGTCCCGCGAGGATTTTCGCAGGTCACGACGTGGATGGCGCTCGGCGATACCCTGTTTGCCGGTGCTCGCAGCGGAAGTCCGCGAGAAAAGCAACAGACGGCAGCCAAGCGCCACATGCGCCGCCGGCGTTAACCTTCGGACTTCCTGGTAAACAAAGGGTAAAACCTGATGGGACAGGACGATTTTTGATGCGTCCTGTGAGGCATTTACCCCAAAATCTTAACGATTTTAGCCTTCCGGGAACCGCCCGGGGCGGCTCCGCCGCTCGCCCGCCGTTAAGAACCGGGCGTCTTCCGAATCCGCCGCTCCGCGAGCGCGATCTGACCCTGAAGGAAATCGGCAAATCCGATCCCAAAGGCCTTGAGCGCCTTGGGATAGAGCGAGGCCTTGGTCAGCCCCGGCAGGGTGTTGGTTTCGAGATAAACCGGCCCCTTGTCCGACACGATGAAGTCGCTGCGCGAATATCCCGAGCAAGACAGCGCCTTGTGCGCCCGCAGCGCCTCTTTCATGAGCGCGGCGGTGACCTCAGGCGTGAACCGGCCCGGGCAGATTTCCTGGGTCGATTTCAGGAGATACTTCGCGGTGTAATCGAAGACGCCTTCTCCCGGCACGATCTCGACCGGCGGCAGCGCCAGGATCTCGCCGTTCGGCTGCTCCAGCACGCCGCAGGTCGCTTCCACGCCCGCGATCCGCGGCTCGATCAGATAGTGCTCGGTCTTTGCGGCGTTGCGGACCGCGACGAGATCCTGCCGCGCATTGACAAAGATCACTCCGTAGCTCGAGCCGTCATGGCTGGGCTTTGCGACCAGCCGACCATATTCGGCGAACGCCGGCTCGATCTCTTCGAGCGGAATGTCCGGCGGCGTCGTGACGCCTGCGATCGCGGCGAAGCGCTTGGCGGCGACCTTGTCGAAGGCGAGATGCGAAGACGTCGAATCCGACCCGGTATAGGCGACGCCGCGCAGTTCGCAGGCCGCCTGCAGTTCGCCATTTTCGGCGCGGCCGCCGTGCAGCCCGAGTACGAGCACGCGGCCATCCGCTTTGGCACGGTCCAGCGCCTGCTCGATGCTCGCGCCCACCTTGCGCCCGCCTGGCGTGAACTCCTGCTCGAAGGGCCGCGAATGACCGGTCAGGGTCTTCGCCTGTGTCTCATGCACGCTGTCGTCGGCGGCCCAGAACCACAGATCGGCCTCGGGCAGCGCTTCACAGAGTGCTTGCGCACTTGCGACCGAGACCAGCCGCTCCTTGTTGGTTCCGCCGAAGAGAATGGTGATGCGCATTGTCTATGCCTGCAATTTTTCAGCGCCGTCATTCCGGGATGGTGCGCGAGCACCAGACCCGGAATCTCGAGATTCCGGGCTCGGTCCTGACGGACCGCCCCGGAATGACAACTAGCTAATCCCTATCCGCTTGATTTCCCAATGTAGCTCGATTCCGGAATTTTGTTTGACGCGTTCGCGCACGGTTTCGCCAAGTGTTTCAATATCGTGCCCGGTCGCGTTGCCGGTATTGATGAGGAAGTTGCAGTGCATCTCGGAGACCTGCGCGCCGCCGAGTTTCAGGCCGCGGCAGCCCGCGGCATCAATCAGCTTCCAGGCGCTGTCGCCGGGAGGATTCTTGAAGGTCGAACCGCCGGTCTTCTCGCGGATCGGCTGGGCCGTCTCGCGATGGGTCTGCACCTCGTTCATGCGCGCGCGGATCGCGTCCGTCGCCGCCGGCTGGCCGCGAAACCGCGCCGAGGTGAAGATGAACGAGGGATCGACGCCGCAATTGCGATAGACGAATTTCATGTCGGCGTTGGCGAAAGTGTGGATGTTGCCCCTGCGATCGACACCGGTCGCGTCAAGCAATACATCCTTTGTTTCCGCGCCGTTGGCGCCGGCATTCATGCGCAGGGCGCCGCCGATGGTCCCGGGAATACCGAAATAGAATTCGAGCCCGGCGAGATTGGCGGCGGCTGCCGTCTCTGCCACGCGCTTGTCGAGCGCCGCCGCGCCCGCGCTGACAACATCGTCCCTGGCCTGGATCTCGCCGAACGCGCGCGGCGCAAGGCGGACGACGACACCCGGCATGCCGCCATCGCGCACGATCAGGTTCGAGCCGACGCCAACGACATAGACCGGCAGATCCTCCGGCAGATGTTTGAGGAAGTAGGCGAGATCGTTCTCATCGGCCGGCGTGAACAGCACCTGCGCCGGACCGCCGACCCGGAACCAGGTGAGCTCGGCGAGCGGCTGATTCGCAAGCAGCCGGCCGCGCAACTGCGGCATCGCAGTCTTCAGGTCCGGCGTGATGTCGGGAAAAGCGCTCACCCCAGCGCCTTCAATTCGCCGGGGAGTGCGTAGGCCCATTGCGTGATGCTGCCGGCGCCGAGGCAGACGACGAGATCGCCCTTGCCGGCGAGGCCTTTCACGATCCCTGCGAGATCGGAGGATTTCGGCAGCGGGATCACCTCGCGATGGCCATGCGCGCGCAGGCCAGCGACAAAGTGATCGCGGTCGATGCCTTCGATCGGTGTCTCTCCGGCGGGATAGACATCAGCCACCACGACCGCATCGGCATCATTGAAGCAGGTGCAGAATTCCTCGAACAGCGATTGCAGCCGCGTATAGCGATGCGGCTGCACCACCGCGACGATCTTGCCATTGGTCGATTCGCGCGCGGCTTTCAGCACCGCCGCGATCTCCACGGGATGGTGGCCGTAATCGTCGATCACGGTGATGCCGTTGTGTTCGCCGGTGCGGGTGAAACGCCGCTTCACGCCACCGAATCCGGCAAGCGCTGTCCGGATCGCCTCGTCCGAAATCCCCAGTTCGTGCGCCACCGCAATCGCCGCCGTGGCATTCCATGCATTATGCCGCCCCGGCATCGGCAATGCGAGATCGGCGATCTCATGCACGGCGCCGGTCTTGCGCTGGCGGATCATGACCTTGAACGTCGAGCCGGCGCCCATCGGCGCGAAATCGATCAGCCGCGCGTCGGCCTGCGGATTTTCGCCATAGGTGATGATGCGGCGATCCTCGATTTTGCCGACCAGCGTCTGCACCACAGGATGATCCGTGCACATGACGGCAAAACCGTAGAACGGCACGTTCTCGACGAAATTGCGGAAGGCGTCCTGGATCGCCTCGAAGGTCTTGAAGTGATCGAGATGCTCGGGATCGATGTTGGTGACGATGACGACGTCACTGGGCAGTTTCAGGAACGTGCCGTCGCTCTCGTCGGCTTCGACCACCATCCAGTCGCCGGCGCCCATGCGCGCATTGGAGCCATAGGCGTTGATGATGCCGCCATTGATGACGGTCGGATCGAGGCCGCCCGCGTCGAGCAGGGTCGCCACCATCGTTGTCGTCGTCGTCTTGCCGTGGGTGCCGGCGATCGCGACGCAGCTTTTCAGCCGCATCAGTTCGGCAAGCATCTCGGCGCGGCGCACCACGGGAATGCGCTGGGCGCGCGCCGCCATCAGTTCCGGATTGTCGCGCTTGATCGCGGTCGAGATCACGACCACGTGCGCGCCGTCGACATTCTCCGCCTTGTGGCCGACCGAAACCTTGACGCCCTTTTCGCGCAGCCGCGCGACATTGCCGCTGTCGGCCGCATCCGAGCCCTGTACCGTGTAGCCGAGATTGCACAGAACCTCGGCGATGCCGCTCATGCCGATGCCGCCGATCCCGACGAAGTGGATAGGTCCGATCTCGCGCGGCAGTCTCATGCTGAATTTACCTTCGTCATGCCCGGCCTCGTGCCGGGCATCCACGTCTCGCTTCCAGTCAACTTATTAAAGACGTGGATGGCCGGGACAAGCCCGGCCATGACGATGAGAGGATGAAAATGCCTCTTTTTCGACCTAAATTCCTGCCGTCTTCATCACCAGATCGGCCAGCCGCTCCGCGGCATCCAGACGCCCGACGCTGCGCGCGGCCGCCGCCATCGCGGCAAGGCGCTGCGGATCGGCGGCGAGCGCGGAAATTTCCGAGGCCAGCCGATCGGACGTGAATTCGGTCTGCGGTATTCGAAGGGCGCCGTTGACTTGCGACAGCACGCCGGCATTGGCCATCTGGTCCTGATCGATCGCACCGGGCAGCGGCACCAGGATCGAGGGACGGCCGATCGCGGCGAGTTCGGCGACGGTGCCCGCGCCGGAACGCGAGACGATGAGATGGTTGGCCGCAAGCCGCGCCGGCAGATCCGTGAAGAACGGCGCGAGCTCGCACTCGATCTTCAGCCGGTCATAGACCGCGCGCACCCGCGTCATGTCCTCCTCGCGCACCTGCTGCGTGAGAACGAGGCGGCTCCACAGCGCGGGCTCGAGCCGTTCGATCGCGCCCGGCACGATGTCGCTCATGATGCGCGCGCCCTGGCTGCCGCCCACAACGAGCATACGAAATTGTCCGTTCACTTCGGGCGCCACGTAGCCCGTTGCCGCGGCTGTGAGGATCGCCGGCCGCATCGGCGTGCCGACGGTGGTCGTCTTGCTCGCGAGCGCAGGGTCGCGATCGAGCACGCCCGGCAGCGAGGTCGCAATCGCGCTGACATGACGCGAGAGAAAGCGGTTGGCGCGGCCGAGCACCGCATTGGCGTCGTGGATGATGCGGGGGATACCGGCCAGCCTCGCGGCGATCAGCGGCGGCAGCGTCGGATAGCCGCCGAAGCCGACCACGGCGGCGGGCTTCAGGCGGCGCATCAGGCCGAAGGCGGAGAGCGTCCCGACCGCGAGCGTGAGGCCGGCATAGGCAAGCTGCAGCGGATTGCGGCCGCGCGCGGTTTCGCTTGCCACCACGTCGATCATGTCCTTCGAGAACAGTCCGCTATAGCGCAGCGCGCGGTCGTCGGTGACGAGCCGAACGCGCAGGCCGCGCTTGATCAACTCGACGCCGAGCGCTTCCGCCGGAAACAAATGACCGCCGGTGCCGCCCGCGGCCAGCAGGATCAGGGGTGCAGTGTCCATGGGACAATTATTACAGGGAACCGTTCGTCATTGCGAGGAGCGAAAGCGACGAAGCAATCCACATTTCCGCAAGCGGAGGAATGGATTGCTTCGTGGAGCCTGTCATCGGGCCGCGCATTCGCGCGGACCCGTTGGCTCGCAATGACGGCTTGGTGTTGCGACTTAACGTCAGATGCTCAGCTCGACTGGGATGTCCTCGGCCTTGACGCCCGACAGCGCGAGGCCTTTGACGAACCATTCGCGCATCTGGCCGACGCC
>Ga0070711_100002211_pt1 | contig 11043 bp, 10 predicted proteins | sample LARL53metaG_FD_65452 | JGI IMG/M metagenome (GOLD analysis project Ga0070711, IMG submission 65452) | Corn, switchgrass and miscanthus rhizosphere microbial communities from Kellogg Biological Station, Michigan, USA - LAR L5-3 metaG | ecosystem: Host-associated > Plants > Roots > Rhizosphere ... | reverse complement strand
GTAATGGTACGTTGGAATATTGAATTACCCAGGCTTATCCCTCTTGTTGTTGAATCATTACGGCAGGAGGAAACAGGAGGAAACAGGAGTATGCAGGATATTGGTAGGCAGATTTTAGTAGTACAGGATAGTCCAGGATTGTTTTTTGGATCAAACGCTCAAAGAACCATATATCCTGTCCTCGTAATAGTGAAGAACAGTCCGTTTACCAGCTCAGAAATTGATTTAGCAAAACAGAGGATTGCCAGAGACAATGCCAAAGTCATCATAATGCCTGGTGGATACGTCCAGCCTCCTTACGACAGGCTGCTGTCAACCGATATTAATGGTAGGAATAACACCAATAATATTAATAATAATAATAATAATAATCAACAACAACGACCACTAACCTCCCGGGTAAATTATGATCCGCAACAACAAACAACTCTTTTTGGATTGAAACCACCCACGGACGACTCTCCGTTCTATTTTGCAAGAGAGCAAATCCCAAACCAGATGAAACTGCTCTTGGAAACGGTAGTAGGAGTGTCTATAGTCCTATCTTTACTGCTGATATACTATTCTAGAATACGTAGAATTCAATTGACCACCTCTGCATCAAGAAAATTTCATCTCTCCTTTGTCGTATTGATAGGGTTTGGCTTTATATTTTTAGAAATAACCTTTATTCAAAAATTCCTATTACTGCTTGGAACCCCTATAATGGCCTTGACGGTCATACTATTTTCCATCCTACTGAGCAGTGGAATAGGCGCGTACCTGAGCGGAAGACTGTTTAGTAAAAATCCCTACAAAGCGGTCTTGATATCCATACCGGTTCTAGCTACGATACTATTGATTTACTATAACTTCCTCTCAGCTATCATAGACAGGGGTATCATTTTGGAGTTGTATCAAAGAATTGCACTAACTTTTGTGCTCTTGTCGCCCGCCGGTCTGTTGATGGGATTTCAATTTCCATCCATAACTAGAATGGCTTCCTCCTCCTCTTCCTCTTCCTCTTCCTCTCTCGCTATGCACTCATCACAAAAGCAAAAGAGTACTACTACAACCGCTGCTACCACCACCACCCTCACTACCACCGCTGCTAATGATGATGTCACTCTGCTGTGGGGCGTAAACGTGATTGCATCAGTGGTAGGAACCGTATTGACTGCAATATCGTCTATGGTCATAGGCTTTAATGGAAACCTGTTGGTCGGATTGGGAGTATATCTAGTAGCTTTAACGTTAGCAATAGCAGCTGCGAGAATAACAACAAAAACAAAGAGTAAGAGGCAGTCAGGAGGGGGTTATTAAGTATTTTACAGATCGATATATAGAAAGATAGGATATAATGACGGACGGAGACTACGATTTCTTGTATGTACAAAGGAAGTAAATGCCAATAATAACGTCATGTTTGATTGAAAATCACCTGCTAACAACCTCATGCTGTTGCAAAAGACCAATTTTCGCAAAGAACTGATCCGCAATAAGCTTTATATATCTCTAGTGATATTACTAGCGATATGTTTTCCGATTGGCTGGCAAGAGTAGGAAGCGCAATCCCCAGAGGTTATTCACGACATTATATTATAGGGTTGCTAAAGGAACAGCCAATGACAGGCAAAGAAATCATTGACAAGGCCATATTACAAAGTGATGGCAAATGGCGACCATCACCAGGACTCATTTATCCGCTGCTAGGCAGATTACTAGGAGAAGGATTAATAGCAGAAACAGATAATGGAAGATATCAAATTACGAAGAAGGGTCTTGATATCGCTGCAGACGTAGATTCCGTTCACAATATCGTACAAAAACAACTCGATGTAATGCTCAGGGTAGGCAATATAGGCAGATTTATGGCAATGGATCTTATTGATAAAGTATCGACCATAGGCTCTACAATAAGCTCAAACCTTGACAGAATGACAGAAGAAGAGCGAAACAAATACAGAGATTTCCTGCTAGCTGAATTACGAAAACTAGGTGAGCAGAAGAATAGTTCTGAAAAGGTAAGCGTTGAATAACAATAATTATGAAAGGAGTTCTCATCATCATTTTATCTGCTGTGGCTGCTGCTGATCGCAAAGGAGCATAGAGCCTATCACTCCAACAAAGGACCTAATGAACTAATTGTGCTCATTAATCGATACAAACTTAGAGCAAACAGGCAGACGCAGGGTTCACAAACGGAATAGGAAAATGCGGCAGCGATTGACTGGCATGGAAACAAACTTTCAGAATATTTGTAAGAGGCATGTATGTCTACATGGGATTAGCGGGTTTATGAACATCTACATAAGAAACTGTGTGAAGATCGATACTTTCTTGTACACGTACAGGCACGCCAAGACATGAAGAATCACTTATCGAATCTACATTTAATATCAAGCAAACGGCTGATGGACTAAACAACTAGAATCTATGTTGTATGATATCCAAGATCCGCATGGGATGAAAGCACGAGGTAGAAGACTTCAGACCACATACAAGTAACGACCACTGGTCTTGTCATTAATGCAAACATGTAAAGATGGAGGCACTATATTTCCAATAAAACAGGAACCTTCTTTGCAGTGATGGTAGGTATCTTCCAATTGCTAGATGGAATAGCCTGCATCAACTGTAAAACTAACTCCAGTCAAGACAATAAAAACAAAGGAACATTTGCTCAATCTATACATGTTATACATCTACATACTTTACTCCTACAAATTGTTCCAATAAACTAAATTCATAATCTCCCCTTCAGCAAAATTGATGCAAAAAACATTATCATAGATGAAATAAATCCACCGTATGCTAAGTTAAGACTGTAAGGTACCATGAGAGACGATCCAAGGAATAATGCGGATGCAAATATGATTCCTGCCAGAAAATTGTAATTTTGGCGAGGTTTATTTTGATGCTGTTGCTGTGTTTCTAGATATAACTTTAGCAATGGTGCAACCCTAGCTGACGCTTCGATGCCTTTTGCAAATCGCTTAATAGAGCCTTTTATCTCCTCAACATATGCTTCTTTTATAAGCCCTTCTTCCTCAAACAGATTCGCCAGTACTTTCACAAACTGAAATCTTACCTTATGATGATGATAAATACCTTCTATAATGGACGCCATACGCATATATAGTGCAAGGTTTTTCGGCAATCTAAATGGAAATCTGCTCATTGTTTTATTAGAAAGGTCCATTAATGCTTTTACCTCCATCCTGTCTACTTCCTTGCCATACAATGATTGGATGCTTAACTCAAGACCTTTCTCTACGATATATCGGTTCACAGTCGGCTCCAGTGTTCCAAGTTCTAATAGAACATCGACTGTTCGTGCGGGATCCTTTTCTATCAAACCAAGATACAGTCTGATTAATTTAATGCGAGTATCATTATCCAGTCTTCCAACCATTCCAAAATCATATAGAATTAGTGCACCGCCATAATTTACCGAGATATTGCCTGGATGCGGATCAGCATGAAAAATATTATGACGCAATAACATTTTAAAAAACACGTGGTGTACTCTGACTACTAGTTTTTCTCGGTCAATTCCCGCTGCATCCAATGCTGCAACATCAGTAATCTTTATACCCGGAATGTATTCCAGTGTAAGCACGTGTTTTGATGTCCTCTCTAAAAACACGTTCGGAATGACTACCATGCGATCCTCCCTGAGATTGGTCTTAATCGTAATCAGGTTTTCCGCCTCTATCCTGTAGTCCATTTCCTCATGAATCGTCTCAATAAACTGCCACAACATGCCTTCCGCAGAGAAGCGCAGATTAGGATCAATAAAGCGCGTAGCGAGTGGGAGGATTTTCTTTAAGATATAGATATCCTTTTCTATAACCTCTTCAACATTTGGCCTGCTTACTTTTACGATGACTTGCCTACCATTATATCCCGCCAGATAAACCTGGCCGAGACTCGCACCAGAAAGCGCCGAGGTGTTGAATGTGTCGAACATATTCTCAATCTTTCCAAGTTCATTTTCAATAATCGGTTTTACCTGAATAAATTGGGATGGTGGAACATCATCCTGAAGTTTTGCTAATACTTCAAGGTAAGGCAGCGGCAAGATATCAGCACGTGTTGAAAGCCATTGTCCTAACTTAATGTAAGACGGTCCAAGTTCAATGAAAGTTTTGAGGGCAGCCTTCGCATGCTTTACATATTTTCTCGTATCAATATTCTTTCCCTCATGCTTGACCCACTCACGCCGATCTCTCCTAAAATTAAATATGACTGGTAAGAGCTTGAACACGACTTTTGCAATATGGATTTTCGAGGGCAGCTTTAAGGCAGTTGTATTTTCGTTGTTCGTATCGTGGGCAGCGCTTTGTTGGCGGATCTGCTCTGAAGTTTCCAATCTGCTTCAAGTGCTCCTCTTTATTTTCTTGATAAAATTACCTGCAATGTAACAAACTGCGCTTGCTGCCGAGCCTGCAATACAGCCTGCCATTACCGCATCAGACAAAGCAGCTCCTTGGTTCTTGCCTTCCATTTTTCTGCTTTTATAAACAGTATTACCGACCTTGCTTCCGACAGAAACCGCAGATAAAATAGCTATCAAATATTCTGGAGCATCCATTAACAGATGCGCCAATGGATCCGTTCTTGGATCTATTTTATCCCTATGAACAGTATAGTGATTATCATATTCTCGAATGTGAAGATTACCAGAGCGAAATTGCCTTCTGGCCCCTTTCTTATCTCCAAGATGTGTTTGATCATAATCTATTATTGGTCTGACGGATCTGGGTATGATTATATTGCCATCACCGTCAATGTAATGCACATGGTGCAAATGTCACATATAGCATATAAAATTAACTTTATTATGTCATACATCTCTTCCAACGGCTCTTCACTTAGTATTAAACCTGTAGATGAATGAACATAGCCCTCCAACGTTACCCACCAAAACAAATCAAAGCTTTTGAAACGCTGCGCTGGCCATTCTATGATGATTTAATAGCTTTCTGCATTGCCGCCTTCTTATAGATACAGACCAAATGTCAGAGTCTTATTGCGCTTAGTTTGGGTACGACTTTGACATGCAGACTTGCTATAAAGGGGATGTATCGAGGACAGATTTGTTTTGATATTACACTTCATAAAAAACAACATGCCGTGTAAATGAGAGTGTGTTCACATGGTAATTATAGCATCGGGCTGGTACGATATGATGAACTGGCGTGGTTTTATTAAAGAAAAACAGGATACGATACTACAAAAGGCCGAACATTTTGTCCACTAAAAAAATTTATTCAGGTGAAATCTCGGTCAGGGTAGACACGTTTAAGCTAAATAACAAGAAAATTGAAAAGGAAATTGTCGAGCATTCGCCGTCTGTAGGTTTGATTCCAGTTGTTGATGGAGCCTCCATACTTTTCGTAACCCAATATCGCCACGCTGCAGGGAGGACGTTGTTGGAAATACCAGCCGGTAAAATAGAGAAAGGAGAGAGTCCAAAACAGGCTGCTCTTAGGGAAATGCGTGAGGAGATAGGTTACACGGGTAGATTATCTCCATTAATGCAATGGTATCTAGCTCCAGGATACGATACTGAATTAATGTATGTATTTGTTGCAACAGATCTAAGAAAAATAGATAAGAAGGAAAATTTGGATGATGATGAAAATATCAAAGTGAAGCACATGAACCTGACCACTGCAATTGAAAAGTGCGTTAATGGGGAAATTGAAGATTGCAAGACAATTGCAGCATTACTCGCTTATGCAAGATTGATGTCGAAGTGAATACCAATGCCATGACATGATAATAAAAGAAAGAACAAGCAAATATGTCACTTCTCTATCGGACGCATGTATGTGAAATGAAATGCGCAAAATGATTCTATAGAATGGAAGACTATGGGGAACCATATTGCATAGACTGTTGGAAAAATAAATAAATCATATATAAATTGCTGATAATCGTTTTTCCTTATGTAGTCATTGTCGACAATCGAACGGAAATCATGGATCCTCTGATAGCATGTGTTGCGGCTTGTTTGCAGCCGGGGTTCCTAGTAGACGATATCATCTACCGGTACGTGGGGGATTCTGCGCTAAAGTTTTGAACAGCCTGACCGTCTTGCTCATCCGTGACGGATCGTCTGCATAGTTGAATGTACCCATGTTTTAGGCACCTATTACTGGTGGGCGTATCGGGACTTGGGCCTGTATGCATCCTGCTGTTCGTTGGTGTCATGACTTCCGACTGTTCTTCGGTTCTTATGAATTTCAAGAAGGAGGCCGACATTGCCGAGGAGGTACGGCAGATTGTGACAGATTGTGAAACAGGAATAAAAGAAATAAAAAATAAAAAACAATGTATACACTGAACAACAATGACCCCGTTAGCATTACTATGCGGGTGTTAGAGAAAATTGGACTACCTATCTAACTGCTTTATCTAATAATATGACTGTTATTCATCAGACGATGAAAGCAGAAATATACATCCAATATTACCATTAGACCATTACACTCAACGTACTCTCCATCATACGAAGATTAATGTAGAAAATGCTGTTAGAGCACGTTGGTTGATAATTCAATACTTCTTAACTGATTGTTGATAAAGTGAAGTATTATTGAAATATCAAATTTCTAACATTTTGTTATTTTTCAGAAGGATAATACGATAGTATCGTTAGTGACTTCCCAAACAAGATGGGACTTTTAAAATCAGTTCTGAATTTGATTTTAGTACTGTCATTCTTCAACCTGCCACTAGCAGACCAAATGATTGGTTCTTTCAGATCAGGAGGATAACATAGTCAATAATTTGAATTTGCTGTTAACCAATTTTTGACTGTTTGTAATTAACACCTTCTTCTTTCTTCTAAGCCTCTCCTTACCATTCTTACTAGCTGGTGTCCTCCTTAACTGCATTCCGCAGCATGGACAGAATAGACCACTATGATAAATGTAAACCTCACACCGCCTACAGTATTTCTTTCCAAGAATGTATTGGTTGTATTCAAAACTAGGTTTACTGCCTAACCTTGTGCATATGTTACGACAAACCATTTTAGGGAACAACTAGCAAATTTGGATTATTATTAAAAAGCATTGGAACACTAGTCACAGAGGGAGTGGATATCACGATATACAGAGATATAATATCATAAACCCCTATATATCCAACAAATACTAATCTCCCCGTCATTAAATTTTATCCATATGCTCAGTCAAAAAATTTAAGGCATAAAGTTAAATCCTTGAATATACTTAAGATAATCATCCGACCAGCCAGAAGAGAAGAACGATCCATCATTCAGAATCTGCACAAGGGGTAAAGGCCTGTTGTGTCCATAGAAATGATGAGCTGCCGCCGTATCTGATAATAGGTAATTCCTCTACTTCGAGAGAATAGGGGTAGTCTAATCGTATGGCGGTAAGGGCAAACCAAGAGGCTGCTTTCGAACCTAATAGAAGCGGTCTTAAAAGGAAAGCCACATGTCTTTGAGAGCTAGTCGGATTCTATCATTATTATTATTTCAATAGATCAGCTTGAGTGGTATTTGCATTATTCAGTGTCAATATGTAGGTTTCCTCCTATAGATCAACTAACATTTTGTATATTAGTGCTTCATGCTACTCGGCAGGCTCAGGAGGATTGAAAGATGAAATAGATGGACCAACCGGTTAGGCTGTCAGATACAGGGAACAGAAGACGCTTGTCAGTATGTATGTATATGTATATATGATTGCAACTATTTAAGCCGTTTTTGGACGATATTCGGCGTGCCGCAGCAATTGAACTCATAATTTATCTGTCTCGGTTTTTTAGAGCATTACAAAATGAAAGCCGTTGGTTTATACAAACACTTACCGATAGAAGATCCTCAATCTCTAGTTGATCTGGATATTGAGCAGCCCAAGTATCCTACAGGACATGATCTACTAGTTGCCATTAAAGCAATTTCAGTAAATCCTGTAGATACAAAAGTCAGAAAGGGGACGATTCCTCCAATGGAAAATGAGGATATGCCGCGTATATTAGGATGGGATGCTGCAGGAGAAGTAATTGCAGCTGGTTCAAGTTGCACCTTTTTCGGAGAAGGTGATGCTGTATATTATGCTGGTAGCATTTCTCGACCAGGAACAAACAGCGAATTTCATCTAGTAGACGAACGTATTGTAGGAAGAAAGCCCAGCTCACTCAGTTTTGAGGAGGCTGCGGCTATGCCCCTTACAACTATAACAGCTTGGGAGGCCCTATATGATAGACTATCTTTGCATCCAGACACGACAAAAAAAACTGCACCACCAACAACTTCGAACGATATTGACAAAACAAGTCCATCCATCCTTATCATAGGTGGGGCAGGAGGAGTGGGTTCCATAGCCATACAACTTGCAAAAAATCTTGTCATAAATCACTTCTCTTCATCATCTTCTTCATTTTCACAGACTAATGTAATCGCAACTGCATCTAGAAATGAATCTGTAGAATGGTGTAAGAGGATGGGTGCTGATTACGTGATAAACCATCATGACGATCTAAAATCACAGATTAAGCAAGTCGTGGGTATTGATTATGCGGATTATATCCTCTGTCTGAATGACACTGATGGTCATTTTGATAGCATGAAGCAGTTAGTTTCTCCGCAGGGAAAGATCTGTTCTATAGTCGAAACCAAGGCTCCTGTAAACCTAGGAGGTTTATTACAGCAGAAAAGTGCTACATTTGTTTGGGAGCTCATGTTTACCAGATCACTACTTCAAACTCAGGATATGATAGCACAACATCACTTGCTCAACGCAGTAGCCGATCTTATCGATAGCAAGAAAATAAAAACTACTTTAACAGATCTGTTGTCTTCGATAAACGCAGAAAATCTGCGTAAGGCTCACAAGAAACTGGAATCTGGTAGAACGATCGGGAAGATCGTATTATCGATAGGCTAGTGAATACCGTGGGACAATGGGCTAGGAGGATCATATATTATTACATCAACAAATTCAACGTCTAAACTTTTCTTTGTTTGCTTTACCATACTTTGGCTTGAATTTTCCATATGAGTCCTGCTACCTTTCAATCTGCAAAAAGTTTCATCGCCTATTGATAGTTTAGCCTATGTCCTTCTCAGTTTGGCCCGCTCAGTATAGCACTGTGATGCACGCGTAATATTGAATCCAGTTGAATCTATACCCACAAAGACATGTCTTCTTGTACCTGTGAGTACAACGAATGAAGAGATTGCTGTTCCTAGCATCACATTATTGATCCTATTTACGAACTTTTGTAATGTTATAAAATGGGGCATCTTGGATAACTGTACAAATATTCTGACATAATGTGCTTCAACCAACCATTCGGCGAGCATCCTGTAACTCTTACCTTCATACTATTTTATCGTGATTGATATTATCAATAGTCGACTCTGGTATGTTGCGGTTCGATTTATTGATTCGATTTTTCTAGCTGAACTTCACGTGAAATTGATATAAACTTTTGTAGCATGATCAGACCGAGAATTAGGGTAACCCATATCTAGAAAAATCACTTTTCACAGGTCATCTATACTCGTCTCCGCAATCTCCAATTATCTGATACAAATTATTTGACTTTGTACATACAGCATCTATAGCGTCACAATCTGACTTATCCAAACTGAAGCTGAATATCTGCGCGTTACTGTTTATGTGATCAGATATTCCGAGTCTAGCACCGATAATAACTCCTGCTACTGCGGACTTGGCAAGAATATAGCGGGTTGCTACATTTGCAATGCTTACGTTGTGCCTTTGTGCAATTTCCTTCAAAGTAGATAAAAGGTCTTGGAACAGATTCCATCCACCCCATGCGTCTATCATCTGCTTGTATTTTCGTAAGCTTAACGTATTTAACTCAGCAGTAGATGGCTCTTGTATTCTTCCTAGGTAGCGCTCTGACACAAGTCCTCCACAGAGGCTTCCATAGGAAAGGAGACTGATGTTATGTTTCATGCAAAATGGTATCATCTTTACCTCTGGCCTGCGATCTATAATCGAGTATTGGACCTGGTTCGATACAATTTGTAGATCTGAATCTACCATGATCTGCATACGTTCAGTATCAAAATTGGTAATACCAATATGCTTGATTATTCCTTCATCCCGGAGGTCTGACAGGTATTTGAGAGCATCCATGTAGTATGGATTGTTATAGTCCCACCAGTGGAACTGAAGTAAATCCAGCGAGCTAACACCCATTCTGCGAAGTGATCTTTGTATATTTTCCTTAACGATAGAACGTGTAATTCTCCCTGGCTGTGGCACCCATTTTGTTAATGCCTGAATTCTATCAGGTTCCTCTTTTCCTTTTAATTCAGATAACCTACGTCTGAACTGCCCAATAAAATCTTCCGCAGGGCCGTAAATATCTGCAAGGTCCCAAGTTGTAAAGCCCGCATCATGATAATTCATCATGTCTGCAATTGCCAATTCATGATCGATATATCCATGTCCGCCTGCAACCTGCCACATGCCGTTAATTATTCTGGATATTATCAAATCAGGGGCTAGTCTGTAGCATTTCTTACTCATATCGTTCATCCTATGTCTTCTCTACATTTTAATAGATTCAGTGTATAACTGATTGATTCTTTCCATGCCTTTAACATACCCATTGTTCAGTTCATTCATCCTCAAAATATCTAAGAAATTCGTTGTACACGCCATTCGAGGTCATACCAGAATATTGCTAGAGTCGGCTCAGTAGAAACCAGTCCTTCATAATAAAGCCATCAAAGCTTTGTAAGAGCATAACGCAATACTCCTATTGAAAGAATCAAGGTACGTCAGATTAGCAAACACCATGTTACATGTATTAAGAAATGCCAGAATACCTATATTTCTCCATCGAAAGAGCAACCACATATTCACAGTTTGGCAGCATATGGTATTATTGGTGATACGCCAGTACGAAGGAAAGAGTTATCGCCTATTTTCGGAATGGTTAGTTGAGGCCTACTATCTGAGAATGTTTCTCCAGTTATCACACATACCACATTTCACTACTCTCCAGAAATTCACAGAAAGAGTAAATGGTACCATGCTA
>Ga0070711_100002210_pt1 | contig 11046 bp, 12 predicted proteins | sample LARL53metaG_FD_65452 | JGI IMG/M metagenome (GOLD analysis project Ga0070711, IMG submission 65452) | Corn, switchgrass and miscanthus rhizosphere microbial communities from Kellogg Biological Station, Michigan, USA - LAR L5-3 metaG | ecosystem: Host-associated > Plants > Roots > Rhizosphere ... | reverse complement strand
AAGATTCCTTTTTAGATCCAGGAACTACTTTCTTGTTTGATTCTGTCAAATAACTATTAAAAACATTTAGTCGATAAGGAGATATGAAAATCGAGAAATAGTCATGATCTTAAATATTTTACCCCCACTCTAACTAGAACACTAATCCACTTTAATAGTTAATATATTATTTTGATAGTCAATAACAAGACAGGTACATTATTTCATTATTCACGTACTCCAAATCAAGAAGGACTAGTATTGAGGATAATTAGTAACTAAATGTCAATGAGGTGTAACTCAAGCATCTTTTCATAAATGCTTTCCTTGGCATTTTGACCGCGTAAAGCTCCGTCGTGCCTGTTGCAAAAACACATGCGGTACAGAGGCATGTACAATGCAGTTTAATGTAGATGGGATGCAAACTACAACGAATGAAGCAAGCATAAGGTCTTGTCTCATTCCCTCTCACTCTAATAAGTTTCTGAAGGATAGCGGATAGTTAGCTCTAGAGGACAAAATTATTTTGTCTTTTCATTGGAGTCATCTGTTATAGTAGGAGTCTGGGTGGCCCTATTCCGAGTCACAAAACTATATCCAAATACTCCAGAAATAATTACCACTGCTAATACTGGCCCGGTTAACGGAGGTAAGATATTCGTTTTGGTTATGACAGAGTATGATTCCATTGCTGCAATTGTCAAGGCGAGTCCGCTCAATGCGTATGCCATGAATGTAAAGCCTTTAGTATTAAATATTCTAGAAAATGCAGAACGAAGGACAACACTATCTAATGTATCGATCGGGATCATACCCAGAGCAAAAAATCCAGCCAGAATAAGTGCTACCTGTACTCCAAGGGTCGCAGAAGCTGCGACAGTTAATGTTAATGCTGATATTTGAGTAGCAGTATCAAATCCTAATCCGAATACTAGGCCCGTAATCAACGCAGAACTAAAAGGTCCTAAAATACGAGTCCTCGCTACCACTTTGCTAGCAAGGATAGCTGACCCCGTCTTACCCCATTTTTTCATCGAATAGATATTGATTGCTCCAATTGTTGCTAAAGCAATCGCTCCTATCACACTTCCCCAGAAGGAAAGTTGGTCCACTTTTCCACTTGTAGCGTTGCCTATTGTATATATTATTAGAAGCATTTCACCTAACACCGATGTCGTATGACCTATACTGAAGCCAGTGCCTACCCATCTCGCTCTTTTCCCTGCGTTATGCATTCTAACAAGATTATCTATTGCAGTAATGTGGTCAACATCAAGAGCGTGGCGCATTCCAAAGAAAAGCATTGCCGGAATTGATACGGCGATGAATGCCTTTAGATCTCCTACCAATTCAAGGTTCTCCTGCTAAATACCATCAGTATTACTAATTTATCTAAAAGTACTAATTAAATATTTTAACCTCGTCAATTTGCCGATGTCGACATAATCCTAGCTCACGCAATGTAACGGAAGTAACGTATGAAACCTTTGACTATTAAACCAATGAAACGAAGTTGACCCTTATGCTCTTAATTCCATAATTCTTTGAAAGGGACTTTGCAAGTTTCTTCATCTTTTTAATTTCTCCCTTAAGGATTATAGTTTCCAAGCAGTTATCAGCGTCTAGATATATATGAGTGGAAGCACTTATTATACCGCTGTACTTATGCTGTATTTGAGTCGGCAGCGTGTCTTGATCGAAGATATGGTTATCGTATAACAAATTTATCGAGCCAGCACCATTATGCACATCATTTTTCTGCCATTCATATTGAAGTATGGATGAATGAAGTGCTGTCTGAATGGCTTTAGATCGATCAGCGAAACCTGTCTTTGTCATTTCAAATACCCACATAGATGACACTTTTCGGCTTTATTATTTCTGAAATGAATTCGTTCCTCAGTATCTTATTATATACATCTACTTGTCCTTGCAGCTGTGGATAGGAATTTGGAATCGGCTTATCTTTTATGTTATTATGCTCAAGAAACGTTTGAAGATCTTGGATGTAAACTGTTTACCATTGTCACTAACTATTCTCTGCTTTAGAAAATTATTAGAACGAAGCTATGAGAGAATTTGATGCTTTATACATTCTTTGTTATGTACAACAGTCGACATATTAAACAACAGAGTCTAAATATTTCGGATTTTCACAATAGTTAGAGGTAAAAGAGAAATTGATGTTAACACCAAGAGAAATTGATAAGATGATGATCTGGACAGCTGCAAAGATCGCAGAAGATCGAAAGAATAGGGGCATAAAACTGAATTATCCTGAATCAGTTGCTTACATTGCTAATTATGTTGTGGAAGGAGCACGAGAAGGGAAGACTGTAGCTGGACTAATGAAATCTGCAAGAGAAATACTAAAGAAAACCGAAGTAATGCCCAGCATACAAGATCTGATACACACTGTGCAAGTAGAGGCCACGTTTCCAGACGGCACTAAACTCGTGACAGTGCATGACCCGATTCAATAGGCGATCAAATTAATGGTTAATAGATCAAGAACGAATATTAAAACTAATAATAAGATAAAAACTAAAACTCAAAAAAAACCAGGCGGCGATGAGGTTAGCAGCAGAATGATTCCGGGTGAATACATACTCTCGCCAAACCCAGTAATTTGCAACGAAAATAGAAAAACTGTAAAGATTACCGTCAAGAACACTGGTGACAGACCCTCTCAGGTAGGCTCGCATGCTCACTTCTTTGAAGTAAATAAAGCACTCGACTTCCCAAGGCAGAAAGCATATGGTTACAGATTGAACATACCTGCTGGGACTTCGGTAAGATTTGAACCGGGAGATTCAAAGGAAGTAGAGCTCTGTGAATATGGTGGCCATCACATTGTTTACGGATTTAACTCTTTAACAATGGGAGGGTTGACATCATCAGTGGTGAGGGACACAGCATTTGATAATGCCAAGAGACAAGGCTACAAGGGAGCATAATAGGAGAAAGGATAACAATGGTTCTTAAACTAACACGAAAGCATTACACTGATCTATATGGCCCGACAATCGGAGACACAATAAGGGTAGGAGACACCGACCTTCTTTTAGAGGTGGAGAAAGACCTGATAACACCAGGGGATGAATGCGTCTTTGGTGGAGGAAAGACACTAAGAGATGGAATGGCTCAGACACCTGGCATTACAAATGCAAATGGAGCACTTGACCTCCTCATTACAAACGCTATTGTTCTTGATCCTGTAATTGGGATAGTCAAAACTGACATCGGCATAAAGGACGGCAAGATTGCTGGGATTGGAAAAGCAGGTAATCCCTACACAATGGATAAAGTAAATCCCAACATGGTTTTTTCGGCATGTACAGAAGCTACTGCAGGAGAACACACTATCTGCACGGCAGGACACTTTGATACTCATGTACACATGATATCGCCGCAGCAGTATGTCGATGCCATCAGTGGCGGCATCTGCAATATGATAGGAGGAGGAACTGGTCCGGTAGATGGGACTAATGGAACTACCTGCACGCCTGGTGTATTTAACATTAGTAGAATGATGGAAAGCGTAGAAGACATACCCATGAACTATGGATTCTTGGGCAAAGGCAATGATTCTCACCCATCCCTGGCAACCCTGATGGAGCAAATAGAGGCAGGGGTATGTGGTCTAAAAGATCATGAGGATTGGGGTGCTACTACTGCAGTTTTAGATGCATCGTTGAAGGCAGCAGATGCTACAGACACTCAGGTAGCCATTCATACAGATTCACTCAATGAATGTGCGTACGTTGAGGACACGATAAATGCAATAGATGGTAGAGCAGTTCACACTTACCATACAGAAGGTGCCGGTGGCGGTCATGCACCAGATATCATGAGGATTGCAGGTGAACAATTCGCACTTCCCTCTTCAACAACTCCGACTAGACCATATACAATAAACACATTAGACGAACACCTTGACATGGTAATGTTCTGCCACCATCTGAACCCGGCTGTTGTTGAAGATGTTCATTTTGCAGAATCTAGAATAAGAGCTGAAACCATTGCTGCAGAAGATGTTTTACATGATGAGGGTGTCCTGAGTATGTATTCGTCTGATAGCCAAGCGATGGGCAGAATAGGTGAAGTTGTAATTCGTGCTTGGCAAACAGCAGACAAAATGAAAAAGATGAAGGGTAAACTCAAAGAGGAAACTGGGGATAATGATAATTTTAGAGCAAAGAGGTACATTGCAAAAACGACGATAAATCCTGCAATAACCCATGGTGTAGCGGACTATCTTGGTTCACTAGAAGTTGGTAAATACGCAGACATTGTGATGTATCCAACGGCATTCTTTCCTGCAAAACCCAAGATGGTGTTCAAGGGAGGATTCGTAGCATGGTCGATAATGGGAGACCCCAATGCATCTCTTCCAACTCCAGAACCAGTCTTTTACAGACCGATGTTCGGAGCACTAGGAAAGGCAGTAAAGAAGACTTGCTTTACATTTACATCCAAGGCAGCCTTGCGTTTGGGGGTAGCGCAAAAACTAGGACTAGAGAAAGTGGTTTTGCCTGTCGAGAATTGTAGGAATATTAGTAAGAAGGATATGATGTGGAACGACAAGACTCCCGAGATAAAAATAGATCCGGAGACCTACGAAGTGACGTTGGATGGAAAAATTGCAACTGTCGATCCAGCAAAAGAACTCTCTTTGGCGCAAAGATACTTTATGGCTTAGGGGTTGCTAGATTCAGATAGTAAGTAATGGAACAAGAGCTAAGCTTTTTAGGTAGTATATAATATACCTTTATTTTTGTCTAGTCTCTACAAGAAATAGAGTGGAACCTAATGTCAAATCCTAATTACGGCGTATGGAGACCCATGGCAGAGAATGTGGAGTTCAACGCCTTGGAATCCAATTCCAATGCAGTGATGGCCGTTGCAGATACCGTCAGAACAACTCTCGGTCCTAAGGGATTGGATAAGCTTCTGATAGATCAAGCTATGAACAGGCACATATCGAATGATGGTGTAACTATTTTGCTTTCGCTGAGGGCCATACATCCCGTTGCAAGGATGATTGTGGAGATAGCAGAGAGGCAGGAGCAATTGGTTGGCGACGGAACTACAACAGCTGTCGTAATGGCAGCGGAAATGATAAAGGAGGGTAAACGGCTCGTAAAGGAACTTGGAGTTCATCCAACAAAAGTTGTCGAAGGAATAGAAGGTGGGGTCAAAGAAGCTTGTCAGTTGCTTGAAAGAGGAGCAAAGAAGATCTCTCTCAACGAGATCGCGCTAGAACAGGTAGTCAAGACATCTTTATCGTCAAAGCTGGATGGAAAAAAGCTGTCTTTGCTTGTGATTTCGGCACTAAGATCTGTTGGAAAGAATGCGATGTATAACGGCTTGTACGACTTTGATAAGACGATAATGGTTCTTCGAAGGACCAACATGGAAGATAGAGTCATCAACGGTATTGTTCTCGAGAGAAAAAGGATGGATCCGGAGATGCCTTTAGAGATAAAGGAGGCAAAGGTTATGATCACAAGATTGGATTTGAAGCCTGTTAAGGAAGCCTGGGTGAAGGAAAATAGTAAGTACGCAGAAATTCTAAATATGGAAAATGACAGGGTGGCCAAGTCAAAGGACATAGTTAACTCCCTGCTGGCAACCGGTGCGAACGTTATTTTGATAGCCTCCGGTGAAGTAGATCAAGTTATTGAAAACCTCCTTGTCGCAAACAAAGTGCTAGCTGTACGTATCTCGATAGAAGAGATAGAATATTTATCCCGCTATACTTGTGCTAAGCCTGTTAGGATGTTAGACGATCTGAAAAAATCAGATATTTTAGGCAAAGCAGATCGTATCTATGAAGATGAGGATAACGGTGTAATTTACATAGATAATGGGTCAAACGGTATGGCTACGATGATAGTTTCTGGTAAGACAAAGGAAACATCTCTTGAGCGATGGAGGGCTGCCATTGATGGGATTAATGCCGCAGAGGCAGCTCTGAATAAGGGTATTGTTGTTGGTGGAGGGGCTGCAGAATTGCATGTTATTGGGAAAGTAAAAAATCTAAGGCTGAGGGGCCTAGAACAGGTTGGTCTTGATGTTGTCACGTCGGCTCTTGAAAGCATCATGCGTCAAATACTCACAAATGCTGGCTTTAATGGCCTTGAAAAAGTTATGGCAATAAAAGCTTCTCCCGATAACTTTGGTATAGATATCGATTCAGGTGATCCAGTAGACATGTGGAATAAGGGTGTGCTTGATCCATTGCTGGTAAAAACCATGGCTCTTGAGGCTGCTGGAGAGATTGCTAAAGCTGTATTGCGAATTGATAGAAATCTAGCAGCAGAGGATCTTAGTCAGCAAGCCCTATCAGAGACAAGGAGATGATTTGAGAAAATGGTGATTCGACACTGTGTTGAAGAATCTAACGTAGATGAACACTTGGTCGTAACTGATCCTACAAAGGTAAGACATGTGGTGATTCTGGCAGGCAGAATAGAATCAATGTCAGGTCTGATTGATCCTGCATCGCATCTTAACCTTGATTATCCCGAGCACACCGTTACTACGTGTATTATTGCTGAAAAGTTTGAGATTAAGGCCAAAGTAAAATTTGGTGATCAGGGACTTGTTTTTGCAAGGGTTGATAGATCGACTCTAGGACATCATGGTAAAGTTGACTACACACAAAGATTATTCGACATGATTAAAGCAGTAAAGAAGAGTCACGAATCAAGGAAGACGAAAGAATAGGAGAAAACAAAATGGAATTGGTCACAGTGGATTCCATCTTTGGAAATATCAACAGAGATAAGAAACTGAAAGAAAAATATGAAGAACTGACTGCGAGAAAAGCTTGTGAGGTAATTAAAATCAGTAGATTAGAATCGCAACGAGTTAGATTGAGAAAACTCTCTGACAAAGGGACAGATGTCGCTGTGACCCTTCCACCAGGCACCAGGCTTAGCCACGGCGATGTTATAATCCTTACAGAAAACAAAATGGTTGTTGTCGGGATAGAACCGGAGAAGGTAATTATGATAGAGATCAGAGATAACATACAAGAAGACGATCTAATCGAAGTACCTGTTAGGGTCGGTCACATTATAGGTAATTTACATCGACCAATAAAGTTAAAGGGAAACAAAATATACTTTCCAATTCAAGGAGATACTGAATTGGAGATGTTCAAGAAGCTCTTCGAACCAATTAATGAACATCTTGGTATCAAAAAGACAACGATGGTGTTCGAACAGGAAGATGCAACAGAAATACATGAACATTCATGAGATAAGCATAGAAGAAATAAGCATGCTCCAGCTTTCTGATTCTTTTTTTCCAACTGGTATGTATACAACATCAAGTGGTTTGGAGGCTTTGTTCTACAGTAATAGGAAAATAACAGACGCAGATCAGTTGTGTAATCTCATAAAAGTATATTTGAAATATCAGATTGGCCCAGCTGATTGCAGTGCTCTTGGGAACTCGTATGAACACATACAAAGAAAAGATTTGCAGAAACTTGTAGAAGTGGATAATATGTTATTCTCGATGAAACCTATTGAGGAAATTAGGAATGCTTCGACCAGATCTGGAACGCAGGTACTAAAATGTGTGAACTCATTCATAACAGAAAACAGCATATTGAATAAATATCGTGAAGCAATAATGGATAAGAGAGCTTCCGGAGTTTATCCTGTAGCATTGGCAGTATGTAGCAATGCCCTTGGCATTCCAAAGTATAAAGCAGGACTTGCAATGCTATATAGTTTCACCGTAAGCATCGTCGGTGCTGCACTAAGACTCGGCATGCTACAGCATTTTGATGGACAAAGGATCATTCACGAGCTAAAACCTAGCGTATCGGAGATTGTAGAAAAAAATATTGGCAGACCATTAACGGGCATGTGGCAGTTTGCCCCGGATATAGATATACTACAAATAGCACACGAAAGAATGTCGTCAAAAATGTTTATTACTTGACTTGGTTGGTACAACTTTGATGAGTTCTAGGAGAATCCCTAGATTAGGTATTGGGGGCCCTGTTGGCTCAGGAAAGACTATGTTAATAGAGCAGGTGGTTCCTAGATTATCATCGAGAGGTTACAAAGCCGGGATAGTATCAAATGATGTCGTTTCCCGGGAAGATGCTGAGCGGATGAGACGAACTCTCGCAACTGAAAAGGGGTTGATTTCTGAGGATTTGGTAATAGGGCTTGCGACTGGAGGATGTCCTCATACAGCCGTACGCGAAGACCCCTCAATGAATATCTCGGTTGTAGAGGAGATGGAATCAAAGCACAGGGATATCGATTTAATCCTGATTGAAAGTGGGGGTGACAATATTACCACAACTTTTAGCCCTATGCTAGCCGATTACTTTATTTATATCATAGATGTATCGGGCGGCGACAAATATCCAAGAAAAAGAGGACTGGGCATAGAGAGCTGTGATCTCCTAGTCATAAATAAGATCGATATTGCGCCTCACGTTGGTGCAGACCTAGGTGTCATGGAAAGAGATGCCAAGGAAATTCGAGGCAGTAAACCATACGTGTTTGTTAACTGCAAGAGCGGCCAGGGAATTGAGGACGTAACAGAGCACATAATAAGAGATGTTCTTTTCGAATCCCCTCCAAAGGTTGCAGGTAGATTGGGTCATAGATAGATGGTTTTAATGAGTAGCCTAGAATTTTGCACTCCGAATGATATTCCTTCGGAGGTACAGGTATACAGATCGGAACTGAAACAGCTACAAGTGGGAAGAGCAGGTAAGATTGGCGCTCTGACATTATTATTAGAACAAGATCGAGAAAGAGGAAAGACTGTTGTCAAAGAACAGTATTCTAAGGTTCCACTTTTCACTCAACGAGCACTTTATTTGGAGGAGTCACTACCTTCTATGGCTTATATCCACATAATGTCTTCATCGGGGGGGATACTTCAGGGAGACAGGTACAGGATGGATATAGTACTGAAAAATAAGGCTTGTGCTCATATAACTACACAGGGGGCAACGAGGGTATATAGAATGGAGAGAGACTATGCCACACAGATGGTAAATGTTGCCGTTAATGATGGGTGCTACATTGAATTTGTTCCAGATCAAATAATTCCGTACCGAGGCTCACGGTTCTACCAGACAGTTAGTTTGAAGGTTCATGATAGCGGTACAATGGTCTATTCCGAACTGATAGTCCCTGGAAGGGTTGCAAGTGGAGAATCATTTCAATACGATATTTGTTACTTGAAGGCATTAGCAAAGAATCAGAATGATAGGCTAAGGTTCATTGATATTTCAATATTGGAGCCTAAAAAACGCAACTTGAAGACACTAGGACTATTAGACACTTTTGATGTCGTAGGAAGTATGTACATACTTACAAAGACAAATTATGTTAAAGAATTAAGGGATGAGATAAATTCTTGGTTGCATAAGTTTGTGCAAATTTCTGGAGGTGCCTCAATACTGCCGTATAATTCTGGTGTAATAGTTAGGATGCTGGGCAATGTTGCTAGTGATCTTAGAAATGCAATTTATGAGATAATCAAAATCACGAGGAGAATAATACTTAACGCCTCGTTTAGCGGAACAAGGAAAGGTTAACTATTTTCGGTAAAAGTTTGTTTTTATCCGTATCATTTTATTTACTGGTGTGAAATCCAGAATTGTTTATCTACTGGGTTAGTATGTTACATATCAATTCTACTCATGATGGACGTTAGAAGTCCGGATTTCATCTCGAGAAAAGAAAAAAGCTAGCTATTGAGCTTTTGCAAATACATTATTTATTTTGATTTTGAGCTTTGGTTCCTATTCTGAATCAAACAGTATGGATCAATTCCATTAGACTTCTCTTTGGCTTAGGTTGAAGCATCTTCTGTGGATAGCCTAAACATAGAATAGTCGCAGGAACGTGATTCGTTCCTAAAGCTTCCATCACTTTATCTTCGCTTATCATTCCTATCCATATTGAACTAAGACCTAGAGCATGCGCTGCCAGCTGGGAATATGCTGCAGCTAAAGTTGCATCCTGCAAAGAGAATTTCTTAAGGATATTTGGAGGAAAGTTCATTTTTACCCTCTCTGGATTCATACAGAAAACTAGAACTACTGGGGCATTAACATATGGTTGTTTATTTGCGGCCTCAACAAGCTTCACTTTAATTTCAGAGTTTTTCACGTGAAAAATTTCGAACCCTTGAAAACCTCCAGCCGTGGGAGCAGTATCAGCCGCAGCCAATATCATCTCGATTTTCCGATCTTCTACTGCCTTATTTTCAAACTTTCTCTGAGACCTTCTATTTAGCATGACGTTAAAGAGGTTGGTTTGCACAACCTCTTCATATTGTCTTTCTTCTTCTATCGAAGATATCTCTTGTTTTTTTGGATACAGCAGCTCAGCCTGATTATCTCTTGAATACATTCTAGAGAAAACGTCTTCAGGATATGACATAGTATATCAAATGAGAGTTTACCTTTTACAGGTTTGCTAAGAATTGCAGATGGTTCTGTCTCTTATCATCAACCACCTTTATCATTGATTTTTATCTTCTAGCTTTGCAATGTTATCCTAACGAACTTTTGTCGTGAATATCGTGAAGGGAAGTGAATAATCATACCTGCCGAGGTACGATGTGAAGGCAGTAGGAGTAATCCAAAATATTATAAACCTAAAAAGCCCTTCTCTTGACTTTGTCCATGTCATTTTCACTAGGCTATCACAAGAAAAATCTTGTAAAGCATGTGGAAAATACATGGCTAACCTAAATGGGTTTTATTTCCAATTGCATATACGCGTGTTTGCTGCTAGAAATCTCGTTCCTTACCCACATAACCTCTCCTAATATTTGGTCTGGTAAGCCCATGACAAAACGATAGTTGATGACTCAAAATTCCACTAAAAAAAAAGAGAAGAGAAAATTTGCGAAGGTAAATTTATAATAATCAGCCAATAACCATGCTGCTGTCAATTTTCGTGCTCACTTCATTGTTCTTTAGAAGATAATGTTAAATCCAACATTGTTCATTTCACGATCATAACATTGTTTTCGCTATATTATTCCTAACCAATATTCACATCTCTT
>Ga0070711_100002208_pt1 | contig 11048 bp, 8 predicted proteins | sample LARL53metaG_FD_65452 | JGI IMG/M metagenome (GOLD analysis project Ga0070711, IMG submission 65452) | Corn, switchgrass and miscanthus rhizosphere microbial communities from Kellogg Biological Station, Michigan, USA - LAR L5-3 metaG | ecosystem: Host-associated > Plants > Roots > Rhizosphere ... | reverse complement strand
GGCCCGCGCAAGCGGGCCTCTTTTTTGGTGCGGTGGAACCCGTTGTGGCATAGAGAGCCTGCGCGCCAAGCCGCAGAACCGTCTTTCTCTTCAACCGGAGTTTTCCTGATGCGCCGCTCACTTCTTGTTGCGGGATTGGCCGCAGCCGCTCTTGCCGGTTCGCTTCGTTGCGCCGATGCGCAAGCGCCGATGGCACGGGTGCAGGTCGGCGTGCTCGAATGCCGTGGCGGCACCTCGATCGGCTTCATCGTCGGCTCCGTCACCAACCTTGGCTGCGTGCTGCGCGTCGAGGGCGTGCCCGAGGATCGCTATGTCGCGACCATCCGCAAGGTTGGCCTGGATCTCGGCATCACCGAGGAGACCGCGCTGGCCTGGGGCGTCTTCGCGCCCGTCGCCCGCCTCGGGTCGGGCGATCTGGCGGGAACCTATGCCGGCGCGCAGGGCAGCGCATCGTTTGGCGTCGGCGCCGGCGGCAATGTGCTGGTCGGCGGCTCAAACAATTCCATTGCCTTGCAGCCGCTCAGCCTGCAGGGCCAGATCGGCGTCAACATTGCCGCCGGACTTGAAAGCCTGGAACTCCGGCCGGGACGTTAGAGCATGCTCTGGAAAAGTGTGAAGCGGTTTTCCGAAAAGATCATGCTCAAACAATAAGCTAAAGCGCGATGGCGATTCATCCCAATATCATCGCGCTTTAGGGGCGCCGTTCTCCGGAAGCGATGGCCGCATGGTGCCGCGCGCTCAATCTTCGCACGCCGTGCAAGCGCTGACATCTCCCCGTGAACAACGGGGACAGATTTTGCCGACAATGCACCGCAGCGACGATTTCTCCCTTGCCAAAGGACAGGGGCAGGCAGAGCATATTCCTTTGCCGACCCAATCAAGGGCCGAGCTCCGAACCTAAGGAGGCGGCGAAATGGGACAAGACGTCAGAAGTCCCCGCGGTCCACGGTGCATTGCGCTGGTGGGCCCTTTCCAAAGCGGTAAAACCACTCTTCTCGAAGCAATACTGGCGCGCACGGGCGCGATCCCGCGCGCCGGCACTGTCGACACCGGCACGTCCGTCGGCGACGCCAGCGCCGAGGCGCGTCACCACAAGATGAGCGTCGGGTTGACGGCTGCGACCACGACTTTCATGGGTGAAAGCTACACTTTTATCGATTGTCCGGGCTCCGTGGAGTTCGCGCACGACATGCGCGCAGCACTTCCCGCTGTCGATGCCGCGATCGTGGTGTGCGAGGCGGACGAGAAGAAGCTGCCGCAACTGCAGATCATCCTGCGCGAGCTGGAAGACCTGAAGATCCCGCGTTTTCTGTTCCTCAACAAGATCGACCGCGCCAACAAGCGTATCCGCGAAACGCTCGCGACCCTGCAACCCGCCTCGCGCGTGCCGCTGGTGCTGCGCCAGATTCCGATCTGGAAAGGCGAGCTGATCGAGGGTTTCGTCGATCTCGCGCTGGAACGCGCTTTCGTCTATCGCGAACACAAGGCTTCCGAAGTCGTCGCGCTCGACGGCGGCAATCTCGACCGCGAGAAGGAAGCGCGCTTCTCGATGCTGGAGAAACTCGCCGATCACGACGACGCGCTGATGGAGCAGTTGCTCGAAGACATCCAGCCGCCGCGCGACGCCGTGTTCGATGATCTCGCCCGCGAATTGCGGGAAGGCCAGATCTGCCCGGTGCTGCTCGGCTGTGCGCTTCGCGAGAACGGTGTGTTGCGCCTGATGAAGGCGCTACGCCACGAAGCGCCCGGCGTCACCGAGACCGCCAGGCGCCTCGGCGTGCCGCAGACCAAGGATGCGCTCGGCTATGTGTTCAAGACCGTCCACTTGCAGCACGGCGGAAAGCTGTCGCTGACGCGCCTCTTGACCGGCCATCTGGACGACGGCGCGACCCTGCAATCCTCTGCCGGAGGAAGCGGCCGCGTCTCCGGCGTGCTTGCCGTCAACGGCGCCTACGACAGCAAGCGTGCCGCGGCGGAGGCCGGCGAGACCATTGCGCTCGGCAAGCTCGATGCGATCAAGACCGGCGATACGCTATGCAACGCCAAGACCGCGCCGGGCTCGCTGATATCGGTGGAGCCGATGCCGGGCGTGCTTTCGATGTCGATCGCGGCGAGCGACCGCAAGGACGACGTCAAGCTCGGCCAGGCGCTGCTTCGCCTCAACGAGGAAGATCCGTCGCTGACCATGGTGCAGAACCCGCGCACCCATGACACCGTGTTGTGGGGACAGGGCGAGATGCATCTGCGCGTGGCGCAGGAGCGGCTCAAGGATCGTTTCGGCGTCAACGTGAAATCACATCCGCCCGTGGTCGGATATCAGGAGACCATCCGCAAGCCGGTCACCCAGCGTGGCCGGCACAAGAAGCAGTCGGGCGGCCACGGTCAGTTCGGCGACGTCGTGCTTGATATCAAGCCGCTGCCGCGCGGCGAGGGTTTCAAGTTCGACGAGAAGGTGGTGGGCGGCGCGGTGCCACGCAACTATATCGGCGCGGTCGAAGAGGGCGTCGTCGACGGGCTCGCGCGCGGACCGCTCGGCTTCCCGGTGATCGACCTGCAGGTGACGTTGACCGACGGCTCCTATCACAGCGTCGATTCCTCCGATCTTGCATTCCGCACCGCGGCGCGGGTCGGCATGAGCGAGGGATTGCCGCAATGCCAGCCGGTGTTGCTGGAGCCGATTCATGTCGTGGAGATCGTCTGTCCGAACGATGCGACCGCCAAGATCAACGCGATCCTGTCGGCGCGGCGCGGTCAGATTCTCGGCTTCGATACCCGCGAGGGCTGGCAGGGCTGGGATTGTGTTCGCGCCATGATGCCGGAGGCGGAGATCGGCGAGCTGATCGTCGAACTGCGTTCGGCCACCGCGGGCGCCGGCAGCTTCACCCGCCAGTTCGATCACATGGCCGAAGTGACGGGCCGCGCCGCCGACCAGATCATCGCCGCCCATCGCGCCGCGGCGTAGGCAGGCGCTCCTTTCAAAGCCCCGCGCGAGCGATCGCGCGGGGCTTTGCTGTGCGCGCCGCAGCTTGCGTTGGTACCTCAATGATGTATTATACATCATTGTAACTGCTAAATACATCTATTATGCTGTTCATTACGTGAGGTCGGTGTGATCACGTCCTTCCAGATGCGGGCAGCACGCGCGTTGCTCGGGATTGACCAGAAAACCCTGGCCGAACTCGCAGGCGTTTCCCTGCCCACCATCCAGCGGATGGAGGCAAGCACGGGCACCGTCCGCGGCGTGGTGGAATCGCTGATCAAGGTGGTGGACGCGTTCAACCGCGCGGGCGTCGAACTGATCGGCGAGCATGGGCGCAGCGACAGCGGTGGACGTGGTGTTCGCCTCAAGGAGCCCGGGCCGCCGCGTCGCGTGAACAAGGCATGATCCGGAAAAGTGTGAAACGCTTTTCCATCGCGACAAACGCGTAGCGTTTGCGCGGAGATCAGGCCCAAACAAGAAGCCAAAGCGCGATGGCGATTCCATCGCGCTTGAGCTGAAAGCCTCGCGCTCTGGCGAAAGGTCCGGCCGCGCGACGAGCCGGAGCATGTGGGGCATGAGCAGTGCAAGTGAACCCGCCGGTGGCCTGCATCGGCTGCGCCCGCCGACCTTTGCGGAACTTTACCTGCCGAAACTCGTCACGGTGTGGCGCGAGGGCTATCGGCTCCCTGATTTTCGCGCCGATGTGATCGCGGGCCTGACGGTTGCGATCGTCGCGCTGCCGCTGTCGATGGCAATTGCGATCGCCTCCGGCGTGGATCCGGGTCGCGGGCTTACCACCGCCGTCATCGGCGGCTTCCTGGTGTCGCTGCTCGGCGGCAGCCGCTTCCAGGTCGGTGGTCCGGCCGGCGCCTTCATCGTGCTGGTGGCGGTGACGGCCGAACGCCACGGCGTCGACGGCGTGATCCTTGCGACCATGATGGCAGGCGTCGTGCTGATCGCCGCCGGATTCCTGCGCATCGGCACCTACATCAAGTTCATTCCCTATCCGGTCACGGTCGGCTTCACCGCCGGCATCGCCGTGATCATCTTTGCGAGCCAGCTGCGGGACCTCCTCGGCATCACACTTTCGGCCAGGGAGCCGAGCGAATTGCTGCCGAAGCTTGCGGCGCTCGGCCGCGGACTGCACAGCGCCAATCCTTCCGCCATCGCTGTTGGTGCGATCAGCATCACCGTCATCGCAATGTTGCGGCGATGGCGCCCGGCCTGGCCCGGCATTCTCATCGCCGTCATCCTTGCAGCGATCGCGACCTCTGCGCTGTCGTTGCCCATCGAGACCATCGGCACGCGCTTCGGCGGTATTCCGCGCGAACTGCCGTTGCCGGCGCTGCCGGCATTTTCCCTTGAGAAGGCGCAGGCCGTTATGCCAGATGCCATCGCGTTCGCGTTGCTCGCCGCGATCGAGTCGCTGTTGTCGGCCGTGGTCGCCGACGGCATGACCGGACGGCGCCACCGCTCCAATTGCGAACTGGTTGCGCAAGGCGTTGCGAATGTCGGCTCGGCGCTGTTCGGCGGTATCTGCGTGACCGGACTGATCGCGCGCACCGCGACCAACATTCGCGCCGGCGCTCGCGGCCCGCTCGCGGGCATGCTGCACTCGGTCTTCCTGCTCCTGTTCATGCTGATCGCCGCGCCACTGGCGAGCTACATTCCGCTCGCGGCCCTTGCCGCCGTGCTGGTGGTTGTCGCGTGGACAATGGCCGAAAAGCAGGAGTTCGCGACCTTGCTCCGCTCCTCGCGCGGCGACGCGCTCGTGCTGCTCGCCACCTTCTTCCTCACGATCTTCCGCGACCTCACCGAAGGCATCGTGGTCGGTTTCGCGCTCGGCGCGGTGCTGTTCATCAATCGCATGGCCGAGATGACCGGCATCGAGGATGCGGCGCTCGCAACCGAGGACCGCCCCGACGACGGCAATGGCGAACGCGTGCCCTATGATTCCGGACTTGCCGTCGACCGCGAAGTGATGGTCTATCGCATCACCGGCGCGTTCTTTTTCGGCGCGGCCTCGGCCATCGGCAGCGTGCTCGATGACATCGCCGCCAGGCGCAAGGCGTTCGTGGTCGATTTCTCGGCCGTGCCGTTCCTGGATTCGACCGCCGCCAACGCGATGGGCCGGGTTGCCGCCAAGGCCCAGCATCGGGGCATCAGGCTGTTTGTCACCGGTGCATCGCCGGCAGTGCGCCGCGCGCTGATCACCCACGGCGTGAGGCCGCCGAGCGCGCGTTTCCGCGAGACGATTGAGCGGGCGGTTGCCGACATCAAGGCCAAGCCCAGTAGCGTCGCGGAACCGGACAATCCGTCTTAGCGAACTTCAGTTTGCCAGCGGATCGGGCCGGAACTGGATGTGCACCGCGCGCGGCATCGAGCCCTTGCCGCCTTCCTTCAGCCACGGTGTGCGGTCGCCGTTCGTGCTCCACAACCCTCGGCCTTTCCAGCCCGCATCGGGATCGTCGATACGTCCATCGAGGCCCTTGGCATAGAAGCTGAGCGGGTAGGGAATCCGGATCGTGACCATCTGGCCGTCTTTCAACGCAACGAAGCCGTCGTTGAGGTTGGCGGTCGAAATCGGGATGTCCTTGCCGAGTCCGGACGTGTTTTGTTGATCAACCCAGGTGTAGTAGCTCGACTCTGCGCTGTTCTCGCCGATGCCCTCGAAGCCGGGGCCGGGATATTGATAGAAACTCCAACCTTCGGGGCAATGATTGCCGGTGGCATTCGGCCCGTTGAGAGGAGCCTTGCACTTGCGGCGATCGAAACTGCCGAGATGACCGCTCGACAGCGAGGCCCAAACCACGCCATTGCGATCGATATCGCCGCCGCGGATGCCGTAGGCCGGCGCAGGGACGTTGTAGATCTCGGACAGTCCGGTCGCCGGATCAAATCTCAGGACCGCCGGAGTTCCACCGAACACGCCGACCGTGTACCAGATCGAGCCGTCGACCGGCGAAGGCATCACGGCGTAAGGTCCCGAACCCGGGACGATCCGCTTGTCCTTGTTCGGATCGAGCGCCGCGTTGGGCTCGACATAATCGTCGCGCTTGCCGTTGCCGTTGGTGTCGAGCACGAACGGCGACCAGCCCTGCGACTTTGCCGCGTCGCCGGTTTCGTCGAACATCTTTGTATTGACCCAGCCGGCAACCGGCCCCGTGCCGCTGAGCCACAACGTGTCGTTGGCGTCGTAGCCGAACTGCGGGTGGTGCGTCCCGAAGCAGGTGTCGATGAAACTGTATTTCATCGTCTTGGGATCGAGCATGGCCACCTGGCGCGGCGATTTTTCCAGCGGGAACAGCTGTGCCGACGGATGCTCCGAGCCCTTCTTGCAGAAGGCCGGGTTATCCATGCCGCGCACCGTGGCTGCGAGCCAGAGCCGGCCCTTCTTGTCGAACATGGAGTTATGGTTGTTCGCGCGCGTATCCCAGAGCTTTTGCTCGCCCCAATAGGCCGACGGCGCCAGCGGCTGAACACTGCCGGCATGTCCCGGACCGAGTGATTCCGGCATCTCGGGATCCGCGACCGGCATCTTGAAGAACGACACCTTGTTCGTCTTCGGATCCAGGATCGGCATGTTGTCGGTCGAGTATTCCGGCGAGCCGTAAAGCGGCCCATAGGCATTGACGGTCGGATTGCGCTTGTCTGACGAAATCAGGTCGTGAAGATATTTGTCTGCTGTCGACCACTCCCATGACGTGATCACGATATTGCGTTCGACGCCTTGCGGGCGAGGCGGCTTGGCTTTCGGCAGTTCGCCCTTGGCGACGCGGTCGGTCCAATCGCCGAGGAATTTGAAGGGGGCGCCGCCGAAATTCCCGGCAAGCTGGTTGGTCATCTGCTCGCCGGACTGACCGGATTGAACGCGTCGCACCCAGGCATCCGTGCCGGAATCGAACTTGCCGAAGGCTCCGGGAATCGTGCGGGTGGCTTCCTGGCCAAGCTGATGACAGCCAATGCAGCCGATGTTCTTCATCTGCTTCAGCCAGTCGGTCTGGGTCAGCTTTTCCGGAATGTCCGTCTTGCCGCCGAAATCGCCGACCGGCGGGATCTTCATCATCGCATACCAGTAGATGGCCGGATAATAGTGGGCCGCGAGCGCTTCGTTCGGCGCCGCCACCGCAGTGTGGTTGAGAAGCTGGCCCGGCTTGGCGATCAGCTTGGGTGAATCCACCAGACCATAGCCGCGGACCCAGACGCTGTAATTCGCCGTCGGCAGATCAGGCACGAGATAGCGGCCCTGGTCATCGGTAACGACGATGCGCGCGAACCTGGTCGGCAGGTCGGTGGTTTCAGCGATCACCCAGACGCCCGCTTCGGGGCCCGCCGCGCCGGTCACGATGCCGCCAATGTCCTTGTCGCCGATCTTCACGGTCTGCTGCGCGTGCACCGTTGTCAGACCGGCCAGCGCCAACAAGCCGGCATAGATCATCGATCGCGCGAGTGCCTTGATTGCGAACATGCTTTCCTCCCGGCGATGAACGGCTCTTTGGCCGTATTCTATTCCACAACTTAGCAAAAGGGTCGGCAACGTCCAGTGGCTGCGCAGGCTTTTGATAGTGTTGGCTCGTCCCTCACAGCATGATCGTGTTCGCTGCGTCAGCCTAAAGGAAAACCTCGGGCGGCACGCCGAGCAGGATCTGCCCGACTTGTTCGAAATGCGCGCCGCGTGCCTGGATCTGCTGCGAGAGCGTGTGCATGTCGCGGAAACGTCGCTCGAACGGGCTGCCCGGGAAGATCGCGTCGACGCCGGCTGATTTGTAAGCGAAGTCCGCCACCTCGACCGCGGCCTGGATCGCATTGGTGCAGGCAAGCCGCACGCGAGCCCGATCGGCGAGTTCGATCGGCGCTATCTCGTCGGCCTGTGCGTAGATCGTGGTCAGCGTCTCGATCAAATAAGCGCGCGCCGAGCCGAGCCGCGCTTCCGCCCGCGCCACGTCGGACTGCACGACTGCATTGTCCGCAAGGCGGGTCATGCCGCGCGGCGTCTTGCGCGATGCGAGCTGGACGAATTCGGACAGCATGGCGCGGGCGATGCCGGATGCGACGGCGGCGACGCCGGCGGCGTAGATGCCCTGCATCGTGAAAGCATAGAGCGGGCCGCGCTCGCGGCGCAGCGCCGGGTCTTCGCGTGTGCTGCTGAACAGCTCTGGCACGAACAATTCGTCGACGCTGTAGGAGTCCGAGGCGGTGCCGCACAGCCCGATCGTGTGCCAGGTGTCGAGAAGGGTTGCCTGTTCAACCGGAAACAGCAGCGTGCGGACAGTCGGGCGACCGAAACGGTTGAGCCTGAGCGTGCCGTCGGCTTCGAGCACATGGCAGTGCGCGCCCATCCAGTTCGCCTGCCGGCAGCCGCTTGAGAAATCCCATTGGCCGGTGAGACGATAGCCTCCATCGACCGCTCGCGCGCGCGATGCATTTGGCGGTCCCCACGAGACGACGGTGCGGGGATCGGCGAAGATGGCTCGGTTTGCCTCGGGTTCGAGAAAGGCGGCGATCAGGGTGGAGCTGTTGGCGGTGAACGTGTTCCAGGCGATCGAGGCGTCGTGCCGGGCGAGCTCTTCAAGCGCCGCCACATAGGCTGCGGGCTCGATCTCGTCGCCGCCCGCCGAGCGCGGCAGCAGCATCCGGAACAGCCGTGAATCGTGCAGCCGGTCAAGCAATGGATCGGGGATGCGGCGCGTGCGCTCGATCTCTGCCGTCGCGGCGGCGATCTCCGTGGCGAGCTCACCGGCGCGGGCGAGGGGATCCGGACGAGTCTGGATATTCATGCGCCACCTCGGACTGGCGCGCCATTGCGACCGAACTCCCGCGCGCTGTCAACCGTGTCGCAGGCGGGGACGAGAGATCCGGCGACGCTTTTCAAGGCTGCCGATTTCACCCACACTGCCACGCACTTCGTCCCAAATGGTCGATCGATGCTCGATTCAAGCCGCAACATTGCACTGGCCTGCGCGCTCAGCGCGCTGGCGGGCTATGTCGATGGCATCGGTTTTCTGCATCTCGGCGGGCTGTTCGTGTCGTTCATGAGCGGCAACTCGACGCGAATGGGCGTCAGCTTCGCGGAAGGCCATTTCCGGGCGGCGGCCGAGGCATTTGGTTTGATCGTCTTGTTCGTGCTGGGCGCGGCCTGCGGCAGCCTGATCGTGCTCGGCCCCGGCCGTCTCGCCCAATGCCGGGTGCTGCTCGTCGAGGGCGCGCTGCTGGTGCTGGCAGGTCTGTGCCACGCGTACGGACTTGAAAATCTTGCCGTCGCGGCCATCGTGCTGGCGATGGGTCTGGAGAACGCGGTGTTCCAGATCGAGGGTGGTTCCGGTCTGGGCCTGACCTATGTCACGGGCGCGCTGGTGAAGGTCGGCCAGCTCCTGGCGGCCGCGCTGACGGGCGGCAAGCGGTTTGGCTGGGTGCCGAACCTGCTGCTCTGGGCTGCGCTGGTCGCGGGATCGGCGGGCGGCGCGCTGCTCTATCAGCGGATCGGCCTTGCCGCGATCTGGTTTGCCGCCGCTGCCGCGTTCGCCCTGGGCGCATGGCTCGCGGCCGACGTGTGGCAAGCATGATCCGGAAAAGTGGACACCGGTTTTCCGAAGAGATCATGCTCAAAAAAGGAGGACCGGGATGACCTCAGTCATCCCGGTCCGCCATTGACAGCGTTCGCCGCTTGCCCGATTGGACAGCGATGACCGCTCGACAAAGACCCCCCGCCGCGTGCCTGATCGGATGGCCGGCTGCGCATTCGCGCTCGCCGCTGATCCATCGCTACTGGCTGCGCACGCTTGGCATCGATGGCGGTTATGTCATCGAGGCGGTGCCGCCCGACGATCTCAGGGATTTCGTGTTGCGGCTGTCGCTGCGCGGCTTTGTCGGCGCCAATGTCACCATTCCCCACAAGGAGAACGTGCTGGCACTGTCGACGCCGGACGCGCGGGCCCGCGCCATCGGCGCCGCCAACACGCTGTGGTTTGCCGACGGAGAGTTGCGGTCGACCAACACCGATGTCGAAGGTTTCGTCAACAATCTCGATGCGTCGGCCCCGGGCTGGGACCAGGCGGAGGAGGCGCTGGTGCTGGGGGCCGGCGGCTCGGCGCGCGCGGTGGTGTTCGGGCTCATCGAGCGCGGCATCAAGCGGGTACATCTGGTGAATCGTACGCTGTCGCGCGCCGAGGGGTTGGCGGAGAAGTACGGCGCGGCCGTTCAGGTAGCCGAGTGGAGTGCGGTGGCCGCATTGTTGCCGCGCGCAGGTCTGCTGGTGAACACGACTTCGCTCGGCATGCACGGCCAGGATCCGCTCGACATCGACGTCAGCCGGCTGCCGCAGAACGCCGTTGTCACCGATCTTGTGTATGTCCCGCTGGAAACGGTGCTTCTGAAGGCCGCGAAAGCACGCGGGCTGCGCACTGCGGACGGCCTCGGCATGCTGCTGCATCAGGCGGTACGCGGCTTCGAATTTTGGTTCGGTCAGCGCCCGCAGGTGACAGCAGAGCTTCGCGGGATTGTCGAAGCCGATCTCACGGGCGCGTGACGCATCACGCTCCGTTCAACAAGATCTGGCGCGCGCGGAGAAGCAAAACCGCCATGCAGTTTTGCCGGTCGCGAAAGGGCATGAGCCGGGAATAGGCCGTGCAATCCGGGGTCTGGTCCTTGAATCACGTCCGCCTACCGGAGATATCAGCATGACCGCCCGCCGTTCCACGTTCCGCCGTCCGTTGATCGCCGCCACCCTGGTCGCAGCTTCCACCCTTTATGCGATCGCACAACAAGCGCCCACGCCGTCGCGTGTTCGCGGCACCATCGAAAGCGTCGATGGCGACGTGCTGACCGTCAAGTCGCGCAGCGGCGAGGACGTCAAGCTGCACATGACGTCGGACATCCGGATCGTGGGCATCACGAAGATTGCGCTCACTGACATCAAGGTCGGTTCCTTCGTCGGCACCACCACGGTGCCGGGACCGGACGGCGTCCCGACTGCGGTGGAGGTCCATGTGTTCCCGGAAAACATGCGCGGCACCGGCGAAGGCTCGCGGCCCTACGATCTCAAGCCCAACTCGACCATGACCAATGCGAC
>Ga0070711_100002206_pt1 | contig 11051 bp, 9 predicted proteins | sample LARL53metaG_FD_65452 | JGI IMG/M metagenome (GOLD analysis project Ga0070711, IMG submission 65452) | Corn, switchgrass and miscanthus rhizosphere microbial communities from Kellogg Biological Station, Michigan, USA - LAR L5-3 metaG | ecosystem: Host-associated > Plants > Roots > Rhizosphere ... | reverse complement strand
TATCGGTCATGGCGCGCTTGCAAACCTCATACTTTGGTGGCGATCGCCTGGCTCACCAGGTGATGGATCGTCGGCTGCATGACCTTCAGGAGCGGCGCCGGCCACACTCCCACGAGCAGTACCGCGAGGGCGAGCGCACCGAGCACGAGGAACTCGCGCGGGTTGAGGTCCTCAAGCGCGGCCACCCGCGGGCTCGTCACCGGACCGAAAACCACGCGCTTGACCAGCCACAGGGTGTAGGCGGCGCCGAGCACCAGCGTGACGGCGGCCAGGAACGAATACCAGAAGCTCGCCCTGAAACTGGCAATGATCACCAGGAACTCCCCGACGAACCCCGAGGTTCCGGGCAGGCCGGCGTTGGCAAGCGCGAACAGCACCATGAAGGCGGCAAAAACCGGCATGGGATTGATCACGCCGCCGTAATCGGCGATCTGCCGGCTGTGCATGCGGTCATACAGCACGCCCACGCACAGGAACAGTGCCCCGGAGATCAGGCCGTGCGACACCATCTGCACCATCGCACCATCCATGCCCATGGCGGCACCCTGCACGCTGCCGGTGCGGCGCAGGATTTCGTACACGACAAAGGTCCCCAGTGTCACGAATCCCATGTGCGCGATCGAGGAGTAGGCGATGAGTTTTTTCATGTCCTGCTGCACGAGCGCAACCAGGCCGATATAGACCACCGCGATCAGGGACAGCGAGATCACCAGCAGGTCCAGTTCCCGGCTGGCATCCGGAGTGATCGGCAGGCTGAAGCGCAGAAAGCCGTAGCCGCCCATCTTCAGCATGATGGCAGCCAGGATGACCGAGCCGCCCGTGGGGGCCTCGACGTGGGCATCTGGCAACCAGGTGTGCACCGGCCACATCGGCACCTTCACGGCAAAGGCCAGCAGGAATGCGACGAAGATCCAGCGCTGCTCGATGAGGGTGAGCGGCAGTGCCTGCAGGCCGGCGATCGAGTAACTGCCGCCCTTGACGTACATGTAGATGAGCGCGGCGAGCATGAACACCGAGCCGAGGAACGTGTAGAGAAAGAACTTGATGGTGGCGTACACGCGCCGCGGGCCGCCCCAGATGCCGATGATGAGGAACATCGGGATCAGCATCGCTTCCCAGAAGAAGTAAAAGAGCAGCGCGTCGCTGGCGGAAAACACCCCGATCATCAGGCCTTCCATGATGAGGAAGGCAGCGAAGTACTGCGCCGGGCGCTGCTCGATCACGCTCCAGCCGGCGATCACGACCGGCACGGTCATGAATGCCGTGAGCACGATGAGGGGCATCGAGATGCCGTCCACCCCGAGCGCATAGTAGGCATTGAAACGCGGAATCCACGCCAGGCTCTCGGTGAACTGCAACGCCGCGGTGCTGCTGTTGAACGAATCCCACAGCGGCACCGCCAGGGCCAGCGTCCCCAGCGACCCCAGCAGCGCGAGCCAGCGTACGGCGGCCACGTTACGGTCGCCCAGCAGCAGCATAACCACACCCGTGCCGACGGGTAACCAGATGAGGATCGAGAGAAGGCCGTGCATGCGTGTGATTTCGTCTTACTTAGGCGTGCGCCAGGAACCAGCCGAGCAGCAGCGCCAGCCCGATCATCATCCAGAACGCGTAGGAGTAGAGGTAACCGCTCTGCACGCGGCGCGCCACCGTGCCGAACCAGCCGACGGCGGACGCACTGCCGTTCACCAGGGCGCCGTCGATGAGGAACTGGTCGCCGCCCTTCCACAGCCCGGTGCCGAGGCCGCGCGTCAGCGCCGCCACGACGTGCTCGTTGAACCAGTCGAAGTAGTACTTGTGGGTCAGAAGACTGCGTGCCCAGCGGAAGCGCTGCGCCAGCACATCGGCCCAATCCGGGCGCCTGAGGAACAGTAACCACGCGGTGAATACGCCCGCGGCCGCGAACCAGAACGGCGGCGACACGAACCCGGACAGGCCGGAAACCGTAGCGCTGGTGAACTCCTCGCCCACCTTGGCGATCACGTTGTTGCCTGGCAGCACAAAGATCGAACTGCCGAAGTAGCTGCCAAAGAGCACCGGGCCGACGGTGAGGATCCCGATGAACACCGACGGAATGGCCAGCGCGATCAGCGGCACCGTCACCACCGCGGGACTTTCGTGCGGCGCCTGGCCCCCACCTTGATGCGGGTCGGGCTCCTGATGCGTCGCGGATTGCTCTGCGCCCGCGGGGTGCGGCTCCGCGTGGGCGCCGACCGTGCGAAAGCGCTCCGGCCCGTGGAACGTGAGGAACAGCATGCGGAACGTGTAGAGCGCGGTGACGAACACGCCGCACAGCACGCACCAGTACGCGTACGTTGCACCCCAGCGGTGCGACTCGCCGACTGCCTCGATGATCGCATCCTTGGAGTAGAACCCGGAAAAGAACGGCGTGCCGATGAGCGCCAGGGCGCCGATCCAGCAGGTGATGGCCGTGATCGGCATGTACTTGGCAAGGCCGCCCATCTTGCGCATGTCCTGCTCGTGGTGCATGCCGATGATGACGGAGCCTGCCGCCAGGAAGAGCAGCGCCTTGAAGAACGCGTGCGTCATCAGGTGGAAGATCGCCGCGCCATAGGCGGACACACCGAGCGCCACCGTCATGTAGCCGAGCTGCGAGAGCGTCGAGTAGGCGATGACACGCTTGATGTCGTTGTTAACCACGCCCAGCAGCCCCATGAAGAACGCCGTGGTGGCGCCGATCACGAGCACGAAAGACAGCGCGGCGTCGGAATATTCAAAGAGCGGCGACATGCGCGCCACCATGAAGATGCCGGCGGTCACCATGGTCGCGGCATGGATCAGCGCGGAGATCGGGGTCGGGCCTTCCATCGAGTCAGGCAGCCATACGTGCAGGGGCACCTGCGCAGACTTGCCCATCGCCCCGATGAACAGGCACACACAGATCAAGGTCAGTGCGCCGACGCTCCACGAGGCGGACAGCGGAATGAGCGCGTGCGCCATCTGCGGCGCAGCAGTGAAGGCTTCGCGATAGCTCATCGAGTGGGTGAAATAGGCAACCCCGGCGATACCGAGCACGAAACCGAAGTCGCCCACGCGATTCACCAGGAAAGCTTTCAGGTTGGCGAAGATCGCGCTCGGCCGCGTGTACCAGAAGCCGATGAGGAGGTAGGAGACGACACCCACGGCTTCCCAGCCAAAAAACAGCTGCATGAAGTTGTTCGACATCACCAGCATCAGCATGGAAAAGGTGAACAGCGAGATGTAGCTGAAGAAGCGCGTGTAGCCCGGGTCGTCGTGCATGTAGCCGATGGTGTAGATGTGCACGCACAGCGAGACGAACGTCACCACCACCATCATCAGGGCGGTGAGACGGTCGATCAGGAAGCCCACCTGCATCGTCATGCCGTCGCTCACCAGCCAGGTGTAGACCGGCCCGTCATACGCAGGGGCGCCGTCCCAGTAAATGGCCTTGAGGACCCCGAGCGACAGCAGGCAGCTCGCCGCCACCGCCGCGATGGTCACGAGATGGGCCCCGGTACGCCCGATGTAGCGCCCAAACAGACCGGCAAGGATCGCGGCCACGAGCGGCAGGAACGCCACGGCAAGGAGCACGTTCGGGTTCATGGTCGCGCGCTAGCCTTTCAGGGTATTCAGATCTTCGACATTGATAGTGCGTCGCTCGCGGAACAGCACCACCAGGATGGCAAGGCCGATCGCCGACTCGGCGGCTGCCACGGTCAGCACGAAGAAAACGAATACCTGCCCGTCGAGGTCCCCGAGGTAGCGCGAGAAGGCGATGAAGTTGAAGTTAGCCGCCAGCAGCAGCAACTCCACGCACATCAGCAGCAGGATCACGTTCTTGCGGTTGAGAAAGATCCCGGCGATGGCGAGCGAGAAGATGATCCCCGAGAGCGTCAGCAGCTGGCCGAGGCTGATCATGGAAGCTTCTCCGCATCCATCTTGATGACGCGCAGGCGGTCTGTGCTGCGCACCGCGACCTGGGCGTTCACGTCCTGCTGCTTGAGTCCGGCGCGATGACGCATCGTGAGCGTGATGGCCGCCACGATCGCCACCAGCAGCAGCACCGCCGCAAGTTCCAGTGGGTAGGTGTATTTGGTGTAGAGCAGGCGACCGAGCGCGAGCGTATTGCTGAAGTCCGCAGCGGTCGGCGTGCCGCCGCGGCTGGCATCGACCCCGAGGCCGCCGCGCGCCCACACGACGCCCACGATCTCGACGATCACCGCGAGCGCGGTGAGCCAGCCGAGCCAGGCGAAGCGCGTGAACCCCTGGCGCAGTTCCGCCACATTGATGTCGAGCATCATGACGACGAACAGGAACAGCACCATGACGGCGCCCACATACACCAGCACCAGCACCACCGCGAGGAATTCCGCCTCGACGAGCAGCCAGATGGCCGCCGAGGTCACGAAGCACATGACGAGCCCGAGGGCGGAGTACACCGGGTTGCGCGCGCTGATCACGCCGACGGCAGAGATGACCAGGATGCTACCGAAGAGGTAGAACAGGACCTGGATAAGCGTCGGCGCGCTCATCGGTAGGGTGCGTCCGCGGCCTTGTCGGTCGCAATCATCGCCTCGTAGCGCTCGCCCACCGCGAGCAGCTTGTCCTTGCTCATGATGTTCTCGCCGCGGTGCTCCATGTGGTACTCGTGGATGCGCGTCAGCACGATGGCGTCCACCGGGCAGGCTTCCTCACAGAAGCCGCAGTAGATGCACTTGAACAGGTCGATGTCATAGCGCGTGGTGCGGCGCGTACCATCCGCGCCCACGTCCGAGTCGATGGTGATGCACACCGCCGGACACACCGCCTCGCACAGCTTGCAGGCGATGCAGCGCTCCTGGCCGTTGGGGTAGCGGCGCAGTGCGTGCAGACCGCGGAAGCGCGGTGACTGCGGTGTCTTCTCCTCCGGGTAGTTGATGGTGTACTTGCTCGCCATAAAGGTGCGAGCGGTCACCGTCAGCCCCTTCATCAGTTCGGGGAGCAAAAAGGTCTTGAAGAGATTTAAGGCCATGGAATGCCTGCGCTCAGTGGAACCAGGGACGCGACCACGGACCCACGCGGTAGATCAGCATCAGCATTTCCACGCCGATCCAGATGAGGGTCACCGGAATGAGGGCCTTCCAGCCCAGCCGCATGATCTGGTCGTAGCGGTAGCGTGGGAAGGTGGCACGGAACCACAGGAACAGGAATACGAGGCAGAACACCTTCAGGAACAACCACAGGAAACTCGGGTGCCCGAGGAAGGTGTCACCCAGGCCCAACGGATAACCCTGCAGTGGCCCCTGCCAGCCACCGAAGAAGAACACGGCGGTGAGGGCCGAGATCAGGATCATGTTGGCATACTCGGCCAGGAAGAACAGCGCGAAGGCGATGCCGGAGTACTCCACGTGAAAGCCCGCGACGATCTCCGACTCCCCTTCCGCGACATCAAAGGGGGCACGGTTGGTCTCCGCTATCCCGGAGATGAAGTACACGATGAACAGCGGGAACAGCCATAACCAGTTCCACGCGCCCGGGCCGCCTTCCTGAGTGCGCACGATGGTACCGAGGTTCATGCTGCCGGTGGCCATGAGCACCCCGACCAGCGCAAACCCCATCGCGATCTCGTAGGCCACCATCTGTGCCGCCGAGCGCATGGCACCGAGGAAGGCGTATTTGGAGTTCGTCGCCCAGCCGGCGATGATGACGCCGTACACCCCCATCGAGGTCAGCGACAAAAGGTACAGCAGTCCGGCGTCGGCCTTGGAAACCACCACCTCGGGTGATAGCGGGATGACCGCCCAGGCGGCGAAGGCCGGAATGAGCGCGATCATGGGGGCCAGGCGAAACAGAATCTTGTTCGACTTGGCCGGAATGATCACTTCCTTCATCAGCAGCTTGAACACGTCGGCGAAGGGTTGCCCGAGCCCGGGGAACAGGCCGAGCAGGCGCACGCGGTTCGGGCCGCGCCGCAGCTGCATCCAGCCGATGACCTTGCGCTCCCACAATGTCAGCAGCGCCACACTGATGATGAGGGTCAGCGTGATGACGAGGATCCAGAACGTGGAGCGGGCGTAGTCGGGGAGCGATGCCCAGACGCTGTTGATGGTTTCCAGCACTTCGCTTCCGACCCTGCTAGTACGTCATGGCCGGCGTGCGGCCTTCACGGGTGCGCTGCAGCGACGGCGCGCGGCGCACCAGCGCATCGCTCTGGTACAGCGGCACGTCCACAAGCCCGGCGCCCTCCTCACCGGCACTCGTGGGCACGACCGCGTGCGTGCCCTGGTAGCCGGTCGGTTTCACCTCCGCGCAGCGCGCGCGCACCTCGGCCAGCACCTCCTCGGAAGTCTGGTACTCGAAGCCGGGCAGGTTCAGCAGGTTCCCCAGCACCCGCAGGATCTTCCACCCCGGGCGCGCCTCGCCCACGGGCAGTGCTGCGCCGCCCTGGCTCTGCCAGCGGTTCTCGCAGTTCACGTAGGTGCCGGAGGTTTCCGCGAAGGTCCCCATCGGCAGCATCACGTGCGCCACCGCCTTCACCTCCTCGCTCGCATACGGGGTCAGCGCCACCACGAACTCGGCGCGCGCGAGCGTGCGCCGGGAATCGGCCTCCGCGGCATCGAGGGTGGGTTCGATACCGCCGATGAGGAGGTAAGCGCGCAGCGGAGCCTTGAGCATCTGTGCCGCATTGAGACCGGGCTGCGCCACGCTGCGGGCGCCCGCTTCACGATGCGGGAGGGCACCGGCCAGGTAGGCGCCGACCGCATTGCCGCCTTCGGCAATGCGTCCGAGGCTGGCGCCGGTGAGCGCCGCCAGCGCGGCCGCCAGCGAGCGCAGGTCCACGAAGCGCACGTGACGCGCGGCGAGCGCCCCGAGCCAGACGGCGCGCTTCTCACCCGCCACGAGCGCCTGCGCCAGCGCACGGTGCCCGTCGTTGACCTGCGCTGCGCTCACCGCCGCGGCGAGGTGCGCGGGAACGCTCTTGCCGGTCAGCTGGGCGGCCGCCGCGAGCACGGCGGCCAGCTCGCCCACCAGCTGCGTCGGCGCGGCCACCTGGTACGCCTTCACCGGAAACAGATACGGGAAGCGGGCCGGATTGAGGAAGCTCACCTGGGCACCGCGCCTGGCGGCCTTGCGAACCCGGTGCGCCAGCAGCGGCGCCTCGCGCCGCAGGTTCGAGCCGATGAGCAGCAGTGCATCGAGGCCCTCGATGTCGGCGATGTGCATCCCGAGGCCCGGGAATACCGGGTCGGCTTCCTGGTCACGGAAGTCACGCTGCCGCAGGCGGTGGTCGATGTTGTTGGATTTCAGTCCCCGCGCCAGACGGTTCGCGAGGTAGAGCTCCTCGAGCGTCCCGGTACTGCTGGCGAGTACGCCCAGGTCCGGGGCTCGGGCCTGCAGCCCGTCGGCCACCTGCATGAGGGCGCTCTCCCAGTCGGTTTCGACCCACTCGGTGCCGCGGCGCCGCATCGGGCGCATGAGCCGATCCTCGCTGTACACGCCCTCGTAGCTGAAGCGATCGCGGTCGGCGATCCACACCTCGTTAATGGCCTCGTTCTCGCGCGGCACGACCCGCATCAGCCGTCCACGCAGCACGTGACCGAACACGTTGGTGCCGACCGGGTCGTGCGGGGAAATGAGCGGCGCGGAGCTCATCTCCCAGGCGCGCGCCGTGAAGCGGTAGGGCTTGGACACCAGCGCACCCACCGGGCACAGGTCGATGACGTTGCCGGAGAGTTCGTGGTTGACCGTGCTCTCGAGGTAGGTGCGCACCGCCATGTGCTCGCCGCGGCCGATCATGCCGAGTTCCTGGATGCCGGCGATCTCCTCGGTGAAGCGGATGCAGCGCGTGCACTGGATGCAGCGCGTCATGTCAGTGGCGATGAGAGGGCCGAGGTACTCATCCTGCACCACGCGTTTGCCCTCGTTGTAGCGCGAGACGTCGCGGCCGAAACCCATCGCCAGGTCCTGCAGCTCGCACTCCCCGCCCTGGTCACAGATCGGGCAGTCGAGCGGGTGGTTGATGAGCAGGAACTCCATGGTGGCGCGCTGCGCCCCGATGGCGCGCGGGGACTTGGTAAACACCTTCATGCCCTCGGCGACCGGGGTCGCACAGGCAGGCATCGGCTTGGGGGCCTTCTCGATCTCTACCAGGCACATGCGGCAATTGGCCGCCACCGTCAGCTTCTCGTGGTAGCAGAAGCGCGGCACGTAGGCGCCGTTCGCGTCGGTGGCGCGGATGAGCATCTCGCCCTTCTTCGCCTTGACCGCGACGCCGTCGATCTCGATGTTGACCAGGTCATCCGCCATGGGGCTGTGTTCCGTTCGCTCGGCCGCCTTCAGGCCGCCTGCGCTCCCAGTGTGTCGCTCACGATGCTGCGGCCGCCGTGATCGATCATGTATTCGAACTCGTGCCGGTAGTGCTTGAGGAAGCTCTGTACCGGCCACGCCGAGGCATCCCCGAAGGCACAGATGGTGTGCCCCTCGATGCGGTTGGCCACGTCGAGCAGCAGCGCGAGCTCCTCGCGCCGCGACTGCCCGGCGAGCACGCGCTTGAGCAGGCGGTTCATCCAGCCGGTGCCCTCGCGGCACGGCGTGCACTGGCCGCAGGATTCGGACATGTAGAAACGCGAGATGCGCTCGAGCACGCGCACCATGCAGGTGGTCTCGTCCATCACGATGACGGCGCCGGTGCCGATGGCCGAGCCCACCGCCTTGAGCGAATCAAAGTCCATGTTGAGCTTGAGCATCGTCTCCCCGGGCACGACCGGTACCGAGGAACCCCCGGGGATCACGGCCTTGAGCGCACGGCCGCCGCGCACCCCGCCGCACAGCGCCAGCAGGTCCACAAACGGGATGCCGAGGGGCAGCTCGAGGTTGGCGGGCTTTTCGACGTGGCCGGAGACCGAGTAGATGATCATGCCCGCGGAGTTGGCAGGACCGAGCGCCGCGAACCAGGCCGGGCCCTTGCGCAGGATGGTGGGCACCGAGGCGAAGCTGTAGGTATTGTTGATGGTGGTCGGCGCGCCGTAGAGGCCGAAATTCGCCGGGAACGGCGGCTTGAAGCGTGGCTTGCCGGGCTTGCCTTCCAGCGACTCGAGCAGCGCCGTCTCCTCCCCGCAGATGTAGGCGCCGGCGCCGACGAAGGTGTGCAGCTCAAAATCCACGCCGCTGCCCCTGATGTTCTTGCCGAGCAGGCCCGCCGCATAGGCTTCCGCCAGCGCCGCCTCGAAGCGCGGCACCGGCTCGCCGAGGAACTCGCCGCGGATGTAGTTGTAGGCGGCGGTGGAGTTGGTGGCGTAGGCACCGATCGCGAGCCCCTCGATGAGCGCGTGCGGGTTGTAGCGCAGGATGTCGCGGTCGTGACAGGTCCCGGGCTCGCTCTCATCGGAGTTGCACACCAGGTACTTCTGCTGCGGGGAGTTGCGGGGCATGAAGCTCCACTTGGTGCCGGTGGGGAAGCCGGCGCCGCCGCGGCCGCGCAGGCCGGAGGCCTTGAGCTGATCGATGATCTGCTCGCGCGGGGGCTTCTCGGCGAGGATCTTCTCCCACACCTCGTAGCCGCCGATGCTGCGGTAGGTGGCGAGCGTCCACGGGCGCTCGAGCCGCAGCGGCTCAAACACTCCGAGGTTGAACTTCGCGGCGTACTTGCTGGCGATGTCATTCACTTCAGCTCATCCAGGATGCGGTCGAGCTTCTCCGGGGTGAGGTGCTCGTGGTACACGTGATCGACCATGAGCATCGGCGCCCCGTTGCAGGCCGCGAGGCATTCCTCCTCCTGCTTGAGGAAGATGCGTCCGTCGGGCGTGCTCTCGTTCAGCTTGATGCCGAGCTTCTTCTCGGCGTGTGCAACCAGCTCCTCGCCGCCATTTAGCATGCAGGAGATATTCGTGCAGATGCTGACATGGTGGCGTCCGCACGGATGGGTCTCGAACATCGAGTAGAAGCTCGCGACTTCGTAGACCTGAATCGCCGGCAGCTGCAGGTACTCGGCCACCGCATCCATGAGTTCCGCGCTCAGGTAGCCCCGGTTCTGCTCCTGCGCGGCACGCAGCGCCGAGATACAGGCGGAGCGTTGCCGTCCGGGCGGGAACTTCGCGACCCAGTGATCGATCTCCGCCCGCGTGTGTTCGGACAGGAGCTGCACCTTGCTGTCGGGGCCAGCGGCGCCCGTGTTGTCTTTGCTCAACGGTCCACTTCCCCGAATACGATGTCCTGGGTGCCGATGATGGCCACGACATCGGCCAGCATGTGGCCGCGGCTCATCTCCTCGAGCGCCGCCAGGTGCGCAAAGCCGGGCGCGCGGCACTTGAGCCGATACGGCTTGTTGGCCCCGTCCGAGACCAGATAAATGCCGAATTCGCCCTTCGGCGCCTCCACCGCCGCATAGGTTTCCCCGGCAGGCACTTCGTAGCCCTCCGTGAAGAACTTGAAGTGATGGATTAGCGATTCCATGTCCTCTTTCATCTGCTCGCGCGCGGGCGGCCGCACCTTGCGGTCATCGATCATCACCGGGCCGGGGTGCGCGCGCAGCCACTCGACGCACTGGCGCACGATGCGGTTTGACTGGCGCATCTCCTCGACACGCACCAGGTAGCGGTCGTAGCAGTCCCCGTTCAGCCCCACCGGGATATCGAAATCCATGCGGTCGTAGACCTCGTAGGGCTGCTTCTTGCGCAGGTCCCAGGCAATCCCCGAGCCGCGCAGCATGGCCCCGGAGAACCCGAGCTGCATGGCGCGCTCCGGGCCCACCACCCCGATGTTCACCGTGCGCTGCTTCCAGATGCGGTTGTCGGTGAGCAGGGTCTCGTAGTCATCCACCGCGGCCGGAAAGCTGGTCGTGAACGCCTGGATGAAATCGAGCATGCTGCCCGAGCGGGCCTCGTTCATGCGGGCGGCGTCCTTGGCGGAGCGCCACTTGGAGGCCTGGTACTTGGGCATGCTGTCGGGCAGGTCGCGATAGACGCCCCCGGGGCGGTAGTAGGTCGCGTGCATGCGCGTACCGGAAACCGCCTCGTAGACGTCCATCAGTTCCTCGCGCTGCTTGAAGCACAGCAGGAACACCGTCATCGCGCCGATGTCGAGCCCGTGCG